>LNAP01001854.1_pt1 | contig 21850 bp, 18 predicted proteins | sample 602601 | NCBI WGS metagenome assembly LNAP01 (sample SAMN02440304, study PRJNA202911) | soil metagenome | biome: Subtropical and temperate rainforests or woodlands; isolation source: soil samples (1 kg each in a 20% v/v slurry with milli Q water) were... ...
ATCCTTTTGTCTGCCTGCGGCTCCGGGCTTAACGGCACCTACACTGACGCCAGCGGCATAGTCTCTTATACCTTCAAATCAGGCGGCAAGGTGGCGATGGCCACGATGGGGATGGAGACGGAAATGGAATACAGGGTCGAGGATGGGAAAGTGAAAATTGGTTCGCCACAAGGGGCGCTGGTCATGCCGATTCTTGAGGATGGTTCCATCCAAGGCCCGATGGGCATAAAGCTCACGAAGCAAAAAAAGTGAAACTGGTTCAATTGGAATAGGCTTAAGTAAAGCGCTTAACCAGAAGCTCCCGCAGCATGGCCGATTGCCTTGTGGGCGGCTGGGCTGCGGCATGGGGCTTCACAGAAAGACCCGGTAGAAGGAATCCAGAACGATGAAAAGTGATCAGGACGAGTCTTTTCTACAACAATGCATTGAGCTCGCGATTGAATCGGCAGGCAGCGGTGGCGGGCCTTTTGGCGCGCTGGTGGTGCGCGATGGTCAGGTGTTGGCCAAGGCCGCTAACCGGGTAACACTGAACTTCGACCCTACTGCGCATGCCGAAATCGAGGCTATCCGCCATGCGACCCACACGCTGGGAACCCCGTATCTGGCAGACTGTGTGCTTTACGCCAGCTGCGAACCTTGCCCGATGTGTCTGGCCGCCGCCCTATGGGCGCGGATACCGCATGTCATATTCGCTGCTACCCATGCCGAGGCCGATCGCGCAGGCTTTGCCGACACCTTCATCGCCAACCAGCTTTACGGACAGCCCCAGCCAAAAGCACTACACCCCAGCTTCATGCAGCATTTTCCGGTTGCCAATGCCTCGGCGCCGCTTGATGCCTGGCTAGCCAATCGTGATCGCGTCAAGTACTAATGCACATAACGCCTGAGCCGCCCCGCCCATCCGCTACGCGGCCCACGGCTGGCTTTGCACAGCCATCCGGCTGCGGCGCGCATTCCCGCCTCGCCCCTCGCGGGGAGGCTTTTATGCGGCTTGTTGCGCCCGGTGATTACACAGCGCACTTGCCCAGGTAGTTCAAGTTAATCGGCTTGATGTGACTACCGAGGCAAGATGGGCCATCCCGGTTGCTTGTTTTTCGGGTATAAATAAGCCTCGGTGTTGTTACAAAAACGATAATTCAACAAAAAGGAGAAAGCGCAAATGAAATACACCCGTAACTGGTTCATTGGACTTGGCCTTTGGTATGTGTTCAATGCCGTGCTAACCTGGCCTTCGGTATTTGGTCCGGGGTTGCCCACGATGTATCCCGGTGTAACGCTTTACGAGTCAGAGCCGGTGTTTCGCCTGCTTACCGAAGCGTGGGTAATTGTTGGCATACAACTGGCGGCGATTGGCTTGGTGGCGCTGTGGGGGGCGCGCGAGCCGATGAAATACATTGCCATTATTCCGGTCACCATCGTGACTGAAATTGTCGATGGCATTTGGGATATTTACAGCATTGTGTCTAGCTACGAGGCGATGTGGGTGGGCATTGTAACGCTGGTAATTCATGCCATCATTATCGCAACAGGCATGGTTGCATGGCGTAAAGCGCATGCTTGATTAGGCACGGCACTGGCAATGTGCAGATTAATCAGCACAAAAAAATGCGGCAACTATTCCATGCGGGGGTTGCCGCATTTTTCTTATGAGACTAACTGCTTTGTCTCCCGATTCAGCGCATACACCGATGGCAGATTGCGCCAGGCACCTTGGATGTCCATACCATAACCAAACACATAACGATCCGGCACAGTGATGCCGACAAAATCTGCGGTTATCGGTTTATCTTCGTGTTTATCGGCTGGTTGGCTAGTTTTGACCTCAATCACCTTATCGGCAAACACGGCCGTCAGCACCTCGGCCGCACCCAATGAGAACAAGCGCTGTCGTATCGCCGCCAAGGTAATGCCTTCGTCCAGAATATCATCCACCACCAGCACGCAGCGCCCGGCCACATTGCTTTTGGGCTCAGCCAGCCAAGTCAGCTCGCCGCCTGCCGTGCCATCACGATAGCGGCTGACTTGCAGATAATCAAAATCCAGCGGAAAAATCAACTGCGGCAACAGTTGGCCGACAAAGACAACCGCGCCACCCATGACAGCTAACACCAACGGGTTTGCTGTGGCTAAACGGTCGGTAATCTCACTGGCCATGCGCCGTACCGCCAGCGCCGACTTTTCTGCCGAGCAGATCAGGTCGGCCTCAGCGAGAACTTTGAGTGCGTCATCCGGCGTCATGGCAATTCCTCTGTGTGTTATTTTTGCGCGAACATTTTTTCCAGCAACGCAACAAACTCATCACCTACATCGGGGTGGCGCAAACCAAAGGCCACGGTGGCCTCAAGGTAACCTAATTTAGAACCGCAATCGTAACGCTTGCCCTGGTAACGGTAAGCCAGCACCTGCTCTTCGGCCAGCAAGGCGGCAATGCCATCGGTGAGCTGAATCTCGCCGCCGGAGCCTTTTCCTATGCGCGTTAAATGATGAAAAATCCGCGGCGTGAGCACATAACGGCCGACGACTGCCAGCGTCGAGGGCGCTTCTTCAGGCGAGGGTTTTTCAACGATGCGGGTAATTTGCTCGACCGTCTCAGTCATCGGCCGGGCGTCCACGATGCCGTAGCTTTTCGTTTCGCTGCGCGGCACGTCCTGCACGCCGATGATGGAGGTTTTGTAATAGTTGAACGATTCCACCATTTGTTGCATCACGGGTGGCGTGCCATCGAGCAGGTCGTCCGCCAGCAGCACCGCAAACGGTTCATCGCCCACCACAGGCTGGGCGCACAGCACGGCGTGTCCTAGTCCCAAGGCTTCTGACTGGCGCAGGTAGATGCAGTTAATGTTTTTCGGCAACAAATTTTGCACAAAGTTGAGCATCTCGGTTTTACCTTTGCGTTCCAACTCTGTTTCCAGCTCATAGGCCTTGTCGAAATGATCTTCAATCGAGCGCTTGGAGCGGCCGGTGACAAAAATCATGTCCGTAATGCCTGCGGCGACAGCCTCTTCCACGGCATATTGAATCAGCGGCTTATCCACGATCGGCATCATTTCTTTCGGGCTGGCCTTGGTGGCCGGCAAAAAGCGGGTGCCCAAACCGGCCACAGGAAAAACGGCCTTGGTTACTTTTTTCTGTGGATGCGTCATGAGGACAAGATCTCCTTTAATTGGTCTTCGTTAAGTATTTGAATGCCGAGTTCCTGCGCTTTTTCCAGCTTTGAACCCGCTTCGCTGCCGGCCACCACATAATCTGTTTTCTTCGAGACGGAGCCGGCCACTTTGCCACCCTGCGCCTCGATCAAGGCTTTGGCTTCATCGCGGGTAAGCGTTGGCAAAGTGCCGGTTAAGACAAATGTTTTACCTGCCTGCGCGGCAGGGGTCAAAGCCATTGGCCCGCCTTCTTCCCAGGTCACGCCGGCAGCACGCAATTGTTTGATGACATCAACATTATGCGGTTCAGCAAAAAAATGCGCGATGGACGCGGCTACGACCGGCCCCACATCAGGCACTTGTTGCAACTGTGCTTCGCTCGCCTGCATTAAAGTGTCCAGATTACCAAAGTAACGTGACAAATCCTTTGCAGTTGCCTCGCCCACGTTGCGAATCCCCAGCGCAAAAATAAAGCGCGCCAAGGTGGTGTGCTTGCTTTTTTCTATCGCCGCCAGAATGTTGCTGGCGGATTTTTCCGCCATGCGTTGCAAATTAGCCAAACCCACGAGGCCGATTTTGTATAAATCGGCCGGGGTTTTCACCATCGCGTTGTCCACCAGTTGCTCGACAATTTTTTCGCCCAAACCCTCAATGTCCATCGCCCGCCGACTGGCAAAATGCAACAAGGCCTGCTTCCTTTGCGCAGGACAAAACAAGCCACCCGTACAGCGCGCAATCGCTTCATCCTCAATCTTTTCAACCACCGCGCCGCAAACCGGACAGACTTTGGGCAGAACAAAGGCCGAATACACAGGCGAGTCGCTGCCATCGTTTAGCAAGGGGCGTTTTTCCAGCACCACGCCAACCACTTCGGGAATCACATCGCCCGCACGGCGCACGCTGACCGTGTCGCCCACGCGCACATCCTTGCGCTGCGTTTCGGCTTCGTTATGCAACGTGGCATTGGTGACCGTCACGCCCCCGACAAATACCGGTTTTAGCCGTGCGACGGGCGTCATCGCCCCCGTGCGGCCAACTTGCACTTCTATCGCTTCCACCGTGGTCAAGGCTTCTTGCGCGGGGAACTTATGCGCGATGGCAAACCGCGGCGCGCGCGAGACAAAACCCAACTGCGCCTGATCAGCCAAATCATTCAGCTTGTACACCACGCCATCAATATCGTAAGGCAGTTGCGCGCGTGCTGCGCCTATCTCGGCGTAGTAGTCTGCCAAGCCTGCCGCGCCACGCACTACGCGCCGCTCATCGGCCAAGGTAAAACCCCAGCCAGACAGCCTATCCATCAATTCGTCATGAAAAGTCGGCGCTGGCGAGATGGCGTCCGGCAGGCCCACGCCATAGGCAAAAAAGTGCAGCGGACGTTGCGCGGTGATTTTTGCGTCCAATTGGCGCAAGCTGCCCGCTGCAGCGTTGCGTGGATTGACAAATTCCTTTTCGCCACGGGCGCGCTGTCTTGCATTCAAGGCATCAAAGTCTGCACGCAGCATGACGACTTCGCCACGCACATCGAGCGTCGTCGGCCAGGCTTCGCCCGTCAAACGCAAAGGGATGTTGCGCACCGTGCGCAGATTGTGCGTCACATCCTCACCCGTTGTGCCATCGCCGCGCGTGGCACCTTGCACGAGCAGACCATTTTCATACTTCAAGCGTACCGCCAAACCATCGAACTTTGGCTCGCACGCATAATCAATGGCGGCGGCTTCGAGCCCTTCCCGGCAGCGCCGGTCAAAGGCCACGATGTCATCCAGGCTAAAGGCATTATTGAGCGAAAGCATGGGCACGTCATGCGTTACCTGGCCAAACGCGGGCAAAGCCTGGCCACCGACACGCTGCGTGGGCGAGTCGGGCGTTTTCAGCTCAGGGTGTTCAGCTTCCAACGACTGCAGCTCGCGGAACAGACGGTCGTATTCCGCATCCGGCACGCTGGGCGCATCCAGCACATAGTAAGCGTGGTTATAGCGTTCCAGTGTGGCACGCAATTCACGCGCCTGTTTGGCGGGATCGGCCGCAGCGGTCATGACCATCAAGCAATCATCAGAAAAATCAGGAAAACAAGCGCAATGCGTGAGGGCTGCCGGGGACAATCTGCGCATCCACCAAAGCACGCTGCAACTCGGTAATCTTGGTGCGAATGGCCGCCGTCATCTCATCCGACAATGGCAAGCGCTGCGCATCCACCAAAACACCATCCAGCGCGCGGGCTAATTGCTGCCCTGCGGCCAGCATGCGCATGAATGTGGCCAAGCCATCATTCACCCGTGGTACATCCAAAGTCAGGGATAGCCCATGCGTGGCCAGCGTGCGCAAGTTCTCGGCGGTAAAGCCTTCGCTGCCTAAATTGGATAACGTAAATAATTCTCCGCCTGCACTGTCGCGTGCATGAAAGCGGCCATCCTTTTCCAACTGCATGCCAGAGGCTTCTGCCACACCGCGCAATTTGGTGCCGCTAAAAATGCCACCCGCAGATTCAACCAGATGCACGGTGAACTGAATATCTACTGCGGCACAAAAAACATCCAATGCCACGGCGTGCGCAACGAGGGGCGCAACGTCAGGCACAGCAATGCTCGCGCCCGCTTGCTTGGCTAATGTCTGCATGCTGTCAACATAATGCGTCAGCGCGCGTTCTGCAATCGGCCCACGCCGATCAACCAGTTGCAAGGCCGCGGCCCAATGCAAATAGCGTCCCGTGCTCTGCGCCTGGATATCCACCCAGTGCTGCAAGCTGTCATCAAAAGCCAGCCAGCGCAATGTCTTGCCCAACTGATCAACCCAAGCGCTTTGCAGCATCCAAAGTGCGGCAGCAGACGTCGGCTCAGGGGTATTAAAACGCAAGATGCAATCAGACAAAGCATCCGCCCACTCGGCTGGCAGGGGTGGCAAACCATCACCCATCTCAAAAAACGACAAACCCGCCGCCGGCAACGTCTCCGGCCCTGCAGCGGCCGCCAGCGCATCAGGGCGCGTTGTGTGGGCAAATTCGTGAGCAGTCGTTTCAGGGGCGCTCACTGAATGGCTGCTTTGTTCAGGCACAGCTTCAGTGACTTCAGATGCAATGGCCACCGCCCCGGACTCCTCCTCGGGCAAAGGTAATAGCGTAGGTTCAATCCGTTCTTCGATCATGTCAGTGTCGATCTTAGCCGTAATCCCATGGGCAACCGCATGATCAATCACATGCCCATCCGGTGCGAAGTCATCCTCCCTTTGCCCGGCGTCAAAATTCAGCGACTGGGCGGGTTTTTCGGCATTCATGTTGAGCAGCGTGTCGTCATGCGATTTAAAAGCGGCTTCCGTCACGCGCCGATGCTTTTTTTCCTGCCACAGGTTGTAAGCCCATACGCCTGCCACAGCTACCAGGCCCGCGCCAATCAACGCGACCTGCAAATCACTTAACACCATTTAGGCCACCTGCTCATCAGCCAGCCGCAGGGCTTCGCTGATATCGACTTCAACCACTCGCGACACACCTTGTTCTTGCATGGTGACTCCTATTAATTGCTGCGCCATTTCCATGGCAATTTTATTGTGCGAGATAAAAATAAACTGCGTTTGCACAGACATGCGTTTTACCATCTCGCAAAACCGAACGGTGTTCGAATCATCCAGTGGCGCATCCACTTCGTCCAGCATGCAAAATGGCGCGGGATTCAATTGAAACATGGCGAACACCAGCGCAATGGCTGTGAGCGCCTTCTCGCCCCCGGAAAGCAAATGGATGGTTGAATTTTTCTTGCCCGGCGGTTGCGCCATGATCTGAATACCGGCATCCAGAATTTCGTCGCCCGTCAGGATCAAGCGCGCCTCACCGCCACCAAACAGTTGCGGGAACAGCGTGCCAAACTGCGCATTGACGATGTTATACGTTTCCTGCAGTTGCTCCCTCGTATCGCGGTCAATGCGCCGGATCGCATCTTCCAGGGTGTTAATGGCGCTGGCCAGATCAGCCGACTGCTCATCCAAAAAGCCTTTCCGTTGTTGCGCGGCAGTGAGCTCATCCAGTGCCGCCAGATTCACCGGTCCCAAGGTTTCAATGGCCTGATTCAAGCGCGTGATTTCAGCTTGCAGCACGCTGTCTTTGGGATGGGCCGCCAGCGCCTCATAAAACGGCGCTTCATCGGCTTCGGTCAATACATTGATTTCAACCAGCCGCTCCTGAAATTGCGCCTCATTCATTTGTGCCGCTTGAGCTTTCATTTTGAGCTGATTGATGCGCTCGCTCAAGGGTGCCAGGCCCTGTTCCAGCTTCAAGCGTTGCTCATCCAGGCTGCGCAATGCCGCTGCGGCCGTTTCCAGCGCATCACGCCGTTCCGCCAGCGCCGACTCTTTGAGGCGCTTTTCGTCCAGCGCGCGGTAAAGCTGCGCCTCTAAAACTTCATCGCTAATGCCAGCCATTTCGGCTTTGGCCTGCGCGGTTTCGGTCGCTACGCGCGCGAGCTGGGCCGCTGCCGTGGTGGTGGCGCGCGCGTTGTCCTGCAATTTGGACAAGCATTCGCGCTCCGAAAATCCGGCTTCTTGCACATCACGTGCCAGCTGGGTTTCGAGCTGTCGCGCATCGCGTAGCGCAGCATCCTTTTGCCGCTGCGCTTCAAACAACTGCTCCAGTTGTTCACGCATCATGGACAACTGTTCCCGCTGTTGTTGCGCTTCGAGTTCTGCCCGCTCAAGGCGCGATTGCTCTACCGCCTGTTGGCGCAAAAGCTCAACCATATCCCGGTCAATTTGTGCGCAGCGCTCTTCAAAGCGCGCCTGTGTCTGGGCCAGCTTCAATGCCGTCACTTGTGCGGCGTGCATCGCCTGTTGCGCTTCTTGCGTGGCGCGACGGGCCGCCGCTAATTGCGACTGCAGCTGGGTGACGCGTTGTTCAGCCTCTTGCTGCATGTCCCGCGCAGCCTCTTCGTCCGCACTTCGGGTTTCGATCAACGCTGCCAGTTCATCAATTTCGCGCTGCCGTTCGATCACGCCATGCGTTTTTGTGTCCGGCACATACAGTGTCACGCCACTGGGTGTGAGCCTATGGCCAGCCGACGAAACATACGTGGGCACAGCTTCAACGCGTGAAGCCGTCAATCCGGGCAAATCGGCGAGCTTGGTTTGCAGGTCATCTGTGACCCGCACATCCGCCAGCCATTCATCAAGCACGGCAGACCAGCGGGCGTCCTGGCAATGCACTTGCGCGCGCAAAGCGTCTGCCGGAACGGGCGGGGGAGCTGAGCCGCTTGTTACTGAGTGGCCGTCTGGCGCACTGCTATCGTCAGCCAAAACCAGCGCCAAAATCGCCGGTGGCGGGCTAGCCAATGCAGCGCTAAGCGTTGCCGCATCAGCCGCTAGTGCAGAAAGCCGTTCGCGCAGCACCGCTTCGACTGCCGTCTCCCAGCCTTTATTGACTTGAATTGACTGCCACAAGGGCTTGGCATCACTTAACCCGCGCGCTTTGAGCCATGCGCCAATTTCACCGCTTTGTGCAACCTTGGCCTGCAACTGCACCAGCGCGCCATGCTGCGCCCGCGTTTCCGTCAAGCGGCGATGCGCTACCTGCAAGCCTTCGCGGGAGCGCCGCACGGCGGCTTCCGCCTCTGGCACAGCCGCTTGCAACTCGGCAAACTGTTCTTGCGCAATATTCATGGCCTCCTCGCTGCGCATCTCGTCCGCTTGCGCACGAGCCAGCTCAGCTGGATCAGGCGCGCCCAAGGCCACCCGGTCTTCTTCCAGACGCACCCGCCGCTGATTGAGGTTTTCCAGCGCACGCTGCGCGTGACCACGGTCGGCTTCAGCCAAGCGTTGCGCCTGCTCAAATTGATTTTGCTCGCGGCGCGCGGCCGCCACTTCACTGCCCCCCAGACGCACGGCCTCTTCCATGTCCGACAAGCGTTCAGCCGCCAGGGCATGCTCATCCACTGCAATCGCCAAACGATTGCGCGCATTCTCCAGCAATGCCTCCCAGCGCGCTTGCTCTTCAATCAGCTGTGCATTTTGCGCCGTCCACTGCGTATCCTCAGCGACCAACTGCGTCAAGCGCGCCTCCAAGCGGATGCGCGCATCGCGCACATGGGTAAGTTCCGCTTCCAGGCGGCTGACTTCGCCGCTGGCGGCATACATCTCCGCTTGCGTGGCATGCAGCGCGTCTGAGCTAGAAAAATGCATTTCCCGCGCCAGCTCAACCTGCGCTTCAATATGACGCAGCTGAGTGGTTTCAGCCTCCACCTGCAGCGTGGCATCGGCCACTTGCTGCGCCAGCACAATGGCCTCCTTGTGTGCATCGTTACGTTTCTTAAGCCATAGCACGGATTGCCGGGTGGCTACTTGGCTATGTAGCCGATGATATTCTTTGGCCACTTCAGCTTGCGCTTCCAGGCGCGCCACCTGCGCTTCTAGCTCATTACAAATATCATCTACGCGGGCAATGTTTTCACGCGCATCTTCCAGGCGGTGTCCAGTCTCTTTGCGCCGCTCCTTGTATTTGGTCACGCCTGCCGCTTCTTCCAGAAAGAAGCGCAGTTCATCGGGCTTGGCTTCAACAATGCGCGAGATCATGCCCTGCCCAATAATGGCGTAAGCTCGCGGCCCCAGGCCCGTGCCCAGGAATAAATCAATCACATCGCGTCGGCGCACATGCAGATTGTTGATGTAATAACTCGAATTGCCTTCGCGATCCAGCACGCGCTTGACGGTAATTTCCGCATACTGCGACCACTGCCCCGCAGCACGCCCTTGCCCGTTATCAAAAAACAGTTCGACGCTGGCGCGGCTCACCGGCTTGCGATTACCCGAACCTTTGAAAATCACGTCCTGAATCGATTCACCACGCAACTCGGAGGCTTTCGACTCCCCCAACACCCAGCGTACGGCATCAATAATGTTCGACTTGCCGCACCCATTGGGGCCGACCACGCCGGCTAACTGGCTAGGAAAAAGCACGATCGTTGGCTCGACAAACGATTTGAAACCTGCAATTTTTAGCTTGATTAAACGCACGGAATTAAGTGGTCAAAAACTCAAAGAAGGGAAAGCCAAGAAGGGATTCAAAATAACGAAAAAGGCCAAATAAAACCGCGTTAAATTAAACCCTGACGCATGCCATACGAAACGCTGAACAGCTTGATTTAAGGCAAGCTCATTATAATCTGTCGCCTTTACCTTCTCTGTGATCGCCAGATGACCACCCAACCCTCGAAAACTCTCGACACCTTTCCCAACCCGGCAGCGCATCGGGATTATCAGATTCACATGGAGATTCCTGAATTTACCTGTCTTTGCCCCAAAACAGGACAACCCGATTTTGCCACACTGACCTTGGACTATATCGCTGACGAGCTTTGCGTCGAACTCAAAAGCTTGAAACTTTACATGTGGAGCTTTCGTGATGAGGGGCATTTTCACGAAGATGTGACCAATCGCATTCTGGATGATTTAAGCCGCGCGTTAAAACCTCGCTACATGCGCCTTACCGCACGCTTTTATGTCCGCGGTGGCGTGTTCACTACCGTCGTAGCCGATCATCGCAAGCCGGACTGGCAACCTGCGGCTAAAATTGAACTCGCGGATTTGAGCACACCCGCCAACCCCAACACGCGCGGTTAAGCCACATTGCCAGGCCACACTGCTCACACCGTACCCACACCGCTCAGTCACCCTGGCGCATGGCGGCCTCACCAAGCCGTTAACTCACGCGAATAACCCAGTGACACAGAAAAAAGCCGCAGCAAGAAAAATCTCGCTACGGCTTTTTATTTCAGGCGAGGTGGGTCGCGAAGTGGATCGTCTACTGCGTCAATTTATTCCTGCAACTGACTGCCGTAACCTAGTTCTGCAAAAAAGCCAACACCAAGCGATTAAACTCGTCAGCATGTTCCCACTGTGCCCAGTGACCGCAGCGCGAAAAAATATGCAGTTGCGCGTCAGGCATCACGTTGATGAGCTTCAAGCCAAGATCAAGCGGCACAAAGCGATCATCACGCCCCCAGGTAATCAAGGTCTTGGCTTTGACTTCACCCAGGCGAGCGGACACATCCCAAGCGGAGATCGGTACCTTTTGCGCACTGGTCACAAAGTCCTTCAAATGCTGCAAGTTGCTCTGGATGTTGTTCCAACGTCGCTGGCGCAGTTCTTCGGTAATGGCGGCAGGATCAAAAACGAACACATCCAGCATGTCGACATAATTCTCATATGTCGGCATGTTGTACAGCTTGAACATTTTCTTGATGCCTTCTTGCGGATTGGGCTGCACAATGCTCGGCCCCAAGCCGCCAGGCCCCATCAAAATCAAGCGCCCCAAGCGCTCGGGAAACTCAAGCGCAAAATTCAAGGCACTCGCGCCCCCCATGGAGTTGCCCACCACATGCGCCTTTTGAATGCCCAAAGCATCGAGCAAACCCTTGACGGCACGCGCATTGAGCAGGCCACGCTGGACGGTGGCAACAATCTCACCGGACTTGTTAAACCCCGGGCAGTCGACCAATAACACCCGATAGCCAGCCGCAACAAAGGCGTCGATATTCTTATAGTAGTTACTCCAGCCACTTGCGCCCGGGCCACCCCCGTGCAACATCACCACCGCTTCGCCTTGCCCGGCATCGTTGTAGTGGATTTTGAAGTTACTCAAGCCATCTTCGTTGATTGTTGCAAACTTACTCGTTGATTCTTCTGTCAAAGCGCCCACACAACCTCCTTATAGATGATGTTCGGTTTTTATAAACCGATGCCAGAAAACATTTCTTTTCGATGCCATTTCCTGCTCGGTAACTATACCCTGATTCACACTTTTTTGACATGTCGGCACGTTGCAAGCCAAGCACTGTACCCGAAAAGTCGGTGCTGGCGACATGGCGCCACGTATCCAAGCTGCCACGCCCAGAGAAGAAATGGGGCACAAAAAAGGAACACAAAAAAGCAAAAAGCCGCTTTAAAAAGCGGCTTGGAATTCACACGGCACAACCAATTGATGAAACAATCAAAAAAGTAATTAAAAAACTTGATTGCAAAATCAAAGGGTGCAAAAAAAGCATATGTCAAAGCATATGTCCTGGTGCCGACAGTCTGAATCGAACAGACGACCTACCGCTTACAAGGCGGTTGCTCTACCAAGCTGAGCTATGCCGGCGCGGCGCGAATTATAACTCAGCTATAGGCAGGAATAGCTATAAACTTAGCCCCCTCTTGTTCTACATACGCGCCTGAATGTCCGCCGTGCTTACCCTAGCTGATACACGCCCAGAAACCGCAGACTTGACCGTCGAGGCCGAGGGGTTTTTGCATCCCCAAGCCTTACGCTTGTTATGCCTTGGTCAAGCCGCAGGAATGCCTGCATTAGAGCGCCACATGGCTGAGCTCTTTGCAAGCCAAGGACAAGCGGTCACGATTCATGCCGTCACATCATCTCTGCTTTTACAGGCCAAGCTTACACAAACCGCATGGGATGTGATTATTTATGTAGCGGATGAGGCTGTCATGCCGCTATCCGAACTAGATGCCCTGCGAAAGCAGTCAAACCCGGGACTGTCTTTGATCAGCCTGTGCAAACAACTCAGCCCGGTTCATTTGCAAGCGGCGCTGGAACATCACGTGCATGATGTCGTTGAACTGCACCCGTTGGATCGCTTGGTGCTGGCTGTGCGTCGTGCAACGGAAGAAACCCGCCGCCGGGATGATCACCGCCATACGCTGGCCAAACTGAAAGAAAACGAGGCACGGTTCCGCAGCTTGACTTCTCACTTGCCTGGCATGCTGTTCCACCTGCAGCAAACGTCACCGCTGGGGGAGTATCAATTTCTCTATGCCAGCGAAGGCAGCCAAAAATTGTTCGGTGCCACATCCAAGGAATTAATTACATCCGCTGCGCGGCTGTTTGAGGCGTTCGATCTGGAAGAAAGAAAAAGTCTTCATCGCGCATTGCATGAATCTGCGCACAATGGGGCTTTATTGAACTGGGAGGGTAGAACGCGCGGACGGACGCGGCATAAGTGGATCAACTTGCGCTCCATGCCACATCGGCTGGCAAATGGCATGGTGGAATGGCGTGGCATTGCAAGCAATATTACGGATAGCAAAGAAAGCGAAGCGCAACTGCGGCAATCCAGGCAACAACTTGCGGAACTCTCCTCGCACTTGGAAGCGGTCAAGGAAGAAGAACGCGAACGGATTTCGCGTGATATTCATGATGAGCTAGGCTCTATTTTGGTAAGAATAAAAATCGAAGTCGCCTTACTCGCCAGCAAACTGCCAGATACCAGCGATCGACTCCGTGACAAGGCGTATTCCATCGAGGAGTTGCTGAACCAAGCCATCAACACAGCCAGCAGGGTCTCACGTGAATTACGTCCTGGCATTCTCAAAGAATTTGGCTTGACCGCAGCCATTGAATGCCAGGCGGAGGACTTTACGCAGCGGTTTAACATTCCCTGTCACGTGCAAGCTGACCATGACATTCCTGAACCGGCACCGGCCACGTCATTGGCTTTATTTCGAATCGCGCAAGAAGCGATGACCAATATCGCCAAACATGCCCATGCCTCTCAAGTGTTTATCCGGCTTTATGTGGAACGCGGTAACATTGTGCTGGAAGTCCGCGATAATGGCCGTGGCATCTCCGAGGCCGATATGCAAAAGCCGAAGTCTTTTGGTTTGCGGGGAATTCGTGAGCGCATTGCCAGTCTTTCAGGAAGCTTCTTGATTGAGCCAGCTGAGCAAGGCGGCACACAGATCACGCTCAGTATTCCCGAATACCCCCCGCCTGAACCTGTCGAAACCGAAATCGTACAACGCGCCTTATTTTGACTATGCAGAACAAAATCCATGTCCTCATTGCCGATGATCACGCCATTGTTCGCCAGGGGCTCAAGCAAATTTTGTCCGAAACGGACGATTTAGTGATTACTGGGGAAGCCGACGATGGTGCCGAAGCATTACAGCTTGCCCGCCACCAGCCATGGGATGTTTTTTTACTGGATGTTTCCATGCCCAACCGCAATGGCATCGACACCCTAAAGCAGCTTAAAAAAGAATTCCCCCGCTTGCCAGTGCTGATCCTCAGCATGCATCCGGAGGAACAATATGCCGTGCGCGCCTTAAAAGCCGGCGCTTCCGGCTATCTGACCAAGCAAAGTGCCCCGGAACAACTCGTCACGGCCATTCGTCAAGTGGCCAGCGGCAAAAAATACGTCAGCCCGGCAGTGGCGCAACAACTGGTCGAAGCCTTGTCAGGTGACAGCAACAAACTGCCCCATGAGCGCATTACGGATCGCGAATATCAAGTTCTCGTGATGATCGCAACAGGGCAAACACAAACGCAAATTGCAGAAAAACTCAACCTGGGCGTGGCTACTGTGAGCACTTACCGGGCACGGTTACTAGAAAAAATGGGTCTGAAAAGTACCGCAGAGCTGATACGCTACGGGTTGGAACATGGGCTGGTTGAATAGTTTTAGGTAAGCTGAAACGCCTACCCATTCGATGAATAATCAAGAACCGCCCGCTCCAAGTTCAGCCGCTGATGACCCTATTGAGGCGGCATTGCGTGTACGTCTCGAGCTTTTGCGTACAGAGCATCAACGACTTGATGATGCAATAAAAGAACAGTCCCGCTACCCGTCAGGCGATGAATTGTGTATTTGGCGCATGAAAAAACGCAAGCTGCTACTCAAAGACAGCATACGCCACATCGAGAAAATGCTCGATCCTGACCCTAACGAATATGCCTAGCCAGGCGGCCAATAAAAAGTCAGCTGCCGTCACGTACAAGCCTAGGTTAGCAAGACCGAAGCTCCGATAAAAAACGCCGCTTGATTTGCCAGGATCAAATGGCGTTTTTTTGCAAATGGCAATTAAACCTGGAAACCTCAGTTTTCCGCTTCCAATGCCGTTGAACAGTTGATGAACGCTGAACTTTTCCTCTTTTGTGCCTCACCTGCCGGGGTATTCGGGGTATTCCGCGTCCAACGGAGGTTTCTAGGCTAAGGAATCTTGGGCTGCTTTAGGATTAACCCACTGGAGCCATCCAGCGCGTGCATTTTCTTCCATCGCCAAACGCTGCTCGACCGGATTTGCATAATGCGTATCCCAGTGCTGGAGCAAGGGTTTGGCAATTTTCTTTTCCCACAACGGCGGAATAAACGATGCCAAAAAGCACAGAACGATACTGGGCATTTGCGGCGCTTCTGGATAGGTTTTCAGCAACTCGTAAAACTTGTCCGGATCCAGATGATGCTCGGAGTGATTCGAGATTTCAAATGTGATGGCACGGCTGAATGTGTTCAAGTGATTCCACGAATGGTGCGGCAAGATCGGGCTACCTGGCGCACGGACAATACCATAGTGCTGCGTGTAGTTAAAGCCGCCTAACACGAGCAAGGTAACTGCCTCTGTCGCGACCAGGTAAACGATCCCCATCGGGCCTGCCAAATAACAGAAAATCGACACCCAGGCAATCACGCTCAGTAATGCCTGAAGCACACGCCCACGCCACCACAAGGGGCCATGTCCTAATTTAGCTAACCGTGCTTTTTCGATACCATAAGCGATCAAGGTGCCGTGAAATAACGAAGAATAGACAAAGCCATACACCGTTTGGCCACGGCGGGGCGTATCGCTATCTTCAAGCGTTCCAACCAGGGGATGGTGGCCATGGACGTGATACAAGTCATTCATCGGCAAACCAACCAAGGTGAGATACAGGCTGGAAGCAAAAATCTCCAGCGGATGCTTGCGATGCATCAACTCATGCGCAGTGGGCAAACCCGCCAGGGCCGTCAAAAATGAAACAGAAATGATGGCGCCCACAGAATTGATCAAGCTCAGGTTGCCTTCCGCAATCCGAAAAGCAAAAAATATCCACATGGCATACAGTGGAACCAACGGCAGGTACAGCACGCCGTTATAAAACCATTTGCCCGGACCACCGCGAGCGGAGGCATCTTTACCAGCAGTCAGATCCAGCGCAGCCAAGACGAGAAAAGCCAATAAACCCGCCCATACGGCATAACCACCATAATAAATACCAGTCAAGCCAATTAACACAATCACCGATGCCATCAGATACCGGCCATATTCGCCCATGGTTTTCATACATCCTCCTTATTTTTTTAAGTATCAAACAGTTGTCGCTTATTTGTCACTTGCGGTAACTTCCTGGTCAGCATTGCAGCAGTGATCCATCTAGTCAGTGGACAAGTGATTTTGACTTGAATTATCAACCGCTTGTCAGCACATGACATTCCCGCATAATTAACGGAGAAATTATAATCAAGAGTGATCTTTTAATGCATTATTATTAATTTAGTGAATAATTAGAATACATGTACCCTATACCTTTAACAGCGCTCAACATATGCAAAACACGAAATCTTATGTCGAGTTACTTCACTTTTTGCGCAACTTTAAATGCCTCTACCGATGCAATGATATTCACTTCGTCGCCGATACCAGGGAGGCCAAAAGCCATGCCAAAGTCGGATCGTTTGATAGTGGTTTCAATATTGGCACCGCAAGTCTCCCGGGCGAGCTGTGGCGGCTGACCACAACTGATCTGCGCAGCGATCATTACCGGTTGGGTGACACCATGCAAAGTAAGCTGACCTGGAATGAAATTGACCTTGGCAGCGTCTGACAACTGAAATTCCGGAATCACAAAGCGTATGGCCGGAAACTTTTCCGTATGCAAAAACTTTTCGCTTCGCATGAGTTCATCCCGATCAGCCAGCCCCATATCGACAGACTTGGCATCAATCGTAATCTCTGCGGCCACCCGTCTTTTCTCTTTGTCGTATTGAATCACGCCCGTGGTTTTATTAAACCTGCCACGTTGAATGCTCAACGAATAATGCTCGATTTCAAATACTGGAAAGGTGTGTCGGTTATCCACCTCATAGGTATCAGCGTGTGCTGTTGTCGCCAGCAGGAATAATAAAGAGATCAAGGAAGAGAGTTTCAGTGCGCGCAAGGATGTCATTTCTTATTCCAAATTTAGTTGGATCAGGACTGATAAAGAGTTCATTCACGGGTTAATACTCAAAATCTCGCTACATACCAACCGCGATTTCAGAGCAGCAATATCACCATCACCGGCAAGGTAAAGAAAAATCCCAACGTTGATACCACCATCACGGCAGCCAGCAACTCTGTATCGAGCCCAAAGCGTTCCGCCAGCAAAACGGTCGCCATCATGGTGGGCATTCCAGCCAGCAGTATCATCACCTGCGTCATTTCGCTCATGCCCAATACAGGCAAGACGATAGCCGCAACAAGCGCAGGCATCACAATCAGCTTAATTGCGCTGGCGGTCAATATCATCTTGGGCGAGCGCCGGACAGTCGCGAGAGAAATCGACATGCCCACGGTGAGCAGCATGGAGGGCACCACTGCCTGACCTAGCAAATGAGACGTTGTTTTAAGCCATTCTGGCACAGGAATAGCCAACAAGTTGAACATCAATCCCGCAAAAAATGCCCAAATTGGCGGCATCTTAAGCAAAGTGAGCGCAAACGCACCGAGCCGAAAAGTTTGATCCTTCGCGCCCAGCACTGCCGCCATACCCGCGCCCAGCGTCCAAAACAAGATGGAAATCCCCAGCACATCAGCATAAATTGCATAGCGCGCAGCATCCGGACCATACAATGACTGCAACACGGCAATGCCCATCGACAGAATGTTGCCAAAAGAGCTTGCAATCAGCAAAGCACCTAGCTCCGGCGCTGTGAGCCCCCAAGCGGTACGATAACGTGTAAACACCAACCCACCCGCGCCCAACGCCGCCAAAAGGCTCACCCAGACGGACAGCGGCACCCAAATGACTTCCAGCCCGAAGTGTGCCCGACTGATCACATCAAATGCCAGTCCGGGATAAAACAGGTAGAGCACGAGCGCATTGATCGTGCGTCGCGTATCCATCACTGAAAGGCCGGCAGGCGTTTTGATGCGCCACAGGAAGCCAAGAAAAATCAGCGCGATGAGCGGCGCCACACCCCGCTCCAGGGAGATCAGCAGATCAGAGATCATGACAATTCGTGCCTGACAACAGGTGCACACAAGGAAAACGAGAATACCGCCGTCTCACCAGCGCCGACTTTTTCATGCGTCTCATGATTCACTCGCCAGCATCGCTTGCAACCGCAAGCACTGGCAAGGTTTCATAGCGCAAAATCAAGTCGGCAAACTGCCGGCATCCAGGAACTTGTCGTAGTGGATATTATCTTCGACTATCCCTGCGGCATACAGCTGAATCATCGCCGCATCAATCATGCGTGGCGGGCCACACAAGTACGCATGGCGCGCACCCAGTTCAGGGATATGCGCTGGCACAAGATATTCCGTCACCAGGCCACGGGCACCTTGCCAACCACTATCCGCGGGCTCATCTGAAAGGATGGGCATGAATTTGAAATTACCCTTCCACTGGGCAGCAATTTTATTGATTGCATCCAGCTGATAAAGGTCTCGTTGAGCACGCGCGCCGAACAAGAACATCACATCGCGCTGACTGCCTTCTCGCAAGGATGCTTCCAAAATGCATAAAACAGGCGCCAAGCCACTACCCCCGGCAATCATCATCAGGGGCGCATCACTTGGGCGCAACCAGAAGTCACCGCCCGGGCCGCTGACTTGCAACGGCTCACCCACGCGCGATTCCGCGAATAGCCAATCGGTAAATTGCCCCCCGGGTACGTGCCGGATAAAGAATGTCAAATCACGCGAGCCACCAGCCACTGGCGCCGTGGCAAAAGAATACTCCCGGTCACGTTCCAAACCTGCGCGCCGCAAACTGGCATATTGTCCTGCTGCGTAATCAATTGCCGTGCCCGCATCATTGAGCTTGATTTTCAGCTCAACAATATCGTGCGTGAGCGCTTGCTGTGAAGCAATAACACCTGAGGCTGTAACCAGCTCATATTGTGGGCGGTTGGGATCGATATTCATTTCAATCACGGCCTGGGTTCCCGCCGGCACTTTTGCCTGGCAAGCCAATATATAGCCAGCGCGTAATTCTTCACCGCTCAATACGTAAGAGAAATCTCGAATCGCATTCACCTTGCCGGAAATCAAGCGGCAGCGGCACGACATGCAAGTGCCCACCTTGCAGCTATGCGGAAAGTCGTAACCGGCTTCCAACACTGCCTGCAACATGCTCTGCCCTGCAGGTACTTCGATCTCAATGCCCAGAGGCTCGACACGAACCGTTGCGGGACCCTTGGGTTTTTTCTTGAAAAGACCAAACATGTTGTTAATCAACCTTTAGCTATGCCTAACTTCAAAAACCGCTTTCAATGCCTAAAGACGCAGCATAGGCGGGTGCAGAAACAAAAAAGCCAACCCGTCAGAGACGTAGTTGGCTCAATTGGCCGACGCTTACTTTTCAGCTGGAAAACCCCTTCCCGCCGCTAAATAAGCACCGGTGACAATCGCACTTTGCATCATTGTGTGATCAGCGATATTTTTGCCCACAATATCAAAAGCCGTTCCGTGTGCAACAGACAAATGCGTGTAGGGAGGCCCCAGGATAATGGCGCTGTTGCCAGAAAAACCCCAGGTTTTAATCGCGATGTGACCTTGGTCGTGATACATTGCCAACACGATATCGTATCGCCCTTCAATGCATTGGCGGAACACGGTATCCGGGCTTATCGGCCCCGTAGCATCAATCCCCTCGGCACGTACCTGCTCAACAGCTGGGGCAATTTGCTCCTTGTCCTCGCGTCCCATCGCATGCGCATTTAACCCAGCAACCACGATCCGCGGCTTGGCAATTCCCCAACTTTGCATCGCGGCATTGAGCTTGCGCAGGGTGACAGCCACTAAATCCTTGGTCAGCAAATCGCATACTTCACGCAAGGGAATGTGGTCTGTGACATGCGCCACTCGCAAAGGACCTGAAATAAGCAATAAATAACTCTCCCCCGGGGTTGGGCTGACTACCTTGTCCAGCGTACCGGCCATTTTCATGGAACCAGTACTAATCGGCCCCATGACGGTTGCAGCAAACACGCCGCTACGTGCCAACTGATCCGCCTCTTCCAGCCATTCAGCACTCACACGCCCACCCACTGCGGTATCTTCACCCAGAGGCAAGGCATCCCCCTGCATGCGGCCAGTGTCCAGAATATCCAGCGTCTCTACCTGATCAGCCAAGTCAGAAATCACTTTTGCCGGATCTGTGATGGTATTTATGCTCGCCTTTTTGCCGATAAAACCCAAGGCACGTTCCATCGCCGCCGCACTACCAATCAACACCGGGCGACAAGCTTCATGCAATTTGCCGGTGAGCCAAGATTTGGCAATGACCTCGGGGCCAATGCCTGCAGGGTCACCAATCACAATACCGACAGCAGGCCGATCTTTTAGCGCATTAGACATCTAGCATCCTCGATGAAATGGACGGGCATTTAGATATGAAAAACATCGAGAACTTGATCGATGCGGTCATTCAGGACAACGGTTTTCTTGGCCGTGATCAGCCATGTGTCGTTGTGTGGCTTGAGTGTGTAATAGGCTGTACCAAAGTAACTACGCACTTCGTGATCCGTCACGCTATCCACACGCCAATTGGTACGTGCCAAAACCACATCGCCTGGCTCACTCAAGTCAATCAACTGAAAGTGGTGCACCGTACGCGCCAAAGGCGTACTCGATGCAGAGCGCCCTGTGCGAATACGGAAAACACGATCTTCCAACCCACCACGATTTTTGTAGTAAATCAAAGAAACATGCTTGGTTGGATCAGTCACTAACGTACCATCACTGTCCCAAGCCGGCACCCAGTATTCCACATCCGGCGAATAAAGATCTAACCAGGCATCCCAGTTTTTATCGTCCAACTGCTTGGCTTCCTGGCCCAAAAACCGCACCACGGAATGCCAGGCAGCCACAGTTACTGTGTGATGGGTGTGTTCATTGACAACAGCATTCATTTTCCGCTCCTTTGTAGTTCTTTTTGCACAATCTCGCGCATACGCCGCGACCATTCTTCAAGAATACTGACATAAATGCCTTCGTCGGCAACCTGCTCACTACTCATGCGCGCTTTAACCCCAATTGCCTGGCCTACTGCATTAACGTCACGCGTCCAGCGTGGCTGACCACGAGAAATATCACTGAAAGGAACCGCCTTAGCCTGATAACCAATCTGACAGTTACGGAATTCTGCCAGATCATCAGGGGTAGCCATGCCGCTAGCATTAAAGAAGTCTTCATATTGCCGTAGCCGATTTTCACGAGCCATCGCGCTTTCACCCTTTGGGGCAATACAGTAAGTGATCACCTCGGTACGATCAACGGCTAATGGGCGGAATACGCGAATCTGAGTGCTCATCTGATCCATGAGAAAGACATTGGGCATCAACATCAGATTACGCATCCGCTCGGTCATCCAAACCGCACGAGCTTCGCCATGTTTTTCCAGATACATGTCACGAAACTCGAAGTTCGGTCGATCCTGAAAATTCGGATAAGCAGCATAGAGGATCGCATGTCCTTGATCAAAGGCATAAAACCCGTTGGCTGCCTTATCGAACTTGCCAATGTCAAGGGTTTTGGTCTCATTGGCGGATTGCCCCTTGGCTCTCCGCCCAACAGTCATCAGGTAGTTGCCGTGCGTGGCTTTGACATGATATCCATCCAGTCCATTTTCTGCTTGCAGTTTCCAGTTTCCTTGATAGATGTAGGTGGTTTCGCCCGGCAAGACTTCAAGTTCGCCCGTAGGGGAC
>LNAP01001855.1_pt1 | contig 21840 bp, 19 predicted proteins | sample 602601 | NCBI WGS metagenome assembly LNAP01 (sample SAMN02440304, study PRJNA202911) | soil metagenome | biome: Subtropical and temperate rainforests or woodlands; isolation source: soil samples (1 kg each in a 20% v/v slurry with milli Q water) were... ...
AATATCCCCAGCCTGGATTGTTGTGTTGCCGGTTAAATCGCTATCGCGGGCAAGCCCGCTCCCGCAGGTTGATCTGTGCAGTGAGCTGTTTCAGGGCACCAGCGAGAAAATGACCGCTGACAGCGCAATCAGCCCCACCAACACCACAAACACATTCGACACCTGGCCCGAATACTGGCGCAGCGATGGCACGCGGCGGATTGCGTACATCGGCATCAGGAACAGCAAGCACGCGATGATCGGCCCGCCGAGGGTTTCGATCATGCCCAGGATGCTTGGGTTGAACGTGGCCACGGCCCAGCAACTGAGGATCATGAACACCGCGGTGCAGCGTTCCAGCCAGCGCGCCGACAAGGTGCGGTTGCGCCCGCGCAGGGTTTTGACGATCAGGCCCTGGAAGCCTTCGCTGGCGCCGATGTAGTGGCCGAGGAAGGATTTGGTGATGGCCACCAGCGCGATCAACGGCGCCGCGTAGGCGATGACCGGGGTCTGGAAGTGGTTGGCCAGGTAGGACAGGATCGAAATGTTCTGCGCCTTGGCGGCGGCAAGATCAGCCGGTGACAGCGCCAGTACGCAACTGAAGCAGAAGAACATCACCGTCAGCACCATCATGCCGTGGGCCGTGGCCAGGATGCCGCTGCTCTTGCGTTCGGCTTGGGCGCCGTACACGCGTTTCTGGTCCACCGCAAAGGCCGAGATGATCGGCGAATGGTTAAACGAAAACACCATCACCGGAATCGCCAGCCACAGGGTCTTGAAGAACACCGGCAGGGGCATGCCCTCACTGGCGGAGGCGAAGAACGCGCCGTTCCAGTTGGGGATCAGGCTCACGGCCAACAGCAGCAAGGCGGCGACGAACGGGTAGACCAACACGCTCATGGCCTTGACGATCACACCCTGGCCGCATCGCACAATGGCCATCAGGCCGAGGATCAGCACCAGAGACAGGATCGCCCGTGGCGGCGCAGTCATGTGCAGTTGGTGTTCCATGAAACTGCCGAGGGTGTTGGTCAGCGCAACGCTGTACACCAGCAGGATCGGGAAGATGGCGAAGAAGTACAGCAGGGTGATCAGCTTGCCGGCACCGACGCCGAAATGTTCTTCCACCACGTCAGTGATGTCGCCGGATTTGCCCGACAGCACAAAGCGCGTCAGCCCACGGTGGGCGAAGAAGGTCATGGGGAAGGCCAGCAGCGCCAGTACGATCAGCGGCCAGAAGCCGCCGACCCCGGCGTTGATCGGCAGAAACAGAGTGCCAGCACCGATGGCGGTACCGTAGAGGCCCAGCATCCAGGTGGTGTCGTGTTTGCTCCAGCCGGTCGTTACGGTTTGCGTGACAGCAGCGGGGTTTTCGGCAGCAGGTGTACGTACATCGGTCATCGTTATTGCCTCATTATTATTTTTGCGCGGGCTCACGTAGGGGGCAGGTAGCAGTGCTCCTCAGCACTCCACCCAGCTGACCGCCAGGCCGCCCCGTGAAGTTTCTTTGTATTTGTCATGCATATCGGCGCCGGTATCGCGCATGGTGCGGATCACCCGGTCGAGGGAAATGAAGTGTTTGCCGTCGCCGCGCAGGGCCATTTGCGTGGCGTTGATGGCTTTGACGGCGGCGATGGCGTTGCGCTCGATGCAGGGCACCTGGACCAGGCCGCCGACGGGGTCGCAGGTTAGGCCGAGGTTGTGCTCCAGGCCGATTTCGGCGGCGTTTTCCAGTTGCTCGGGGGTGGCGCCGAGAATATCCGCCAGGCCCGCAGCGGCCATGGCGCAGGCCGAACCGACTTCGCCCTGGCAGCCGACTTCAGCGCCGGAGATCGAGGCGTTTTTCTTGCACAGGATGCCGACGGCGGCTGCGGCCAGGAAGAAGTTGACTACATCATCGTCGGACGCGTCGGCATTGAACTTCATGTAGTAGTGCAGCACTGCCGGAATGATCCCGGCTGCACCATTGGTCGGTGCGGTGACCATGCGCCCACCGGCGGCGTTTTCTTCGTTGACGGCGAGGGCGAACAGGTTGACCCACTCCATGGCCGACAAGGTCGAGGTGATCACATTCGGTTTGCCGATTTCCAGCAGGCTGCGGTGCAGTTTTGCGGCGCGGCGCGGCACATCCAGGCCGCCGGGCAAGATGCCTTCATCACGCAGGCCTTGCTCGACGCACTCGCGCATTACCGACCAGATATGCAGCAGGCCACTACGGATTTCTTCATCGCTACGCCAGGCGCGTTCGTTGGCCATCATCAATTCAGAGACACGCAGGCCATGCTTGTTGCACAGGGCCAGCAGTTCGACGGCGCTGGAAAAGTCGTAGGGCAGTTCTACATCGCTGGTGGGAGCAATACCCGACTCGGCCTCGGCCGCCTCGATGATGAAACCGCCGCCCACCGAGTAGTAGGTCTGTTCGCTCAACAGGCCGTCTGCCCCGTAGGCATGCAGGGACATGGCGTTGGGGTGGTAGGGCAGGCTTTCTTCCAGCAACAGGAGATCGTGCTGCCAGTTGAAGGCAATTTCTTTTTGGCCTGCAAGCATTAACCTGGAGGATTCGCGCAACTGTTGGATACGCGGCCCGATCGAGGTGGGGTCAACCCGATCTGGCCATTCGCCCATCAACCCCATCACACACGCGCGATCGGTGGCGTGGCCCACGCCGGTGGCAGACAGCGAGCCGTACAGGCGCACTTCCACGCGTTGGGTGTGCTCCAGCAATTGTTGGTCGGTGAGGGACTGGGCGAAGGTTGCCGCAGCCCGCATAGGGCCCACGGTATGGGAGCTGGATGGGCCGATGCCCACCTTGAATAGATCAAAAACGCTGATAGCCATGCTAAAGCCTTACAAGCTATGGAGTAGGAAATCGCTGCCATGTTTTGTAGGACAAGCGGAAGAGGCGCGATACTGAGCCTCTAGATCGGCACTGACCAACGAATTATCCTAAGACACCCTTTAGCAGGACTAAACTCTATGGCTCGCCCCCTGCATGCCCAGACCTATGTCTGGTTGCACGTATTTGCCTGCGCTGCACGGCATTTATCCTTTACCCGTTGCGCCGAAGAACTGCACATCACCCCTGGGGCAGTCAGCCAGCAGATTCGCCAACTGGAGGAGCGTCTGGGCTTTCGCCTGTTCCATCGCCGGGCGCGTGGCGTGGAGTTGAGTGCCGAAGGGCAGCGGCTGGCGACCACGGTAAGCGAGGCCTACGGCAGCATTGATGCCGAGTTGCAGCGCCTGGATGCGGGGATGATCAGCGGCACCCTGCGGCTGCGCTCGATTCCGTCCTTTCTGGGCAAATGGTTGACGCCGCGTTTGCCGCGTCTGCAGCAGCGTTTCCCGGATATCCAGTTACGGTTGGTGGCCGAGGACAGCAGCATTGCCCTGCACGAAGGCGACTTTGACCTGGCCATCGACCTCAACGACGGCAGTTATCCCGGTTTGTTATCCACAGCCTTGCTCGACGAGCAGATATTCCCGGTGTGCGCGCCAAGCCTGTTGCGCGGGCGGCCGCCGCTGCACGGTCCGGCCGACCTGGCCCACTTCCCGCTGTTGCACGACATCACGGCCTGGCGTGGGAGTTATGAATACGCCGAGTGGGAGTTTTACCTGAATGCGATCGGCTATCCCGACGCCGACGTGCGACGTGGGCACACCTTTAACCGCAACCACCTGACCATCGAGGCGGCGATTGCCGGCATGGGCGTGGCGATTGCCCGGCGCACCCTGCTCAATGACGAATTGGAGCGCGGCACCCTGATAGTGCCATTCGGCCTTGCGGTACCGAATCACAAGCGCTACGTGCTGCTGTATGCGCCAGGCGCACTGAACCATCCCGGCGTGCGTGCGGTGCATGATTGGCTGGTGGAAGAGGCGGGGATTTTTCGCGGATTGCACCCCTTGGGAGAGGGGCAATTGTGAGGAATTACGCAGGTAGGTGGGGATACCCAACTCCCGACGATAACAGCGCTTTGGGCGGCTGTCAGGCTTAATTTGTAATGTGGGATTTATCTTTGCATAGGGGTTGAATTGTTCCTTCAGGTGCTCAATTGTGTAGTTAAGAGGTCATGGTTTCACCGCATCGGTGTTGCAGTGGTGATCTCTGGCGAGCTAGCTGAAATAAGGGAAACACTATGCAAATCCAAGTCAACAGCGACAACCATATTGAAAGCAGCATCCGACTGGAGGAGTGGGTACGTACTACCATTGAGAGCACGCTCGAACGTTATGAAGAAGACCTGACCCGCGTCGAGGTCTACCTGCGGGATGAGAACGGCGACAAGCCGGGCCCCCATGATTTGAGTTGCCGCCTGGAAGCGCGGCCAAAGGGCCATCAACCGATTTCGGTCATCCATAAAGCCGACACCCTGGAACAAGCGATCGACGGGGCGGCCACCAAGCTGGATAACGCGCTGGAACATCTGTTCGGCAGACTGCAAGGCAAGCCGCGTGCAGAGAAACGCACGCCCAACAACCAAGTCGATGAAGCCGGGCTTGAAGAGGAATTCCTGGAAAACGAACAGGCTGCGCTTAACAGCTGATTGCTGAGTGTTTTTCAACCCCATACAAAACGGGCCTGCAGATGCAGGCCCGTTTTTTTTGTGGCTGATAGGTATCAAATGTCGGAGCTGGCCAGCAGTGTATTCAGGATCTTTGCCGGCCCGTCAGAACGCGACTGAGGTCTGCACATACACGGTGCGCGGTTCTCCCACGTATTTGCCCTTGTTGTTATCGTCAAACGAACGGGTGAAGTACTGGGTGTTGAAGATGTTTTTCACCCCCACCGCCACATTCAGATCCGACAACTGCGGGCCGAAGTCGTATGCCGCGCGGCTGCTGAACAGCATGTAGCCGGGGATGCGCCCATTGCTGCCATCCACGCTTTCGGCCTGGGTGTTGGCGTTATCGGCGAATTGGCTGCTCTGGTAGGTGCTGTCCAGGTTCAACTTCCATTGACCTTCGGTGTAGCCCACGCCCAGGGTACCTTTGTGCTTGGACGAGAAGGGCACGCGGTTGCCTTTGTTCGGGCCGTCTTCGCGGATGGTTGCATCGACATAGGCGTAGCTGGCGTACACATCAAAGCCAGCCAGCGCCGGGCTCAAGCCGTCGAGGGCGTAATTGACGCTGGACTCGATACCCTGGTGCCGCGTTTCGCCCCGGGCGATCACCGAGTCGTTGGTCTGGTTGCTTTCGTACTGGTTGTCGAAGTTGATCAGGAACGCGCCGATTTCTGCGCGCAGCGCGCCATTGTCGTAGCGCGTGCCGACTTCCCAGGTGCGGGCCTTTTCTGGCTTGACCGCACCGCTGCTCACACGGTTGGGCATCTGGCTGTACTGCACGCTGCCGAAGGAACCTTCGGTGTTGGCGTACAGGTTCCAGTCGTCGGTCAGGTGATACAGCACGTTCAACGCCGGCAGGGCGGTGTTGTAGTCACCCTTGTATTTGACGTCGGTCAGGTTGTTGGTCTGCTGGGACTTGATCATCTCGTAGCGGATGCCCGGGGTCACGGTCCATTTGCCGATATCGATCCGGTCGTCGATAAAGAACGCGTTGGCTTCGGTGCCACCCCGGGTGTCGCGGTCGTTGCGGCTGTCGGTGTTGGGCAGTTGCTGGTTGGCGCTGATCGGCGTGCGGTAGCGCAATTCATGCCCGGCCTCGTTGATGTAGCGGTAGCCCACGCCCACCTCGTGGCTGCTCGGGCCGAGGTCGAAGCCTTGGGCCAGGCGGGTTTCCAGGCCGCGTACCCAGTATTCGCGCGGCGACAGCGAAAGGAAGCTGCCCTGGTCCAGATAACCGCTGCGCAAGGTCTTGGTAAAGAAGCTGTTGACGGTGAATTCCCGGCGATCTTCCTGGTAGCGATAGCCTACGTTGAACATCGTACGGCGGCCCCAGAACTTGTCGTAGGGCCGGGTGGATTGATACGGGTCGGCCTTGTAGGCCGCCGTGCTCAAGCCACCGGGCATATCGGCCTGACCCTCGTAGTACTGGGCCATGGCATTGAAGCTGTTGGCTTCGTCCAGCTGGTAGTGGCCCTTGAGGATCAGGTCGTCGATTTGGGTGTCGCTGTGTTCACGCCAGTCACCGCCGCGGGTGCCGGAATACAGCAGCGCGCCGCCCAGGCCATTGTCGGCGGTGCCGCCGGCCAGCAGGTTGCCGGTGGTCTTGAAGCCATCGTGGCTGGAAGACGGGCTGGTCTCGGTCTGCAGGCCGCCCTTGACCGTCGGTGCATCGGGAATTGCCCGAGTCACGAAGTTGACCACACCGCCGACGTTCTGCGGCCCGTAGCGTACCGCGCCACCGCCGCGCACCACGTCCACGGCATCCATGTTGCCCATGCTGATGGGCGCGAACGACAGCTGCGGCTGGCCATACGGCGCGAAAGGCACCGGAATGCCGTCCATCAATACCGTCGAGCGCGACGCCAGGCGCGGGTTGAGCCCGCGAATGCCGAAGTTCAGCGCCATGTCGTGGCTGCCGGTGCCGTTGTTTTCCGGCGCGTTGACCCCGGGAATACGGTTGAGCACGTCACGGGCCTGGGTTGCGCCCTGGCGCTCGAATTCTTCACGACGGATCACATCGCGGGCGCCGGGGTGTTCAAAGACATTGATCTGCGCCGCATCGCCGAGCCAGTCGCCCACCACATTGGAGGTGCCCAGCTCCAAGGGGGCCGACGCGTTCAGGGGTTGCAGGCTATAGGCATTGTCACCTTCGGCGCGGGCTTGCAGGCCGGTGCCCTTGAGCAATGCGTTCAAACCTTGCTCGGTGGTGTAGTTGCCCCGCAGGCCCTGGCTTTGCGCGCCGGCAGTCACTTCGGAGCCAAACGAAATCAGCACGCCAGCCTCACGCCCAAATTGATTCAATGCCGCTTCCAGGGACGCCGGGGCGATGTGATAAGGCTTGGCCTCGGCCGCCAGGGCGTAAGGCAGGGCGCTGAAACTGAGGCTGGCGCCCAGCAGCAAGTGGCGTAGCGTACGGGCAAGTGGCGTCAGGCGAGTCGGTTGCTGGGGCATGAAGAACGTTCCTCAGAGGTGGGAAACAGGGTGGCTTTCCCTCTCTGTCACGCGAGGTACGGAAAACGGCTCACGGGTGTCGAAAATAATTCAGGCGCGGGCTTCGACGCTGACCCAATAGCGGGTAAACCGCCGCACTTTAACCGGCAGGCTGATTTGCAGCAGGTCGAGGATGCGCTCGCTGTCGTCCAGCGGGTAGCTGCCGGAGATCAGCAGGTTGGCCACCTGCGGATCACACTGCAATTGGCCACGGCGATAACGGCTCAGTTCCTCGAGGAAATCTGCCAGGCGCATGTGCGATGCCACCAGCATGCCGTCGGCCCAGGCACCCGTGTTGGCATCGGTGAGACGCGGGGTATCCCAACCTTTGCGGGTGAGGTTGACCTGGTGGGATTTTTCCAGGGGCAGGGGCAGGCCGTTGTAGGACCTGGGTGCAATCTCCACCTGGCCATCCAGCACCGCGACCTGGGTGTGATCGTTGAACTGACGCACATTCACCTGTGCCGCCTGGGTGCTGACGACGCCCTGGCCGGTGATGATCTGCAACGGGGTGCTGGTGCGCAGCAATATCTCGCCTTCGAGCAGGCGGATCAGGCGCTGTGGGCCATCGAATTGCACATCCACCGCACTGGCAGTATTGAGTTGCAGCTGGCTGCCGTTGGCCAGTTGTACCTTGCGGCGCTGGCCGAGGGGGCTGCGGTAGTCGGCGGTCAGCGGCGGGATCAAGTGCTGCTGGCGCAAGCCCCACGTAGCCGCCGAGCCGACGCCGAGGATCAGCAGCAGTTTCAGGGCCTGGCGCCGGCTGCTGGATTGCGGTGCGTTCAACGCCGCATGGGCCAGGGGCGAGGGCATGCCGCGCAAGCGTTGGTTGACCCGCTGAATATGCTCCCACGCCCGTTGATGCTCGCTGTGGGCCTCCAGCCAGTGTTGCCATTTGGCCTGTTGGCGCGGGTTGAGCGGGCCTTGCTGCATTTGCATCAGCCACTGCACCGCCTGTTCGGCGACCTGGGTCGAGAAGTGTGTGGTGGGGTTCATAGGGCGAAATAGCAGCGCATGGCTGCTTTGTTCAGATGACGTTTGACGGTGGCGATGGAAATCCCCAGTTCGGCAGCGATTTGCGCGTAGGTCAGGCCATCGAGCTGGGCCAGCAGGAAGGCGCGTTTGACCAGCACGGGCAAACCGTCGAGCAGTTGGTCCAGCTCCATCAGGGTTTGCAGGATGATCGCCCGCGCTTCTTCCGATGGCGCAGCAAGTTCAGGCATTTGCGCCAGGGCGTCGAGGTAGGCGCGCTCCAGGTCCTGGCGGCGGTAGTGGTTGAACAGCACGCGCTTGGCGATGGTGGTGAGGAAGGCGCGGGGCTCGATCAGCGTCGGTGTCTCGCGGGCGGTCAACACCCGGATAAACGTATCCTGGGCCAGGTCTGCGGCACTTTGCGGGCAGCCGAGCTTGCGTCGCAACCAGCCGGTCAGCCAGTGGTGATGGTCGTGATACAGGACTTCGACGGTATTGGACGGCCGCAACGCGAACACTCCGGCAGCATCTGCATGCTTTAGATAACGAGAATTGTTCGCATTGTAGAGTGGCCAGGTGGCATTCGGCAATCAGCACAGGACCGATAGCCGTTTTAAAGTCGCCACAAGACCCTGTGGGTGTTGGCTTCATCCGTTCTCTTTTGCTTATAAGAATAATTATCATTAAACTCCCGCCCCTGATAAACCAGGCGCCACTGGCATGAAAAGCAAAGCCTCACTTCCTCTTTCCTATCGCCTCGGTGTGACGTCGCGCCTGCTGGCGGCTGTCGTCGGCGGCTATGTGTTGGCGTCCCTGGCCAGTGTGTGCCTGAGCTTCTGGCTGCCACTCTCGCGCGCCGATGCGGTGGTCAGTGGCATGCTCAGTTCCTTTGTGTTCTACCTGCTGGCGGTGATCTGGTGCTTTGCCTGCCGCAGTGCGGCCCGCGCCTGGTTTGGCGTGCTGGTGCCGTGCGCGATATTGGCCACCCTGGCTGGCCTGGCCTATTGGATGGGGCGCCCATGAAAGAGGGTTTCCGTCAGGCAATGGCCTGGTTGCACACCTGGGCCGGGTTGATTTTCGGCTGGTTGCTGTTCGCGATTTTCCTCACCGGCACCCTGGCTTACTTCAAGGGCGAAATCACCCACTGGATGCAGCCGGAAGTGCCCGCCCATGCGGTGGACGATGCGCGCAGTGTGGCCGTGGCGCAAAGCTATCTGGAACAGCACGCCCCCACGGCGGCGCGTTGGTTTATCGGCCTGCCCAACAGCCGCGACCCCGGTTTGTCGGTGATGTGGCAAGACAAGGTCGACCCTGGCCGGCGCGGCAATTTCATTGAGAAAATGCTCGACCCGGTCTCCGGCGAGCAACTCCAGGCCCGGGAAACCATGGGCGGCGAGTTCTTCTACCGGTTCCACTTCCAGTTGCAGATGCCCCATCCGTGGGGTCGCTGGTTGTCGACTATCGCCGCGATGGTGATGTTCGTCGCGCTGATCACCGGGATCATCACCCACAAGAAAATCTTCAAGGACTTCTTCACCTTCCGCCCGCGCAAGGGCCAGCGCTCCTGGCTCGATGGGCACAACGCGGTGGGCGTGCTGGTGCTGCCGTTCCACCTGATGATCACCTACAGCAGCCTGGTGATCTTCATGACCATGGTCATGCCCGCCAGCATCCTTGCGTCCTATGACGGCGATACCCGCGCCTTCTTCAATGAATTGTTCCCCGCCACCGACAACGCGCCGGCCCTCGGCCAGCCGGGCAAACTGCTGCCGTTGGCGCCGCTGGTGGAACAGGCGCGGGCGCAGTGGGACGGTGGTCATGTGGGGCGGCTGGCGGTGAACAACCCTGGCGACGTGAATGCCTCGGTCAATGTCTCCCGCGCCGGCTCTGACCGGGTGGTGCATGATTTCGGCAGTACCGTGTCGTTTAATGGCAACACTGGCGAGCTGCTACGGGTCAGTGCCGAACAGTCGCTGCCGATGGCGATTGGGGGCAGCTTCTATGGCCTGCACATGGGGCATTTCGCCGGCCCGGTGCTGCGGTGGCTGTACTTTATCTGCGGCCTGGCGGGCACGGCGATGATTGGCACCGGCCTGGTGATCTGGCTGGGCAAGCGTCAGCTCAAGCATGTAAAGACCGGGGTGATGCCGTTTGAATTGCGCCTGGTGGAAGTGCTGAATATTGCCAGCATGTCCGGGCTGGTCATCGCCATTGCCGCGTTTTTCTGGGCCAATCGCCTGCTGCCTGTGAGCTTCGCCGAACGCTCGGACTGGGAAGTGCAAAGTTTCTTTATCGCCTGGGGCCTGACCCTGCTCCATGCCATGTTGCGCCGTGGCCGCCGTGCCTGGATCGAGCAACTGGGCCTGGGCGCCGTACTGTTTATGGCGGTGCCGCTGCTCAATGTGCTGACCACCTCCGAGCACCTGGGCGTGTCAGTGGCCAAGGGTGATTGGGCCATGGCCGGCTTTGACCTGACCTGCCTGGGCAGCGGCCTGTTCCTGGCCTGGGCTGCCTGGAAAATGCAGCACCGCAGCGCCGCCCAGCCCCGGGCCGAGCGCGCCCGCCCACTGACCCTCAAAAGCGAGGTGCACTGATGTTGCTGGCCTTGTTGCTGTGCTATGCGGGCTTTGTTGCACTGTGCCTGTCCCTGGACCGTCACCATGGCGAGTTGCTGCACAGCAAACCTTCGCCACGACGGCGCCTGGGGTTGCGCGTGGGCGGTTGGTTGTTGCTGGGGCTGTCGATCTGGCCGGCGGTACACATGGCCGGCTGGAGCCGGGGCCTGGTGGACTGGTGCGCGGTGCTGATGCTCAGTGGGCTGTTGCTGGTGCTGCTGTTGCCGTATCGGCCAAGGCTGGCCCTGGTTCTCGCAGGCGTCGGCCTGCTGGTCAGCCCCGTTGCGGCTTTCGCGACCCTCTGAGCGCCTTTTGATGATCACCACGCCGCCCGAGTCCCAGGATCAGCCCCACGCAGAAGCGTCGGGCGGGCGCGCACATTTCCTGCAGGTATTTTTGTCCCAGCGTTCACAGATGGAGGCGTTGGTCAGCCGCCGCGTAGGCTGCCGGGCGACGGCAGCGGACCTGGTACAGGATCTGTTTCTGCGTTTCTGGCGCCGGCCCCTGGTGCAGGTCGAAGAACTCAGCACCTACCTGCTGCGCTGCGCCGGCAATATCGCCATCGACCACCTGCGCAGCGAAAACGCGCGGGTGCGCGGCACTGAAGGCTGGATGCCGGAGCAGCACGACCATCACAGTTCCGAGCCCCAGGCCGCGCTGGAAGCGGGCAACGATCTGCGCCATGTCGAAGCGGCGCTGCGCAGCTTGCCGGAGCGTACGCGGCAGATCTTTTTGCTCAACCGCATCCACGGGCGCAAATACGCAGAAATCGCCAAGGCCATGGGCCTGTCCCAAAGTGCCGTGGAAAAACATATGATGCGCGCCCTCGAGGCCTGCAAAGCCAGCCTTCGGCAAGCCCATCCGCCACGCTCGCCAGGGAAAGCACCGTGAACGTCACCCCGACACCCGCCCAGGAACAGGCCGCCCTGGCCTGGCTCAGCCTGCTGCACGATGCGCCGAGCAGTGGCGACCAGGCTACCTTCAGCCACTGGTTGCGTGCCGACCCGGCCCATGTCGAAGCGTATGCCCAGGCCCAGGTGCTGTGGGAACTGAGCGAAGTCCCGGCGAGCACTCTGGCTGACGAAGACGCGTTGGCCTTGCAGCGTTACCTCAAGGCCATGGACGGTGCGAAAGGCTCGCGCATGCGCCGCTGGTCTGCAGCGCTGGCAGTGGCGGCGTGCCTGGTGCTGATGGTGTCGCTGGGCGCGGGGTGGCAGCCGCAGCGCTGGGTCGATGACCTGGGCGCCGATTACGTCAGTGCGCCGGGTGAAGTCAAAACCGTGACCCTGGCTGATCAAAGCCAAGTCACCCTGGATGCCGACAGCGCGATTGCCGTGGATTTCAGTCACGGTGAGCGGCATATCCAATTGCGTCGCGGTGCCGGTTTCTTCAGCGTGGCCCACACCGGGCAAGCCTTTGTGGTGCACGCCGACAGCGGCGAAGTGCGGGTGCTGGGCACCCAATTTGAAGTGCGCCTGCAACCGGCGGGCGCCCAGGTGACGGTGCTGTCGGGGCGGGTAGGGGTTACGCCGTCGGCCCAGGGTCCTCAGCAAATACTGACGGCCGGCCAGCAAGTGGCCTACGCCGAGGGTGTGGCTGATGAGCGGCATGCGGTGGACAGTGAATCGCGCCTGGGCTGGCGCGATGGCTGGCTCAACTACTACAAGACCCCGCTGGCCGATGTGGTCAAGGACCTGGGCCGTTACTACCCCGGCCGCATCCTGCTGTTCAATGACGAACTCGGCGCCCGCCGGGTCAGCGGCAGCTTTCCGAGCAAAGACCCCGAGGCGGTGCTCAAGGCATTGCAAGCGGTGCTGGGCTTTGAGCAGCACAGTGTGTTGGGGCGGTTGATCGTGGTCCGCTAAAAACCAGCCCCACAGGAATCGTGAACGCCTGAAGAGAAAGTTGATAATTATTCTTATTTGCATTTATGATATGTTATTACATTCATGCAAAGGAGCCACCCTATGAAAGTCCTGTCCTCCCTCAAAGAAGCCAAGAACCGTCATCGCGACTGCCAGATCGTCAAGCGCCGGGGGCGGATCTATGTGATCTGCAAATCCAACCCCCGCTTCAAGGCCCGGCAGGGCGGGGCGAAAAACAAGAATAAAGGCTGATGTTGAAATTATTTTCAATTTCACCTGAGGTAAAACCCCACGCCATCCGTGTAGTGCTTGAAACTGCGATCAATTCGCATTAACAGCGTTTTCTACACGGGTTCTCAAGCATGAAGTCCAGGGCAAAAGCGGCGGTAGGCGGTTCGGTTAAACAGTGGCTGGGAGCCTCCCTTCTGGCCGCTTCAGGCCTGGCATTACAACCCCTGAGCCTGGCGCAAGCGGCGCAGGAGCAGAGCGCAGTCTTCAGCTTTGCGCTGCCGGCCAAGCCGTTGCCCCAGGCCCTGAGCGATTTCAGCCGGGTGACCGGCATCAGCGTGGTCTACACCGACGAAGCCCCCTACACCCTCAACGCCCCGGCCGTCAGTGGGCAGATGAGTGCCGCCCAGGCTCTGCAGCGCCTGCTGGGCAACTCCGGCTTGACCTTCCGCCAGATCGACGCCCGCACCCTGGCCCTGGAACCGCTGCCTAGCGAAGGTGCGGTCAACCTCGGCGCCACCACCATCAGTGGCGTCAACCAGCAGCAAACCACCAGCTACCAGCCACCGCCCACCAGCTCGGTGATGCGCTCCCAGGGCTTGCTGCTGGAAACCCCGCAAACCGTGAACATGGTGCCGGCCCAGGTGATGCGCGACCAGGTGCCGCGCAACCTCGACGATGCCTTGGCCAACATCAGCGGCATCACCCAGACCAACACCTTGGGCAGCACCCAGGATGCGGTGATGCTGCGTGGCTTTGGCGACAACCGCAATGGCTCGGTCATGCGCGACGGCATGCCCGTGGTGCAAGGCCGGTCGCTGAACGAAACCGCCGAGCGCGTCGAAGTGCTCAAAGGCCCGGCATCGTTGCTATATGGCATCCAGGACCCGGGCGGGGTGATCAACATTGTCAGCAAGAAACCCGAACTGACCCAATCCACCGCCTTGACCGTGCGTGGCTCGACCTATGGCAGCGGCAAGAACGGCAGCGGCGGCAACCTCGACACCACCGGCCCGTTGGGCGACAGCGGCCTGGCTTACCGCTTGATCGTCGACCATCAGGATGAGGACTACTGGCGCAACTTCGGCACCTATCGCGAAAGCCTGATCGCGCCGTCCCTAGCCTGGTACGGCGACACCACCCAGGTGCTGCTGGCCTACGAGCACCGCGAATTTCTCTCGCCGTTCGACCGTGGCACGGCCATCGACCCCAAGACCAATCACCCGCTTAACATCCCTGCCACGCGCCGCCTGGATGAGCCCTTCAACAATATGGAAGGCCGCTCGGACCTGTATCGCGTCCAAGTCGACCACGACCTGAACGACGACTGGACGGCCCACTTCGGCTACAGCTGGAACCGCGAAACCTACGACGCCAGCCAGGTGCGCGTGACTAAGGTCAATGCCAATGGCACCTTGACGCGCAACATGGACGGCACCCAAGGCGCGCTGACCACCGACCGCTTCACCACTGTGAGCCTTGAAGGCAAGGTGGACGTGGCCGGCATGCGCCATGACCTGGTATTCGGCCTGGATGACGAGTACCGCAAAATCTACCGCGCCGACCTGATCCGCCAGGCCAGCCGCAGTGTGTTCAATTACAACGACCCGGTGTATGGCCGCGAAGTGGCCGGCACCACGGTCAGCGCGCCGGACAGCAACCAGACCGATCTGCTGCGCAGCGACTCGGTGTTTTTCCAGGATGCCATCCACCTCACCGACCAGTGGATCCTGGTCGGTGGCGCCCGCTTCCAGGAGTACGACCAGTACGCCGGCAAAGGCCGCCCGTTCACCGCCAACACCGACAGCAACGGCCAGAAGTGGGTGCCCCGCGCCGGTCTGGTGTACCGCTATACCGATGCGTTGTCGTTCTACGGCAGCTACACCGAATCGTTCAAACCCAACTCCACCATCGCGCCGTTGGACAACAAGATGGTGATCGACGGCAGCATCGCCCCGGAAGAATCCAAGTCCTGGGAGCTGGGGGCCAAGCTCGATATGCCGGGGCGTATTACCGCCAACGTGGCGTTGTTTGATATCCACAAGCGCAACGTGCTGGTGTCGATCACCGAGGGCGCGACCTCGATCTACAGCGTCGCCGGCAAGGTGCGCTCCCGGGGCCTGGAAATGGACCTGAGTGGGCAGTTGACCGACCAGTGGAGCCTGATCGGCAGCTATGCCTACACCGATGCCGAGGTCACCGAAGACCCGACCTACAAAGGCAAGGGCCTGCAGAACGTGGCGAAAAACTCCGGCTCTGTTTCAGCCGTGTACGACTTCGGCACTATCGTCGGCGGCGACCAACTGCGCGTCGGTGCCGGTGCGCGTTATGTGGGCGAGCGGGCTGGCGATGCCCTCAACAGCTTCGACCTGCCGGGCTACACCGTGGCCGATGCGTTTGCCACCTATGACACCAAGGTTGACGGGCAGAAGGTCAAGTTCCAGCTCAATGTGAAGAACCTGTTTGACCGTACCTACTACACCTCGGCCGTCAGCCGCTTGTTTGTGTCCATGGGCGATGCGCGCCAGGTGTCGTTGTCCAGCACCCTGGAGTTCTGACCGTCGGCGATGACGCTGGCGGCCTGAGCTGCTAGCGTTGCGCTCTTTGATGATTGCCGGGACGGTTTGATGCAGTTGGGACGATGGATACACACCAGCGCCATGCTGGTGGGCGTGAGCCTGTTATTGGGTGGCTGTGCCACGCCTTCGAAAACCGGCGAACAGGCGCTGGACCAATTGCTGGCTGATCCTGCCTTGGCGGGTGCCAGTGTTTCGCTGATGGTGCGTGATGCTCGCAGCGGCAACACGCTGTACCAGCACAACCCACGCACGCGGCTGGTGCCGGCCTCCAGCCTGAAACTGCTGACCACTGCGGCGGCCATGGATGTACTGGGCCCGCAGTATCGGTTTTCTACGCAGTTGCTGAGCAATGGCAGCCAACAGGGCACGCGCCTGCTGGGCAACCTGTACCTGCGGGGGCTGGGTGACCCGACGATCCAGTGGGCGGATTACCAGGCGCTGGCGGCGAGCCTCGCCGCCCAGGGCATCCGGCAGGTCCAGGGCGATATGGTGTTCGATGACAGCTGGTTCGACGCCGAGCGCCTGGGTGTGGATTGGGCCCATGACGACGAAGACAAGTATTACGGCGCGCAGATTTCCGCGCTGACCGTGTCACCCAATGCTGATTTTGATGCGGGCACCTTGATCGTCACGGCCAAGGCGCCCACAACGGTCGGCCAGTTGGTGAGTGTCACCCTGAGTCCGCCCACCGACTATGTACAGCTCAGCAACCTGGCCGTCAGCGGCCCAGGCAATAGCTATGGGCTCAATCGCCAGCATGGCAGCAACCTGCTGCGCCTGAGCGGCGCGTTACCGCCGGGCAAGCAAAGCCGCCAATGGGTCAGCGTGTGGGAGCCGACGCAACTGGTGGCCAATCTGTTTGCCCAGGCCTTGGCGGAGCAGGGGATCAGCGTGCAGGGGCGGCGGGTGATCGGTGGTGTGAGTCCGGCGACCGCCACTGTCCTGGCAACACACCAGTCGGCACCGTTGCAGGAGCTGATCAGGCCCTTGCTCAAACTGTCCAATAACAGCATGGCCGAAGCGCTGCTCAAGGCCATGGGGCGCCAGCAGGCGAGTGCCGGCACGGCGGCGGCCGGGGTTGCGGCGGTGGCCGACTTTATCAAGCGCCAGGGCCTGGACCCGGCAACATTAAGCCAGGTGGATGGCTCGGGTTTGTCGCGACGTAATCTGGTGTCGGCGCAGAACTTCACCGACCTGTTGCTGGCCATTAGCAAGCAGCCGTGGTTCAACGCCTGGTACGACGCGCTGCCCATCGCCGGCAACCCGGACCGCCTGGACGGCGGCAGCCTGCGTTACCGCCTGCGCGGGACAGCGGCGCAAAACAACCTGCAGGCCAAGACGGGGTCGATGGGTGGGGTGTCTTCGTTGACGGGCTACATCACCGATGCGGGTGGGCGGCGGTTGGTGTTTTCGATGCTGACCAACAACTATGTGGTGCAGGGGAGCCGGATCAAGGCGCTGGAAGATCGACTGGCCGTGGTCCTGGCACAAAGCCTCGATTGAAACCCGAACGCATTGGTTTTGTGTAAGGCCTCTAGGGCTGGAACGCCTGCCGGTATTCCCCCGGTGTCGCTCCCATTGCCTGGCGAAACCGGTTGGTAAAGTGGCTGGCGCTGGAAAACCCACACGCCAGGGCAATTTCCCCCAGCGGCAGTGAGCCGCTGCGCAACAGGGCCTGGGCCCGGGACAGGCGGCGGGCCAGTACATATTGATGGGGCGGCAGGCCAAAGCTTGTGCGAAACATCCGCGCGAAGTGGTATTCCGACAAGGCGCACAGCCCCGCCAGTTGCCCAAGGCTGATCGGCTCGGCCAGTTGCTGGTCGATGTACTCCACCAACTGCCGGCGCTGGTGCGCCGCCAGGCCGCCCTTGAGTCGCAACCCCTCACGCAGGCCGACCTGGCTGAGCAGGGTATGGTTGAGCATTTCAAAGGCCAGGCTGCTGGTCAGCAAGCGTTCTGCCGGTTCCTGCCAATTGAGGCGGATCAGTTGATGAAAACGTCGCGCTTGCGGTTCGTCTTCCAGAAAGGTGCTTTCGCGCAGTTGCAGGGCGCGGGGTTCACGGTCCAGCAGGGTGACGCAACCCAGGGCAAATTGCTCGGGGCTGAAGTACACATGGGCCAGGCGGATTTCACCATTGATCACCCAGGCCGACTGATGCTCGGCGGGCAGGATGCACAGCTTGTCGGGGCCGCCCTTGGTGCCGGGCTGGTTGCGCCGGAAAGTGCCGGTGCCGCCGGCCACATAGCAAGACAAGGTGTGATGGCTGGGCGCCTGGTAATCCTGGGCGTCGTGGTGGTTGCTCCACAAAGCTGCAGACAAGCCGTCCCCAAGCTCGGCAGACAGCTCCAGGCGAGCGTTGGGCGAGCTGTTCAGGGCTTTGAAGACTTGCAGGTTTTCCAGTGCAGACATGGGGTTCTCTCCGACGCCTTGCATCCTACTCCCGGCGGCTGGCGCTGTGATCCCTCGGCCCGACAAAAGCGCAAGAATCTGCAAGTGCCCAGCAGCAAGGCGGGGTGAAACTGTGGCTCAACCACCGGAGTGCGCCATGAACCTATCCCTGTATTTACTGACCGTGCTGATCTGGGGCACCACCTGGATTGCCCTCAAGTGGCAATTGGGCGTGGTGGAAATTCCGGTCTCGATCGTCTATCGCTTCGGCCTGGCGGCACTGGTGCTGTTTGGGCTGCTGTTGCTCAGCCGCAAATTGCAGGTGATGAACCGTCGGGGTCACCTGATCTGCCTGGCCCAGGGCTTGTGCCTGTTTTGTGTGAACTTCATGTGCTTCCTCACGGCCAGCCAGTGGATCCCCAGTGGCCTGGTGGCCGTGGTGTTCTCCACCGCGACACTGTGGAATGCGTTGAATGCGCGGGTGTTCTTCGGCCAGAAAGTTGCGCGCAATGTACTGCTGGGCGGCGGCCTTGGGTTGCTGGGGCTGGGGCTGCTGTTCTGGCCGGAACTGGTCGGGCACACGGCCAGCCCCGAAACACTGTTGGGCCTGGGCCTGGCGCTGCTGGGCACCCTGTGTTTCTCGGCAGGCAATATGCTGTCGAGCCTGCAACAGAAAGCCGGGCTCAGGCCGTTGACCACCAACGCCTGGGGCATGGCCTATGGCGCGTCGATGCTGGCGCTGTACTGCGTGGTCCAGGGCATTCCGTTTGAGATGGAGTGGAACACCCGCTATATCGGCTCGCTGCTGTACCTGGTGATCCCCGGTTCGGTGATTGGCTTTACCGCGTACCTGACCCTGGTCGGCCGCATGGGCCCGGAGCGGGCGGCGTATTGCACGGTGCTGTTCCCGGTGGTGGCATTGAACGTCTCGGCGCTGTTCGAGGGCTACCAATGGAGCGCCCCGGCGCTGGCCGGGTTGGTATTGGTGATGCTGGGGAATGTGCTGGTGTTTCGTAAGCCCAGGGCGGTCGCGCCTGTGAGCCCGCTTTTGCAACCGAAGCAAACCTAATGTGCAAGAAGATCTAATGTGGGAGCTGGCAGGCCAGCTCCCACAGTGTGATCCGCGTTACTTCAGGCCCAGGCGCTTGGCCATGCGCCCCAGGTTGGCGCGGTCCAGGCCCAGTTCGCGGGCGGCGCTGGCCCAGTTGTGCTGGTGGCGCTCCAGGCAGGCGCTGATCACTTGCCTTTGGTAGTGCTCGGTGGCCTGGCGCAGATCGCCAGTCACCACGGGGATTTCGCCAGGCTCCTCTATCAAGGGCGCAGAGTCATTGGGCAAGTCCAGGTCCTTGGCACTGAGGCTGAGGATCTTCGGTCGCTCGCGACAATTGCCCAGGGCCTTCAATGCGCTGCGGCCGATCAGGTGTTCCAGCTCGCGCACATTCCCGGGCCACCCATAAGCCAATAATGCCGCCTGGGCATCGCTGGTCAGGCGCAGGCTGCCCAGGCCCATGCGTGAACGGTTCTGTTCAAGGAAAAATCCGGCCAGCAACAACACGTCGCGCCCGCGTTCACGCAGGGCCGGCACTTGCAGGGGGTACACGCTCAAGCGGTGATAGAAGTCGGCGCGGTAGCGGCCGTTGCGCACCTCGGCGGCCAGGTCGCGGTTGGTGGCGGCGATCAGGCGCACGTCCACTTGATGCTCCTTATCCGAACCCAGCCGCTGCAACTGCCCGCTTTGCAGGACGCGTAACAGCTTGGCCTGGACCGTCAGTGACAACTCTCCCACTTCGTCGAGGAACAGGGTGCCACCGTTGGCCAATTCAAACTTGCCCCGACGCTCGTTCAGCGCGCCGGTAAACGCGCCGCGCACGTGGCCGAACAGCTCGCTTTCCACCAGGGTTTCCGGGAGGGCGGCGCAGTTGAGGCTGATCAGCGGCTTCTCCGCGCGGGGCGAGGCAGCGTGGATGGCCTGGGCCACCAGCTCCTTGCCGACCCCGGTTTCACCGGTGATCAACACGGTCAGGTCGCTGCCGCCCACCAGTTTGATTTCTTCCACCAGGCGCTTGTGGGTCTTGCTCTGGCCGATCATTTCCTTGTGCTGCTGGCCGCTGGCCTGGCGATAGATTTCCGCACGCTGGTGTTCGTCTTCGGCGCGCAGGGCCAGGTGCTCCATGCGTTCGGCCACATTGACCGTGGCGGCGGCGAGGCTGGCGAAGGCCTGCAAGGCGTCCAGTTCGACCCGGTCAAACCGCTCGGTGTCCAGGGCATCCAGGGTCAGCAGGCCCCAGGGATGGTCGTCGACAAACAGCGGGCAGCCCATGCAGTCGTGGACCTCCAGATGCCCGTGCAAGCCATCGACCAGGCCGTCGTAGGGGTCGGGCAGTTCGCTGTCACTGTCAAAGCGGGTCGGGCCGGGGCTGCTCAGCAGCACGGCAAAGCGCGGGTGTTCGCTGATCTTGAAGCGCCGGCCCAGGGTATCCGGGCTCAGGCCGTCCACGGCCAGGGGTACCAGCCATTCGCCGTCCAGGCGCAACAGCGCGGCGGCATCGCAGGGCAGCAGGGTGCGCATGGCTTGCAGCAGGCGTCGGTAACGCTCGCCTTCCGGCAGTTCACGGGACAGGTCAGCCACCAGTGGCAGCAGGGTGGTGAGCAGGGAATGTGCAGTCATAATGACTCCTTGTAGTCCTAATGACTATAAGGTGTAGGAAGTCATATTGACTATGTTTAATTTAAGTTGTTGATAAATAATGGTTTGTTAGTTGGCATGAATACTGATTGCTACAGGGTAATCATTCAGAAGCCTTAAAGGCTCAGGAGTCTCCCCATGCTTAGCGTTCAAGACCGTGCCATCATCAAGTCCACTGTGCCGCTGCTCGAAAGCGGTGGCGAAGCCCTGATCACCCACTTCTACCGCATGATGCTCTCCGAGTACCCCGAAGTGCGCCCGCTGTTCAATCAGGCCCACCAGGCCAGCGGCGACCAGCCCCGCGCCCTGGCCAATGGCGTGCTGATGTACGCCCGGCATATCGACCAACTGGATCAGTTGGGCGACCTGGTGGCCAAGATCATCAACAAGCACGTGGCCCTGCAAATCCTCCCGGAGCACTACCCGATTGTCGGCAACTGCCTGCTGCGGGCGATTTCCGAGGTGCTGGGTGACGAAATCGCCACCCTAGAAGTGATGAGCGCGTGGGGCGCGGCTTATGGTCAGTTGGCCGACATTCTGATCGGCGCAGAAAGCGCCATCTACGACGAAAAAGCCCAGGCCGTTGGCGGCTGGCGCGGGGCGCGTGCGTTTCTGCTGGTCAAGCGTGTGGAGGAGAGCAGTGAAATCGTCTCCCTGTACTTTGCCCCGGTGGACAATGGCCCGATCCTCGCCGCCGAGCCCGGCCAATACATCGGCCTGAAGCTGATCCTCGATGGCGAAGAAGTGCGCCGCAACTATTCATTGTCGGCGCGCACCGATGCGGGCCTGTACCGCATCAGCGTCAAGCGTGAAGCGGGCGGGCGCGTGTCCAATTACCTGCATGACCAGATGCACGTGGGCGCGACCATCGACCTGTTCCCGCCATCGGGGGAGTTCACCCTGGTGCCCAGCGACAAACCCCTGGTGCTGATCAGCGGCGGGGTGGGCATCACCCCGACCTTGCCGATGCTGGAAGCGGCCCTGGCCACCGAGCGCCCGGTGCATTTTATCCACTGCGCACGCAATGGCGGCGTGCATGCGTTCCGCGATTGGGTCGATGCCCTGGCTGCGCGCCATCCGCAACTGCAGCGCTTTTACTGCTATGCCGAAGACGACGGCATCAGCCCGGCGGCGGACAAGCTCGGTTTGCTGACCCAGGAGCAACTGGCGGCGTGGTTGCCCGAAGAGCGTGATGTGGATGCCTACTTCCTGGGGCCGAAGGGTTTTATGAGCGCGATCAAGCGTCACCTCAAGGCGCTCGGTGTACCTGAGAAGCAGAGCCGGTATGAGTTCTTCGGGCCGGCGGCGGCGCTGGAATAAGCGGCCGCTCTTCAACACCGTATTGGCCTCTTCGCGAGCAAGCCCGCTCCCACATTTGATCTGTGAATACATTCAAATGTGGGAGCGGGCTTGCTCGCGAAGAGGCCCGAAAGACCACCACATTAATGTGTCGTTAACCCGCCTGCGCCTAAGAT
>LNAP01001857.1_pt1 | contig 21834 bp, 19 predicted proteins | sample 602601 | NCBI WGS metagenome assembly LNAP01 (sample SAMN02440304, study PRJNA202911) | soil metagenome | biome: Subtropical and temperate rainforests or woodlands; isolation source: soil samples (1 kg each in a 20% v/v slurry with milli Q water) were... ...
GCATCACCACGGGCGACGTGTACTGCGGCACGGTCGGCTCGGCGCTGCGCATGGAGTACGCGGCGATCGGCAGCGTGGTGAACATGTCCGCGCGCCTGATGGCGAAAGCCAACGGTGGCATTCTGATCGACGATGCGACTTATTCTCGACTCAAGCTGTCTGCCCGGGCGATCCTCAACTCCATTGACCCCATCAAAGTGAAAGGGCGCGCAGAACCCCTGAAGGTTTACCAATACAACGGCTCAGGATCTCTGGCACAAGCGGGCGAGGCGGTGGGCGACCACCAAATCTCCTTTGAGTGCCACAAACATCTCTTCGGAATGATCCAAAAAATGGCTGGAGTAACCTTCCTGCCCCGTCGAAGAACCTCCATGCAATTGCTGTCCTCCACGCTTGCCAACGCGACAGGCGCAGCTCAGAACAGTACCTCGATCTCCCATCATGGTGCTTGGTTTTCCTGGATTGGAGGCAAACCAACCTCCCCCACCGCCGGCACCACGCTGCCGCTGTACGTGCTCCAGGGCAAGCCAGGTTCAGGTCGCACCTCGGTCTGTTCGTGGTTGAAGTCGCAAGCGGCCGAGTTCTCACTTCCGGTCTGTTCCGTGCGCTTGAACAAGAAGGACACGCAGTTTGAGTATATGGTGTGGAAAAAGATGTTCTTGCAGCTCATGCCGAAGGACCTCTTCTCCAGCAACCACGTGCAGCGCAACTACGTGAACAACCTGTTGCGCAGTGTGTATGGCAACCAGGCACGGCAAGCGCGCACTCAGGGCTACCCTGTCTTACGCTCCGTGCTTGGCATTACGTGTGACTTTGCGGACCTGCCGACCCGCCAAAACTCTCTCACTGGAGTCGGCACCTCCTGGCGACTAAGCACTTACTCCATCAACACGTTTCGCGGGTCCACCAAGATGAAGCCCAATGGCTCCTACCGTCCGCCGCCGACGCAGGTGTTGGACACGTTGGTGCGCATTTTCACGCACCTGTTGTCTCTCCAAGCCACCGTGCTGATCATTGAGAACATCGAATTGGCGGACGAGGAAAGTCTGATTCTTCTGTTGGAGCTAACGAAAGTTTCCACCCGCTGTGCGATGGTGTGCACAGCGCTTGTCGATGGCTCGGAGGAAGAGATATTCTCTTCCCATAAGAAACCCATCACGGCATTGGGCAAATTTAACGATTCCACAGAATACAAGGCAAATGCATTCAATTCCACACCGTGGAGCAAATATTTCAAGAACATCGTGCTGGAGCACCAATCCACGACACTGATTACCTTGGAAAATTATACCTCCGAGGAGATCGACAAGATGTTGTCGGTGGCGCTGGGAAAGAAGACCGTCCCTCCAGAAATTTCCCAGCTAGTGCAGGATTTCTCTGGTGGATCCTACTTCTGGGTCAAAGAAATCGTACAGTTCATCAAGGAGCACGGACCCGAGCTGTTCATGAGCGCGATTGGCGAGAACGAAAAGGAAACGGACAAACCACATGCAATGTCGAGACCGGGCACAGCAGGTGTTGGTGCCCTGATGCGCGCCCCCTCTGCGCGCATGCTGAGTCGTGCGCCATCGTTCAAGCAACTCTCCCAGCGCAAGCTCTGCACCGCCCCGCACCAACAGCAGCTCGACAAGCTGGTTCTCACGCGCTTTGGAAACATGACGACCGAGAATCAGCGCCTTTTGCGCACGGCGAGTATCATCGGCATGAACTTCAACAGCGAAGTGCTTCAGGGCGTGCTGCCAACGCACCTAAAGTCCCAGCAGAAAGAATGTATGCAAACCTTGCTGCACCAGAAGTGGATCTACCCCGACGGGGAACTCGAGTTTGTGTACCAGTTTGCACACTCCCACACGCACCAGATCATCTACGAGCTCACTCCCTCTAGTGAGCGCAGCAACCTTCACCAGCTGATTGCGGATTATATCGAGGTCACCTACCCCGATGATCGGACCCAGTACGCACCGCTGTGTTTCCACTACCAGCACTGCGACACCGACAAGGCCCTGCAGTACGCCGTGAAGGCTGTCGCAGTCATGCGTGAGACCGACGACATCTTTGACTTCGGCGACCTCTTAGACCTTCTGACAGGGTTGTTTGAGTGCTGCTGCCACACCTACTACGACGTCGAGATTCTGCAACGCCTTGTGAACCAAACGAGGTCCAGCATCGAAGACTTTGATGTGAGTGTGAAGGACGAGCCCGGTCGGCGCACCTGCTTTGCTGTGCTGAAAGACACCCTCGCGTTTTGCCGGTGCTACACCCCGCGCGAAAATTATGTCGTCGCACCCGCATCGGTTAAATCATACAACCCCACGACTATGTCTCGCGCCAAATCGATTGTCAGTTTGGCGAATAAAGCCCCGTCTACGACGAACTTCAACCTAGGCGAGTTGCGAGACGAAGATGAGATACGTGAATTGAATCATGAAACCGAGGGAGGCGACATCAACTACGAAGCCCGCACGAAGCGGCTGTTGTTGTTGCAAATCAAGACCTTCCGCAACCAGCTGAGTCAGCGGTATGTGGACCTACGAGAGGACAGTGGGGCCACGGCTGTGCCAAAAGATTGGCAGAAAGAGTATTTAGTGGGGCGAAACTAACATGCAGAGTATAGAGGGGAAATTAGGTATGGAATTAGGATGTACATAGGAAATTAGATCCGACTTTCTGATGTGAAGGGCGGAAGTTCAAGACTTTTTCACGACGATTGTGTGCCATTAGAGGACTGAAAAACAAACAGTGAGAAGACAGGATTACGGAGTTATATATGTGATGTGCGTGGTGTTGTGAATTTTATATATGCATATTGCATGCGTAGGACATGGTTGCCTTAGCGTGCAGTTTTTTTTTCCGTGTATCAGCCTGTGGCAAAACTTCCAAATGTAAATAATAGAGGATGGTAGTGCGGGGTAGAGAGAGGGTTAACTTCCACTGGTTGTTCTGCAATTCTGCACCGTATTTGAGCAAAGGAATATCGACAATGTAATTTTCAAAGGAACGTGTTGCGCCGTTTCCTAATGACGTCACGTTGCGGCAGTTTAGGTAGTGTTCATAACCACGAGATTACTCTTCTGATCAGGCACTCTCGACACATGAATATGAACGAGAAGAAAAGAACTGAACATGCTCTCTGCTTTGTTCCAGAGATGCTGGTAGACTACTTAAACAAAAGCAACATTAAAATCCTGCAGCCGGCCTCATTTTTCTTGCACGGTGTGTGTCTCCTTGTAGACATCTCCGGTTTCACGAAACTTTCAGGTCAATTTTGTGACCAAGGGAAAGCAGGCATTGATGATCTTCAGCTGGCCACAAACGGCTTCATGGGCCAGCTCGTAGACATCATATATACCTTTGGAGGAGACATCATTAAATTTGCGGGAGATGCAATTATATGTGTGTTTACCGCTGACTTTGTTCCAAGCACAAGCAATAAACCCGTCCGCCGATCCTCTATGGGTAGTTTTGCGACTGGTATGAACGAATTCATGAAGAACCTTGCCAAAAACATAGAGACAACAAGTGTCGAATACTCGGTGTCAGTCAATACACGGTCATCAATATCGGCTGAAGTGGTGCTCCGCGTGATGCACTGCGCCAAGCTTTTGACTGAAGTCCAGACCGACAAGCTCACGGTGCACGTGGCCATGAGCTGTGGTGAGATGTGCTTCGGCATCCTGGGTGGGTTCGAGAACCGCTGGGAGTGCCTCATATCTGGCCCTTGCATTCACCAGCTCTCAGGATGTCTCGACGATGCGCCCAGCAAGCATGCTGTCATGTCTCGTCGCTGTGCACGCATTGTGCGCGAAGAGTTGCCCACCGATAAAAACAAACCATTCGAAGCAATTGCAAGTGAACTGGAGACAAGTCGAGGAACGTATTCCTTTACCCTGCTTCCCCTCGTCTCTGGAAACTGTGAAATCGTCGCAGTGACTTTCACAGAACAGAAGACAAGTAGAGCTGTTTCTGTTAAGGAAACAATGCGGTTTGAGTTCAGGGACTCGGAAAGAAACGCGCTCATTCAACCTTTTGTTCCGGTGCCAATCGCCGAGCAGTTAGACAACGGCACTGGACTTCATTTCTTGGCGGAGATTCGAGAAGTCACGACCATGTTCATGAAGGTAATATCATGGTTTTCCTACTTTCTTGCTCTACTTTTTAAAACGATCTGAACTTTTGTCTCGATTATTTCTTGTTTTGATTGCAGTGGGACTCGTACGACCCAAATGGAAAGCACATGGACCTGCTGGAGCTTCAAGGTTGTTTTTACCAAGCCCAGCGCATCCTGCAAAATACCGGCGCTTATCTGAGACAGTTTTTGGTGGACGACAAAGGCTGTGTGCTAATTGCCTGCTGGGGCATGCCGCACCTCTCGTACCTCGACAACGCGCACCGAGCTGTGACCGCCGCCGCGCAGATCCGCATCGCCTGCTTTCAGCTGGGCATGAATTGCTCCTTTGGCATCACCACGGGCGACGTGTACTGCGGTACCGTTGGTTCTCCGTTGCGTCAAGAATACGCGGCGATCGGCAGCGTGGTGAACATGTCCGCGCGCCTCATGTGCAAAGCCAACGGCGGCGTCCTGATCGACGACACAACCTTTGGTGCACTGTCTATTCAAGATACAATATCGTTTCAGCGCCTAGACCCCATCAAAGTGAAAGGTCGTGATACGCCTTTACAGGTTTATTCGTACATTGAGTCCGGGCTAAAGCACACGCTAAACAAGACAAACGATGATCTGGACGTTCCTCCCTATTGCCGCTATCCCCTAAAAGAATTGTTGCTATATATGGCAGATCCAATGGCTCTTCGAACTTCGATAAAATTAGTCGATCTTGAGAAATTCGAACCCGCGACCTGCGGAACATCAATCAGTCGGATGTTTCGTGCCAAGCCTGCTACACCAGTTGAGAACACCCTGGCGGTGGTGCTGATTGAAGGCAAGGCAGGATCGGGCCGCACCAGTGTGGTGACCTGGCTGAAAAACCAAGCCACCGAATGTAACACCCAGACAAGCTGTGTGCGACTGTGCAAAAAGGACACTTCCATTGAGTACGGCATGTTCAAAAAGCTCTTCCTGCAGCTCATGCCCAAGGACCTGTTTGTTGTGGATCCGGTGAGCCGGCACAGTCACTGGGAATACACAGGTACGAACGGATTAATTAAGAGTAGCTAGTATTATGTTTACGTGTGAATGTATACGCATGATATGGTGATGTGTGTACCTGTATTGCGTACTATGGTGCAATGTGTGCTGTCTGGGAAGTGTACGTACAATGTCGACGTTGTACAACGTTGTCAACTGATGTACTATGAACTGACACCCAACAGCAACGCCATTTGTCTGTGATTTCAATGCATGTAAACATAATAATTGTCACAGTGTCAATCATCGAGTTTAGTTGTGCATAGAGCTTTATTATTGAACGTAAGTGTAGTTGCGGATTACATCTTACCTCCAATTTATAACACAATTGCAGGAGTTGAGACAGTTTCCCAAGCGACGCAGGCAAGCTTCCCACCAGCAAATTTTGATTTGCAGCGAAATATTGTACTTGGTGCAGATCCCCCACTGATGCAGGAATACTTCCACTGAGAAAGTTGACATACAGATTGAAATAATCAACTTTTGCGAAGTTGCCAATAGCCTGAGGTATGCTGCCAGTGAGTTGGTTGTTGTTCAGTCCAAAAGAATACATATTCTCCAAATTACACAGAGACTCTGGTATGGGACCGGATAGAAAATTGTTGGAAAGATCGAAATTCTCCAATTGTAAAATCATCCCCAGTGAGGCGGGGATGGGACCAGAGAGGTAATTGCCGTGCAGATCCATATCCACCAATTGCAGCAGCTGCCCTAACGATTCCGGTACCGATCTAGAGAAAAAATTACTGCTGAGAATGAGGTTCTGCAGCATGGATAGATTTCCCAGAGCTTCAGGAATTGTACCAGTCAGAAAGTTTGTTTCCAAAGAAAGATACCGTAACTGAGTCAGATTGCCCAGAACAGAAGGTACACCACCCGAAAGGTAATTGTTATACAGGCTCAAATCCTGCAGGTTCGAGAGTTTTCTGAGTGTGAGTGGAATAGTCCCGGAGATGTAGTTATCATATAGGTCAAGTTTTGTGAGGTAGGTTAGATTGCCTAAATGTCCCGGAATAGCCCCCGTGAGTAGATTGGAATAAAGGCTGAGAAACTGCAGCGCATACCAACTTCCAAGGAAAGCTGGTACAGTACCATGGATATAATTGTCAGCCAGATTGAAATTCTGTAGGAGTGTGAGGTTGGAAAATGAACTAGGAATTGTTCCTGTGAGTTCGTTACTATCTATGCGAAGGTCAATCAACTGTTTCGCTAAACCTAGTGACACAGGTAAAGCCCCAACCAGCCTATTTAAGTGTAGCTCGAGATTTTGAAGCAAAGGTAGATGTCCGAGATAGACTGGCACGGTGCCTGTGAAATAGTTGTCAAACAAGTACATGCCTTCCAGCTGAGCAAGGGCATCAAAAACAGGAAGAGATCCGTCAAGGTAGTTGGAGTAGAGGTAGAGTTCTTTCAGTCGCGTCAGCTTGTTCAGCGATTCCGGTAGTGGACCTGTGAGCGTATTGTCGTAAAGATCAAACAGCAACATGTTTGTCAGATTGCCACAGGAATCTGGAATCGGCCCGGAGAGACTGTTCGTATCCAGCTCCAAAATCTCTAGTTTGGTGAGATTTCCCAGTGATGCAGGAATATATCCAGAAAGCTGGTTCATGTATAGAAGCAGATATCGAAGCTCAGTTAACGAATCCAACGAGCTCGGCAGAGTACCCTGCAGGTTGTAGTTGGGCAAAGCAATCCCTGCTACGTGATAATAATCAAACGGTTCAGTAAAAGTACATGAAACACCCTGCCAATTGTCCACGCAAGGGTTGTTTAATGCAGGGTTGGTAAAGTTCCAAGGTATGCCTTCTGATGGATCGTCACTCCACAGCCAGTGTGCACCATTCGTCGCGTTGTAAAGATCATACAAAGCGCTTAGTTCCGTCGCAGGTATGGAGGTATTTGCCTGGATGCTCATTGGCGACGGGATTGCCACCGCTAAACCAACCCAAAAGCACAGCAGCAAAAGAGCCTCAAGGAATGGAAGACGCATTCGCGTCATGGGAGGTAGCTCTGGCACGCCACCAAGCCAGGTGGGGATCAGACCAACGAATATCTATGACAGCAAACAGTATATGGTTTCAATTTTCAAATAGATGATTAATAATTCAGACTACAAATGATATGCACCTTTGCTCCATGAGGGTAATGAGCTGTTTCCTCTCTACCTTCTGGCACTTCCATTATAAAGCTTGTGTGAGAAAGTTGTTATGTAGAATGAAGAGAACACTTCCAAAAGCAGCAACACACTTCCAACTGTTCAAAATAGGTTGTAGACACACACCAAATTTGATTCTGACAGGTCGATAGCCCATTGGCAATTGGCTTGAAGCAAATCCTAACGGTTTTCGCAACAGCTTGCCGTTACGTTTTTTGAAAATCGCAGCATTCAAATTACATGAAGATATTTGAAAGTTCTCACAAGTCAAACATATAACGTTGATCGTTTTGTGTCTGCAAATCATACCAAGCTAGCATTCTTAAGGGCCCTTAACACAAATATCATGAACACGAAGAGAAGTCGTGTCAATCCGGTGGGGAAATCATGTGCATGTGGCTGCAAGCGAACTCTTGAATTTGGAAGCAATAAGAACTGCCATTTGTGTGCCAGGTAAAAGCTCACTTTCTTTTCTTAAACGAACATCTTTAGTTAACCTTGTTGAATCGTTGTTTTCAGTAATTTCCCTGAAGGTGGACACTTTAATTCGGTGGCGACGGACTGCTGGAAGGCCAGCCGACCATGCGAAAAGTGCCTAGATCTTCGCACGTTGTCCACGAAGAAGAAAGCAAAACCAACTAAAGCAAACGAAAAGCCAAGAGTATTATCATCCAATCCTTTAACGTTCTTATCAGACATTGTACAACGATCTTGTGTCATATTCTGTTGGTGCTTGGTGGCGGGGATTCAAAAATGGAACACCCGTTTTTGAGCCGTTACGAAAAACGGACCTGTTGCGAAAACCGTTGGGATTTGCTTTTGGAGGTTGCCGGCGGATCAATTAGAAAGGGTTACACAAAAGCAATGAGGGTTCTCTTCTACACTACCATATGTAACAATTTACGTTACCAACGTTGGTATCATATATGAATATGACTTGCAGTTCATATTAGAATGATAACTTTTCGCAAAGAATCTTTATCTGTTTTCAGTGATTTTTTAGCGCAAAGCCTTATTATATACATATTAAAAAATAAAGTACTATTCTTACTAGGCTCTTGTAATGAACTTACTACAATTCTTATAAACATAAACAAAGAGCAACGCGCTAACATGTATGATTGTATACGCACTAAAACAACTATTTCAGTTTAGCTATGCGTCGTGAAAGCGTGCAGAACTCTCGGATGACTTGATACTTCGCTGCTCCCGTTCGTACTGTCCACATTCCTTCTGTTTTCACTCTCTGTAGTGTGTCTGGCATCCATTTGTGGCCTGCTAAGACCGGTACTATCTTGTTTACCCCCTGGAATTCATCGTATGACTTCGTCATGGCTTTCAGTTTTACCGCCTTGTCTTTCAGATTCTCCACATCTTCGGTCAATGGCGCGTAGACAGACTCGCAGAGAAAGGCAGTGGCAGATTCTGCGTTGGGATTTTCTTTGTGCAAAAGGATTTCGTTGGTGACATGTGGGTGAATCATCACGTTCATATGAAACTGGCGATCACCATTCAGCTCGTTCTTTACTGCTAACAATGCAATCATTTCACGCATTTTGTTTCGAACTTTGGGGGTGCGCGGGTCATTCTCCAGCCCCATGTAATGCGGTCCGAATATTGTATACACGTCTTCTTCCGCAAGTTGTTGGAAACGCACTTTTATTCCGGATTTATTGATCAGATTACCTCTGTGCGTAGTGACGAAGTCTCTCAACTCTTCATTGCTCGTCATGGGGACAAGGAAAGTCGTCGGGTAGTCGTTCTTTTCCAATGGTGGAAACACGACGTATGCGCTCTTGGCGTCATCTTTTCCTGTTTATATGTAGAAATGTTAGTCAGCTAAAAGAGGATAATTTGAGACAGAGTGGTCACTTCGGCGCACCTCCAGTTGCCGTCTTTTCTATCAGTTCGGCTCCTTTCTTCAAATCCTGACCCATCGAAAGAAACGTTTTGATCTGGCCATACAAAGCGAGCATATTTCTGTGAGTTGACCAGCAGAGGTTTATCAAAATTAAATTCTGTCGAGCTTCGTGTCCAAAAGAAAGAATCCCATCCGAACATGTTCAAAAAAGACTTTTTTAGACTAAACGTGTACAATTAAAACGCTTTTTTACACACAAAACAAAATCACGCAGGAGAAGAAGGACCCACGGTGGCACTACTCATATCAACATCATATACAAGGCTACTCACTATTCCACCGATATCATTACCATTGCTGTTGGGATTAAATTTGTCACGAGGAGAGTTCGGGCTCGATCTTTCATTCAGACTTTTTAGTATATTCTTTTTCTTCATTTTCTCATCCTCTGAAGACTTGCTAGGACTGCCAAAGCCCACCGTTGGGCTAGCAACCACCACAACATCGTCAATGTGCGGATTTAAGTTGAGTTTCTCCACCACAGCTGCACCAACATGTGTTGTTTTGTGACCGACAATGCTATTGGGTGCACTTTGACTCACCAGGGTGGAAGCAACCGTGTTGCGTTTGGCACCTTTGTTCTGTTTTGTTTTATTGCCACTGGGGTCGGTGTCTACAACAACAGTACTGCGAGGAGACCGCTGCGGCGACAAAGACAGACGCGCCGCTACACTCAACTGTTCTTTTCGACTTCGAGGCGACACTTCGACAGCAGCTGCTTGCGATTCCTCTGTAGCATAGGCATGTCTTGCAGGTGAGGCGTGACTTGCTTTCAGCGTGCTACTGCTGTGCACCGTGTGGCGTGGCGACACGCGCGGCGAAGGCTTCGGACTGACCGTGGAGCGGCGGGGGACCGAAGGGCTGGTAGTTGTGGCGCTATTGTTAGTTAGATTGGTGTTAGTGGTGGTGTTATTACTCGCCGTGGTACCAACACTGGTGGTCGTGCCGTCGACAGAGCTGGCATGAGAAGGCGTGACCAGGTCTGAAGCACTTCGGTGCGCCACACTGTTCGCAGCGCTGATGTCGGCGGAATGCAGATTCAGCGCTTGACTGTCGAGCGGCGCTTCGAAGTAAGAATGTTCTTGAAGGTCTTGCACGGAATTCTCGGCCGACACGCGATCTTCATCCAACACCTTATGAAGTCCATCTTGTTGCACTTCTTGTTTTGCGGCGCTTTCTTCTGCCTTCATCATTTCACTCACTTTGTCCACCACATTCACATCCTCCTCTTCCTGTCCCGTCTTTATTCCATTAACTCCACCGACCAGCACAATGACTGGCTTTTGGGTGGACTTTTGAGGGTAAATAAAGCTTTGCACACGGGGAGAGACGTTGCTGCGGAGGGCACGCTCTCGGGGTGACATTGTGGGCATACCAGGCGTTGGTTTAGCCGGTGCTTTCATCACAGGCAGGGCGAGGGGACTAAGAATAGAAAAAGGAGTGAAAAAATAGCAGTTTTAAAAGTCTCGTTTAATCAGGAACGTGTAGTGAGCACACATTTGATATAACAATCTGCAATGTGTCATTCTACAACAAACAGTCACGACTTACCTTTTGAGCAGATTCTTTTCGAGGTTTGTTAACGGTTTCTTTGCATTTTCTTTGCTTCGATGTTTTCCCCGCGCCTTAGCAATTGCCTTTGCACTCAACTTTTCGGCGTCGGACATCTCTGACGCTTCGTTCAAATCCATTAACAACAGCGGCTGCTGCGCGTGGTCGCGGGGAGAGGCAACGTGACTTGTTATAGATTCTACGTCACTGTCTGCATTTATGCTTAGTTTTACAACATGTGATGCGTTCTTCTTTTGTTTGGGCCCTTGCTTGGCATCGCTAGAGGATTTAGCGTGGTGTTTTGGTTTGTGATTGTTGACTACAATCGGTTCAGGTTCTTTCGGTCGACCCTTGCCTCGTCCTTTGATGAAGCCTTTGTCTTCGATTTTCACATTGTCGCACCAGGCGGGCTGTTTAAGATTCGTAGGCGACTCCACGGGAACATTTTTTCGGTGGTTAGTAACGCTCACTTGGCTGGGCTGCTCGAGACTGTGTAATACCACCGACGTATCACTCTCCTGGTGCCCAAATGCAGCCTGGTGCGTGCTATACACAGGCGAGGTGTCAACTTCTCGATGTGGGCTGCTGCTGGGCGAGGGGATGTGAATAGAAGGGGAAGTTCGGTTCTTGAGCACAGGAAAGTAGCTGGTCGGGGAGCTCTGGTTGTCTAACATGGAGGTGCGCAGCAACAGGTCAGCCTTTTTCTGCAAAGAATAAACAAAGAAAATAATATTATTATCATTTTCAACATGCGAATACATTCGTATATACACGCAGAAGGGTAAGGTTCTTACTACAACGTCTTGCTCTTTTTTCTTGGCGATTGTTTCTCGTCGCAAATTTTCACGCTCCACATAGCTGAGTGTCTTCTCAAATATTGGTTTTTGCGGGCTACTTTTGCCATGAAAAGTATTTGCACGTTTCGATCTTGGCCCGTCCCGTCCATTGGGTGAAATAGAGGGAAGAAAGTTCTCGTATGGGGAGTGGATATTGAGCTGGGCTGTTTCAATAGAATTCGCGAGATTTTCAATCACTTGATCGTCTGCATCGTCTTCCATTTCACCGCCAAGTTTTAAAGGGGATGGTTGGCGAGATCGAGGAGATTGTGGGGACTTCTTGTTGGCATTTGTAGCATACTCTTCAAATACCGATATTTCCTTTTCGATATCTGCCACAGAGAAACCCTCACCAACAAAGCCTTCCCGAGCAAGTGGTGTCAGTAGGGACTTGATCATTTTACGCAGTGCCATATTCTCCCGATGGAGATCATCGACCACCATTTCCAGATCATTCAAATTCTTGGCGGTTTGCCCTTGATGGGTTTCTGGTTCAGAAAGAAGGCTCTGCTTCTCAACTAAAGATCGTATATGGGTTAAGATATCCATGTTTTTTATGCCGACTTCACGCCAGAGTTCTTCTCTTTGATTGCATCGAACTTCGTATCTCACGGCCAAAATTGCGTATCTCCACCACCCCTTCGCATCATTTCTCTTTGCGGGTCGATAAACCTTGATCCCGTCTACCAAGCACCGATCTTCGAAGGAGCTCATGTCTATGGCTTCGTCCGAAACACGCAGCTAGAAGGACCACAGTACGATCACTTCACCAAACTGCAGCTGTTATGCACGAATTGGATAAGTTAACCGTTTCATCCTGATTGCTAAATTCGGAAACAGTGGAAACTCAGAACGATGAGCAACACTTGTGCTTACACCCAAAAGGATAGCAAAAGATGCCATTGATTGAGTATAATGATGTACCGGAATATTTGCAGAATAGCGAACTTTATAGGTTACTTGATGGGAGTGAGAGTGAACCTTTTTTCGTGCCCGATTACTGCTTCCGGGTCGTTGCAACCGGTGTAGATTCCGAGCACACATTCGCACATATTCTCCATACCATGCACTTCTGGGTAATAACGTACCCACCACAAAATGTACTTTTATTTGTTCTTGCAAATGAAGTTTGTGGGTACAAATACTCCAATCCGAAATTATGGAAACTACTTTCTTCGTTTCCGTTTGCGGAAGAATTTCTTAGAATAAAGCGTCTCGAACCGAACAAGAGAATCCAATTTGCCATTAAAAATCGATTTCGTAGCGTGCTAGTAAATGATCTCTTTGTATTGGGGCATTCTTTGCCGTGGAACATGTGTACTCTCGCAGTAGTGGCAGATAGATTGGACCTTGTACGGTTGGCAGTGGAGAATGGTTGCGAAGTAGCTGACACCGCGCTTTATCTCTCCGTTGTCGAGGCTCGAATGAACATGCTCCATTACTTTCACGATTGTGGGTTTGGTTTTGGATCTCATTTGGTGGCTGCAGCTGCGCGCCGCGGACGGTTAGAAAGTTTGGAATTTTTCGAGGAGATAGGTACATCGTTTGACATCAGTGCATGTGCTGCAGCAGCAGCGGCAGGTCATCTGCATTGCTTACAATACTTGCATGCACATGGTGCTGCAATGGACGCAAGTGTGGTAGTCGAAGCAGCACGCAACGACAATCTATTGTGTATGCAGTACGCGGTGCAGTACGAAGCAGCACTTACCCAAGAAGTCACCTTGACAGCCTGTGCCAATGATAGCATCCAGTGCTTGCAATACGCTTTCGAGCGAAGATGTCCCATCAACATTGAGGCCACTCTGGCGGCTGTGCGCATCGGCTCCTATCGTTGCTTGCGATTAGCACATCAAATGGGCGCTCCCTGGGACGAAGAAGTCTGCGCCGAAGCCGCTCTTTATGGGCACTTGGACTGCCTAATGTATGCTCATGTACACGGCTGCCCTTGGAATGAAAAGACTATTGCCAATGCGGTCTGGTCGGGCCACCGGCGATGCCGCTCCTATGCCCTGCGGAACGGCTGCCAGGGTCTCGCGCACGGAATCTGCATTCTCTCCTTAGGATACACATTCATTGTGTTCCTCATCCTAGCATTAGTGCCCGCCGCGCGTAAATATTCAGTGGACAGTTTGCTGATATTGGATGCGGCAACGTTGTGTGGTCTAATGAGTGAGTATTTGCACTTGCTGCAGCGGCGCTGGCCCGGTATTGACTGGCGTCGTGTACACACTGGGTTAAAACATTGCATTGCCATTTTGGCGCTTGCTTACGCACTCTACTTTGCTTGGTTGCTGCTGTACCTTATCTACTTGTTACTTGTTTTGGCGTTGCTATACGTACAACTTTACTATGCGTACGCAGAATGGTTCGTGAAAGAACTACTCTTGGATTTTGCAGAAGCGGAAGAATCCATGTTGTATTGAATCCTTTTGTAGTTCCAGCAATAAAACACGTAACAAGAAATTTTTAATTCCATTTCTTCTTTAATAAAACTGCAAAAGCACAAAAATGCGAAAAGGCTTCTAAAATTTCGCTTAATTGTGCGCTCCCTTTGCAATCGCAGTGACCAACATATGGTCAAACTGAATCAGAAAGCCCACCGCGCCTTTCGTTTTATCTGTGTGACAACAGGAATATGTGTAAATTAGAACCTTACAGGTCAAACATGTGCTGTAAAAAGAATCATGTATAGACAAAATAGGAAAGCCACCAAGGATAAACACTTACGTGGCAGCAATTCAATGGCCTTGTTCAATGATGCAGGATCTTGTTCCAGAATGACCCGGACATGGGACAACAGCGGATGAGGCTTGATGCCTGTGGCGTTGATCACATTACTGGGAAATGAGAAGAAAAAGCGAGAAAATGGATAAAACAATATGGTTTGCGTAAAGTGAAAATGCTTGATCGCATGTATTTGACAACCTCTCCAATCAAAAAATACACTGCTAAAGTAGTAGAAGAAACGAATTATCAACAACAGCACAGTTAACCATACCTGAGATATTCCAGATCGGTGATCAGCTGCGCACATCCTGCCATGCTTAGCGCAGGCACATGTGCCACCTGTCCCAACAACAGACCCACGGTGGCATCCGCAATGGCGCCAAGCCACTCGTTCACAAACTTCAACACGGCCGTGCTGTCCAGCTCGGTGTCGTTGGTCTCGGTCACGCTGCCGCTGGTGCTAGGTGTGTCACTGAGACTGGCGTTGCTGGGGTTGGAAGCCAGCCCCGTGGCGCCGGGTACTGGAGACATCGGCGCCACTGCCTCTACCTCGTACTCCTCCGTAGTGTAATCCGGACGCTCTGCAAGCACCTGCGCGGCTGCCTCGGAGCCTAATAAGGTGGTCTCAATCGTGGCGATCAGCGGTGCACACTTGGATTTGGCACTCAGTCCACTTAAGATGTCATCCTAAACAGAAACACAAAAAGAAAACATTTAGAATGTGTTCATTCTTTCGTCAAACACTCGTGCTCATAACTTTACATCGGTGATTTGCAGCAACTTCTTCAGGGCTTGCCAACCAGAGGAAGTGTTGGCCAGAGCGCGGGCCTGACCCCGCACACGCAGAATATCCGCCAAGGCGTCACTGGAGGCAAAAGCTTCGAGTTCCTGCACCAGCGAGAGCAGGTGCTCACCCACCTGAACATCGCCAAAAAGAAGGAGAAAGAAAAAGTTCAGATACAATTACCAACAATTTTACATGGTTCACTAATACTGTGTGCAGTGGAGTGCACGAATTTTTACAGCAAACAGCAACAATAGTCATTATCAAAAAGGTAGAATTGACAATTTTTTACCTGAGTGACCACGCTCTGCGGGAGCATGTGCTCCCTGAGCTCTTCCCGATCGACCCCTTTTTCACTGGTTAAGGTCCAGGCATCCTCCTGTGCAAAGGTACCCAGCATCTTCTCTGGCGCCTCCAGGCACAGCCCAAACAACAGTTGACCCGCTGCGCCACGTAACTTTTTCAGCACCACGCTTACTGCGGCAAAGGGCGCCTGTGACACTTGCGAGGCACTTGCGGAAGCCGCGACGAGGAAACTCTTCAACTCGGACAGACTGTTGGGGTCTTTCTGCAGCACTTGCATGGAGTAAACACTTCCCAAAGAGGTGGTATTGGATGGATTGGGGGAACTTCCGAGGGCCAGAACGGACCCCGCAGCGCGGCCCACGAACACATTTTGCTGCAACTCAATCAACAAATTACGTGTGAGGGTCTCCAAGGACAAGAAGTTCTTGGAGAGGCGTCCGATCGACTGCAACGCGCGGAGAGCACTGGTAATCAGCACGCGGCTGTCCACATCTGACAACTCCAATTGTTGGGCAAAGCGTTCTGCCACAGCTTGTTCTTGCTGCAATTTCGCGGCCCCTTTGGTGCTGGTTTTGTCCAGGTCAGTGTGCTCGTTGTAGAGACCGCCATTGGCCAATGCAAGCACCTGATCCCGCGGAAAGCCACTGGCCACACTCAGATCATCGATTTTCAACACCAAGTGCTTCACAAACAACGCCAAGGTGGTGGACAGCAACCTCACTATGTGTTTGATTTGCATCCCACCGGCGAAGCGCACGGCACGTTTCAACGAGTGCTCCAATGGTTGGATGAAGTGCTCCGTGGAATAGAGGATTTTCTCTCCGTAGACCCCATAGGCATCCGCCGCGTCGCCTTCCTCCCCAAAAAGTTCATCATCCAGACTGGCAGTGGTGGAGCCCTTCTTGCCACCTTTGGGCTTCTGCTCGGAAGCACTTTCTCTCGTGCTGAGAGCAATGGCGTCCAGCAGGCGCACCAAGTGAGCGCGCACAGCGGTGGTCTCCATTTCCGCATACTGTGGCAGAAAGGTCACAAACCCAGAGTACATCGCATCCAAGACTTGTGCTTGTTTGGCTTCGTCCACTTTCTGCACGTATGAGAGCATGCGCCGAGCGAACTCCTCCATCACACAATACGTGTCAAAGGCTGCCTCGGGCGCACGCAGGTGAGCCAATCGCTCGCTCAGTCCAGCCGTCAGGGGACGAAGCGCCTCGATTAAGATATCACACAACACGCTGGGTGATTTGTCCACCCCAAACAAAGTCACCGTGCTGGCCTCTTCGTCCGCCAACAAGCGTGCCACTTTGCCCAAGAAGGTCGCAAGCCATTTGGGGAAATCGGGGTGCTTGGCAGAGTTGTATTCCATCCACACAGACTTAATGCGATCCGGTCGGGCTCGAACGTATTCTTCTTCAAGCTCTTGCTCCCTGAAAAGTGCGTTGGAGATGCGAAAATTAGGTAACAAGACTGTTATTAGGCAGTGAATGAACATCATATATTACCTGCCAAGTTTCTTAAATACGTAAAGATATTCCTGCAAAGGGGTGGTGTCAAGGCCAGCCACATCTCTCCGCACGATCGGCCTCAGTGCCGTGAGAAGCGAGTTCTTAAAGGTTTCACAAGTCTCCTCACGCTCTATGTTGCCCGGAAGGTTCTTCAGAATAGCTAGTGACTTATACATAGTCTCGATTCTGTGGGATAAAAGGGAAGGACGAGAAGGTTACGGTGAGAGTGTAAAGCTGAACAAGAGAAGAGGGCTACTTACTTGTCTGCAGAATCTGATAGGCGTCCTCCGCCTTCCATAATGATCTTTGCTTCTCTAACAAGCTGGCTCCATCGCGCATGCTCTTCCAGTGTAGCCTTGCAGCGTTCCATGTTGGTCTTTAGAGTGTCCAATCTAGACAAATCCTCCACACCTGCAACGTTGCGCTGATCAAAAGAGTTCAACTGTTGGGACAGACTTTTCATTTCAGCTTCAATCGACCGCAGCTGATCTTCCGTTTTCGTAATCTCAGATAAAATACGAGGCATTGTTGACATTGATTCCACCATCGCAGTTTCCAGTTGGTCGGTATAGTCTTGAGACATGATGTGCAACTTGGTCGTTAGTGTGGAAATGTACGCCTCCAGCGACTCATCTTCGGGCGTGTCTTTTAACGCAGCATTGATCCACGCCGAAGAGTTGAAAGCACTGCTAGAGAAAGCAGTCAAATCCGCCATAATTGTGAAGTGGGGCTGGAAATAAGGCAGACTTTGCAACAATGATTCCATGACCAATTTTGCTTGTGCCTAAAAAGCACCAATTTTTAAACGAACAACTGGCCACTAAAGTTCTCTTTTTAGGTACGCAAGTCGAACTCGAAGTTGCCCATAATTTCTACAGATTTCTTTGTGCTTGCAAGCTTGAAGCATGAATATTCCAGAGGAAGATCTTATTGATACATGTGTTCAATGCGGGAAGAGGCAGAACGCTGCTTCGAACCTTACTGAACAAGTTTTTCTGGTGAACACAGCAAACAAATGTGGACACAAGTTTTGCTCAAGCTGTGTAGCCAGAGAGCTCTATAAAAAGCGTCAGTTTGCTTGTCCGAGATGCAAAGTTATGGTCACACAAGACAAGGTTTGTCTCCTTCCTGTTGACTTTGTTGTTAGTCACTGCTTCTAAATCCTTTTGAACTTTGTGTTGCACAGCTTTCCAAGAAGAGTCTCGATGAAACTGAGGTGGAGCGCGACTTCAGCATAAGAAGGAAAATCAAAGCGTTGTACAATAAGAAAGAGTCTGACTTTGCGTCAGTCGATGATTATAAGAATTATGAGGAAGAGGTAGAAGATATTGTCTTCAATTTGGTGAATCACGAGAACGTCGCCGCTACCAATGAAAAGGTTGAGAAATACCGCAAAGAAAACTCAAAAGAGATTGTGATAAATCAATCCCGTAGAAAAGAAGAGCTGAAAGGCGAGTCTATTTCAATCAAAGAAAGAGAAGAAGAGATTGCAGCGGCCAATTTAAAATTTCAGGTTTGCAAGTACCGTACAGCTTGTTGATCCATTGCCACTTCTCTTCCAATGTTGCGTGGTTTGTCTTCTCATTGTTGTAGGAAAGCCTCGCTAGCCAGCGCGCACAAAAGGTGGAATCGAAGCGACAACTGAACCAGATAATGCTAGGGGTAAGAACCAGCGATGTATACGTATCTCGTTGCTCACGTCTTTCCAAAAGTGAACTTTCGTGCCCACAACCTATTTCATACCTACCAAACAAGTCTTATGTTTTCTTTTTCTTACCAAAACTTTTTTCTGTGCGATTCTCCTTTTGTTAGGACTCAGACCCGGCGCTTACCCAGGCTGTAGTTGCGCGACTGCTAGGAAACACGAATGTTCAAGACCCATCCGCCGATGCGAACAAAAACACCACAAACCCAAATAATGGGATGGTTTCCTCCATCCCCAATCCCGTGTTGAAGTTCCTCAATGCGCGTGAGATTCCCAAGGTGGTGAGTATCAAGTCAGAAAGTGAAAAGAAAAACAGTAGTAATGTGGATGTGCGGAAAATGCATCATGCAGGTGGGTACGACGTGGCGAGCTACGAAGCGCGCAATTGGTCCGAGATACACATGCATATTGGTTGTTTGTAAAGACATAACATAATCACTAAAGCTCCATTGGATTGTCTTGGCTTTATGAAAATATCTTTTGGTTAGGGTAGGGACTAGGAACTCTAGGAAACCAAAAAAATAAATAAATTGGCACAAAAACAGGTTCGTTCGTGGAGCTATTTAACCTGCACTCCAGACAGGTTTTTGCACCGTCCCTTTCGAGACAGATGCGTTTATCAGCGAAGCAAGCTTCACCGACAGCAATGCAGTTGTTTTGGAATTGCAGTACCGAACCTTGATTTTCCAACATTTTATCCAATATGTACAACTGCACCTGCGCCTGGGAAACAAAAAATAAAAAGATAAAAAAAGAATTGGAACAGGTTCGTTCGTGGAGCTATTTATCCTGCACCCCAGACAGTTTTGTTTATAGCTTTTTGGTTTAAAGGTAGATTTTCTTGCGTTTTTTTGGTGCTGTACCGAATCTTGAACTTTTGGTATAATCCTCGAATACAAAGGCCTGTGTGAATACGATTTTCTTTGCAAGGCGCTTACTGCATGCACTCAAAAATAATTACCAACTATTTTGGTAAATGATAATAGAGCAGAATTACGTACAATATCCACGTTTCTCAGTTTTGTACGACACATCTATTGTAAACAGAGCCTCTTTTACATGACCTTCTTCACTTCCTAATTACGCATATCCTATTCTAACATATCTTGCGGTATTCTCCAGATACTGGGAAGCTGCAGCAGTTACAAACTTTACCGTGCGTCCGTTTCTTTCCACGACTGGTCTGTTGTTGTCTCCATTCTCATTGACTATCGTATCTCTACGTGCGCGACTTGCTGCACGGACCAGCTCCAAATCGTGTGCAGAAATCTGCATTGGTGAATTAAACACCATCCATTTGATATCAGGGTCGCAGTTGGGCGTGGTGAGAGAGCCAGTGTAGGCGAAGTGAGTGTGTTCGGAAGGTACCAAGGTTCTGAAAGGGTTGATACCAGCTGCACAGGTGGCATGTGTTTTCTCTCCTGTCCGAATATTATCCCCTCCAGCAGTCCAAAGCTGATCCAGAAATAGATTATTTGGTACATCGGATACTTTTAATAGTACACTCAGGACCAGTAAAGACCCTTCAGCGTCACGATTCACCAGGTGAGCTTCAGCATCGAAATGTTCACCCTCAAGAGTATGTTCGGAAGGTGAGTGGAAGTGTATGTGATCGAGCCTGTGTAATACGCCTTTATGAGTGGTGTGGAAGTTACAGGTCTCCAGATAAACTTCTAATGCATGGTCTGACGATTCTTGCACCCAATTCTGTTCGAAACAAAATTTTAGCACCATAGATTAGCAACCGTTTCGTATAAAGAGAAAAGTTGATACTAAACATACCATGCATGCTTCTTTGGAGAATATTGGAAGTGGTTCGTGCACATTCACAGACGAATCTTCGGATAAGTTGATGGGCGACTGTGTCAGACCGTTGCATGATGCGCTAACTTGATACCAGTTGTCCTATAATGAAAACCCACCTCATACAATTATCTATCATCGATAACTTTAAATAAACGAGAACTTACTACACCACATAATTGCTGGCCTGTGGCACCACATGGTTCGTCGAGATTGGCCTGTTTAGCATAAGTCCAACCAGTTGCTTCAGCCGAGAGTCCCCCAGTCAGCGAGCCAAGAAGGCACAGTAGAGAAAACGCTCTTTTCATTACACAAGTCTATATAAGCTTCACTAGGTATATGATGTGGGAATTTCGTGCTTATTGGCAGGCACTTAACAGCAGTAAGTTAGCCCAACAGCCAGCTGGCAGTGTTTTTGAAGTTTTCCGCGAAGTATCGGTGACCGGATACCAAAACTTCTGTGTATACGAACAAATGCCATACACAGCATCCAAACAGTTTTCCACTTTGATCACGGCAAGTTCAGTCATGAGCCTTGAAATCGAATCGCAAGATGTCATCCGCATTGTGTTGCAGTTTTTAAAAGAGCACAACCTCGATGACTCAATGAAATCATTGCAGCGCGAGTCCGGTGTTACTCTGAACACCGTCGACAACATCGAACACTTTGCTTCCGACATTCGCAATGGGAAATGGGATTCAGTTTTGAAACAGACTTCTGCACTTAAGTTACCGGGTGATAAATTGGTGCGTTGCTCGATTTGACATATTGGCAAATATAAACCCCAGTACTAATGCATGCATTTTTCTTAACTTTCATCAGGCTTCTTTGTACGAGCAAGTTGTGCTTGAATTGCTTGAAGCTGGAGAAAGAGATTTGGCAAAGTCCATTTTACGCTCTTCCGATCCACTCACAGCTCTAAAGTCTTCCCATTTGGAACGCTATATGAAGTTGGAGCACTTCTGCCAGCGCCCCACTTTCAACCCCAGCGAAGCTTACGAACTCGGCAGCTCTAAGGAACTTCGCCGACAAGAAATTGCCGAGTCCCTCATCTGCGAGGTCACTGTCGTTCCGCCTTCCAGATTGCTGGCATTGCTCGGCCAGGCACTCAAGTACCAGCAATCGCAGGATCTTCTCCCGGCGGGAGTTCCCTTCGATCTCTTCCGGAACGCCCGCAAGGCGGCGAAGAAAGATGCCGAAGAAAAAATCCCCAAGAAAGCCGCAGGAGACATTCGGTCGTGCAATCAGGCCAAGGTGGATGCGTTGGTGTTTTCCCCGGATGGTCAGAGTCTGGTCACCGGAGGCTCCGAGGGAATCGTGGAGGCCTGGGATGTGGACACCGGCAAGCTCCGTGCGGACCTGGACTACCAAAACAAAGGCGAGTTTATGAACCT
>LNAP01001858.1_pt1 | contig 21831 bp, 17 predicted proteins | sample 602601 | NCBI WGS metagenome assembly LNAP01 (sample SAMN02440304, study PRJNA202911) | soil metagenome | biome: Subtropical and temperate rainforests or woodlands; isolation source: soil samples (1 kg each in a 20% v/v slurry with milli Q water) were... ...
GTAGTTCACCGACCGGACCCTTTGTATATAGGGATAAAATTGTCAAACTATTGTCGAACATCTCGTCCGCGCTAAAGTTGTGACCTAAATCGACTTAGGGCATAATGGTTGGTAAGGTTTCTCAACTAGCTTCGGAATACGAGACCGAGACAGGGAGGCTCCATCATTTTGAACGATTTGTTTATACGTGCTTGCCGGAGGCAGCCTACGGAACGCGTGCCGGTGTGGTACATGCGTCAGGCGGGCAGATATGACCCGGATTACCGAAAAATTAAAGAAAAGTATTCGCTGCTTGAGATTTGCAGACAGCCGGAGCTCGCGGCAGAAGTGACGCTCATGCCTGTCCGGAAGCTCGGCGTCGATGCGGCTATTTTATATTCCGATATTATGAATCCGGTCGCTTCGATCGGGATTGATTTTGATATAGTCAAAAATGTAGGGCCTGTCATCCACAATCCGGTGCGTACGCGCAGCGACGTGGAAGCGCTCCGTCCGATCGACGTAGAAGGCGACCTGCAGCACATCTTGGAGACGATCCGCATTTTGGACGCGGAACTAAAGGTGCCGCTCATCACGTTCACCGGTTCCCCGTTTACGATAGCAAGCTACTTGATTGAGGGGCGTCCTTCGAAAAGCTATATTTTGACGAAGACGCTGATGTACACCGAGCCCGATGTGTGGGAAGCGCTTATGAACAAGCTGGGCGATATGGTGATCGCTTATATCAAGGCACAATTTGCGAACGGCGCCAAAGCGGTACAGCTGTTCGACAGCTGGGTCGGCGCGTTGTCCCCCCGCGATTTCCGGCAGTACGTGCTGCCTGTCATTCAGCGGATTTTTCAAGAATTGAAGCACATTCCGCATCCGAAAATTTATTTTCCGGGCGTTGCTTCCGGAGAGCTGCTTCCGCTGCTGCGGAATTTGGAGGTTGACGTGATCGGCCTCGACTGGCGCGTTTCCATTGCCGAAGGCCGACGGCGGCTGGAGTCCCGATACGCCGTGCAGGGCAACTTAGATCCTTACGTGCTGACGGCGCCGATGGATATCATCAAGGAGCAGGCAGCGGCGATTATCGATGAGGGACGCCAGGAGCCCGGTTACATATTTAACCTTGGACACGGCCTGTTTCCGGAAGCGTCGCTTGATAAGCTGAAGCAGCTGACGGAATTTATTCACAGCTATTCAGAACAACGGAAGGAGTGATTCGCGTATGACGGAACCGCAGACAAACGCCCCCCGAACGGTAGGCGTGCTCGTCATGTCCTACGGTACGCCGGAAAGCTTGGACCAGGTGGAAGCGTATTACACTCACATTCGCCGAGGCAGGCCTCCGACACCCGAACAGCTGGACGATTTGGTCAGACGGTACGAAGCCATCGCGGGCGGTTTTTTTCCGCTCCGCCGCAATACGGACAACCAGGTGGCGGCGCTGCAGGAGACGATGGATCGCTTGTATCCGGACGTCCGTTTTGTGTGCTACCAAGGCTTGAAGCACGCCGAGCCGTTTATTGAAGACGGTGTGAAGCGGATGGCTGCGGACGGCATACGCGAAGCGATCGGCATCGTGCTGGCGCCGCATTATTCGGCGATGAGCATAGGCGGCTATATTAAGCGGGCGAAGGAAACGGCCGAGGAGGCAGGGCTTTCGATGGAATTCGTCGAGAGTTATCACCTGCATCCGCTGCTGCTTCAGGCAATTGCGGAGCGGTTGGACCGGGCGCTGAACAAATTTACGGATGTAGACCGAGAAGAGGTTCGGGTGCTGTTCACGGCGCACAGCCTGCCGGAGCGCATCCTTCAGATGAAGGACCCTTATCCGGAGCAGCTGCTGGAAACGTCCCGGGCAGTGGCGGAACGGACAGGCATTACGAATTGGGGATTTTCCTGGCAGAGCGCCGGTCAGACGGGAGAACCGTGGCTTGGGCCGGACGTCTTGGAAGAACTGAAGCGGCTCCATCAGGAAGAAGGAGTCGATTACGCGCTTGTCTGTTCGATCGGCTTCGTCTCCGATCATCTAGAAGTGCTGTATGATCTCGACATCGAGGCGCAGGCGCTGGCCGATACGCTGGGGATGCATCTGGAGCGCACGGAGATGCTGAACACCGAGCCGCTCTACATGCAGACATTGGCGGATGTCGTTCATGCCAAGCTTCCGTCGTTGAAGGGCGTTTGACCGATGGAACAAGGTACGAAACGGAAGGTGCGGATCGCCGTGATCGGCGGCGGCATTACCGGGTTATGCGCCGCTTATTACAGCGGTCGAATGTATCGGGAAGCGGGCTTTGACCCGGAAGTAACGCTGCTTGAAGCATCGGATCGGCTCGGAGGAAAAATCAAGACACTGCGGAGGGACGGATTCGTCATCGAACGGGGCCCCGACTCCTTCCTTGCCCGCAAGCTTCCGATCATCGAGCTCTCGCGGGAATTGGGGATCGAGAACGAACTGGTAACGCTGAATCCGAAAGCTAAAAAGACGTATATTGTGAGCCGGGGCAAGCTTCACCTCATGCCGGCGGGGCTTGTGCTCGGCGTGCCGACACAGTGGAAGCCGTTCACCGCAAGTACGCTGATTTCCCCGTTAGGGAAGCTGAGGGCGGCGCTCGATTTGCTGCTCCCGGCTTCCAAGCGAGAAGGGGACGAATCGCTGGGCGGCTTTTTGCGCCGCCGCCTTGGCCGCGAGCTGGTTGATCGGGTAGCCGAGCCGCTGTTATCCGGCATTTATGCCGGAGACGCTTATCGCATCAGCCTGCAGGCGACGTTTCCGCAGTTCCGTGCGGCGGAGAAACAATACGGAAGCCTCATTGTCGGCCTCGGCCGGGGGGCGGGAGCCAGCCGCGGCGGGGCCGTGAACGAAGAAGCGATCCCCGAGCACGCCAGGGGCAGTGTATTTCTAAGCTATCGAAGAGGGCTCTCGGCGTTGATTGAAAGGTTGGAGGAGCAGATTCGGGAGGACGGCGGGCGCATCCGTCTGCGCACGAACGTGCTTGCCGTCCGCCGCAACGGGGAAGCCCAAAAGCTGGATTTGTCCGACGGCGATCCGCTGGAGGCGGACGTCGTCATCATGACGGTACCGCCGCCGCTGCTCGCCGGGCTGCTGCCGGAAGTTCCCGAAGCGCAATTGTTTGCGGATATGGAATACGGCTCCGTGGCGAATATTGTCTTCGGCTACCGCAAGAGCGAATTCGGCGTGCCGCTTGACGGCTCCGGATTTGTTGTTCCGCGGTCCGAGGGCCGGTTGATTACGGCGTGCACCTGGACGTCGTCCAAGTGGAGCCATACCGCGCCGGAAGACGGGGTGCTGATCCGATGCTATGTCGGCCGGATCGGGGACGAGCGCTGGATGGCGATGGACGATGAAACGCTGCAAGCGGAAGTGCAGAACGATATGCGGGAGCTGATGGGCATTCAATCCGTGCCCGGGTTCGTCGACATTACCCGTCTGCCGAAATCGATGCCGCAGTACCGGGTAGGCCATCCCGAACGCATCGAGACGCTGCGGCGGGCGCTTGCGCAATCCACTCCGGGCGTCTATGCGACCGGGGCGGGCTTTCAGGGCGTGGGCTTGCCGGATTGCATTCAGCAAGCGAGGGAAACGGTTCGTATGAGCTTGAGGCCGTTCAGCGAAGCTTCGACAAATCGAGCGTGAAGCTGTCATGGCTGACGGTCAGCATCTTCAACGCCTCGAAATCGCGAAGCACTTGGGATAAAATGTTTCTGGAGACACCTGCCATACGAGCCAGCTCCTCGTGATTCAGCATCATGCGAATGTGGATCAAATTACCGCTGCGGGTGCCATGTCGATTGGCGAGTGTAATCAGGTTCTTGATCACCCGGGTTCTTGCATCCAGGAAGGTTAAGTCATACACATGATTGTTCGTGTCCCGCAGCCTGCGGCACAGCTCGCGCATGATGCCGACCGAGATGTCGGGCTGCTCCTGCAGAAGCGCGAGGAAATCGCTCCCTCGGATCGTGAGGAAGGCGCTGTCTTCAAGTACCTGTGCGGATGCGGAGCGTGGCTTCCCGTCGATCAGCGACAGCTCGCCGAAGCTGTCTCCGGCTTGGAAGACGGACATAATTTTCTCTTCGCCCCCGGTGTGGTTCGTATATACTTTAACGGAGCCGCTTAGAATGATATAAAAGACGTCGCCCTGCTCCTTTTCGCGGAAAAGCACGGTGCCTGCCTTGAAGCCTTTGCGGGCGCAAATGGCGGATACGCGTTCTAATTGCTCCGGGCTCAGCTCTTGGAAGAATGGGACTTTATGTAAAAAAGGATTCATGTGCTGTTGTCTCCTTCACGGCAAATGTCTCTTTTAGTGTAGCACAGTCACTTTATGGAAGGATAGGTGGTTACGAGCATGAGCGAACATCATTCTGTTAGACCTCAGGCCCGATCCCGGCAAGCGTTCGAGGAAGCGAAACGAATCATTCCGGGAGGCGTAAACTCTCCGGTGCGCGCGTTTCGTTCGGTGGGGTCGACCCCGTTTTACGTAGAGCGGGGGGCCGGTTCACGAATCTACGATATTGACGGCAACAGCTATATCGATTACGTGGGCTCTTGGGGTCCGCTCATTCTCGGTCACGCACATCCTGAAGTGCTAAACGCCATTCAAGAGGCGGCCGCCCTCGGGACGAGCTTTGGCGCACCGACGCTGCTGGAGACCGAGATGGCGCAGCTCGTTTGCGACCGCATGCCGTCCGTCGAGGTGGTGCGCATGGTGAACTCCGGAACGGAGGCCGCGATGAGCGCTTTGCGGCTTGCGAGAGGCTTCACCAAGCGGCAAAAAATCGTTAAATTCGAAGGCTGCTACCACGGCCACGCCGACGCTCTATTGATTAAAGCCGGTTCCGGCGTAGCGACGTTAGGGCTGCCGGACAGTCCGGGCGTGCCTAACAGCATTGCCGAGCATACGATCACGGTGCCTTATAATGACGCTGAGTCGCTGCGCCTTGCGTTCGAGAGGTTCGGCGACGATATCGCCGGCGTGATCATCGAGCCGATCGGCGGCAATATGGGCGTCGTTCCGCCGAAGCCGGGCTACCTTCAGAAGGTACGGGAGCTTACGAATGAATACGGGGCGCTGCTCATCTTTGACGAGGTGATGACGGGATTCCGCGTACATCTTCATTCGGCGCAAGGCCTGTACGGCGTCACGCCCGACTTGACCTGCATGGGCAAGGTCATCGGCGGCGGGCTGCCGGTGGGCGCTTACGGCGGGCGGCGCGACATTATGGAGATGATCGCTCCGAGCGGCCCGATTTACCAGGCGGGGACGCTGTCGGGAAATCCGCTTGCCATGGCGGCGGGCATCGCCACGCTCCGTTTGCTCGGGCAGCCGGGATTTTATGAGGAGCTTGAGCGCAAGTCGGCCCGTCTGGCGGACGGACTTGCGCGGAACGCGAGCGACTTCGGCATTCCGAGCACAATCAATCGCGTCGGCTCGATGATCTGCCCGTTTTTTACGGATGCGAACGTCATCGATTATGCGACGGCAAAAACGTCGGACCTGAGCCGATTCGCCCGCGTCTTTCAGCGGCTGTTGGATCGGGGAGTCAGCATCGCGCCGTCCCAATTCGAAGGCTGGTTCGTATCGGCGGCGCATACGGACGAGGACATTGACCGCACAATTGAGGCGCATTACGAGGCGCTCAAGCTGGAGTAGCGGCAAAACATCATGTAATAGGAAAGCAGCCGTCTTGAAGAATGATCAAGAGGCTGCTTTTTTCTATACAACTTTAAAATACCTTCTCATATAGCCATGAACCGCAAAAAACGGCGATGCCGATGGCGATGTTCACCCATCCTAACGCTTTCGTCAGTCTGTGTTCTTTGTTCATCCCCGCTAATTTATAGAGCTTCGCATCAAATCGCAGCATCAGAAATCCGCTGAACAAAAACAGGGACACAATATAGTGTAAATGTCCGATGTCGGATTGATTCATGACGTTCCTCCTCTTATTCGGCTTTCGAGCCAACTCGGCGAATTTGGACTTGAATATCCATTTCGATGGAGACATCTTTGAATGTCTTTTGCCATGTTTCTTTGTTGCGAATTTCATGGTTCCAATACTGCGGTTCCTTCGCGCGGAAATATTCACCGAAGCCAAAAATGTCTGAACCTTCATTCTGCATTTTTAAAATGAAGTTTTCATGGCTTTTTCTTATATATTGGGGCATACGTTCCTCGAGCTCTTTTATAATTTGGTCGTCTGATAAAGCACTTGCTTTTTCCTGAGACTTTTCTACAATATTTCCTTCCAAATGGATCTTAACGTATACATGGGGACGCCCCTGCTTCAAGCTGACACTAGTTTCCTTCCTGCGATTCGTCGCTTTGAATAAGACTGTTTCCTCGGAGTCAGGCAACTGAATGAATGCGGTGTAACCCCCTTCCGAAACACCGGTAAGCGCCATGTAAAATCCGATTTCCAACGGCTTTGTCACGCCGACCATCCGATTGCCCTTGAAATAGGCGAGGCCGGAAATCTGCACGTTGTCCTCCTCTTTAATTTCGATGTAGGGCAGGTTGGCCTCTCTTCCTTGGCTGGATATTTTGATCCAGAAATTGCCGATAAACTCATTCGGATATTTCCCCATCTCTACCGCATGATCCATCGTGGACAGCAAATACAAGGCAGGGACTCGTTCCAATTCAGGAGCCGCTTTCATTAATTTGGAGGCCTCCTCTTTGGAGACGAGCAGCCAGGCCAATCTTCGGACCTCGGGGTTTCTGCGCAGGTAATCATTCAAATTGCCCGTACCGTTCCGAGCATATTCCTCCGAGATGACGATGATCCGCAGATGGCCCAAAAACAACCGATCCGCAACCTCCTGCTGCAGCACCTGCATCGCATCGTCGACCGTGTGGCCCACTGCCTCCAACACCCAAACGGGACGTTTTCCGCCGCCAGTCCCTTCGCCGGGTCCGAGCGGAATCCGGCCGGGAACCGCAATTTGAGCTGTCACACGAACCAAATGGCCGGGAGGCAGCGGGGTTTTTCCTTTTATGTAGGAAATTTCATCTACTTTCTGTTCCTCGCTGTTTTCTGCAATGTCGACGGCGATCCCCAACACCACAGCCCGCTCTTCAATCTCGCTCCGGTCCCAACAACCGGTTAACACAAACGAAACCAAAATGGCGAACGCAAACATGAATAGAATTCTGATTCGGGGAAGGATCCGGTTCATGCTTGTCTCCCCTTGACGCCGCGCATGGCGGAGACGACGAGCAGCAGCCCCGGATAACCGATCGTCAGCAGCAAGCCGATCCGTCCGACCATCACGATGATCTCGTACAGCTGAAATATATTTGACGGGATCATGGCCAACGTAAAAATAAAAGGCATCAAAAAGTAGGTGAACATTCGGTGGTCCTTCAGTCGGAGCAGCTTGCTGATTTCATGAACCGTCAAGTAGTAGCTGGAAAACAGTGTCGTAAACACGGCTGTTACCCAGATGGCTAAAAATGCGGCGTCCAAGCGCTCCAAAATGTTGGCGGGTAGCGCGGTCGTCTTCGCCAGCTCCAGCGTTGGCCAAAGCAGCTTGGACACCTCGCCCGGACCGAACACGGCTACAACTGCAATGACGATCAGCAGGTACAGCCCTCCAGAAACGATGATCCCCCATATACTGGCGATCATCGCCTTCTCCGGCTTTCGCATGTAGGGAATGACCATCGTCATAATAAAGGAGCCTTGAAACAGCGCCGCCACGGTTAACACCCCTCCCAGCAGGTCCGGCGGGCTGTTGCCGTATAACGGCTGCAAGAACAGGATATTCGAGTTTTTTAGCGATAGCACGACGATGACGATCCCGGGCAGCAGCACAAAAGGCAAATAAAATAAATGGATGTAGGAAAAGGTTCTCGAATCATGCCGCGCGGAAACGACGGCCAGCAGCAGCATGATGATGACAGTCACTTCCAGCGGTGTCCGCTGGAGCACGGCCGTCACAACCACGGCGCCGAATTCTCTTGCGGCGAGCGCCGTCAGTACGGCAAAGAAAGCAACAAGCAGTAAACTGAACGCCATAGCCGGCCAACGTCCGACGATACGCTCGCCGTATTGGACGATCGATTGGCCGGGAAATTTCATGCCAAGTCGCGTAATCAGCCATAAGCCGATGAAAGCGACAAGAATAGCCAGCAGCGTCACCAGCGGGGCGCCTGTATTCGCTGCGCGAACGGCAAACAAGGGCAAGGGCAGCACCCCAACACCAATAATAGTACTAACTAGAACTGCCGTCGCCTGAATTACGGTGATTTCCCTGGGATTCTCCATCCGCAGACTGCCCCCTCCGATTGCCGGCCGTCACCGGGTCTAATGTGTTGCTTGGATCTTGTTTAATTTCCATCGTCCTCTCTCCGACGCGAGTTCTGTTCGGAGTTTGGAGAAAAGACGGTCTCTTATTCATCCACCAGAGCGGTCCCCGAATCAGCAAATCCTTCATGCCCTGCCAGTCGCCCGGCACAGCCGGGGTTAAGTATGGTACGCCGAAAGACTTCAGGGAGAGCGCGTGATTGCCAATAATAATAAGTCCGACCACAATGCCGTATAAACCGAACATACCGGCCATCAACACGAGCGGAAACCGAAGCATTCGCAGCGCGAATGCGGCGCTGTACGCCGGGGAGGCGAACGAGCCGATCGTCGTCAAGGCGATGACGACCACCGTGATCGGGCTGGCGAATCCGGCTTCTACGGCAGCCTGGCCGATGACGAGCACGCCGACGATCGACAGCGCCCCGCCGACCTGCTGGGGCAGACGAATGGTCGCCTCGCGAAGCACCTCCATGGAAATTTCCATAAGAAGCACCTCTACGACGGACGGAAACGGAACGCCCGCCCGGCCGCCGGCAACGGCCACCGCAAATTCGGTTGGGATCAGCTCGGGATTGAAGGAAATAATGGCTACGTACAGCGACGGAGTGATAAGGGAAAACACTAAAGCGACGACGCGGACCAATCTGGCGAACGTGCCTTGCAGAAACCGGGAAGAATAGTCTTCCGACGATTGATAGAACTGGCTGAATACGGACGGAACCATCAGGGCGAACGGAGAGCCGTCCACCATGATAATGACCCGGCCTTCCAGCATGTTAGCGACCGCTCGATCCGGCTTCTCTGTATTTTGAATCTGGGGAAACGGCGAAAGGTGGTTATCCTCGATCAGCTGCTCCAAATAGCCGGAATCGAGAATTCCGTCCAAATCGATCGCGCTTAGCCGGTTTTTCACTTCCATCACCAATTCCGGATTGGCGATGCCCTCCAGATAACAAATCGCAACCTTCGATTTGGTAATCCGGCCGACCCGCATCATGTTGATGCGCAAATCGGAGGTCGGCAAACGGTACCTCAGCAGCCCTAAATTAAAGATGAGAGGTTCAATGAAGCCCTCTCTCGGTCCTTGAACGGTTTGTTCCGTCGGCGGCTGCTCGACGGACCGTTTCGCTACAAGCGGGGAGCCGATGACAAACGCTTCATCCAGACCTTCTGCCGCGACTACGGCTCTTCCCTGCAAAATCTCGTCAACGAGGTTGACTAGAATGCGTTCGGTATAGCACTCCCCGTAAATTAACGTTTCGTTTAGAAGCACCTCTTTCAATTGCGCATTGTCGATCGGTTTGTCTTCCAAATGACGCGGCACGTTCATAAGAGGCCGAATGATATCTTTATTGATCAGAGATTGATCGGACAGATCGGAAAAATAAAATAACGCCGCAGGCGTTCGCCCGAATATGCGGAATTTGCGTACCAGAAAATCGTCGTTATCCCCCAGCAAGCTGCGAATATATACGATCGTTTCTTCCAGAGAGACTGAGATCGGGTCGCCGGAATGAGCCTCCATGACTTGGTCGATAGGCTTTTCAGTAGAGGGAAATGTGCTCCGTTTTGACAGCAGAGATCGAAATCTTCTTGACATGTCATTCCATCCTTCCCTTCATTACTCGATATCTTTTTCACAAATTTACTATTTCATTCATGATGCGTATAAATCGCCAAACGCAGGGTACTTCTATTGGAGAAAAAGGGGGGACTCTTGTGTTTCGCCGAATGAGGAAGCCAACGGGCAGAACGCTGCGAATGAACCAAACGATGGAAGCGCGCTCCAACGAAAAGCTGTCACGATTCAAGGAACAACGGCTGAACTCAATGCTGAAATCGAACGTGGAAACGATGAAGGGTCTGTTTGGAGAAAGCAACGATTTCGTGCTGCGGCGCTTTCTAATCGGAGGCGACGGCGGAGTGGAGGCTGCCGCAGCCTTTATCGACGGCTTAGTCGATTCCAAATTGATTGATGAATTTATTTTGAAAGCGGCTATGACGGAACCTAGCGAAATTATGAAGCAATGTGCGGAAGCGCCGGAACAAGTCAATACATATGTAAAGCTTTCTGTGCTTCCCGTGAATGAGATCAGCGAAACCGATCATCTTTATAAAGTGGTGGAAGGCGTGCTTTCGGGAGATTCCGTCGTATTTTTGGAGGGATCTTCGCAAGCGATTGTTCTCAATACGAAGGGATGGGAAAGAAGAGGGGTCGAGGAGCCGAGAACGGAGTCGGTCGTACGCGGACCGCGAAACGGTTTTACCGAGACGCTCCGCATCAATACGGCACAAATCAGATTGAAATTGAAAGATCCGGAATTGCGCGTGAAAGGCATGACCGTCGGGCAGCGAAGCAAGACGAACGTTGCGGTAATGTATATTGAAGGCTTAACAAATCATGCGATCGCGGACGAGATTATCCGACGAATCGAAGCGATCAACATCGATGCGGTCATTGACAGCGGGTATATCGAACAACTCATTGAGGATACGCATTGGACGCCTTTTCCGATGATCCAAAATACGGAGCGACCTGATAAAGTGGCGGCGAATTTGCTTGAGGGCAAGGTCGCTATTGTGTGCGACGGCTCTCCCTTTGTGTTAATTGCTCCGGCCGTATTTTCGCAGTTTTACCACAGCCCTGAAGATTATTACGAACGATTTCTGATCTCCACGTTCATACGGATCATTCGTGTGATCAGTATGGGGATGGCGATAATGCTGCCTTCCTTGTATATAGCATTCAGCTCGTTTCACCCCGAGATGATTCCGTCAAGGCTGGTCATCGCCATGGCGGCGGGTCGTTCGACGGTACCCTTTCCGTCGATTGTGGAAGCGTTCTTGATGGAAGTGACTATGGAAATATTGCGGGAAGCCAGTGTTCGATTGCCGGGACCGATCGGACCGACGATCGGAATTGTCGGCGCGTTGGTCGTAGGACAAGCGGCGGTGGAGGCGGGGATCGTCAGCCCGATCATGGTCATTATCGTCGCCTTGACGACGATCGGATCGTTCGCCTCGCCGAGCTACAGCGCGGCTATCGCCTTGCGCATGCTGCGTTTTCCGATGATGATTGCGGCATCTTTGTTTGGATTATACGGGATCATGCTGCTACTGATTCTGATCATAATTCACCTTTGCTCGTTGAAATCGTTCGGGGTTCCGTATATGTCGCCGGTGTCGCCGTATCACAGGAACGATATTAAAGACACGTTTTTCAGGGTTCCGATATATAAGCTTAAGAAACGGCCGACGACATTTATGCCGAAGGATAAATATCGGATGGCGCCGGAAAAGAAGGGTGGGAATACGGATGGCGCAAACCAATAAGGATAAAGCGGTGATCAGCCCCAGGCAGTCCGCCTCGATCATATCAAGCACGATCATCGGCGTCGGCGTGCTAACCCTGCCTCGAATCACGGCGGAATACGCTAAGCAATCGGGCTGGTATTCGATCATTCTGGGAGCGGTTGTCGCCATGATCGCCGTAACGATCGTGACGGCATTGTCCAGAAGGTTTCCGGGACAATGCATCGTTTCCTACAGTGCGGACATATTGGGAATCGGGAAAAGCGAATGGGTTGGCAGGCTGTTCAGTTATCCGTTTCTGCTGATGTTTTTGGCCTATTGGGGATTTAGTACGGTCATTGTGGCGCGTATGTTCGGAGAAGTGGTTATTACGACCGTTCTGACCGAGACGCCCCTTGAGATCATCATTGTGACGATGCTGGCGACCGCTTTTATTTTAACCATTTACGATATTGAAGTATTGGCGCGCGTGAATGAAATATTGCTGCCGATTATCGTAATTCCGGTGCTTGTAATCGCGGTTTCCTCCTACCAAAGCGCCAAGCTGCACAATTTGTTTCCGATCCGCGCAGAAATCGATCCGATGTCCTTTGTTATGGGCATTGTGGTCTCCGCTTTCTCTTTTCTCGGCTATGAGGTCATGACCGTATTTCTGGAATACGGGCAGCAGTCACCCAAGCTGCTGCGGCTGAATTTGATGGGGATTGCAATTCCCGGATTAATCTATACGCTCATCGTTTTTTCGGGAATTGCTGTTTTTGGAGTGGAAGAGTTGGAGCTGCTCGCTTGGCCGACACTGGAGCTGGTGAAAGTGACGGAGGTGCCCGGGCTGATTTTAGAGCGGCTGGAGTCTGCCTTCTTGGGCGTGTGGGTCGCCGCGGTATTTACGACAACGGGAAATTTGTATTACGCGGTTTGCCTTTTATTGAAGGAAATGCTGGGGCTAAAAGGGCACCGGGTCATCGCCGCGGTATTGCTTCCCGTTTTCTACTGGCTGTCGCTGCTTCCGCAAAATATTCACCAATTATTTCAATTTCAAGGCTATTCGGGAATCGTGGGAGGAATCATTTCCATCTTGATTCCCCTTTTGCTGTTGGGAGTTGCCGTTATGCGCAAGAAGGGAAGAGGCAAGAAGGAGGCGCCCGGTTCATGAGGAGATTTCGTTCCGTCATTGCGTTATGCGGTGCCGTTATACTCCTTACTTTGCTGACAGGTTGTTGGGACCAGCGGGAAATCGAGGAACGCACCTCTGTCGTGGCCGTCGGAATCGACAGCGTGGAAGGCGATCCCAAACTGATCGAAGTGTCTGTACAGGTTCCGATCCCGCTAAAAATTGCAGGCTCGGGCGGCGGAGCGGGCGGCGGCGGGGATCCGGTAAAAATTTTTAGCGCAACGGGACGTACGCCGATTGAGGCGTTTACGAATTTGCAGAAACAGGCGAATCAGAAGCTGTTTTACGGTCATACACGCATCATCGCGATCGGAGAAGATTTGGCCCGCTCCGGCGTGAATAGTGTGATGGACACCTTCCGCCGGGATCCGCAAATTCGGCGCCTGCTGTGGCCGTTAATCGTGAAAGGCAAAGCGTCGGATTTACTCCGCATCAAACCGGAGGTCGAACAAATTCCGACCGTCTATATTATGTCGATGATCGAGAATGGGGCGAAGACGGGGCAAATCCCGGATATGAATTTGGGGAAATTTTATATCAGCTTGTCGTCGAAGTCGCGGCAGCCCTATCTGAACTATGTCGAGGTGAAGAAAGACGACATGAAATGGAGCGGCGTCGCCGTGTTCAGGCAGGATAAAATGGTCGGTACGTTAAATGAGACGGAGGCTTGGATGATGATGCGAATTCGTGACGAAGAGGTTGGTGCGCCGATCGTTTACGCATATCAAGAGGACCCGGAAAAGGTGATTTCGTTCGATATGAACACGATTCAGACGGACGAGCGGTTCAGCTATGAGGATGGCAGGGTGCATGCGGCGTTCAAGGTGTTTGTCGAAGGGGACCTGATCGGCAAAACGTTTGATTCCGATTTTTCGGATCTAAATGAGATTAAGGACTTGGAAAGGTACGCGGAATTGTTTTTAGAGAAGGAGACGAAAAAAATGGTTTACCGGCTTCAAAAGGAATATACAACCGACATCTTGGGCGTAGGTAGCAAGCTGAGAGCATATCATCCGGACATTTGGAGCCGGATCCGGTGGCCGGAAGATTTCGCGGAAGCGGTCATAACGGTTATCTACGACATTAAGCTGCGGAGAACAGGGATGGAAATGCAGTGACCGTTATGGGTCCAGGTCTTTGCGGGACGCATTTTGCAGGAATGGCTCAGGCGCTTGGCCCATATACATAGTATTGAGCCATTTACGTGAAGGGAGGAAATCCTTTGTCCCCATCAACCGGATTGCGTTTCGATGTTTATGAACGCGTTCATTTGCCTGATGATACGGCCAGTATAAAGGAGCTGACCGGTGTGGAACTCACCCCCGACATTCGTGTGATCACAAAGGGGGAGCAAGCTTTGCTGAAGGGGCACCTGTTTCTGTCTGGCACGTTCGAAAGCATGGAGGAAGGCCGAGGAGAGCAGCAGATGTCACACCGAATTCCGGTGGAGATTACGCTGCCGCTGAACAGGGTCCGCAACGTGAACGACATTCAGGTAGAGATTGAGAATTTCGATGTCGAGCTGCTGTCCAACCGCAGCTTGAATGTTACGGGTGTTTTATCGCTCGAGGGCATCGAAATGCTGACCGACGGCGAATCCGTGCGAAGCGAAGAAGAGATGGTGTTCTCGCACCGGACGGAGCCTGCTGCCGAAGCGCCTCCCGAGGAGCAGCCGTCTGCCGCCGAGGTACGGGTGGAGCCTGCGGACGCTGCTGTTGAACCGGCGCCTGAGGCTCCATCGGCCCCGCCGCCGGAGGAGCTGCTCCCGCTGCAGGAGCCTGTGGAAATTGGCGAAGAGCCGAATGAGAATCCGAATGCGGAAGTGCCCGAGGAGAATGCGAACGCTCCCGCGGCAGAGTTCCCGGCGCTGACGCCTCCGCCCGAGAAGCAGGAAATTAAAATTGCGTTCGCCGGCAAGCAGGCTGAATCGGCGGGGCAGACGCCCCTTGGGGTTAACGAGATTATGTCGATGGCAAGCGGAGGCAGTGCGTTTCCTCGCAGCGACGCCGAGCAGCAACAGGCGAAAGCGGTGGAGGATTCCCCGGAGACGAAGGACCGTTTGGAATGGAAGCGGCTGTTCTTGAGTGCCGGCAAGGACGAGCAAAGCTTCCGCCGCGTCAAAATGTGCATCGCGCAGAAGGAAGATACGATCGAAACGATTGCCGACCGCTATGCAAAATCGGCCCGCGAGCTGATGCTTTACAACCGCTTGAGCGACCAGTACTTACGCGAGGGGCAAGTCGTTTATATTCCATAATCCGAAATTGATGCAATGAAGCAACCCCCTGACGGAAGCGCCTGCACAAGGCGCACCGTCAGGGGGTGTTTTTACTTACCGGGTTTAATAGTAATTAAACAAAAATCCGAGGTAGCATATAAAAAGCACAAATAAGATGAACACGTCTAACGGGTTCGGAAGAATGAGCGTGCGAACGAATTGAATGCAGATCAGGGGAAGCATGACCGTCTTCACGCTGTACCGCACCTTCCACCACCATCTTGGCACGGGAGCACCCCCTTTCGCGCAAAGTAGTTCTCGCTTGGCTGGATTTGACTCGGCTGTTCTTTGAAGGTATCATAAAGAATATATGCTTACAGCTTATGGATAATGACAAAGACGCCGAACGGGAGGAGTACGCAGTCGCCCTTCAGAGAGCGGAGCCGGCAAGCGCTGGAAGGTTCCGCAGGTTGCCCGCTGCCGAAGTCGCCCCGGAGTCGTTCGCACGAACGCGCACGCTGCGTGCCGCTAGTGCGGACCGGTCCCAGCCGTTACCCTGGTCGCAAGAGCCGACGCACGCAAGCCGACTTGGAGCAGCGGAAGCGCGCCGGAATGAAGGTGGTACCACGGAAGCGTAACCTTTCGTCCTTTACGGATGAGGGTTTTTTTTGGTTTAGGATGAGGAATGAGGAGGAAGCAACATGTCGGACGAACTCAACAAACCGTCGGAGACGGCAGCGATGCCGACGACGTATGACCCGAAAGCGGCGGAAAGCAAATGGTATGAGAGCTGGATGGAGAAGGGGTACTTTCATGCCGGGAAACGCCCGGACGCAAAGCCGTACACGATCGTCATTCCGCCCCCGAACGTAACCGGGGTGCTGCATATCGGCCATGCGCTGAACTTTTCGCTGCAGGATATTCTGGTCCGCTTCAAGCGGATGCAGGGCTACGATGCGCTTTGGCTGCCGGGCACCGACCATGCGGGCATCGCGACGCAGGCGAAGGTGGAGGCGAAGCTGCGCGAAGAAGGGGTCAGCCGTTACGACTTGGGCAGGGAAGCGTTCCTGGAACGGGTCTGGGAATGGAAGGAGCAGTCCGCAGGGACGATCCGCTATCAGTGGAGCAAGATGGGGCTGTCGCTCGATGATTCGAGGGAGCGGTTTACGATGGACGAGGGGCTGTCGCAGGCGGTCCGGGAAGTGTTCGTGCGCCTGTACAGGAAGGGGCTCATCTACCGCGGCAAATACATCATCAACTGGGATCCGGCGGCCCGCACGGCGCTGTCCGACATTGAGGTTGAATATAAAGAAGTGCAGGGCGCGTTGTACCATCTGCAGTATCCGCTCAAGGACGGTTCCGGGCACATTACAGTCGCAACGACGCGTCCCGAAACGATGCTCGGCGATACGGCGGTTGCCGTTCATCCGGAAGACGACCGCTACAAGCATATGATCGGCAAAATGCTCGTGCTCCCGATCATCGGGCGGGAAATTCCGATCATCGGAGACGAGTACGTAGAGAAAGAATTCGGCAGCGGCGCTGTCAAAATTACGCCGGCGCACGACCCGAACGACTTCGAAGTCGGGCTTCGCCATGATTTGCCGCAGGTGCTCGTCATGGATGAAGCGGGCAAAATGAACGCGAACGCCGGCAAGTACGCCGGAAAGGATCGTTTCGACTGCCGGAAGCAGATTGTTGCGGATATGAAGGAACTCGGCGTGCTGCTGCGGATTGAAGAGCATACGCATCAAGTCGGCCACAGCGAGCGCAGCGGCGCCGTCGTTGAGCCGTACTTGTCGACGCAGTGGTTCGTTCGCATGCAGCCGCTTGCGGACGCGGCGATCGAGCTGCAGAAGTCGGGCGGCGGCGTGCGGTTCGTGCCTGACCGCTTTGAGAAAACGTACCTGCATTGGATCGAAAACATTCGCGATTGGTGCATCTCCCGCCAGCTGTGGTGGGGTCACCGCATCCCGGCTTGGTATTGCGCGGACTGCGGGAAGGAGACGGTCGCATCGCACGACCCGACGTCCTGCGAGCATTGCGGCAGCGGGCGGCTTACCCAAGACAGCGATGTGCTCGATACGTGGTTTTCATCCGGGCTGTGGCCGTTCTCGACGCTCGGCTGGCCGGATGAAAACTCCGCAGATTTCAAGAAATATTATCCGACGAACGTGCTGGTTACCGGGTACGACATCATTTTTTTCTGGGTTGCTCGGATGATTTTTACGGCGCTTGAGTTCACCGGGGAAAAGCCGTTCCAAGACGTGCTCATCCACGGGCTCGTGCGCGATGCAGAGGGGCGCAAAATGTCCAAGTCGCTCGGCAACGGGGTGGACCCGCTTGAGGTGATCGAGCAGTACGGGGCCGACGCGATGCGCTACATGCTATGCACCGGCATTACTCCCGGGCAGGATTTGCGCTTCCGTTGGGAACGCGTGGAGCAGGCCCGCAACTTTGCGAACAAAATTTGGAACGCGTCTCGATTTGCCCTTATGAATTTGGAGGGGTACGAGCCGCAGCCGCTGGAAGGCGGCATTCTGAACGGCTTGACGACCGTGGACATGTGGATTTTGCACCGGTTGAACGAGACGGCGAAGCAGGTGACCCGCCTGCTCGACTCCTACGAGTTCGGAGAGACGGGCCGCGCGCTGTACGATTTCATCTGGGACGACCTGTGCGACTGGTACATCGAATTTGCGAAGCTGTCGCTTTACGGCAGCGATCCGGAAGCGAAGCAGCGGACGCAGACGGTGCTTGCTTACGTGCTCGATCAGACGCTGCGCCTGCTCCATCCGTTCATGCCATATATTTCCGAGGAAATTTGGTCGCACCTGCCGCATCTGCCGGGAGAGGGCGAGACGATTACGCTCGCCGCCTGGCCGAAGCCGGACGCGCGCTGGGAGGCGCCCGCTCAAGTGGCCGAGATGGAGCTCTTGATGGGCATCATTCGCACCGTCCGCAACGTGCGGGCCGAGGTAAACGTGCCCCTCGGCAAAAAAGTGGAGCTGATCGTCAAAACGGCGAATGCCGACATCGAGCGGACGATCGAACGGAACCGAGGGTACGTGGAGCGGTTTGCCAATACGTCGGCGCTCGTCATCGCAACGAACGCCGCTGCGCCGGATAAGGCGATGTCGGCGGTGCTGACCGGTGTGGAGCTGTTTTTGCCGCTGGCCGGACTGATCGATATCGAGCAGGAAATCGCGCGGCTGGAGAAAGAGCTCAAGATGCTGTACGCCGAGGTGGAGCGCATCGAGAAAAAGCTGGCCAATCCAGGCTTTATGGCGAAAGCGCCCGCCGCCGTCGTCGAGGAAGAACGGGCCAAGATGAACGATTACGCGGACAAGCGCGATAAAGTGATCGCTCGTATTGCCGAGCTGAAGGGGTGAACCTGCATGTTGACCACCTATGAAGAAGCGTTGACCTGGATTACGAGAAAGATGCCGCAGCACGGCATGAAGCCGGGGCTCGAGCGGATGAACGTGCTGCTTGAGCGGCTGGGGCGCCCGGACCGGCGGCTGAAATTCATCCACGTCGCCGGCACGAACGGCAAAGGCTCGACGTGCGCTTTTCTCGATTCGGTACTGCGCGCCGCCGGCTACGATGTCGGGATGTTCACTTCTCCTTTTATCGAGAAATATACGAGCCGGATCCAGTACAACGGAGAAAGCCTTCCCGAGGATACGATGCTGGGGCTGGTCAACCGCCTCCTTCCCGTGGCGGAGGAGATGGAGCGGGAGTACGGGCCATTGTCCATGTTCGAGCTGACCACCGCGCTTGCGATCTTGTATTTCGCCACCGTCGCTTATCCGGATTACGTCGTGTGGGAGACGGGGCTCGGCGGCAGGCTTGATTGCACGAATGCTGTCGTTCCGGTCATTACCGTCATTACGAACGTAGGCCTCGACCATACGGATGTGCTGGGCGAGACGATCGCAGAAATTGCAGCCGAGAAAGCGGGCATCATCAAATCGGGCGTGCCGGTCGTGACGGCGGCAGATGCGCCGGAAGCGCTTGAGGTGATCCGCCGGACGGCTTCCGGCAAGAAAGCGAAGCTCTATACGCTGAACGAAGAGTTTCACTATAGAACGAAGGAAATGCAGGCGGGGCAGCAGTCGTTCGACTTCGAGGGGCTGTTCCGGAACGTGCCGAACGTCGAAATTACGTTGAACGGGCAGCACCAGCAAACGAATGCAGCCGTCGCATTGATGACGCTGGAGGTGCTGCGTCAGTACTACGCGCTCATCGTAGACGACGAGGACCTGTACACGGGAATGAAGCAAGCGTCCTGGATCGGCCGCCTCGAGCTGCTTGACGGTACCCCGAGGCTGCTGCTTGACGGGGCCCACAATCCGGATGGCGCAAAATCGCTCGTAGGCGCACTGCAGGAGATCTTTACGTACGAAAAGCTCATATTTGTGCTCGCGATGGTGCGAAATAAGAATCATCGTGAATATTTACGGCATATACTACCTATTGTGGACACTTTGATCGTCACGGAGCCGGAGTTCTTCAAGGCGATGCCGGCAGCCGAGTTACATGAAGCCGCGGAGGCGGAGAAGCGGAAATCCGGCGTTCAAGCGATGGCGGCGCTTGAACCGGATTGGAAGGCGGCGATCGAACAAGCGAAACGCACGGCGGGTCCGAACGATCTCATCGTGCTTTCGGGATCGCTTTATTTTCTCTCCGATGCTCGTTCTTGGCTGCTTAATCAGACCGATAGTGAAAAAGGTTGGTGAATACACCCATGAGCACATCTGAGCAGCACGTCCATTTCATCGGCATCGGCGGCTACGGAATGAGTGCAATTGCAAGAGTCATGCTTGAGATGGGGTACACGGTTACGGGTTCCGATGTGGCGCAGCAGGAGCTTACGGAGAAGCTTGCCGCACAAGGCGCAAAGGTGTATATCGGACATGAAGCCCAGCATGTCCAAGGAGCGGATTTGGTCGTTTACTCGACGGCTTTGTCGAATGACAATGTGGAAAAGGCGGCCGCCGAAGCGCTGAATATACCGGTTATTCACCGCGCTCAGATGCTGGCTAGGCTGCTTAACGCGAAAAGGGGAATCGCCGTTGCCGGCGCGCACGGCAAGACGACGACCTCGTCCATGATTGCGCTTGTAATGGAGCAGTGCGGCATGGACCCTACTTATATTATCGGCGGGGAAATTATGAACGTCGGGAGCAATGCAAAGGCGGGGAAAAGCGACTTTGTCGTTGCCGAGGCCGACGAGAGCGACGGCTCGTTCCTGCAGTACTACCCCGCCTTTGGCCTGGTCACGAACATCGAGGCCGACCACCTGGAAAATTACTGCGGAGATTTCGAGCGGTTGAAGGCGGCATACGCTACGTTCCTCAGCCAGGTGAAAGAAGATGGCAAAGCGATCGTCTGTGCTGATGACAGCGTGCTGGCGGGGCTCATTCCTTGCGTAAAGAGCGAATGCATTACGTACGGGATTGAGGCGGAAGCTGATTACCGGGCTACGGACATTGAGCTGGGCGACCGCAAGGCGTCGTTCACGTGCGTGTACCGGGGAACGCCGCTTGGTCGTGTACACTTGTCCGTACCGGGCCGGCACAACGTGCTGAATGCGCTCGGCACGCTGATCGTCTGCCTGGAAGCGGGTATTCCGTTTGCCCGGGCGGCGGAGGCGTTGACGGAATTCCGCGGCGCCAAGCGAAGATTTCAAGTGCTTGGTGACGTGGACGACGTGCTCGTTATTGACGATTATGCGCACCATCCGACCGAGATCATCGCGACGCTCGCCGCCGCGAAGGCGACCGGCAAGCGGATTATCGCCGTATTTCAGCCGCAGCGGTATACAAGAACGTTTTATTTATTGGATCAGTTCAGCCGTGCGTTCGGAGATGCGGACGAGGTGATTATCGTCGATATTTATTCCCCCGCAGGGGAGCAACGCATCGAAGGCGTATCGGCCGCACGCTTGACGGAGCTCATTCGCGAGAACAGCAACCCGAACGTGCTTCATATTTCCACCAAGGAAGAGGTGCTTGCGCATCTTGAGCGGAATGTGAGAAGCGACGACCTTGTGCTGACGATGGGGGCCGGTGACATTTGGAAAGTGGCGAAAGAGCTGTCGGCATCGTTAAAAAAACGGCACGAATCCGTATAATTCCGGTAAAAACCTAAAAAGCCCATCATAATCTCGCTCCCTCTATCATAGGTTGATAGAAAGAATGGACAAGGGAGCGAGAACGATGAGCAAAGCTAGAATTACATATCGTTTCGATCAACCGCGCAAGGCGGCCGGACAAGCCGGCCACCCGATAGAAACGCAAGAAAGCCAGCCGCACACGGAGAACAAGGCTGCGCCGTTCGTCCCGAAGGCGGGGAAGGACAGCCGCGCAGCCAACGCGCCGCTTGGAAGCAATGTCGTGCCTCTTCGGCATGAGGAGTTCGAGCTTACCGAGGAGCCGGTTGTGATCGAGGAACGAGAGCTGAAGCCGCCGTCGTCTCCGTTTCTGCGCCAGCCCGAGCGGGATTCGGAAACGGAATGGAGCGGCACCTCGGACGTTCAGGACCGTTCGTTCCTGCGTCCGTATCCTTACGATTTTGGCGCATGGAGCGATCCCGTCGAGAATGAGTCGGACCGGCTGGAGAAGGTGATTCGCGAAACCGGGCTAGTGGCGGAAGATGAAGAAAACGAGTGGCCGGAACGATCCCGGCGGCGCCGAATCGGCGCGAGCTGGGACGGCGAGGACGAGTTCGCCGAGACGGAGACGGGCTTCTGGCAGCCGCGGACTGAGCGGGGGAGATACGGAGGAGCCAATGTGGCCGCCACGGA
>LNAP01001859.1_pt1 | contig 21824 bp, 25 predicted proteins | sample 602601 | NCBI WGS metagenome assembly LNAP01 (sample SAMN02440304, study PRJNA202911) | soil metagenome | biome: Subtropical and temperate rainforests or woodlands; isolation source: soil samples (1 kg each in a 20% v/v slurry with milli Q water) were... ...
GTTTGGCTGAATCCAGAGAAGGAAACGACCGTTATTCATGATCAGAATGAGTTAAAAGCAGCATGACTCATGTTCCAACTACCTTGACAGACGCCGCGTAGCATCCCACATAATATGTGCAATGCCGGAAAAGCTCACAATCGAATTATTGCTATTACCTACATGAACTGGCAAATAAATGACCGACGATGTGGACGGTCGCGACAAGTTTAGGATGAGATCACAGCTGTTCTGCCAGGCAGGTACAGTACATGATGCACTCATTAACGTAGAACGACTTGTGTTAGGTACGATAGACGCCGCATAACTACTAACGTTTTGTGTATATCCTTGTGGCTTCACATAAACTTTCAAACGTTCCAGGGCATTACTCCCCCTAACCTTTGCCACAACGGGATTTGGATTTGTAAAACGAGCGGACCAGTTTAAACCTGCTAGTTTGACCGCGAATCCATCACCTTCGGGCGATGTGGGTACACCCGCAGTAAAGTATCCTTGAATGTCATCCCAAGCTTTACATCCCCATTGGCCTGCCGTGGACCAGTTACCGTTATTCAAATCAGGCCTATTTGCATAAGGCTTCTCAATCATCTGATATGAGTATGTTCCATCATTGTGGAACGCTGAAAAATTAATAATTCCATATTTATTGGCAGGATAAAGGCTTGAATTAGGCACCCTCCAAATTGTTTTGACAGGGTTGCGATAAATTGGCCCACCATTGCTCCAAGTTACAAACCCTGCTTGCCCAGCAAATGACCCACCATGTCCGGGTTTGAGCTGAGCCACTGGGATTGGCTGTTGAATTGCAGAGCATGAACCAGCGCTCACTGTCCTAGCGATTGCCTTTGTGTTGCCTGCCCTGTCAGTCACAAGAAACTGAAGGGTATAGTTGATACCTGATTTCGGAAAAAACTTGAAGTAGTCCGATCTTACGGAAGCCCTTTTGGTTACTTCAGAATACTCGCCCGGTACTGATGCAATCACAGGCTTATTTGGCTCAAAGGTTTGAAATACGACAGAATCAATCCCGCTTGGGTCTGTCGCCCCATCTACAAATATTGAACGTGTTCCAGTTGGCCCAACCATATTTAAATGGGCATATGGTCCACGACCTATATTTGAATGTCCATCATGCCCTTCAGATAGAATCGCTCCTGAGATAGTCGGCGCCGTCAAATCAATTATCAATGGGTACTCATCTACCTGGATTGAATTACTCCATGCGCCTAATATCTCTGCTTGAATGGTGTATGTACCTTCTGATGGCGCTGCCACTTCAACGACCGCACCATATGTCTTTTGACCATCGACTATGATTTGATCTTCTGCTGCAAGAAGCTTACTCGTCGCAGTGCTTACAACACTTCCATCTGCTTTGACTATAGAAGCCCGAACACGTCGATCTAAGCCAGCACTGAGGGCCATTTTCAGTGAGCCAACTGCATTTACATAGATGTGATCGGCTGGCACCGTGCGCTGAGCCCCATCTTTACCTGTAAAGGTGTATTCCAATAGGTCTGCATTTGCTGCTCCTGAAGCAAGTGCCAGGGCTAGAGCCACGGCTTTTATTTTTCCAATGTGCGCCGAGCACCGGCGCTGGTCGGTATCGAACCTTTTTTCCAACTCTGTCATTTCAATGCTCTCCGGTTTTTTGTGATTACACGGACTCCAACGCTAATCTTAGGAGGCGAACGACCATAGACCGGGTGATGAAACGACCCTATAACTGTGCAAAACTTACTAACTATGGTCTTTTGCGCCATAGAGATAGATTTTTTGCTTTTCCATAAACAATGAAACCGCCATTTGGGGCGGTAAGGATTTTGCGATAGCGAAACCTCTGAAAAGTCGAAAGCCGCCCAAAATGGCGGCTTTCGTTCTTCACTTGCTTAAGATGAGCAACAAGCCCAACCTACATGCCCAGTCCGTTGCCGATTTGTTGTGCCGAAGCGGCAATGGCTGCTGCATTGGATAGGGTTGCCGACATGATGGACTCAACGATAAGTGGTGAGTTGTACAGTCCAACCCCGCCACCAATGCCAAGAGCAAAGCCCATTAATGATTGACGAGCAATGCCGCCAATAATGCCAACAAGAATCATGGCGCCTGCCACAACACGTCCCAGAGTCCCTTGGGTCCAATCTTTGACGGTAAGCCAAACATCTTCGAACTCAGAACCGCCGGCACCGGCGTACGAGCTGGACACGATGATGAACATCAGAGCCAGCAACACGGCCAAGGCAAGCCCCTGTTTGAGCCGTTTGTGATTAATGTTTTCCTGCTGATTCAGGACTAAGGTAGTTGCACTCATCTTTCTATTCTCCTATGAGGTATTGGGTGCTGAAGAGGTAAAGCAAAAGGGTTATTTCTGGGTAATTCTGTCAGGGCCTTGCGTCACTTGAAGCGGCCGCAAAACAGGTTGTTCGGAAGGCGCTGCATCGCCAATCACCCAGCGACGAGGTTCAATTTCTGTGTAAACGTAGCCAGTTGCATTCAAATCACCATTTGTATCCTCCCAAGGGGCTACCCAGATTCGCATTACTTGAGCCGGCGTGCGAATCGGCACTGGCTTATCTGGTAAGCGTGGTGCAACATAGGTATTAACGAAATCTGCTTCTGAACTTGATGGCCCTGCAACTGCACCTATCTGTTCTGCTGATTGCTTGACAACGGGTACCTTGCCTTCTTTGGCTTCTTGAGCCGTCATTGGGCGAAGCACATTGCCATCGTTTGTTGCCGCATAGACATCACGAGTAGACATACACTGCACACCTTCTGGCATGCCTTGACATCCGTATTCGCTACTACCTATGTTGAATGAACTGCAACCAGTCAACACTGCCGTCAAAGCAAATCCCGTCAACTTTAGAAATCGTAGGCTGCTTTGTATCGATAGCCGGGGAATGAAACGTCCCCTAAACGGTGCATAAGTGATTGATTCCATTATTTGGCCTCGTAAATTGTTCTGTTAATACGTTCAGAGTGCAGCTTGACTCTATGAAATGAGCTGATCACCCGTTCGCTCCCTTCGATCGGATCTGTAGTTTTGTGCCGCGATTAACGATCACGTCAATCTGACGGCCCGCGTCAACCTCAATAACCGGGAACATGCTTTCGGCCATTTCCAGATAGAAATCAGCAATACGATCTAATGCATTACCCACACCACTGACCGTTGCGCTTTGCAGCCAGTTAGAATCGGGGCTGTTTTTGCTATAACTTGTGCTGCCGCTATTTGTGGTATCGATGATTGGTACAGGCTTGACATCAAATGCTTCGGAAACGCCGCTCAAAAATCCAGCCATAAGTGACTTGGCAATGATCTGACCTTGCTTAGATACAAGGCGACCACGCACACCGGCTTTGCCGTCTTCGCCTACTGCGTAAGAATCAAGGCGCGCTTCGATTACACCGCCATCCTCACGTACGCAAGAGATCGTTTCACCGCGCAAATAGGCACGCTCTGAGCTCAAATCGCCAAAGCCTGAAATAATGAGAAAACATTCGCGTACGTCGGCCCTAAAGCGATTGGGTAAGATGGCTTCTTTTTGAATGCGAAGAAGACTTGGGAACGGATCCCTTCTAGCTCCATTGCCAGTTGGCGCGTCTATACCATTTATGAGCGAACCGGTAATAATCGATCCGGCAGGCATGTACAAAGAGTCGTCTTCTGTTTCTTCTTTCGCTTCAACAACAGGTTGTTCTTCGACGTACGTTTTCAGTTTCACTGAAGGTGCTGTAGCCGCTTGAGCTCCTGCAGCTGAAGCACCGGAACGAGTGGCCGGGTTAGCGCTAAGTGTTGATGTTTTCCATTTCGTGTTCTTGAAAACAGCTAGGGGATCATTGGGGTCGAGCGCAAGCCCATCGGCCGAAGCGCCAGTGCTAACCGATTGCCCATCCTGAGCCGAACCACCATCCCCTGGTTGCGTTCCGCTATCGCCTTCGGCGCTGGCAGTAACTGTTTTCTTGGTTTCGGACTCTTTCAGTTGCTTGCTTATTTTCTCAAGCTCTTCGGACATCCGCGTCAATTGGCTTTTGAACTGCGGAGGTACGTCCTGGGCGTCACGCTTATTGTTTTCCAAGTCGCGTGTGATCGTCTGAATCTGACGCTCTATTTTCCTGTTATCACTACGCAGCGCCTTCAGGTCCGCAGAGAGTGCGTCCAGGCCAACATTTCGCGTGTCACTATCGGTGAGTACGTTCTTAATAACCTCCTGGCGAGAAGCTTTGCTTGAGGTTTTACCAGAGTCTTGGCCCGTAACCATGCTGATGACAAGCAATGCCGCCAGTACCACAGCACCAACAACGACAAGACGTTTTTTCTTAGGATCAAGCTCATCCCATTTTTCTTTAAGCAGACGCATTAGTATGCCCCCACCAGTGACGGCCGCTTGGAAACCGGGCCTTGTTTTTGACCTACCTTGCGTGCAATGTAAATCTCACTACGCTGACCAGGCTCAAGAACGTTATGCGGCCACGCCGCGACAGCTGCTACATCCCATGCGCCACAAGCGGCTTCTTTAAACTCGATTGGCCGAGAGGATGTGTTTGTTGCCACCCCAACAAGCACAGAAAGGCTGTGTCCCATTACAAGCTGACCATTATCAAAATCAAAGCTCAAACCGGGTTGCTGACATGACGGTCTGGGTATGCTCGATGGCATGCCCGTCATCGAATAGCCTTGAGGTACCTCACCCAACGCTATCTTGCGAAAGATGGTGCGTACCGTTTCTACATATGGCTGGCTCTTTTCCCAAGCTTGCGCTTTTTCATTAGATACAGCACCCAGATAGCCCAAGCCTTCAGGAAGCTTAAGGAAAATCTCCCGCGGTGGAATTTTCTGGGGCACCAGCGTAAGACTTAAAGCGCGGCTCTGATCGCCCTTTTCAGTAATGAAAAGTGTCACAGGCTGCTCAATAGCAGTTGCTACGTACGCTACGTTGTCCTTAGTGACGATTTGAACAATCTCTTCACCTGCAGCTGACTCAACTGCAGGTGTAGAAAATGGCGTGACAAGACGATTGGCATGATTAAGAGCTATGGGGACAATCTGATTTACACCTGCCTCCATTACAAGAATAGAGTTTTCATTGACCTTGGCTAATCCGGCAAATCTATTCGTATCATCGGCCTTTGGTTTGGCGTCAATGTGTTTAGGAACGTTATCCTTCATCACCGCTGCCGGCACGACAGGAATGTCAACTTGAGCGCTCACTACTGGCGCAACTAGCGCCATGATTGTTGCCAGCGCTAATTTTTTAGCTCGCATTGCTACGTTCCTCACGTTCTTGACGAATTTCTTCACGGCGCTCGATCTGCTCTAGGATCCGCGTTGTTCTAGGTTTTCCTGCATAGGTATCGATGAAATCAACAGTTGGTTGATAACTAGAAACCTTTATCCTGAACTCATACGTACGTTCCGTTCGCGTCTCATTGCCTGAAACACCACGCACATAGGACAGGCCGTAAATGAAAACTTTGCCCGTCTCTTCTTCATAGGCCACTTGCCTTGGCTCAAATCGCATCGACACACGGTCGTTCCGGATTTGATTAGCCTGCAACTCAATCACTTCCATAACATCGCTAAAGATGTTTGGCGCCAACAAAGGCCCAAGCCGATCCTTAAGAAATTCGACAGTAGAAGGCGTTGCATTACCCAGCATTTGTGCAAGGTACAAGCCCCACGACTCCTGATATGACTGCGAGGATGCGTTTCGAGTGATCCAGGCTTCTTGAGAAAGTGTTGGCGGTTGCAAAACCACCACCGTCTCTTTTGTGAATATCTTCAAGGCAAGCAGGATCGTCAAACAAATCAATCCGGCAATGAATAGCCTGGACCACTTGTTCTCGAACTGCGTACCCTCCCAGGTCTTAAAAAATGCTTTCAGTTCCATACAAACCCCACTAAGCGATGAATAGAATTGTGAGGTGAGTTATGCGCAAAGCTGGCCTATGGATGTGCCCTTTTAGGGTCGCTCCATCGCGAAGGGGCAAAAGAAATGGCTACCAGAAAAACACTGATAGCCATCGAATCAAAAAATGTTCTTTACCCTAAAAAATAAGACGATATTGGAGCAAAAGAGGTTATGGCAGGTAGCGCCTTACGAAGGGGTTCAACATCGAGCGTGCTTTGGTATGCAAAAAACCGGACCAGTAGATTAAGTGAAGCAAAAATCCATCAGGATGATTGTCCCTAAATCGAGCATAGAGCTTTGTTACGACAAGCCCAATTAGAAAACAGATCATCGCTTTGCCAATGACAATTCCAATCCCCAGTCCCATCAGCATGGGCAACATTTCATCGGCAGACCAGAGCAAAATGTGAGGCGGTTCATCGACCCGCGCTGGAATTTTTACAGGTTTCATAACGAAATTCCTTTTCAAAAAGGGAAAATATTTCAAGTCCCTTGACTATTTGCTTCGGTAGTCAAGATTCAAAGCTGGGCGATTTAGCATGCTAAATTCACCCACCGGCAAAACTATGTGTGTTGTGATGCTTCCTTAGCGATCAACTTAGATCCGCTTTTGCAGGTTGCCGAGACTTAATCCGATCAACACACACATGCCCATCATGGCAATCGGAATAACAATCGGGTCTATCGCTATGGGTAAAAAGAATGCGACAAATAACCCGCAAACAATAGCTGTCACGCCACGTACACTGTATCGATGTACCACCGGACTTGAATAGTCAAAATTTGACCGTTTAATTTTCCATGTCATGTAGCCATCGAATACAGCCGGTAAAAGCAGCACCAACATATACGGAGCCCAGATTGCTGCAAGCGCCAATCGTGAGAAAAACTGGTAGACAACCTTCAAGACAGCATCAAGTCGTCCTTCAATCCAGTTAAACCAGAAATCCCAGGATCGTTCCATTCCACGTGATGCTAATTTCTCTGCTTCCGTAGGTATAAAGGCGCGATGAACCTTTTCATATGCACCTGAGTCAATGACGCTGGACCGGTACCATGTGGACGCTTTGTCGTGAATCCATGTGCGAGACTGAATCCCCAGGCTCTTTTCCACGTAATCCGCTTCCTTATTGATAGCGCGCAATGTCCAATCGCCAGGTATCAGAACCAGGACCAACACGAGTTCAATTGCTAATAGCCAGGCGACCATCCAGAATGGCTTTTTCATTATCAGATTCCCTCAAAACAGACTTCAATTGATCGCAAGTAAGCAGCTCATACAATGCGTGCCTCAAATCGGTATTGCTTGTTTCCCAGACCATGTTGATAGATTTGTGTCGTTCCGATTGAAATTTGGCCAAGCTCTCATTGCTTTGTGCATTCCAGCAATGCCCTGCCTCATCGGCTAGTTCAACGTTTAAATAGCGACATGTCTCGGTAAGAACCGCATTCAGAAAAACACCGATACGCATTGGATCTGGGAACTTCTCTTCGCGATTGTGATAAAGCGCTTGGCTGTAGGCCTGAAGAGCCTTTTCGACAATTTCTCGTACGCTATCAGCGGTACCGCCGTGCGCCTTAGCAGACACCGCCATAAAGGCATTGAGCTTGTCGATTACTGAGTTGGCAACCGGCCAATCTATCCGAAGTACCGACAGAACATGGCAGTTTTCACGCCCACGAATCTTCACGCTGGGTAGTTGAAGTGTTGATTGTTTCTTGTTCGCGCCCACCGGCAAATTACCCTTTCTTTTGGTGTCTAACAATTTGAGTGTCATGGTGTTGCTTCTCTGCTCAGTTCGTAAGGATTGGTAGGCGCCCTTTAATAAGCCGACCGCCTGATATCTTGGCCACATATTCAAGATTTGGCAGCATCCCTAGCAATGGAGCAGGAAAGAAATCTGCCTCTTCTTCCATTAAGCGTTCACCTTGATTACCGCCGTGAAGAATTGGTTGTTCGCTATCGGTGTTTTGTCCTTGTGTTCTCATTACATACTTCACCCGAGTCTTGGGTAGACCGTCTGTTACGAACTTTTGAGTGTCCGGGTCCGTTATCCTTAGTGAAATGAGATTATTGATGTTGCCCAGCACTTGAAGCGCCTTATCTTTGCTTCCGAGTCTGGCCACAAAGTCAGCCAAAGTCTGTGTGGCGACAATCAATCGGATCAGTGCACCGCGGCCTTTGTTCAGCAGCTGAATGAATGGATTATTGATAACTTCTGCTGCCTCATCGACATAGAGATTGACTGGGCGATTATCGACTCCATAGTTGTAGCGATCGCCGGCAACGGATGTCATATCCGAAAGGAACAGTGAACCGATGGCGCTACCAACTACCCCATCAGACAATGAATCAAGGCCCACATAAAGCACCTGGGCGTTGTTGATAATTTTGGCGTTATCGGTAATGGGTCGGTTGTCAGTCGTATCTTCAGCATTGGGTGAGAGCAAGTCGCCAAGCGAACCTGATGTGAGCATATTCAACACAGGCAACAACGTTGCAATCATCTTGCCAAAGTGAGATACGTCATGTTGGTACATGGATAGCAAGCCCTCCAGATCCTGATTGGCTTTTTCTGGCTGAACTTCAGCGTAGTAGAACCGCATCATGTTTAAAGCCAATTTATTGCTATCCCCGCCCGACTTGGAAATGTAGGGAGCTACACGGTCCTTATAGTTGGACAGAACACGCTGGGCATATGCCTGGATTGATTGGATTACCAGCCCAGCGACGCCACCCTCAAGAAATCTTCGTAACAGGATTAGATTTGGTCGAGCGTGGACCAGCAACAAGCCCTGGATGATGTTGTTCAAAGCCATCCAGCCGAAACTGGTAAACGGATCATTGCCCGTTTCCGACGGAATAAGCGCCGCAATACGGCTGGCCAGCTCCGTTGGACGGCTAAAGTTTCGCAATAAATCAATTCGCGCCGACTCTTCTGGAAAGGCCGGGTGGAACGAGACAAAACGCTCAGGTTGCCCCATTGCCTCACAGGCGCGGCGAGCGTTATCGCGCAGCTCTTTATCACCTTTGGGGTCGATGATGATGACCGCTTCGTCGCGCAAGATTGATTGCGAGATCAAGGTATCGAAGGCACGAGTCTTTCCAGAGCCCGTCGTACCCACAATCAAGGTGTGGCCCTCGGCATGTGCAATGGGCTGGTAGATCTTTACTTCATTGGGCTCAAGACCATGAATCCATGGATAGCCCATCGACACCTTTTCGTTTTTTTTGCTTTTCTTTTTCGTGATAGCAGACATATCACGCTTGAGTATTTCGAATGCCCGTTGCGTGTGACGGTTTTCCCATTCAAAGCCATAGCCAAGCCAAATCTGGCTCATGTCCTTGACGATGTTTTTTTTCAGTTCATCAAGTTTGATAAATTGAAGAGGACGGCCACCCAAGTGCTTTTGTAGCGTTTTCAGCTTAAATGCCTTCGGAAGACGAGAAACAGCCATCCCTGTACACATGGCCGACATCCAGTAGAACGGCTCAGGCGGTAGTGTTGCTACCATGTTCACGCCCAGTGCCACACCGGCCGCTGCCGTCCAAGCAACGGCTGCTTTGGCCTCGTAATTGGGCCTCCATGGCATTTCATAAGCTAAAGCGTCGTATTCAATACTCATTAATTGCCTCGTAAATAAATCTTTCCATTCAGGATTCGCCCCGATTTGCGCATGAATTGAACTCGAATCTGGGCCTTTGACAGGCAGTGCGGATATTCGCTGACCACTAGATCAAGTGATTTCGCACTAGCCGAGTATTCGGTGCCGTCATAGGAGACAGCGCCACTGATCCAGCGACCATGACCTGCCCTGATCATGCTGATAAGCTCACTTATCGCCGCTTCAGCTGTAATTTTTTTTGGGGATAGATCAAGCTCAATTCGACCCGTTGCTCGTTGTGCTTCCTGCACGGACGTTCGATCATCGGGGGTATTGCTTACGCGCTGGCTGTTGTCTTGTGCCGGCTCATCTGGCTGGCCTTGCGCAAAAAACTCTTCTTCACTGATTGCCAGGGAAACACTGTTATCTAGGAATGGCGACTCGAAACAGTCTGGCACTGCCGACACACCATCTTTTGTTTGCTCAGAGGTTGCGTCACGTACGACATCCTGCACGGCTTGTGTGCTCTCAGAGCATTTAGCGGTTGGCTCTTCCTCAACTGGTTCTTTCTTTTGTGTTACCTGTACGCTTTGTGTAGGCTGTAGCGCTGGCAAGGCGGCTGAAGTAGCTGGCTTAGCCTTACGTTGATTTGAATTACTTTTGGCGGGTATGGCAAAGGGATCACTAGCCGCTTCAGCCTCGCCAATTGCAGCTGCAATGGCGCGAGATAGTGTTTTGGTGAATACCACCGCTTTGACACCATCAAATGTTTGAATTTTCTTACCTGGCATAACAGGGTCAGCCATTACGAGTCCGGCCGAATGCATTTCGATTAGCACCTTCGCCGGGTCGCCAAGCGCTTTCAACCCTTTCGGATACCGGACAACGACATCACCATTCACACGGAATAGGACACGCCCCAACGGCTGTACGCCGTTTAGTACCGGCTCAATGAGTTGTCGAAGCTGAACTGCTTCCTGGCCCAGTTGATCGAGTAAAGCATACAGACGAGCAGTTGCCGAGTGTGCTGTTTCTTCTTGGCTCTCGTGCTGTACCGTGCCTTTAGCACTGGAACTAGCTTGGGCCACTGCCAAGCTTGCTTTGTTGGTTACTTCATTTTGACCAGGATCAGCCGATTCATTGTTCTGAGCGTTCTGAAAGCTGCGCGCTACCTCGTTGCATCCAACAATGACATCCTTTGACTTATTGGTTTCTTTATTGACAATCTCTGGTTCAAGATTATCGACTGATAAGGTAGCCACATTCTCAGCTGATTCTTCAGCGCCTTTCTGAATAGTTTGCTCTGGAATCGTCTCCGCTTCCAATGCAGGCGCAGGCGGCTCCGTCTCGCGAAGCATTGCCATCACGGCATCCAAATCAGCGGGAATGTGATCGGTATTCTCCTGATGATCAGATTGTGCATCCTCACCAACTGGGGCCTGGGTAGTTTCAGGTTGAGCTGTCTGAGGCTCGGTCTTAGTGACTTTTGTTGGTTCTGATTTCGCTGGTTCAGCTGCTTTCTGCGGTACAGATTTAGATGCGGTCTTTTGCGTCGGTTTTGCCTTTTCGTTCTTTTCACTTTGGCCTGTGCTTTCAGCACGCTTTACAACGGCGATACTTGACTCGTTACTGTCAGCTTGTGCTTTGCTGGCATCGTCCACGATGACCTTGCCTGCAATTGCGGCCGGTACGGTATTCGTAAACAACGTTTTCACATCATCTAGGCGCAATACCTGAAACTTGGCCTCACCTGAAACGCCATTCGATTGCGGTATATCCGGTTCTATTTGCCAATACCGATAAGTAATGACCTCACCGTCTTCGGTTGTCACGGTATTCGGTATTGCATAGCCACGCTCAATCAGCACATCGGCTAAGGTATCTGCATCACGAGGCACGCCCGGTACACCAGCTTCTTGAACTGCCTTGTTTAAATCTTTGATGGCAAGCTTCCACACAATGAAAGCGCCCTCACTTAGCACCCATACTTTGGCGCCCGCCTCATTGGCGGTCCATGCACCATTGTTTACGAGCGTGCGCATCGCATCGAAGACGTAACGCTCGACCGGCACTCCATAGGAATGCTCATCAATGTTCATTCGGTTTTGGGTCAAATCACGCTTTACACTTTCCTGATCGGCCTTCATAACCACTTTGGTTAGCGGCTCGTTCAAACCGGTAACACCGCCGATTGCCTGAAGCAGGCTGGGTAAAAGTCGATGATCGAACTCATCCAGGTAATCAAGCGACTCTCGGCCAGCTACAAGCTCAAACACGTTGCGCGTAAGCAGCTCGTGGCGCTTATGTACCCGCGTATCCCGCCAACGCACAAAATACCGATCTGCTTTGATCTGACGTGCCCAGGGCACCAAGGCTTCACGAAACGGACGCCAAGTGTGATGGCCAGGCTTATCAGTGATATCCATGTCAGAAATGGGCTTTCCGATGTCATGGCACAGGCCAGCCAAGAAGGCGGCAAAGCGCCACCGCGCTTCATGAGACGCTTTTGAGCGGGGAGGACCGTCGAATGGAAAGATATGTGCTTCGGAGCTTTGCGCGGCCCAAAATGCTACTTCAAGCCCATGGCGCAACAAGCCACCGGCGCCACGATGATGATGCGCTTCAGATGCAGGCAAGAGATGTACATAATCGGCATAGCGATGGAGTACCGGCATGACTCGCTGATCGAACTCGACTCGGGGATACCCCAACACATTGCGGATTCTTCCAATGAGCTCACTTTGAGTATTGAGCACATCCGAAGTCTCCGCAACCGGCAACCCCTTCATAAACGGCGGGTAGCGCGGAACCTCATCAAGCAGGTTCGCGCTTTGCGCCTGCCCAGCCGGTTGCAGGCGCGATTGCCGTTTCCAAATTTTCTTTATCAACTGCAGCATTGATGCCGTCTACCGATTTTATGACTTAGTGTTTGTGAATTCGACTCAATACTAAGTTCATTGCAGGCTATGACATGGTGCTATATCGACCCTTAAAGGGTGCATTCGCACAGTTGACAAAATTATTTGGCTTTTACAATTTTTCAAGCAGAACTATTGACTTTAGAGGCCAAAATGAAAATTGCTCACTTATCCTGGACACGTATGGCCTTAGCCATGACGGCCGCAGCATTGCTCGGCGGTTGCGCATCGTTTAACGCCACACCAACACTGGATGACTATCAGCAAAGATTTTCCAAGGAACCACCCACAACACAGTGGTTACGCGAGAACGTTCCCAATTTCAAGGATAAGTCTTGGATCGAGCCAACCAAGGACAATATTGCTGTTTATGAGTTCATGGCTCAAGAGCTGGCCAAGCGTGAGTCAGCTGAAGAGAAAGCAAATCAGTGGATGAAGCAAACTCATCGCCAGCTAACCCAAGACTGGGCCAACACCGGCCGCGGCGGTGCAGCGCTTCGACAGCCTGCCTATATTCACGTTCTAGGCGATGGTGAAATCAGGGCAAACGCCGGCGTTAACACCCCAATGGGCAACCTGGTAAATCCAAATGAAATGATTGCATCTTCGCTGGCAAAGCTCAACGACATCAAAAAAGGGAAAGGTTATTCCGTCTATGAACTAGGACGATGGGAACGCTATTGCAATCATGGCCAAGGCATGGATAAGCGCGATTGGGCTTTCGTGAAAAAGGAAGGACCACAGAACGTACCCTTGTCATTGGTTGGCAAATGCAGCCCTCCAAAGAAAATCAAATAACTTTATTTGTTCAATAAGCACAAAGGAGTACAAACCATGACCGACTCAACTGGACTTGTTGTCCAAAAGATCCTCGTTGATCCAGCCGACTTGAAAGTTATCTGCCCTGGATGCGGGGAACATCAAGAAGCATGGGTAAAAAACCCTCTGGGATTGACCGATAGCTGTGATGCTTGTGGCACAAAATATACAGTACCCGTCGATACGCCAATTACGGTTCTGGGTTATTGATGCTTTCTGAATAAGTGAATGAGTCTGGCCCTTTAATGGTCGGTATCATAAGACCGCACACAATCAGGACTGTGACATAGGGCCAGTTCGAGTTTTAATAATTTGCATACTGTCTTCTTCGGGCTCATAACTCATGCCAAAGAGGCTTTTGCGTGCGGCTGGGACCAGCAAAATCGCTAAAAAAAACCAGCCAGCTCCCACAACAAGAAGAAGAACACTTGTGAAATCCATATAGCCAAGAAGAAATATCCGGACAGGGCCGTTGAACAAAAAACTCACCCCCAGAACGCCTGCCAACAATTGAAGCCAGGTTGGTTTTGTATTGGTTATTTCCTTTTCCGTACCCTTTCGATCTGTCATGTACAGCGCTTAATCCGGAAGATTCTTGCGGATTTTTTTACCTAGAAAAAGTGATTACTTTACAAGCCACCCATACTGCAGCATGAATTCTTCTTTATCAATGATTCCCCAGTCGTACACCGCATAGTATCCACTCTTACCCACAGAGCCCTTACCGCGTTCAAAAGCAATGTTCATCTTGAACTCATCGTTGAGTTTAGAAATTTGCCGCTTGATTGTGATGTCGGGTATCCCAGTTCTTTCTACTAATTCGGCAGCCGTCAGCAACTCATATCGCCCAAAGGCGCTAAGAATTGCGAACTTGCGGCGCATATCGCGTGCCAATTGTGCCTGATCCACTTTTGTGGCCATTTATGCTCGCACTCCGATAATTTGAAGGTTCTTCACATCAACGCAAATCAAGTTCTCTGTACCCACATCACGTACCCAGGCCTGTTCAGCCGTACCAGCCAGTCGATTTAAAGCCAGCTCTCCTTCCCACGGGTTGGCATCCAAAACTCGCACAGCAATGACAAGGCTGCTGGGATCAACTGGATCAAAACTATCAGCGTCGCTGGAAGTAGCTGGCTTGACTGCCTTTGAGCCTGTAGTACGCTTGGGATTACGCTCGTCAGGCTCCAGGAAGGGGTTGGCTTGGTCGGGCTTGCCTTTTGATGAAGATGCTTTAGTCGATTCCGACTTTTCTTCAACTCCCGCCGATTGGTTCGTTTGCGCACGACGCTCGGCCTGCTCTGCTTTCTCAACTTCCACATTGGACGTTGGGGTCTTTGTCGATCCTTTACCCACAGACTTGGCTTGTTCTTTAGCTGTTTTTTCAGCTTCTTTTTGCGCTTGAATCTTAGCTGCCACGGCATCGAGCAATTCACGTGCGTGCTTGCGCGTAATGCCTTGCTTTTTTGCCATATTGCAAACAACGTTGCATCGAGCCGGATCCAGCTCATAGACTTTGCGTAGCAATGAAAGCGTGTCAGCGTCCAATACGATGTCTGCATCGAACAACTCACGAACCCCTTCTGGCAATTTGCGCAAAGACAGGTGTGTGGACACAAATGCTCGGCTTTTCCCTATTCGGGTTGCCAAATCTTTTTGTTGCCACCCTGCATCCACAAATTTGCCTAGCGCGTCAGCAATTTCCATGGCAGTGAGGTTTTCGCGCTGGATGTTTTCAATGAGTTCGCCGGCAACTTCATCCAAAGGCGCTTGCTCTTTGGTATTGATTAAGATATCAATAGTTGGAAGCTCGGCCATGGAAATTGCACGCCAGCGACGTTCCCCTTTTTGAATCACATATTTCCCAGCGCTATTCTTCGGGCTGACAATAATTGGTGTTTGCTGCCCTTCCGTTTTCATCGTCTCGGCCAGTTCAGCTATGTTCGTGAACTTCTTGCGCACCTGGTCTTTGGGTACGACATCGCCAACGGGCACTGTCAGCACTTCTTTACCATTGGGGTTGGCCACCGATTTGGCCATTTGAGTGAGTGTTTTAAGAGTACCCAGAGCCATGATTAACCTACCTTTTTCTGAATTTCCGCCAATACTGCTTTCACTTCGCGTGCTGCGACGTGGCCATAGTTAAGGGACCACACAGGCACTCCCTCACTGGTTGCAGTATCCAATGGAGGTCTGTGCATAATCCGGTTCTCCAACAACACGTCAGGCACTGAGTCATACAGCTGCTTTAGTGCCTTCTCATGCGATTGCGATCGGTCCATGTCATTGATGACAATGCCTACCAGTTCCAGTTGTTTGTTTGCTGTTTGTTGAACACCAATAACCGTTGTCAGAATGTCTTCAACACCATCAACGGCAAACCCGGACAATTTGATAGGACAAACCACATGCGTTGACGCCACCAGGGCACCTACGAGTTTGCGACCTAGACTTGGAGGGCAGTCAATCAATACGTAATCGTAGTTTTTTGCAAACTCGGCCAAGTGCTTTGCTGGATTTTCTGCCGTCTCAAGTGGCAGCTCTTCCACTTCAGCAAGATCGGGATCGTTACGCGGCGTGTGAATGAGATCCATCCCCGCTGGACATTTCATGGCCTGAATCTTTAGCTTGCCGGCACCAAACAGTTCGGCCGTGCGCGTACCGCTATAGTGGTAAACATTGTTGCCGTTATCGTCTTTGCTGCGTGGCGCCAATCTGGACGACGTGTTGCCTTGAACGTCCATATCGACTACCAGTACCCGAAGGTCTTTGTTTTCGGCAAGATAGAAAGCCATTTGAAGGCATATCGTGCTCTTGCCAACACCACCCTTCTGGTTCGCAAAGCTAAGAATTTTGGCCATTTCAACCCTCGTTGGTTTGTCCATCACAATCGGATGACAATTCAAAAAATGATACCACAATACAAACTTATAGTATCGCTTTTTGTACAAAAAACACTTTTCAGCATGCTTAATTTAAACGAAAAGCGCTGGCTGTCTGGTCGTTTTATGATGTTGTTGAGTGTGAATTTGTGCCAACCACGCATTTAGCTTGCGTATCCGGTAGGTGCTTGGCTCAATGGCCGATGAGAGTTTGGCCGTCTTTTTGACATATCGTTTTAGTTTGAGCACAGCATGTATCAGTGCCAAGTCTGCCGTATCAAAGACTGGGCCGATCTTAAGCGGAACATCTACGACTTGATTGCCCAGGTCCAAAAACCATGCCTGTATATAGCAGCGATGCGCAACCTCAAGCACATGAATTGAGGCAATCAGCTTGCCATGTCCGCTCGATAGCGACATACATAATGCAGCGGCTTTATCATACGTTCTGCCCGTGATTGGGCTTGGATAGCCGTCCAACGCAAGCGTCAGTTGTTTAGGAGTTGGCATGCTCGCTATTATTTACTTAGGAATTCAACCTGCGCTCCAGCACCGGCCTGAAATGGGTGACGGGGAAATCAAGTTTTGCAGCTGGATCAATGCGATACCAGAAACCATCGTCATGCATGAAAAATTCACCTTCAAGCTGATAACAGATGCCTCGACCTCTAACTTGGACATGACAGACTGTACCGTCTGCTACGGCCTCAGCAACGTCACGCCATTCAATTAACTGCATGGCATTATTACTCATGCCAGTTTTCACTTTCGCCATCCTTTTTCTTTTCCAATTTCATGCTCGATTTCACAGACTTCAGCCACATCAAAGTCTGGGCGTACTGTCAGCAAGTATTGTGATAACTCAATCAACTCTTCATCATTGACCGCTTGCTCCATAACTCGATCCACATCACAAAAACGAAGCTTGCTTACGTCATCAGCAGCAAGCTTAATGTACGAATCAAAATCGATTGTGAAGTCATCGGAGCCTAGCGTCCTGCCTGTATCCATCATCATTTCAACAACCCTTGTTGTTCTGTAGGTACACCGTAATGCAATTGGGTCTGCTTGGCTGCATTCAACCCGGAATAGATTGCAAGCGCCTCGTGTGATTTGATTTTCTTCAATCGCTTGACGCCACGTGTAGTGACCTGGCCGTCGATATCTGAATGGTGACGTTCCATGTAGGCTTTAAGCGCTTCTGATTGATGTCCGGCCTTGGCAAATGCCTTGACTCGCTCCCAAAGTCCCTCAAGCCACGCCTGGCTATACAAATCAACCATTCTTTTCTTAATTCTTGGCGGGTAATCTTTGCAATTTTCAGCAATGAATACACGTCGGCCCCGTGATACTTGCCTATGAATAATTTCATAGGCGTATTTGGCAATCTCTGGCGCCGATCCTTCCCCGATGAACTGCCAAAAAGCTTGTCTAGGCTCTTTCTGTGATGAAAAGATAGCCTCACAACCAAAGGCATGTCGGATAACGATCACAAGCTTGTTCTCCCATGCTGCAGGCTGTTTGTGGCTACGGCTCTTTATTGACGCGACTGAAATCTCAGATGCCAACACGTCACCGTGTTCAATGTTGTAGCGCTGCATAAGCGCTTGCGCTTGTCTAAGCGCTTGCGCTTGTCTAAGCGCATTTGCCGCTTCATATTCATTAGCACTTGCGGCCAGGGCCAAACATTTTTTGATTTTAGAGAGGGCTTTGTCGTAGTCCATAACTAATCCATTGTCTAATCATGGCTTAATTATAACATCATAAATTGATGCTTTGATAAACGGTTTTGATTGCAATGATTGAAACGGATTCTGCTCTTGTAAACCCATTTCATTTGCTACGTTCACGAATGCTTTCATCGTCCTCTTAGCTTCAGGCAGGAAACATAACGACTTTAATGCTGAGCTAGTTTTAAATTTGACATCCGTACATACCAATAAGGGACGTAAATGTATCTACGTCCCTTATCAGCATTAGATTTAGCATGCTAAATCGTCAAGCAACTGCCTTTACTTGCTCCGGTTCAAGCTTACGACCATAGGCCCATATCGCACATTCAAGCTCTAGAGTATTTATCGTCTTAGCTGAAAGCCGTTCGTTGTTCAAGCCTTGAACAATGTCGAGACTTTTGGGGTCCACTCGCCATAAATATTCAAGAGGCGTAAACTTTAGACTTGTCTCAGTGTGTTGGATGCATTGAACCGATAGTACCTTCCACATTGCAAGCTTTCCCCTTATTTATTTTTGATCTGATGCGCTCGATTGCGCTTTATTTTCCTGCTCTTCTGCCATCATTTTGCGCATTGCCGCCACAAAAGCTTCGGCTGGTTGTGCCCCGCCAAGTAACACGCTCTTACCCGTGGTGTTATCTACAACAAAAGTAGCCGGCGTTCCCTTAATTCCCATCTTGGCTGCTTGGTTCATATCCGATTCGACCTTGGCCCGATGACGTCCAGATTGAACACACTCATTGAACTGCGATTCATCAACGCCAACCTCAGCTGCAATAGTTGACATGTTCTGGATGCCTTGACCGTTGCCACGAGTGAATTTGAATACGTCTTCGGTAAAGACCCAGAATTTTTTATTGCCTCCCAACTCTGCCACACATTCGGCCGCAACAGCAAGATCAAGGGCTGCGGGATTATGAAATGAAAGAGGCAAGTGCTTCCATTGCCAATTCACGTTGCCATTGCTTTCATCAACAAGCTGTTTGGGCGTATTGTGAAAGCGTTTGCAGTATGGGCATTCAAAATCAGACCATTCCACCAGCGTGAAACGCGCATTGAGTGACCCGTAGATATGCTTACCATCAGCCACTTGCTCAAGAGCATTGTCGTACTTGGCAAGCTTGGCTTTTGCAATGTCACGTTGCTGTGTTTGCACAATGTTCTCGATGGCCGATGCCACAGCATTTTGAAACTCTTCACCACTTGGCGCTTTGGGTGCCGTCTTAATCTGTTCGTTTAAAGCCACAATGGCTGAGCCTAGTTGCTCGGTTTGCTTAGATTGTTGCGTCATCGCATAAACCATATAGCCAAAGCCAGCCAACAGCAGCAGTAATGCGAGCCCTCCCGCGCCAAGAAGAATCGGGAGAAGATTCGATTTTGATTGTTGGTTTTTCACAAGTATTTACCTCAAAAAGAAAAATTAAAAGACGAGAAAGTGTTGAGCGCTTCTGCAGCTTTAATCGTTGCTTTGCTGGCCAGCTTGCTAAACATATCTTCACGTGGTGTGTAGTTAACGATGGTTGATTCACCGACGATTTCTCGGGCAACTGACTCGACACTTTCCAAACCGTCAATCAAACCCAGATTCATGGCCTGTTCGCCATTCCAGATCAACCCAGAAAAAAGTCGTGAATCATCCTTTGGCAGACGATCGCCACGACTTTCAATCACCCGATCGGTAAATTGCTTATGCGTTTGGGCAAGTACCGACTCCCAAAAGGCTTTGGTGTCATTTGTTAACGGCGAGAATGGATCCAGTAAGTCTTTGTTTGCACCTGCTGTAATGGAACGGCGCTCGATGCCAAGCTTGTCCATAAGGCCCGTGAATCCAAAGCTTGAGCTGATCACGCCAATGGACCCAACTAGACTTGCCCGATTTGCAAAAATCTTATCTGCAGCCATCGCCACGTAGTACCCACCTGATGCCCCAATATCCTCAATAACTGCGTATACCGGTTTGCCAGGGTGGATGATGCGCTGGGCCTTAATTTCGTCATACATGAGGCCTGCTTGCACCGCACTGCCTCCTGGCGAATTCACGCGAATAATGACAGCGCGAGACTGCTCATTTTCAAAGGCCGCTTTAATGGCAGGAATCAGATTGTCAGCACTGGCCACAGAGTCCGCGGTGATCGTGCCCTTTAGAAATATCTGCGCCGTATGTGGGCCCTTTGTATTGGAAGATTCCCATGGCATCAGCGTAGGCCGTTGAACGAGTGCATACGCCACCAGCATCATCAATACGACGCCCACTGTGCGCAAAGTGCGCAAAGCCAAGCTCCAGCGCCTATCGCGTACTTGCTCTTTATGGATTGTCTGAAAGTAATCCGTCAGAAGCTTTTGCTCCCAACTCAGATTGTTGCTTTTGTCCGGTTCTGTCATATCGAGTTCTCTATGTTCTCTTTGGCTATACGGACGGATTAACGGCTGATGTTTGACAGCACCAATACCGTCGTACTGGTCAATACCAAAGACTGTCGAGAATTTTCAAGTGGACGAAACATTGCTGGCATGCCTTAAAAGTTAGTTACACAGACCTGAAGCATAGGGCTTGAATGCACAACCCTATGCCTATCTAAGCGCCTTTATGAGGCACTTAGACCCTATTGCACGATTGCATTGAAAAACCCTCTCAGGTGGCTGATTTGTGGTTATAATATCATTTAATGATGTTTAACGTTACTTTTTTTGCCGCCAGGGGGAAAGCATGGATTTTGATGTAGTTGACGAACAGGCGACGTTCTTTGCCCCGGTGTCATCGGACGCGATTGATAGTTTGATTGGGCAATATCAACTCGCATTCGATCGCATTGAGAAAGTTGAATCTATGATCTGCGGCGACCTTGGTAGCGTCATCAACTTCTTTATTGAGGGCAACGCTGGCGATGAGCGCCTACACCGCTCACTCTACGTCGATAAGCTTTTCCAGAAAACAGGAGCAATTGCCGCACTTAATGCTCATTACTGGAAGCGCGCACTTGATCTAACCGACGTATACGACTTGATGCCTCAAGCACGGCGCGATCAATGGAACAATCAAATCCGTAATCCATTGGGCACAAAAAAGCGGGTTCAAGATCAAGAAACAGGCGGCACAAAAGAGGTATGGGATATTGAGCCATTGCCGGATTTTCAGGAGGAAACGGTACGGTCAACGCTGATGGATCTGCTGCATGCACGGTCGCGGTTTTTTTCCGAGCGCGTAGACGGCATATTCAGATCTTTGTCTCACGAGCACGTAACCAACTGCCCGCAAGGCTTTAGCAAGCGAATGATTATCGCTGGCATGTTCAACTTCTATAGCGGCGGATTTGCCTCCTCAAATTGGTCACGAATGGGCATAGTCAATGATCTGCGATGCGTGGTCGCAAAGTTTATGGGTCGTGATGATCCGCATCACAACGCTTCAATCCAGGTCATTGAGCATGCTCGCCGGGATCGCCCAGGCCAATGGATCTCCCTCGATGGTGGAGCGCTTCGAATCCGCGCTTACCTCAAGGGTACAGTGCATCTTGAAGTTCACCCTGAAATGGCCTGGCGCCTGAATTCCGTGCTTGCGAACTTGTATCCAGCCGCCATACCAGCCAAATTTCGCACACCACCAAAACGCAAGAGCAAACAATGGGAAATGATGTTGCGGCCGTTGCCCTTTGCGGTGTTGGGGATGCTGGGTGCAATGGAACCTGCCAGCCGGCGGGTAGAACGAGGATTTCAAACTGGTTTAGAAAAAATTCCAAAATCTCTGGCATTTCGCTACTTCACAGACAACTCCAATACGGCTATTCAGGCTGAAGCCGAGTCCGTTCTTGAAGCTATGGGCGGTGTTCGTATGACCGAGGGGAAGGCATACGGTAATCCTCCCTTTTTTAACGGTCGTTAAAAGTAGAGGCTAAGCGGCCAAGGCCATTTTTTGAATCGGTGTAATGCCGCCCAAGGCCATATTTGGCC
>LNAP01002593.1_pt1 | contig 21821 bp, 24 predicted proteins | sample 602601 | NCBI WGS metagenome assembly LNAP01 (sample SAMN02440304, study PRJNA202911) | soil metagenome | biome: Subtropical and temperate rainforests or woodlands; isolation source: soil samples (1 kg each in a 20% v/v slurry with milli Q water) were... ...
CGTTCACTCGGGGCCTCCGGGTGCTTGGTTTGGTTCGCACCTCCAATTTCCCGGAAAAGCCCCGAGTGAACAACCTACAGAGAGATCACAGCTAGCTCCCACAGTGATCTCTGATGCTCAGATATTCCCCTGTGGGAGCCAGCCTGCCGGCGATGGCGATAGATCAATCAATAAAGATTAAGCACTCACCCCCGCATCCGCCCGCAACCCCAACGCCTCGATCGCATTGATCGCACACTGTTCGTCGACATCCGACAGATCCCCGCTGATCCCCACCGCTCCCAGCACATTCCCGTCCTGATCCCGAATCAACACCCCTCCCGGTGCCGGCACCACACTGCCCTGCCCCAGACTGTTCAAAGCCGCAATAAACGCCGGGCGTTGCTGGGCGTCCAGTGCCAGCAGGCGTGAGCCTTTGCCCAGCGCGATGGCGCCCCAGGCTTTGCCGATGGCGATGTGCGGTCGCAGCAGGCTGGCGCCGTCTTCGCGTTGCAGCGAAAGCAGATGCCCGCCGGCATCCAGCACGGCAATGGTCAACGGGGCCGCCGAAATCGCACGCGCGGCGGAGATGGCCTGACTGGTCAGGTTGACTGCCATTTTCAAGGTTAAAGCGCTCATGGTGCCGTCCTCATTTTGTTATAGGGAAAGCGAATGGACTGCGCGTTTGTGCTGCAGACCGATGCAACAAATAGAACACAATGAGTTATTTTTTTGTATACAATAATTCTCGAAAAGCGCCCCATGCGACGAAAAGCCACAGCAGAACAGGCTTCCGACGAATGAAACAGTCGCTTGAGAAAATGGATTGACCTGCGCCGTCCGCCGTGAATACACTCTGCGCAAAGCCACTTGTATACAATTACAAANNNNAGCAAAATGAGAGCAATCGAAGCCGCCGTTCTGGTGATGCGCCGCGAAGGGGTTGATACCGCTTTTGGCATCCCGGGCGCCGCGATCAACCCGCTGTACAACGCCTTGCAGAAGGTCGGTGGCATCGATCACGTCCTCGCTCGCCACGTTGAAGGCGCCTCGCACATGGCCGAGGGCTACACTCGCACCAAGGCCGGCAACATCGGCGTGTGCATCGGCACCTCCGGCCCGGCCGGTACGGACATGGTCACCGGGCTCTACAGCGCCTCGGCCGACTCGATCCCGATCCTGTGCATCACAGGGCAAGCACCCCGCGCCCGGATGCACAAGGAAGACTTCCAGGCCGTCGACATCACCAGCATCGTCAAGCCAGTGACCAAGTGGGCAACCACCGTTCTGGAGCCGGGCCAGGTGCCTTACGCGTTCCAGAAGGCGTTCTTCGAAATGCGCTCCGGCCGCCCGGGTCCGGTGCTGATCGATCTGCCGTTCGACGTGCAGATGGCCGAAATCGAATTCGACATCGATGCCTACCAGCCGCTGCCATTGGCCAAGCCGAGCGCGACCCGCGTTCAGGTGGAAAAAGCCCTGGCCCTGCTCGATCAGGCCGAACGTCCGTTGCTGGTGGCCGGTGGCGGCATCATCAATGCCGACGCCAGCGAATTGCTGGTGGAATTCGCAGAGCTGACCGGTATTCCGGTGATTCCGACCCTGATGGGCTGGGGCACCATTCCGGACGATCACCCGCTGATGGTCGGCATGGTTGGCTTGCAGACCTCGCACCGTTACGGCAACGCCACGATGCTGAAATCCGACGTCGTACTCGGCATCGGTAACCGTTGGGCCAACCGTCACACCGGTTCGGTCGACGTGTACACCGAAGGCCGCAAGTTCATTCACGTCGACATCGAAGGCACTCAGATCGGCCGCGTGTTCACCCCGGACCTGGGCATCGTGTCCGACGCCGCTGCCGCGCTGACCGTGTTCATCGAAGTCGCTCGCGAATGGCAGGCCGCCGGCAAACTGAAAAACCGCAGCGCCTGGCTGCAAGACTGCCAGCAGCGCAAAGCCAGCCTGCAGCGCAAGACCCACTTCGACAACGTGCCGGTCAAGCCGCAGCGCGTGTACGAAGAGATGAACCAGGTGTTCGGCAAAGACACCTGCTACGTCAGCACCATCGGTCTGTCGCAGATTGCCGGCGCGCAGTTCCTGCACGTCTACAAGCCGCGTCACTGGATCAACTGCGGTCAGGCTGGACCATTCCGGCAGCGCTGGGCGTGGTCAAGGCCGATCCGACCCGCAAGGTCGTGGCACTGTCGGGCGACTATGATTTCCAGTTCATGATCGAAGAGCTGGCCGTGGGCGCGCAGTTCAAACTGCCGTACATCCATGTTGTGGTAAACAACTCGTACCTGGGGCTGATTCGTCAGGCCCAGCGCGGTTTTGACATGGACTACTGCGTGCAGCTGTCCTTCGATAACCTGAACGCTCCGGAACTCAACGGTTACGGCGTCGATCACGTCGCGGTCGCCGAAGGCCTCGGTTGCAAGGCGCTGCGTGTGTTCGAACCGGGTCAGATCCAGCCTGCCCTGCGCAAGGCTCAGGAACTGATCGAAGAGTTCAAGGTGCCGGTGATCGTCGAGATTATTCTGGAGCGCGTGACCAACATTTCCATGGGCACCGAGATCAACGCCGTCAACGAATTCGAAGACCTGGCGCTGGTCGGCAACGATGCGCCGACGGCGATTTCGTTGCTCGATTAACTTGAAGGGTCGCTCCCACAAGGATCCGGGAACGACCACCCCACACATACGGGAGACCACCATGCCGCGTTTCGCAGCCAACCTGTCCATGCTGTTCACCGAACAGGATTTCCTCGCCCGTTTTGAAGCGGCCGCCAAGGCCGGCTTCAGTGGTGTCGAATACCTGTTCCCCTACGACTTCAGCTCCGCCGACATCAAGGCCAAGCTCGACGCCAATGGCCTGACCCAGGTGCTGTTCAACCTGCCGGCCGGTGACTGGGCCAAGGGCGAGCGCGGCATTGCCTGCCTGCCGGACCGGGTCGAAGAGTTCCGCGCCGGTGTCGATCTGGCCATCGCTTACGCACAAGTGCTGGGCAACACCCAGGTGAACTGCCTGGCCGGTATTCGTCCACAGGGCATCGACGATGCCACCGTGGAAAAAACCTTTGTCGCCAACCTCAAGTACGCGGCCGACAAGCTGCAGGCGGCGGGTATCAAACTGGTGATGGAAGCGATCAACACCCGCGACATCCCGGGTTTTTATCTGAACAACACGGCGCAAGCCCTGTCGATTCGCGAACAGGTCGGCAGTGCCAACCTGTTCCTGCAATACGACATCTATCACATGCAAATCATGGAGGGTGACCTGGCCCGCACCATGGCCGCGCACCTGGGCGAGATCAACCACATCCAGCTGGCCGACAACCCTGGACGCAACGAACCGGGCACCGGTGAAATCAACTACCGCTTCCTGTTCGAACACCTGGACCGCATTGGTTATCAAGGTTGGGTTGGCTGTGAATACAAGCCGCTGACCACCACCGAAGCGGGTCTGGGCTGGCTGAAAACCCATAACGCGATTTGAAGCTGACGCAGAACCACTGTGGCGAGGGAGCTTGCTCCCGCTCGGCTGCGAAGCAGGCGAAAAACCTGAATGCCGCTTCTGCCTGATACACCACAGCGGTTGGTTTTGGGGCCGCTGCGCCCCCCGGCGGGAGCAAGCCCCCTCGCCACAGGGTGTGCTGCACACATTATTTGGCAAGACAAAAACAAGAGGAATTTCTCATGGCTAAAATCGGATTTATCGGCACCGGCATCATGGGCCACCCAATGGCGTTGAACCTGCAAAAAGCCGGTCACAGCCTGTTCCTGTCGGCGCACCACGACGCCGCGCCTGCCGACCTGGTTGCCGGTGGCGCCGTCGCTTTGGCCAACCCGAAAGAAGTCGCGCAAGAAGCCGAATTCATCATCGTCATGGTGCCGGATACTCCGCAGGTCGATGACGTACTGTTCCGCGCCGACGGCGTAGCGGCCGGTGTCGGCAAAGGCAAAATCGTGATCGACATGAGCTCGATCTCGCCCACCGCCACCAAAGCCTTCGCGACCAAAATCAACGAAAAAGGCGCGCAGTACCTCGACGCACCGGTTTCCGGCGGTGAAGTCGGCGCCAAGGCTGCGACCCTGAGCATCATGGTCGGCGGCGATGCCGACGCCTTCGAACGCGCACTGCCGCTGTTCCAGGCCATGGGCAAGAACATCACCCTGGTCGGTGGCAATGGCGATGGCCAAACCGCGAAAGTGGCGAACCAGATCATCGTCGCGCTGAACATCCAGGCCGTCGCCGAAGCCCTGTTGTTCGCCTCGAAAAACGGTGCCGATCCCGCCAAGGTACGTGAAGCGCTGATGGGCGGTTTCGCTTCATCGAAGATCCTCGAAGTGCACGGCGAACGCATGATCAAAGGCACCTTCGACCCGGGCTTCCGCATCAGCCTGCACCAGAAGGACCTGAACCTGGCCCTGCAAGGCGCCAGGGAGCTGAACATCAACCTGCCGAACACCGCGAACGCCCAGCAAGTGTTCAGCACCTGCGCGGCCATCGGTGGCAGCAACTGGGATCACTCGGCACTGATCAAGGGCCTGGAGCACATGGCGAATTTCTCGATTCGCGATAAGCAGTAAGCCCTGCCCTGAAACCTGTGGGAGCTGGCCTGCCAGCGATGAAATCGACGCGGTGTGTCTAAAAGACCTCAGCGCCTGAATCGCTAGCAGGCTAGCTCCCACAGGAACCCGAGTTGCTCTTCCAATAACAAGAATTCCGGGAGCCCGCCATGTCGGTCGATCCGCAACAATTCCTGCGCGAGCTGTTTGCCACAGCCATCGACGCGGCCCATCCGCAGCAAGTACTCGAAGCCCATTTGCCCGCCGATCGCACGGGTCGAGTGATCGTGATCGGCGCCGGCAAAGCCGCCGCCGCCATGGCCCAGGTGGTCGAGCGCTGCTGGCAGGGTGAAGTGTCCGGTCTGGTGGTGACGCGTTACGGCCACGGCGCCCCATGCGAAAAAATCGAAGTGGTCGAAGCCGCGCACCCGGTGCCGGATGCCGCCGGTCAAGCGGTCGCCAGGCGCGTCTTTGAACTGGTCAGCAACCTGACGGAAGACGACCGCGTGATCTTTCTGCTTTCGGGCGGTGGCTCTGCACTGCTCGCACTTCCCGCCGCCGGCATCAGCCTCGCCGACAAGCAATCGATCAACAAAGCCCTGCTCAAATCCGGCGCGACCATCGGCGAGATGAACTGCGTACGCAAACACCTCTCGGCGATCAAAGGTGGCCGTCTCGGCAAGGCCTGCTGGCCCGCCACTGTTTATACCTACGCGATTTCCGATGTGCCGGGCGACCTCGCCACGGTCATCGCCTCCGGCCCTACCGTGGCCGACCCAAGCACCTCCGCCGAAGCATTGGCGATTCTCAAGCGCTACGGCATCGAGGTCCCGGCCTCGGTGCGCAACTGGCTGCAAAGCCCCGACTCGGAGACGGTCAAACCCGGCGATCCGAGCCTCGCGCGCAGTCATTTCCAATTGATCGCCCGTCCACAGCAGTCGCTTGAAGCGGCCGCCGTGAAAGCGCGTCAGGCCGGTTTCAGCCCGCTGATCCTCGGCGACCTCGAAGGCGAGTCCCGCGAAGTCGCCAAGGTGCACGCCGGCATTGCGCGGCAAGTGGTCTTGCATGGCCAGCCATTGCCGGCGCCGTGCGTGATCCTCTCGGGCGGCGAAACCACGGTCACCGTGCGCGGCAATGGCCGAGGCGGACGTAACGCCGAATTCCTGCTCAGCCTGACCGACAGCCTCAAAGGCCTGCCCGGCGTCTACGCGCTGGCCGGTGACACCGATGGCATCGACGGCTCCGAAGACAATGCCGGCGCGATCATGACCCCGGACAGCTACGCCCGCGCCGCCGCCCTCGGTTTGAGCGCCAGCGATGAACTCGACAACAACAATGGCTACGGCTATTTCGCGGCGCTGGACGCACTGATCGTTACCGAGCCGACCCGCACCAACGTCAACGATTTCCGCGCCATTCTGATTCTCGAGAGCCCTAAACATGACGCCTGATAAAAAGGTCAAAATCCTCGCCACCCTCGGCCCGGCCACCGATGGCCTCGAAGACATCCGCGAGCTGGTGCAGGCCGGAGTCAACATCTTCCGCCTGAACTTCAGCCACGGCGATCACGCCGACCACGCCCAGCGCTATCAATGGATACGTGAAGTCGAGCGTCAGCTGAATTACCCGTTGGGCATTCTGATGGACCTGCAAGGCCCGAAACTGCGGGTCGGCAAGTTCGCCGAAGGCAAGGTGCAACTGCATCGTGGCCAGGCGCTGCGCCTGGATCTGGACCCGACGCCGGGCGACCAACGCCGGGTCAACCTGCCGCACCCGGAGATCATCGCCGCACTGGAGCCGGGCATGGACCTGCTGCTGGACGACGGCAAACTGCGTCTGCGCGTGGTCACCAAGTACGCCGATGCCATCGACACCACGGTGCTCAATGGCGGTGAGTTGTCGGACCGCAAAGGCGTGAACGTGCCGCAGGCGGTTCTGGAACTGAGCCCGCTGACGGCCAAGGATCGTCGAGACTTGAGTTTCGGCCTGGAGCTGGGTGTGGACTGGGTCGCGCTGTCGTTCGTACAGCGCCCGGAAGACATTCGCGAAGCGCGTGAGCTGATCGGTGACAAAGCGTTTTTGATGGCCAAGATCGAGAAACCGTCGGCAGTCACTCAGCTGCGGGAAATCGCTGAACTGAGCGACGCGATCATGGTTGCCCGTGGCGACCTCGGCGTCGAAGTGCCGGCCGAAAGCGTGCCGCAGATTCAGAAAAACATCATCGGCATTTGCCGCGAACTCGGTAAACCGGTGGTGGTGGCGACACAGATGCTCGAGTCGATGCGCTTCTCCCCGGCGCCCACCCGCGCTGAAGTCACCGACGTGGCCAACGCCGTGGCCGAAGGTGCGGATGCGGTGATGCTGTCGGCGGAAACCGCGTCCGGGGAGTACCCAATGGAAGCCGTGCAGATGATGAGCAAGATCATCCGCCAGGTGGAAAACGGCCCGGACTATCAAACGCAACTGGACGTCAGCCGGCCGAAGGCTGAGGCGACCGTTTCCGATGCGATCAGCTGCGCGATCCGCCGTATCAGCAACGTGCTGCCGGTGGCGGTGCTGGTCAATTACAGCGAGTCGGGGGCGTCGAGCCTGCGTGCGGCGCGGGAACGGCCGACCGTGCCGATTCTGAACCTGACGCCGAACCTGCAGACAGCTCGCCGCTTGACGGTCGCGTGGGGCGTGCACTCCGTGGTGAATGATCGGCTGCGGCAGGTGGATGAAGTGTGTTCGACGGCGCTGGAGATTGCGCAGGCGCAGGGTATGGCGCAGCGCGGGGATACGTTATTGATCACGGCGGGGGTGCCGTTTGGGCAGCCGGGGTCGACTAACTCGTTGCGTATAGAAACGTTGATTTAAAGAACGAGCTCTGTGGCGAGGGAGCTTGCTCCCGCTCGACTGCGAAGCAGTCGTCGCTTTGGCATGACGGTTCCAACAGAAAAACCGCATTCGCCGAATCGGGGTCGCTTCGCGGCCCAGCGGGAGCAAGCTCCCTCGCCACAACGTTTATGCAAGACCTTGGTTTTTCCCACTGCCCCAGACTTCATCATGCCTGCCCACCACTTCAACACCCACTGCCCCGATTGGGCGACTGCCCTGCTCAACGGCTTCAGTCAGATTTTCCTCCAGCGCCATCCGCTGTGCGGTCTGCTGTGTCTGTTGGCGATTCTTTTTACCGCACCGGCCCTGCTGGGTGGTGCCCTGCTGGGCGGCCTCGCCGGTTTGCTCACCGCGCAACGTCGCAATTACGCCAAGGCCGATCGTCAGGCCGGACTGTTCAGCTACAACGGTGTCCTCCTCGGCTTGCTGCTGAGCCTGTATTTCCCCTGGTCCGCCCTGTTGCCGCCGCTGATCATTGCCGCTGGCGGACTGAGTGCCATGCTCACCCAGCAATGGTTGAAACGCGCCCGCGACCATCATTGCCTGCCGGCCTACACCGCGCCCTTCGTCGGCATGAGCTGGTTGCTGCTGTCGTTTGCCGCGCCACAACACCCCGCGCCACTGATCGAAATGAACACGTTCAACTTGTTCGCCGCTGCGCTGAAGGGGCTTGGTCAGGTGATGTTTCTCGGTCATCCGCTGGCGGGGGCACTGATCGCCGCGGGCTTGCTGCTCGCCGACCGTCGCGCGTTTATGTGGGCTTTGCTGGGCTCCGTTGTCGGACTCGGGTTCGCCTTGCTTCATCACGAAACGTCAACCGCGCTGCTGGGGCTCGGGGGTTACAACGCCGTGCTCGCCGCCCTCGCCTTCAGCGGACAACGCCGCCGGCCCTGGTTGCCACTGCTGGGCATTGCCCTTGCCGTATTGCTCACACCGGGCTTCGCCGCGCTCGGTCTGGCCACGCTGACCGCGCCATTCATCCTCGCGTGCTGGCTGATCCGCGCAGGCATTCGCGTGCTGCGCCAGGCCGCCGTCGACAGTGCGCCTTGCGCTACCGGGGAGAATCACCCTAGGCTGCGCTGATTCTCGATTCAGGCGTTTTCCATGGACAGCAGCAAAAACTGGCGTGAAGACCTTTACGTCATGGTTTTCCAGAGCGACACCAAGGCCGGACGGCGCTTCGACGGCATCCTGCTGTTGATCATCCTTGCCAGCATCATCATCGTGATGCTCGACAGCATCGACACGATCCACCAGAACTACGCCAACGTGCTGGCGTACATCGAGTGGGGCTTCACCGTCATCTTCGCCATCGAATATGGCCTGCGGCTCTACTGTTCGCCGAAGCCATTGCGTTACGCGTTCAGCTTTTACGGACTGGTGGATTTGCTGGCGATCGTGCCGGGCATCCTCGCGCTGTATTACGCCGATGCGCAGTATTTGCTGATTATCCGGATCATTCGGATGCTGCGGATTTTCCGCGTGCTCAAGCTCAGCCCTTATCTGAAACAAGCCAATTACCTGATGTCGGCGCTGCGCGGCAGCAAGCAGAAGATCGTGGTGTTTCTGGTCAGCGTCTGCACACTGGTAACAGTGTTCGGCACGCTGATGTACGTGATCGAAGGTCCGGAGCACGGCTTTACCAGCATTCCGAAAGGTATCTACTGGGCAATCGTGACGCTGACCACCGTAGGCTTTGGCGACATCGTGCCCAAGACGCCGCTGGGCCAGGTGATTTCCTCGCTGGTGATGATCACCGGTTACTCGATCATCGCGGTGCCGACGGGGATTTTCACCGCGGAGCTGGCAAACGCCATGCGCGGCGAACAGTTGCAACACGACTGCCCGGTGTGCAAGAAAAACAGCCATGAGCATGGCGCTGCATTTTGCTCGCGGTGCGGCAATGCTCTGTTTAAGAAACAGGAATAAGCAAAGTACTTTTTAATCTTTAAAGGACTATGCAAGCGCAGTTATAGTCGCTGGCAAATCGCCTCATTTTTAAATTAGAACAAGGAAAGCGCAGTGAAAAAACTCTTTGGCGCCTCACTTCTGGCCGCTGGCCTGGCATTGGCCAGCGTGGCTCAGGCTGCACCGACTCTGCTCAACGTTTCCTATGACGTGATGCGCGATTTCTACAAGGACTACAACGCTGCCTTCCAGAAACACTGGCAAGCCGAGCACAACGAAAACATCACCCTGCAGATGTCCTTCGGCGGTTCCAGCAAACAGGCGCGCTCCGTGATCGACGGCCTGCCGGCTGACGTCATCACCATGAACATGGCCACCGACATCAACGCACTCGCGGACAACGGCAAACTGGTCCCGGACAACTGGGTCACACGCCTGCCGAACAACAGCGCGCCGTTCACTTCGGCAACGGTGTTCATCGTTCGCAAAGGCAACCCGAAAGCGCTGAAAGACTGGCCTGACCTGCTCAAGGACGGTGTGCAAGTGATCGTGCCGAACCCGAAAACCTCGGGCAACGGCCGCTACACCTATCTGTCGGCCTGGGGTTATGTGCTCAAAAACGGCGGTGACGAGAACAAGGCCAAAGCCTTCGTCGGCAAACTGTTCAAACAAGCGCCCGTGCTCGATACCGGTGGCCGTGCCGCCACCACCACCTTCATGACCAACCAGATCGGCGACGTGCTCGTGACCTTCGAAAACGAAGCGGAAATGATTGCCCGCGAGTTTGGCCGCGACCAGTTCGAAGTCATCTACCCAACCGTCTCCGCAGAGGCCGAACCGCCGGTGTCTGTGGTCGACAAAGTGGTCGAGAAGAAAGGCACCCGCGCTGCAGCCGAGGAATACCTGAAGTACCTGTGGTCGCCGGAAGGTCAGGAAATTGCCGCCGCCAACTACCTGCGTCCACGTGATCCGGCGGTACTGGCCAAGTACAACGATCGCTTCCCGAAGGTGGATTTCCTGTCGGTGGAGAAGACCTTTGGCGACTGGCGCACCGTGCAGAAGACTCACTTCAATGATGGCGGAATTTTTGATCAGATTTACAACGGCCAGTAATTCCTGAGCCAATGAAAAAGGCGACCCGAGAAGGTCGCCTTTTTTGTAGGCGTTTTTCGCCACGAATCAGTGTGCAAGCGAACCTTGTGTGGCGAGTGAGCTTGCTCCCGCTCGGCTGCGAAGCAATCACAAAGTTTTTGGGGCCGCTTCGCGACCCAGCGGGAGCAAGCTCCCTCGCCACACAGGCTCGCTCTCACAGGTTCTGCCCCAAGCAGCTACATCGGCGGTGTGACGCCATCCTTGCCGGCCGAAATCGACTGCGCCGTCAGCGTCCCGTCGGCACTCTGCGTCACGAACGTCACGATCTTCACACCCACTTTCAGCAAGCTGCGGTCCCCTGGCAACAGGTTCACAATCGGCACATCCTCCGGCACCAGAATCTTCTGCTGACCACCTTTGTAGTTGACGGTCAGCACACGACCATTGCTCACCACCAGATCGCCGACGCTGCCATTGGTCATGCTGCTGCCCTTGACCAGATCGAAAGGCCGATGGCCGTCGCCGCTGCCGGCCAGCTCCGGTGGGAAGACATGGACTTCCAGGGCTTTGAGCGAACCGTCTTCCTGCGCAATGGCCGCGGACCCTATGTAGCTGCCCGGTTTGATGTCTTCGATATTCGCCAGGGTTACAGCGCGGACCTTGGTGTCCCTGGTCAAATTGATGACTACGTTTTCGCCGCTGTTGACGTGGACTTTCAGCACCTCTGGACTCACTCCGGTGATCTCGCCGCGCAAGCCGATGCGCATGCCCGGCGCGTCAGCCGCCTGCGCGAGACTTGCCATAAACAACCCGATCAAAGCGCCGCAAATCAGGTGACGGAACATCGCGTTCATGAAAGTGCCTTCCGGTTATGAATCGTGAAGAGAACATAAGCACGCTATCGAACAAGATGTAAGTGAATGTATCATCAGACTTCAAAATTCTGGCGCAGGGTTCATCGGCAACGGTACACACCGGCGCCTCTCATTCCGCAATGGAATGATTGCTATCACTCCAATCCCACTTCCGCCGTTCCGGCCAGCCGCTTAGCCTGCGCGCATTCCATTTTGCTCAGCGAGATACGTTATGAACCCAGCGAACCAGGCACCTCACGGCGCCACGACAATGACCAAAGGCATGGTGCTGCTGTTCGCCTTTTGCTGTGGCGCCATTGTGGCCAACATTTACTACGCCCAGCCGATCATCGGCCTGATCGCGCCGGACATTGGCCTGACCAGCACCATGGCGAGCCTGATCGTTTCGCTGACCCAGATTGGTTACGCACTGGGCCTGTTCTTCCTGGTGCCGCTGGGCGATCTGCTGGAAAACCGCCGGTTGATGATCATCACCACGGTGGTGGCGATTGCCAGTCTGTTGGGCGCTGCGTTTACCGATCAACCCAACGTGTTTCTGTTGATCTCGTTGCTGGTGGGTTTCAGCTCGGTGTCGGTGCAGATCCTGATTCCACTGGCCGCGCACCTGGCGCCCGAGGAGACCCGTGGCCGGGTGGTCGGCGGAATCATGGGCGGTTTGCTGCTGGGGATTCTGTTGGCGCGGCCGGTATCCAGCGTTGTGGCTGATCACTTCGGCTGGCGCGCGATGTTCGTGATCGCAGCCGTGTTGATGGCGGCGATCAGCATCGTGCTGGCGGTGACGATTCCCAAGCGCCAGCCCGATCACAGCGCCTCTTATGGCCAATTGCTGGGCTCGCTGTGGACGCTGTTGCGCCAGCAACCGGTACTGCGTCAGCGTGCGTTCTACCAGGGTTGCATGTTCGCCACGTTCAGCCTGTTCTGGACAGCGGTGCCGCTGGAACTGGCCCGCAATCACGGCCTGTCGCAAACCCAGATCGCGATCTTCGCTTTGGTGGGAGCCATCGGTGCGATCGCCGCGCCGATCGCCGGTCGACTGGCTGACGCAGGCCACACCCGCATCGCTTCGTTGCTGGCCCTGCTGTTCGCCAGCCTGAGCTTCCTGCCGGCGTTCATCCATCCGGCCTACAGCGTCATCGGCCTTGCCGTCACCGGCGTGGTGCTCGACTTCTGTGTGCAAATGAACATGGTCCTGGGCCAACGCGCGGTCTACGCCCTCGACGCCAAAAGCCGCAGCCGCCTGAATGCGCTGTACATGACCAGCATTTTCATCGGCGGCGCCTTCGGCTCCTCGGTCGCCAGTGCAGTGTATGAGCACGGCGGCTGGTTGTGGATCGTGATCGTGGGCAGCGCGTTTCCGTTGTTGGCATTGTTGCGGTTCTTGAGTGTTTCCAAAGAACCTTCCCTGGCAACGGCGTAAGGCTTTTCGCGAGCAGGTTCGCTCAAAGGGTTTGCACGAACCTGTGGGAGCGAACCTGCTCGCGATATCGATGGCACTGGCACGATTCAGTGCCGAACCAGCTTCTCCATCGCCGCATCTGCCAGAAAGGAAGAACGGCTTTTGACATTGTGCTCGCGCACATACCGGTCAATCCGCTGGATCACATAGCCGGGCAACGTGACATTGACCTTCTCGGTCTTGCCCATATACGGCGCGATGTCCAGCTCCAGCATTCCCCATCCCATGTCGGCAAAGTCCGGGTTGCCACGATGGACGGCTGCCGAAGTCGGCATCGGAATCGATTCCCCGTCAGCGGCTATTTCCTGAAGCAGGATATGGGCAATCTCGATCGCCGCGTTATAGGCATCTTCAAACGTATCCCCGGCCGTTGCGGCGCCCGGAATATCGGGGATCTGAATACCGATGGCGGTGGTCTCGTCGCCCCACTCGATACAGATTGGATATTGCATTATGGATCTCCTGCGTAACTGGCTGGCGGGCAGTAAAGCCCGGCTCGCCTCCTGATGCTTTTAACCGTCCCGGTCGGTAAATCCTTTTTCGGGTGAGGGACGGGAATCGTGTACGGGTTGTATCGATGGGTGAAGAGATGATGGCTGCCGGTAATACGATCCAGCGTCCAGCCCGCCTCCTCCAGCTCATTGATCAATAACCTGCTTTGCACCACCAGCCTCCTTGCTCCGGCCCAGACAAAAGTAACTCTAGAGTTATCTTTACTCAAGCACAAAAATCCTGATCACGACGTTCGGTTGTTTTACGAAGTGTGATTGCCGCCAAGATAGAGCGTTTGTGGAGGATGCCTACCCCAAAACCGGCAAGCACCGACGTGTGCACTTTGCCGATTTGATGGACTATAAAACCCGGCGCAACATTGCCAGCGAGCAAGCAATGAAGCTTCTCGCCGAGCAGGCACAAGCGTTAAGGCGTGCGTGACGGGTCACGAAGATTTGATAGAAGGATTAACGTTGCCCGATATGGACGATCGCCATGTGCTGGCGGCAGGCATTCGCTGTAACGCGAGCGTCATCATCACTTTCAATCAGAAAGGCCATGCTCTGATCAATGCCCTACAAGATCAAATGCATAGGTCGGGCTTGCCGATGCAGGTCAGCAGGCTCTCGACGGTATGCTCCAGCGATCCGGAGTTGTCGAGCACGTGCACGCTCGGTTCCTCCGCCAACAGGCGCTCACTGAAATGGGCATTACGCGCCAGCCGCTGATCGATCTCGGCCTCCGACTCACGTCCGCGCGCCAACAGGCGCTGACGCAACACCGCCTGGTTCACAGTCAGCAACAGCACCCACACGTCTGGATAACGTTCACGGGTTTGCGGCAAATGCGCACGCGAACCGTTGACCATCACGTCGTCCCCCGCCGCCAGCCACTCGTCGATTTCCCGCGGGATGCCATAAGCCAGGCCATGAGCCTGCCAGCTGAGGGCAAATGCACCCTGGTCCCGCATCTCGGCGAACTGCTGCAGGCTGACGCCCAGCGCCGCCTCCCCGGCAGCTTCCGCGGAGCGGGTAATGACCCGCCGCACGATACGACAGCCGCGTTCGGCCAAGCGCGTTCGAGCGGCATCCAGCAGGCTGTCCTTGCCCGAACCTGAAGGCCCGATGAGATAGATCAACCTGCCGGACATCAAAACATCCTCTTCGCTTGTCGCCTGCTGGACCACAACGCCCACAAAAAAGGCGACCCCCGAAGGGTCGCCTTTGCGTTACTGCCCGAATTGCCGTCCCAACCCACCCGGCACGCCATGGATATCCGTCTCTTCCCAAGGCCCGTTCGGGCTGATCGACCGGCTCCAGCCATTGTCGAAGCGATAATACGTGCGCTGGCGGTAGAAGGTATTGGTCTGGTCATCCAGCACATAAACACCAAGCTTGGGATCCCAATGGCTGTTGCCACCCGGCGGCGGCGCGAAGCTGGCGGAGGTGCGTGGCAGTGGCTTGGCAGGTTTGGCCGGAACGCTCGGCTTGCTCGGGGTCGGCGAGGTAGACGGCGTGGGCTTGGGCTGCGAGGGCGGAATCGGCGGCAGCGACGTCGGCTCCGGCCGCTGGACCGCGCACGCGCTTAACCCCAGGACCAGACTGAGCAGGGTGATACGAGCGATAGCGGTCATGGTTGCGTTTTCCTGTTATTTGTCCGGACTGTCGATGGTCAGTTTTTGTGGCGCGGTGGTGCTGCTGGCCAGCGGCTGGCTGCGACCGATCCATTCGCCGGCAGTCGGTTGGCCGGCACGAGAGATGCGCGCAACCAGTTGGACTTCAGGGAAGTTCGACAGTTTCAACTGCGGCATCATTGCGTCGGCATCGCCCAATTCGACAGTCGCCGGCAAGTCAGCCACGGTCAGGCGCTTGGCGGCCAGTGGCGCCGGCGGGCCATTGGTGGCGCGAGCGAAGATGAACACGCTGTCACCCGGTTGAACCTTGGCCTTGAGCGCTGGCGCCAGATCGACGCTGACTTTGATCAGTGCCGACTTGACCGCAGGCGCCTGGGCAACCTTGCCACCGCTGGCTTCGAGTTTTTCAGTGGCGCGGGCAATACCGCCTTGCAGCGCCGCCCGGGAGTTGTCGTCCGGCGGCAGTTGCGCCAGCAGACGATTCCAGTAGTCGATGGCATCCTGATAACGCGCGCTTTCAAACGCGGCAATGCCAAGCAGACCCAGGCTGGTGACTTCCTTAGGATCGGCTTTCAAGGCTTCGTCGGTGAGGGCCTGAACCTTGTCTGACCACTTCTTGCCGTCGGCGAAGTATTGAGCCTGCGCCCATTGCCCGAGCAATTCCGGCTGACGACCGGCCAGGTTCACCGTGCGTTCGAAGATCTTCGCCGCATCGCCAGGACGATCCTGTGCCATGTAGGTCCGACCGAGGAAGTACAGGCCTTCTGCCGAATCCGGTTGAGCCGCGACGGCGCGTTCCAGGCGACGGGTCATCTCTTCCATCGACTGCGGTGCCTGAGAGAATTCGCGGGTCAGCTCGACCTTGTCGCTCGCCCCGAAATGCAGATACAGCCCAAGCCCCAGTACCGGCACCAGAATCGCCGCCAGCAAGGGCAACGGTTTGCCCAGGCGCGCCACGCGCGGTGCCTCGACGCCTTCAGTGTCGGCGAGCAACTCTCGGGCAGCTTCGGCGCGACCGGTTTCCAGTTGCGACGCGTTGAGCACACCCTCTTCCTGCTCGGTTTGCAACTCGGCCACGCGCTCCTGATACAGCGCGACGTTCAGGGCCGTACGATCTTCTTCCAGCTGAGCGCGACGGCCGCGCAGAACGGGGATCAACAGAAAACTCAGGGCAACCAGAAGCAGCAGACCTGCAGCGAGCCAGAAATCAATCATTCTTGGTTTTATCCAACAAGTGGTCGAGGCGCTCGCGCTCCTCGGCAGAAAGCGCGTCCGGGCTGTCGGCGCGTTGCACGCGACGACGGCGGACGATCACGGCGATGATCACAAAACCACCCAGCAACAGGCCGGCCGGGCCGAACCAGAGCAAGGCAGTCTTGGCGTTCAGAGCGGGTTTGTAGCGGACGAAATCACCGTAGCGATCGACCATGAAGTCGATGATCTGCTGATTGTCCTTGCCTTCGCCCAACATGCGGAAAATCTCTTTGCGCAGGTCAGCGGCGATCGGTGCGTTGGAATCGGCAATGTCCTGATTCTGGCACTTGGGGCAACGCAGCTCTTTGGTCAGCTCGCGAAAACGCTCGCGGTCGCCTTCTTTGGCAAACTCATAGGTGTCGATGGCCGCGTGTGCCACGCCAGCCATGCTCAGCCCCAGCACAACAGCAGCTATCCAGCGCTTCATGGTTTGGCCTCGTCGACCAGCGCCTGATACTTGGCCGCCAGTTTTTCGCGCCAGACCTGTTCGTCGATCACACCGACGAACTTGTCGCGGATGATGCCCTTGGCATCGATGAAGAAGGTTTCCGGAGCGCCATACACGCCAAGGTTCAGGCCCAGCGTGCCCTCGTCGTCGCGGATGTCCAGTTGATACGGGTTGTGGAATTCCTTCAGCCACTTCAAGGCGTCCGCGTTGACGTCCTTGTAGTTGATGCCGTAGATCACCACGCCCTTCTCGGCCAGTTTGTTCAACACCGGGTGCTCGACCCGGCAGGAAATGCACCAGGTGCCCCAGACGTTGACCAGCGCCGGTTTGCCCACGATGTCAGCCTTGGTCAGGGTCTTGTCGCCCTGCACCGCTGGCAGGGAAAACTCAGGGAACGGCTTGCCGATCATTGCCGAAGGCAGCTCGGCCGGGTCCAGGTACAGACCGCGATAAAGGAACACAGCCACCACCAGAAAAATCACCAGTGGCAACAGCATCAACCAACGTCTCATGCAGTCGCTCCCGACATGCCCAGTGCTTCGCGCACGCGGCTTTTTACCTTGACCCGATAACGCCGGTCCATCGCCGCCAACAACCCGCCGAGCCCGGTGAGCAAACCGCCGAACCAGATCCAGCGCACGAACGGTTTGACGTGCACGCGCACGGCCCAGGCGCCATCGCCCAGCGGTTCGCCGAGTGCGACGTAGAGGTCACGGGTGAAACCGGCGTCGATCCCGGCTTCGGTCATCACCGAGTTCTGCACGGTGTACAGGCGTTTTTCCGGGTGCAGCACGCTGATTTCCTTGCCGTCGCGGATCACCCGCACGGTGCCTTTGTCGGAGGTGAAGTTCGGGCCTTCGAAGTGTTTGGCACCTTCGAACACGAACTGGTAACCGCCCAGGTCCATGGATTCGCCCGGCGCCAGGCGCAGGTCGCGTTCGGCACTGTTCTGGCTCGACAGCACGACACCGAGCGCGCACACGGCGATGCCCAAATGCGCAATTTGCATGCCCCAGTAGCTGCGGGTCAGGGTCGGCAGGCCTTTGATCAAGCCTTTGTGTCGCGTCTTGTCGAAGATGTCGCGCACGCCGGCCAGCAACACCCAGGCCGCGAGCATGAAGGTCGCGATCACCGCCCAGTTGAAATCGCCGTAAGCGACGCCAGCCACCACCGCCAGTGCGGCACTGCCGAGCAGCACCGGGGTCAGCATGCTCATCAGCCATTTGACCGGGGTGTCTTTCCAGCGCACCAACATGCCGACCGCCATCACCACCATCAGCAACGCCATCAACGGAATGAACAGTGCGTTGAAGTACGGCGGGCCGACCGACAGCTTGGCGCCGGTCATGGCATCGAGGATCAGCGGATACAAGGTGCCGAGCAGGATCATCGAAGCCGCCACCACCAGCACCAGGTTGTTGCCCAGCAACAGGGTTTCCCGGGACCAGAGGTTGAAGCCGACATGGCTTTTCACCACCGGCGCGCGCAGGGCAAACAGCGTCAGCGAACCGCCGACCACAAACAGCAGGAAGATCAGGATGAACACGCCGCGCTCCGGGTCGGAGGCAAAGGCGTGAACCGAGGTCAACACGCCGGAACGCACGAGGAAGGTTCCCAGCAAGCTCAGCGAGAAGGCGGCGATGGCCAACAGCACGGTCCAGCTCTTGAACACGCCACGCTTTTCCGTGACCGCCAACGAGTGAATCAACGCGGTACCCACCAGCCATGGCATGAACGAGGCGTTTTCCACCGGGTCCCAGAACCACCAGCCGCCCCAGCCGAGTTCGTAATAAGCCCACCACGAACCGAGGGTGATGCCGATGCCGAGGAAGGCCCAGGCGACGATGGTCCATGGACGCGACCAGCGCGCCCACGCCGCATCAAGACGGCCGCCCAGCAGCGCGGCGATGGCGAACGCAAACGCTACGGAGAACCCGACATAACCCATGTAGAGCATCGGCGGGTGGACGATCAGGCCGATGTCTTGCAGCAACGGATTGAGGTCGCGACCGTCCGCTGGAATTTGCGGGAGGATGCGGGCGAACGGGTTGGAGGTGAGGATCAGGAACAGCAGGAAACCGGTGCTGATCATGCCCATCACCGCCAGCACGCGGGCCAGCATCACTTGCGGCAACTGCCGGGAGAATACCGACACCGCGAAGGTCCAGCCACCGAGGATCAACGCCCACAGCAGCAACGAACCTTCGTGCGCGCCCCACACGGCGCTGAACTTGTAGTACCACGGCAATGCGCTGTTGGAGTTGCTGGCGACGTAGGCAACGGAGAAGTCGTCAGCCATGAATGCGTAGGTCAGGCAACCGAAGGCGAACAACAGAAAGGCAAACTGGCCCCAGGCGGCCGGCTGAGCCAGGCTCATCCACAAGCGGTCGCCGCGCCAGGCACCCAGCAACGGCACCACGGCTTGAACCAGCGCGAAACACAGCGCCAGAATCATCGCCAGGTGGCCCAATTCAGGGATAAAGATTCCGGATGTCATCAATTAGCCCTCTTTTGCTGGAATGGGTGCCGACTGACCGCTGTCTTTCAGGGCCTTGGTCACCTCCGGCGGCATGTATTTCTCGTCGTGCTTGGCCAGCACTTCGTCAGCCACCACCACGCCGTCGGCGTTGAGCTTGCCCAGGGCGACGATGCCCTGCCCTTCGCGGAACAGGTCCGGGAGGATGCCGCGGTAGCTGATGGTTACGGACTTGTTGAAGTCAGTCACGATGAACTTCACGTCCAGCGAATCGCCGGAACGTTGCAGCGAACCTTTTTCGACCATCCCGCCGGCACGAATGCGCGTGTCTTGCGGCGCTTCGCCATTGGCGATTTGCGTCGGTGTGTAAAACAGGTTGATGTTCTGCTGCAGGGCGCTCAGGGCCAGGCCGACAGCAGCGCCGACACCGACCAGGATCGCGAGAATGATGATAAGACGCTTTTTGCGCAGCGGATTCACTTGCCGTTCTCCCGGCGCAGTCGACGCGCCTCTTGTTGCAGATACCGCTTGCGGGCCAGGACCGGCGCCGCCACGTTGAGGGCCAGCACCACCAGGCAGATGCCATAGGCTGACCAGACATACAGGCCATGATGGCCCATGGCGAGAAAGTCGCCGAATGAAGCAAAACTCATCGAGCGGCCTCCAGACTGTTCTGTACTTCTGCCTTGACCCAACTGGCGCGGGCTTCGCGCTTGAGCACTTCAAGGCGCATGCGCAGCAGCAGTACCGCGCCGAAGAAACAGTAGAAACCCAGCGCCGTCAGCAGCAGTGGCAGCCACATCTCGGCCGGCATAGCCGGTTTTTCGGTGAGGGTGAAGGTCGCGCCCTGGTGCAGGGTGTTCCACCACTCCACCGAGTACTTGATGATCGGGATGTTGATCACGCCGACCGCGCAGGCCTTGGCCGCGCTGTCACGATTGCTGATGGCGTTGCCCAGCGCAATGAGACCGAAGTACAGGAACAGCAGAATAAGCATGGACGTAAGTCGCGCATCCCAGACCCACCACGAGCCCCAGGTCGGCTTGCCCCAGATCGCGCCGGTGACCAACGCCACGGCGGTCATCCACGCGCCGATGGGGGCCGCGCATTGCAGGGCGACGTCGGCCAGTTTCATCTTCCACACCAGCCCGACGATCCCGCAGACCGCCAGCATCACGTAGATGGACTGCGCCAGCATGGCGGCCGGAACGTGGATATAGATGATGCGAAAGCTGTTGCCTTGCTGGTAGTCAGGCGGCGCGAAGGCCAGCCCCCAAACGACGCCGACGCCGATCAGCAGCAACGCCGCGACGCTCAGCCATGGCAACAGTTTGCCGCTGATGCCGTAAAACCATTTGGGTGAGCCGAGCTTATGAAACCAGGTCCAGTTCATTACTGTTTCCATCACGGGTGCTACTCGCCATCACGAGTAGCGAAGGGTCTGCCTTTCTTACAAGAAAGCGATCAAAAAATGATCAGACCTCATTATTATTCGCCGACGCTGATCTTCAGGCCAGCAGCTATTGCAAAAGGTGTAAGGGTTATCGCCAAGGCGGTCAGGCTACCAAGCCACAGGAGATAACCGGTCGCCGGCATTCCCTGCAAGGCCGCCTGCAAGGCGCCACTGCCAAGAATCAACACCGGGATGTACAACGGCAGAATCAGCAGCGCCAGCAACAGGCCGCCACGCTTCAACCCCACCGTCAGGGCGGCGCCCACCGCACCGAGCAGGCTGAGCACCGGTGTACCGAGCAACAGGGAAAGCAGCAACACCGGCAGACAGGCGGTTGGCAAACCGAGCATCAACGCCAGCAGTGGAGCGAGCAAAACCAGTGCCAGACCAGAGAATGCCCAGTGTGCCAGTACCTTGGCCAAAACCAGAAGAGGCAGGGGGTGCGGCGAAAGGACCCACTGTTCAAGGGAACCGTCTTCGAAATCACTGCGGAAAAGCCCGTCCAGCGAGAGCAAAACCGATAAAAGGGCCGCGACCCAGACCAGTCCCGGAGACAAGGTTTGCAACAATTGAGACTCGGGACCGACCGCCAACGGGAACAGAGCAACCACGATGGCGAAGAATACGAGCGGATTGGCCAACTCCGCCGGACGGCGGAACAACAAGCGAGCCTCACGGGCGACCAACAGGCCGAAAACACTCATACGGCCCAGTTCCCCAGATCAATGTCGCGATAGCCGACCGGCATCCGGGTCAGCGTGTGGTGAGTGGTCAGCACGACCATACCGCCACGCTCACAGTGCGCGGCCAGGTGCTCTTCGAGTTGCGCAACGCCTTGCTTGTCGAGCGCGGTGAACGGCTCGTCGAGGATCCACAGCAGCGGACTGTCCAGGTACAGACGCGCCAACGCCACACGGCGTTGCTGGCCGGCGGACAGGGTGTGACAGGGAACATCTTCGAAACCGCGCAGTCCGACTGCGGCAAGCGCGGCCCAGATGGCTTCATGGGAGGCCGGTCGATGCAGGGCGCAGAGCCAGCTGAGGTTTTCTTCCGGGGTCAGCAAATCCTTGATGCCGGCGGCGTGACCGATCCACAGCAGGTTGCGCGCCAGTTCACTGCGTTGTTCGTTCAACGGTTGGCCGTTGAGCAGTACTTGACCGGTGGTCGGTTGCATCAGGCCAGACAGCAGACGTAAAAGGCTGGTTTTGCCACTGCCGTTGGGGCCGCTGATTTGCAACATTTCGCCACTGGCCAGTCTCAATTCGAGATTTTCGAAGAGCAGCCGAAGGTCTCGCTCACAGGCGAGGGCA
>LNAP01015617.1_pt1 | contig 21817 bp, 23 predicted proteins | sample 602601 | NCBI WGS metagenome assembly LNAP01 (sample SAMN02440304, study PRJNA202911) | soil metagenome | biome: Subtropical and temperate rainforests or woodlands; isolation source: soil samples (1 kg each in a 20% v/v slurry with milli Q water) were... ...
AGCGCCACACCGGAACCGGCAATCACACACGCCAGCATTCCCGGATAGGACTCGATCTCCATCGCCCGGCCCATGGCCGCATGATCATGGGCGAACCAGGCTTCCAGGCGCATTCGGTAGGAGCAGCCCTGACGAAAGGTGAACACCGAACGACCTTGCACATCCAGCGCACTGCGCACGGGCGGATGGTCGGCCTCGCTGATCAGCACCAGGCGCTCGTCGCACAAGGGCACCCCGTCGAGTCCGGCCAGTTCCAGCGGGCCATCCACCAGCGCCGCATCGAGTCGACCGGTGAGCAGTCCTTCGAGCAGTTCACCGCTGGGGCCGGATTGTACTTGCAGGTTCACCGCCGGATACAAACGGTGGTAATGCGCCAATAGCCCCGGAAGGTGAATTGCCGCCGTGCTGTACATGGTGCCGAGCACGAAGTCTCCCGCCGGTTGCCCGCCCTGCACTGCCGCACTGGCTTCGTCGCGCAAGGCAAACAGCCTGGCGGTGTAGTCCAGCAGGACTTTTCCCGCAGGCGACAACTGCAAGCGCTGACGTTCGCGCAGGAACAGTTCGACACCCAATTGCTCTTCCAGCTGTTTGAGCCGGGTCGACAGGTTCGACGGCACTCGATGTAGCCGTTCGGCGGCACGGGTTATGGATCCTTCCTCTGCCACCGCCTGGAAGATGCGCAATTGGCTGAACTCCACGACATTCTCCAAAAAAGAACAAGTTACTCACTATTATTCATTTTTAAAGAAAGTCAATCAGTCCTAGCCTGATGGTCATTGATCCTCCAGACGGACTCCAGACCATGTCTCCCCTGATCCGCTTATCCGCCAGCTTCGTTGCCCTGATGATGGCCATGGGCATCGGCCGTTTTGCCCTGACACCACAGTTGCCGCACCTGCTCAGCGAAGGCCAGATCGACCTCACTGCCGCCGGGCTGATCGCCGCCGCCAACTACCTCGGATATTTCATCGGTGCAGTGGATGCCATGTTTTCCCGGCGTCCGGCACAAGTGCGCCGACGCTTGTTCGGCGGATTGTGGCTGTGCGTGCTGCTGACCCTGGCGTCGTTCTGGGCCAATGGTTTCTGGTCGCACCTGTTGCTGCGCTTCGGCACCGGCGTGGCCAGCGCCTGGGTGTTGGTGATGATTACCGCCCTGAGCCAACCCCTCGCGGCAGCGGCTGGTCGTCCTCGGCTCGGAGCCCTGGTCTTCGCCGGACCCGGTTTGGGGATTTTTCTGACAGGTCTGTTGGCCCTGGGCTCGAATCTGCTGGGGCAGACTTCCGCCAGCTTGTGGCTGGTGTACGCCGTCACGGGGCTGGCGATGCTGCTGGGGATCCTGCCGTTCCTGCCACAACCGAGTGTCACCGCGACTGCTGCACCCAGCGCCAGCGCCTCGGGCAATCAAGGCATCGCTCGCCTGGGCTGGATCTATGCCTTGTACGGATTGGGCTACATCATTCCCGCGACCTTTTTGTCGCAAATAGCCAACGCGCAATTCCATGGCCAATGGCAGGCTGACCTGTTCTGGCCATGCTTTGGTCTTGCCGCTGCCATGGGGGTGGTGCTGGTAAGTCTGCGTCGGCAAAAAACTGGTGCCACGGGTCACTGGCTGATGGCGACGTTATGGCTGCAAGCCGCTGGCGTGTTCGCCTGCTTGCTGGGCAACGGTCCAGGCCTGGCGCTGGGTGTGATCCTGTGCGGCACGCCGTTCCTGGCCTGTATGCAACTGGTGATGCAACGCTCCCGGGAGCTGGCGCCTCACGCGACCCAGCGCAATGCCGGTCTGTTGACAGCTTGCTTTGCCGTGGGCCAGCTCAGCGGGCCATTGCTGGCGGCGCTAAGTAGTCATTTCAGTGGCGGTTTACAGCCGGCACTGGTGGTCGCCGGCTGCGGCTTATTGATCGCTGGCGGTCTATTGCTCGCGCCGGTCAATGCTGCCCGAGGGCTTTGCGCAAACGACGGCGCAACCACTGCTCGGCGCTGACAAAAGTGATACCCGCCAATACCAGAACGGCACCGATGACGAAGTTCAGACTCAGTTCCTCGCCGAGCAGTACCACACCGAAGGTGACGCCGAACAACGGCGTCATGAACGAAAACACCGCAAGGTTGGCCGCCAGGTAACGGCGCAGCAGGTAACTGAAGAACGACACGACCACGCCCTGAAACAGCACACTGGCCACCGCCACATGGGTCAGGCTGACATGGGTGATCTGGCCGCTGAGCAGCGCAATCAACAACAAGCCGAAGAAGCCGACAATCAGCTGATAGAACAGCGTCAGGGTCACTGGCGCTTCCGACAGGCGCGAGGCGCGTACCACCACCGTGGTCGCGCCCCAGGCGGCACCCGCCAGCACACCCAAGGCATCGCCCATCAACATGCGGTAATCAAGGTTGTCCCAGGACACCCCACCGGCAAACGCGATGGCAATCCCGATAAATGCCAGGACAATCCCCAGCCATTGCAAGGGTCGCAATCGCTCACTGGGCAGCAACCAGTGCACCCCTAATGCGGTGAAGATCGGAGCGGTGTAGAGGAACACCGACATGTGCGCCGCCGTGGTCAGTTGCAGGCCTTCGGAAATGAAGAAGAACTCCAGGCCAAACAAGGCACCGGCCAACAGACCGCCACGCCAGGTCGTACCCACCTGGTTCCAGCCGCCCTTCCAGCAGATCAGCAGCCCGACCAGCAACGCCGACATACCGGAACGTCCGGCCGCCTGCATCACCGGCGCGATATCAGCCGCCGCCCACTTGATCATCACCTGCTGCACGCCCCAGATCAGGCACAACCCGACCATCACTTGCAGGGCAAACCCGTCGGCGCTGCGCCGGGTGGCGATCACCGGAACACCTCGAAGACACAATCCATGGCAAAGACTCGGCAGAAAAAAAGCAAAGCCCCGGCCTTCTAGTTGAAAAGAAAACACCAGGGCGAAGAATCATGTTGTCGATTATTAACCAGAAGGCCGGAAAATGCCGCCCGCCAGAGACCTCTACTGCTCTACTTGCGCCATCCCGGCCCTCTGTCTTGTCAGTGCATCAACTGAGTTCGATGCGATCGGCATGAATGACAATCTGGCCATTCTTGTACAACGCACCGATGGCCTTCTTGAAGTTGCCCTTGCTGACACCGAACAGACTGCTGATCAACGCCGGATCGCTCTTGTCGCTCACCGCCAGGGTGCCGTTGTTTTCGCGCAACTTGGCGAGGATCTTCGAGTTCAGGCTGGTGGCCGCGTCCTGCCCGACCGGTTGCAGGCTCAGGCTGATCTTGCCGTCGGCGCGCACTTCCTTGATGAAGCCCTTTTCTTCTTTACCGGCGCGCATGAACTTGAAGATTTCGTTCTTGTGGATCAGGCCCCAATGCTTGTTGTTGATGATGGCCTTGAAGCCCATGTCCGTGGCTTCGGCCACCAGCAGATCCACTTCCTGGCCCGCGGTGTAGTTGGCCGGGGTCTTGTCCAGGTAGCGGTCCAGGCGCGCGGTCGCGGTGATGCGACGGGTGTGCTTGTCGAGATAGACGTGCACCACCACATACTCGCCCGCCGTCATCTGGCGCTTCTCTTCGGAGAACGGCAGCAACAGGTCTTTCGGCAACCCCCAGTCCAGGAATACGCCGATGCTGTTGACTTCAACAACTTTCAAACTGGCGAACTCACCGACTTGAACTTTCGGTTTTTCAGTAGTTGCGATGAGTTTGTCATCGCTGTCCAGATAAATAAAAACGTTGAGCCAGTCTTCATCTTCGGTAGGAATATCTTTTGGAATATAACGATTAGGCAGAAGGATTTCGCCATCCGCGCCACCGTCCAGATATAAACCGAAGTTAGTGTGTTTAACCACTTGCAAACTGTTGTAACGCCCAATACCCTCATTGCGTGGGCGGCATTCTACCCGGTTTTAAGCGCCGCGTTCGGCAGCCGGCCCGGTGGCGCGAGAAAATCGCCCTGAAGACCTTAATTTTCCCGGATTTTCATCGCACCTCGTCCGCTCGTCAGGCCGTTCCGGGCATTTACGCCATGCCCAGGCAAGCGTGACGCGGTATTTTTCCAGGCAATGTTATTATTTAAAACAGCGGCTTAGGTGCATATTTCGAATATTGGCCGGGGACTAAATACCCGACCTCACGAATATGTCGAGGGGATATTTGCCAAGCAATTATCAGGCAATTCCTGTACGATGCCTGGCCAAGTTAATTTTCTACAGGTTAATGGCCGCCATGCGCGTAAAAGCATCCACCAGCAAAGCAAAGCCAGCTCCAGCCGTCGAAACCAGCGAATCGATCAACAGCCAGATCGCTGCGTTCCTCAAGTCCGGCGGTGAAATCCAGCAAATTGCCAAAGGCGTCAGCGGCCAGACGTTCGGTCCGTCCAAGCAGATCACCCTGGGCAAAAAGTAATCCCCTCGCGTCACCTGGTCCCAAAGCGCTTTGAGCGGACTGGAACCCTCGTTACTCCTGCTGCCCCCCCTCAAATCCCGTAGAAATCGACGAACGGCCTTCATTGCCGATCATTCGCCGGTATCCTTGCACACGTCTGGATCAAGCGTTTCAGCAGGTTCACCAGCCTGCCCTCGCAGTTCATGGAGTGACGCATGCTCAAATCTTTCTACCTTTCGGCATTGCTCGGCAGCCTGCTGGCATGCTCCGTAGCACAGGCACAAATCTTTCAGCGTGAGCTGGGGGGCTTCGACCTCAAGCTTGGCACCACCCCCACCCGCAGCATGGCCCAGGGCCTGGTCAAACCCTCGGCCGTCGGCTCGTTTCACGGTGGCCTGGACCTGAGCCACGACAGCGGTTTCTACGTGGGCCAATGGTCGCCCAGCATGGGCATCAGCCCGGGGAAAGACCTCGAGATCGACTCCTATATGGGTTTTAAACACCCCTTCGACCAAACCCTCGGCTACGAAGTGGGCCTGATCCGCTACAGCTACCCCGAAGTCACGACTCCTGACAGCCAGGAACTGTTCGGCGGCCTGACCTTGCTCGGCAGCCGTTTCGGCATCGCCTTCAGCAATGACCCGGACAAACAGAACAACACCCTGTTCGCTGAATCAACCGTTCGGTGTCGGCATCAGCCTGAAATACACCGCCCACCAATTCAATACGCCAGTGGTGGTGGATGGTGGGTATGTAGGCAGTTTTACCGATTGGTCGCTGAAATTGTCCCGCCCGTTCATGGGCATCGACCTTGACCTGATTTACAGTGACTCCAACCTGAGCGGCAGCAGTTGCTCGGCCTATGCCGGGCACAACAGCCAGTGCGACGGGCTGGTGACGCTCAAGGCCGAACACGCGTTCTATTGATCGGCTGAACTGCCGGGCGCCTCCCGGGATCACATGAGAATCAGACCCCGAAGACTGGCTTTCGCAAGGAATCGCCCATGTCCCGCTGGTTCAAACATATCGCCGTTGTGTTGACCGTTACCCTTGCCCTCGGCGCGTGCAGCCGCGTGGGCCTGGCCTACCGCAATCTCGATGTGATCATCCCCTGGACGCTCAGCGACTACCTGGACATGAACGGCGACCAGAAAATCTGGCTGGACGAGCGCCTGAAGGAACACCTGAGCTGGCACTGCACCACCCAACTACCCAGCTATCTCGACTGGCTAGGCCGCCTGCAAACCATGGTCGCTACCAACCAGGTCACCGATGCCGCCTTACAGGCCCGCGCCAACGAAGCCGAACAGGCGATCGCCGAGACCGCGCGAGAAATCACTCCGTCGGCCATCGAGTTACTGCAAAGGCTGGATGACAAACAAGTCGCCGAAATGAACGACGCCTTCGCCAAGGACCGGCGCAAACGCCAGGAGGAATACCTCAAACCCTCCCTCGACCAGCAGATCAAGGAGCGCGGCGCGCGCATGGAGAAGCGCCTGAATGCCTGGCTCGGACCACTGAGCACCACCCAGCAACAGCGTGTAGCCACATGGTCCAGCGCCTTGGGCGAGCAGTACACCCAGTGGCTTGCCAACCGGGTCCATTGGCAGAAGCAGTTCAGCGCAGCCGTTGCCCAACGCCAGAGTCCACAATTTCCACAACGAATCGAAACACTTTTGGTCAATCGTGAGAAGTTGTGGACACCTGCCTATCGACAGGCCTTTACCAACACCGAAGCCCAGGCGCGTTCACTGTTCGTGGATCTGATGGCTGAAAGCACGCCAAACCAGCGCGCACGGTTGCTGAAGAAAATTGAAGGTGTGAGGAAGGACTTCAACGACTTGAAGTGCCTGAAAGCAGCGAAACAAGACTGACTGCAATACAGGTCGCATGTGGGATCCAAAAAATCAGGCAATCTGCGCTTTCGACGCTACCTCATCAAACGTCATCTCATCCAGCGCATCTTCTTGCTCGTCCAGCACCTGCCGCGGGTGATCATTGCCGGGAATACTGCTGTCGATCAGGCTCAACAAACGCGAACCCCGCGCCGTCAGAATGTAATTGGTGCCCGTGCCACCTTCGTCTTCAGGTCGCGGCGCGATATAGCCACGCGCCAACAGTAACTTTTCGTACTCTCCAGCCACCGTCTTCAAGTGATCAAGATTTTCAATCGGCTCGCCTTCCGCAGCCTTCTGCGCGGCATGCTGTTCGGCATAAGGCCGCGGCGTGAAGCTGTGGCCCGCGCTGTTTTGCACTTCATGCAGCAAGCGTTCAATCAAGTCCCAGTTGTAAGTCGTCATCCTGATTCAACCTCCGGTGTCCGTTCGATTGATGCCCGTGCAATTACACGGGCCTTACAGGTTGTGACCGGTACGTCCGGCAACCGTTCAGCCGAGCATTTGCTGGCGACCGACCGGCGGCATGTCGAAATCCATGCAAGCCAAACGACTAGGCTGTGTAAGTCACCTCCCCGCCCCATGCAGGAGAAAACAACATGAACATTCAGAACCATCCCGTCGTATCGCGGGAAGAATGGGTCGCCGCCCGCAAAGAGCACCTGGCCCACGAAAAAGCCTTCACCAGGGAAAGGGACAGACTCAGCGCCGAACGCCGTGCCCTGCCCTGGGTGAAAATCGACAAGGACTACCACTTCCAGGGACCCGACGGCGAACTGAAACTGGTGGACCTGTTCGGGGGGCGCAGCCAGTTGGTCATCTACCACTTCATGTTCGCCGAGGGCTGGGATGAGGGCTGCCCCGGTTGCTCGTACCTGAGCGATCACATCGACGGCGCCAACCAGCACCTGGCCCACCATGACGTGGCCCTGGTAGCGGTTTCCCACGCACCATTCGCCGAATTCCAGGCGTTCAAACGGCGCATGGGCTGGAAGTTCGACTGGGTGTCGTCCGAAGGCTGCGATTTCAACTACGACTTTGGCGTCACCGCCCGAGCCGAAGACGTCGCCGCCGGAAAGGCTACGAAAAAACCGACGGCGCCGAGGAGGAACTCCCTGGTCTCAGCGTGTTTTATCGCAATGACGCCGGAGAAATTTTCCATACCTACTCCACCTATGCCCGGGGCCTGGACATGCTGGTCGGCGCCTACAACTACCTGGACCTGACGCCCAAGGGTCGCAACGAGGAGGAAATCATGGAGTGGGTGCGGCATCACGACCGCTACGAAGAACAGGCGCCCCCCAGTTGCTGCCATGGGGGATAGCCTTGAAACAGAATCGGGGCCCTCGTCGGAGCGCCTCCAGGAGCCGGCTCGCACCCACATTGGACTTGTGCTCGCCACGGTCCCCCCTTGTGGAGCGAGCCCGCGCGCGAAGAGGCCCAATTCGCCCGAAAATAAAAAGCACTCTGCAGAAGAAATGACCGGAGAACCGTCATTTTTTTAAGCTACTCTCAAGGCTGTCTGACTGTTACAACACTAAAAAAATAATTGGAGAGAATTGTGTCAGGACGACAAGACCAGAATAAAGTGACTGACGAAAGCTATTGGGACAGTGTGTGGTCTCCTGCACAGTCCTCGTTGTCTACCTTGAGCGGTTCAGACTTCTACTACGGGAAAAATGGCCTCTTCGCCAGGTTGATTCATGAGAAACTTGGCTCGATCAAGGGCTCTCGTATTCTGGAACTGGGAGGTGGCGGCGAAAACAAACGCCTCTTGTCCATGAATAAATGGATGGACGCAGACGTCACCGCTCTTGATTTCTCCGATGAAGGTCTGAAAGTCGTCAAGGAACTCTTTGATATCAATCAATGCTCAGGCCACTTCCTCAACGCAGACATATGCAACTGGATACCCGATCAGCAATACGACACCGTCGTTCACTGGGGTGTCCTGGAACATTTCATTGATCCAAGGCCCATGCTTGAGAAGTCATTTTCCGCCTTGAGAAATAACGGCAGGTTACTTTTTTCGATGCCGAACATGGAAGCTGTTGGCGCACAACTGTGGAAAAACTGGTGTCCTGAAAACTGGTCAAAACACGTATTCCATTCCAAAGAAATCATCGAAAAAACATTACATGAGATCGGTTTCTCAACAATTGGAAGCTTCCATTACGGCGTACCTTTCTTGAAAGGTGCTGAGTGGGAGATTGCTGCCATGGGCCAGCGCCCCATCGATCTATTACAGAAAGTCTGCAGTGCCTCGGCTCGTGTAGTGCCGATTTTTCATAAATATGGAAACAAGCATATTTCGATGGAAAGAGGATTCATTGCGGTCAAGTGATCGAGGCTTGAGTAAACGGGATCGACTCTCTCACCGTTTAGTCGAGTGCAGAAAACCGGACATTGTCCGGTTTAATGAGATAGGCACCCTGTACGGGATACATCCGCCACCTCCTCTGAACTTTTCTTGCTGTTGTCCCCTCAACCGGATATCTGCCGTTACCGGAACAGAGGACACTTATGAAAATCCTGAGCAAGCTGACCCTCGCCATCACCCTCGCTTGTACCCTGCCCGCCTGGGCCTGCACCCTAGAGGAAGCCACCGCCAAACGCGAACAACTGGCCCGGGAAGTGGCCAGGCTCACCGAGCAGAACCCGACCAAGGCCAAGGAGATCAACGACGAGTTGCAGAAAATGAACCTGGGCACTACCGCCAAGGACCTGCCGGACAAGTGCCAGTTAATCGATCAGCGCTTGAAGGAGTTGGACTCGGCAGAAAAGAAAACCGAGAGTTGATAATCATCAGACATAAAAAACCCGGACACTGTCCGGGTTTTTTATGGGTCGCTTGCAACGACTTACTCAGCCGCCGGCGCTTCCGGCTTGCGGCGCTTGAGTGGGGCCATGCCGTCCTTGCTGACCAGTGAATCACTCTTCGGCCGGTTGGCGCTCTTGCGCTTGGTCGGGGTCTTGGCGGCAGTTTTCTTCTTGTCACCCTTGGCGTCGGTCTTTTTCTTCTTCACGCCAACGGCCTTGCCCGAGGCCTTGACCTTTTTCGGTCCGCCGTAGGTGCCTTTGACTTCCTTGATGGTGCGGCGCTCAGGTAGCGTTCGATGCTCGACATCAGGTTCCAGTCGCCATGGCAGATCAGTGAAATCGCCAGGCCATCGTTGCCGGCGCGGCCGGTACGACCAATACGGTGCACGTATTCGTCGCCGCTGCGCGGCATGTCGAAGTTGATCACCAGATCCAGACCATCCACGTCCAGACCGCGAGCGGCGACGTCGGTGGCCACGAGGATTTTCACCCCGCCCTGCTTAAGGCGGTCGATCGCCAGTTTGCGATCCTTCTGGTCTTTCTCGCCGTGGAGCACGAACGCTTTGTATTCCTGCGCCACCAGACGACCGTAGATGCGGTCGGCCATGGCCCGGGTATTGGTGAACACGATGGCCTTCTGGTAGGTCTCGTTGGCCAGCAGCCAGTTGACGATTTGTTCTTTGTGCTGGTTGTGGTCAGCGGTGATGATTTGCTGACGGGTGGTTTCGTTCAGCTGGCTGACCGCGTTGAGCTGCAAGTGCTCAGGGTTGTTCAGGACTTTGGCGATCATCTCGCGCAGGCCGGAACCGCCGGTGGTGGCAGAGAACAGCATGGTCTGCTGACGGTTGGTGCACTCGTCGACCAGACGCTGCACGTCGTCGGCGAAGCCCATGTCGAGCATACGGTCGGCTTCGTCGAGCACCAGCACTTCAACTTCTTTCAAGTCGAGGTTGCCGGCGTTGAGTTGCTCGATCATCCGGCCCGGCGTGCCGATCAGGATGTCCGGCACCTTGCGCAGCATGGCGGCCTGGACCTTGAAGTCTTCGCCGCCGGTGATCAGGCCGGACTTGATGAAGGTGAACTGCGAGAAGCGTTCAACTTCTTTCAAGGTCTGCTGGGCCAGTTCGCGGGTCGGCAGCAGGATCAGGGTCTTGATGCTGACGCGGATCTTCGCCGGGCCGATCAGGCGATTGAGGATCGGCAAAACGAATGCAGCGGTTTTGCCGCTACCGGTTTGCGCCGTCACCCGCAGGTCACGCCCTTGGAGCGCCAGCGGAATGGCCGCTGCTTGCACAGGCGTTGGCTCGACAAATTTCAGCTCGGCCACGGCTTTGAGCAGGCGTTCGTGCAGGGCGAATTGGGAAAACACGGGTGCTACCTCGAAGCTGCATAGGGTACCGGTTTCGAGCGCTCAGGCCGAGTTTCTTTGTGTAAATGTTGCCGCAGGCCCGGAATTTTCACCGGCCTGCGTCCATCGACAGCTCCTTCACCAGCGAGTATTGCGGCAAATTTCGACAGAAATGAATAACAGGAGAAACCAATGCCACTCCCTTGAAAGGAGCGTTTTTTTGATTAAGATGTATCGTATCTGCATACAAGTGAAGAAAAAATTAAAGACTGGAGAAAAAGCCTCCAGCCTTTAATAAAACCATTAAAACAAAAAACCACTTTGATACATCACAGCACCTACACCAATCTAGCTTCAGCCCCTAAACAACTAACAAACTCACTCCCAACGCAAGTTATCCAAAAACAAGTAATACGACCATACATCATTACTGGAACCCCCAACAACGCTGGAAGCATCATAAAAGTGCTCAATTACAAAACTCTTAATACCGAGAGCACTTTCGAACAAAACGTCTTTCGCCGGATTACCCGCTCCACCACTTACAGGCATGGGAATCTCTGCGCCCTCAGGCAAGCCAACTTCATTAATTCGGTAAAGTGAACGCTCCTTCGGCAGTGATTGTCTAACTACAGAGAACCCGACTTTTGAAACAGGAGTTGCAAACGTAAAAATTACCGAGCAGACATTCATATAGAAACACATCTCACCCCAATCTGGATCACTAGGACCCACTTGCCCCGCACCGGCGGACCTTGCCCCCCAATTTTCAATAAGATCGACAGTCAAGCCATTGTCGAAATCATGCCGAGGATTTTGTCTACTAAGGGTAAAGCTTTTCTCAAACTCTTCTTTACCACTTTTTTCGTAATTCATAAAAACATCCTTATTAGCAAGCACTATTAGAAAAACCAAAACTGCACATTCATTTAAAGATTTCACTGCAACGAAATCTACTATCAGAACTGATAGTGTTGACGAGCGGCACGTCGGAGCGAAAGGTTTTACACAATGGCCAAAACGAGCAATTCGTTCAGGTTCGCAGCCACCGGGTTCCATGATCTAATCGATGCGTCTCAACCTATAAAGGAATCGTATTGGTTTATGGATCTCGAACAACTCTGGCTTAATGTCCTGGACCTTTGGGGCGCCCTCGACCAGCACCCGCTTGTGCACTCCAGCCTGTCGCTGTTGCTGCTGCTGGCAATTGCGCTGTTCCTCGGACGGGTGGCGCGCTACCTCATTCTGCACGCGGCAAAAATGCTCAGTCGCCAGCCGGCCCTGCACTGGGTCAATGATTTTCTACAGAACAAGGTTTTCCATCGACTGGCCCAAATCACGCCTTCGCTGGTGATCCAGTTCGGCCTCAATCTGGTGCCGGACCTGAGCAAAACCGGCCTGAATTTCCTCGGCAATGTCGCGCTGTCCTTCACTTTCCTTTTTCTGCTACTGGCGGTCAGCGCCCTGCTCAATGCCCTGCTGGACATCTACGCCCGCACCGAACACGCCCGCACCCGCTCGATCAAGGGCTATGTGCAACTGGCGAATTTGGTGTTGTACGTGTTTGGCGCGATCATCATCGTCGCCACGCTGATCGACCGCTCGCCGCTGTTGCTGCTGTCGGGCCTGGGCGCCATGTCGGCTGTGATTCTGTTGGTCTACAAGGACACACTGCTGTCGTTCGTCGCCAGCGTGCAGTTGACCAGCAACGACATGCTGCGGGTCGGCGACTGGATCGAGATGCCCCAGGTGGGCGCCGATGGCGATGTGGTGGACATCACCTTGCACACGGTCAAGGTGCAGAACTTCGACAAGACCATCGTCTCGATCCCGACCTGGCGCCTGATGTCCGAGTCGTTCAAGAACTGGCGCGGCATGCAGGCTTCCGGCGGCCGCCGGATCAAGCGCAGCCTGTTCATCGATGCCAGCGGCGTACGCTTTCTGCGTGACGACGAGGAGCTGAAACTGTCCCAGGTACACTTGCTCACCGACTACATGACCCGCAAACAGGCCGAACTCAAGGCCTGGAACGAAGCCCAGGGCAATGTCGCGGCCATGTCCGCCAACCGCCGGCGGATGACCAATATCGGCACGTTCCGCGCCTATGCGCTGGCCTACCTGAAGAGTCACCCGGAGATCCAGCCGAACATGACCTGCATGGTCCGCCAGATGCAGACCACGGCCCAGGGTATTCCGCTGGAAATCTATTGCTTCACCCGCACCACGGCGTGGGCCGATTACGAGCGGATTCAGGGGGATATTTTCGACTACCTGCTGGCGGTGTTGCCGGAGTTCGGACTGAGCCTGTATCAACAGCCGAGCGGTACGGATTTGCGGGCCGGGCTGCTGCCGGCAGTGCTGGGTGCAAGTCACATTCCCGAAGTCGAAAAAAGCGTGATGTAACACTACAAAAAAACTGTAGGAGCGAGCTTGCTCGCGATGAGGGCGTGTCAGTCAACATATGTGTCGTCTGACAGTCCGCAATCGCGAGCAAGCTCGCTCCCACAGGGGTTACATCGTTTTCAGAATTTTCGGGTTACTTTACCTGCCGTTGCGGTGCCTTGTGCACCATGGTGTAGGCGTAATCCACACCCATCCCGTACGCGCCGCTGTGCTCCAGCACCAGTTCCATCACGGCCTCGTAAGTATCCTTGTGCGCCCAGTCACGCTGGTATTCGAGCAACACTTGTTGCCAGGTCACCGGTACCGCGCCGGCCTGAATCATCCGTTGCACCGACATGTCGTGTGCTTCCTTGCTGGTGCCGCCGGAGGCATCGGTGACGATGTACACCTCGTAGCCTTCAGCCAGGGCTTCCAGTGCCGGGAAGGTCAGGCAGACCTCGGTCCACAGCGCGGCAATGATCAGCTTCTTGCGACCGGTGGCTTTCACCGCGTCTACCAATGCCTTGTCTTCCCAGGAGTTCATCGAAGTACGCTCGATCGGCTTTTGATCCGGGTGCACAGCCAGCAATTCGGGCCAGATGTAACCGCTGAAGCTTTCGGTTTCGACCGAGGTGTAGATGGTCGGCACGTTGAAGATCTTCGCCGCCTTGGCCAGGCCCACGGTGTTGTTCTTCAGGGTCTGGCGATCGATGGACTGAACGCCGAACGCCATTTGCGGCTGGTGGTCGATCAGGATCAGGGCGGAGTTGGTTGGGTTGAGCAGTTCACGAATAGACATGGCGCGTTCCTTTTGATGTCGATACTTCGAATGGGTAAGGGGTTAGTCGACGTTGCCTTCTGCGGCGTTGTTGTCGGCTTGGATGTCACTTTAGGGGCTAGCGATAAAAGGGACAATTACCTAAAATTGAGAATCATTGATTCCAAAAAAGGGACAATATGGATCGCATCGAATGCATGCGCACCTTCGTCGTCACGGTTGGCGAGAACGGCTTCGCCGCAGCCGCCCGGGCCATGGACGTGCCGCGCTCGAAAGTCAGCAAACAGATTCAGGCGCTGGAAGAAGCCATCGGTGTGCAGTTGCTGCAACGCACCACCCGCAGCCTGCACCTGACCGAGGCCGGAGCCGAATATTTCGATGCCGCACGGGAGGTGTTGGCGGCACTGGACGAGGCCGAGCAACGTGCCCGTGACGGCATCGGCGAGTTACGCGGTGTGTTGCGGGTCAATGCACCGATGTCGTTTGGTCTTCGGCGGCTGGGGCCGTTGATTCCGCTGTTTCATGAGTTGAACCCGAACATCGAACTGCAACTGGTGCTCAGTGACCAGCAAGTCGATCCCGTGCGGGGCGGGTTTGACGTGACCATCCGCATCGCCAGCATGCCCGACTCAACAATGATTGCCCGGCAACTGGCACCCGCGCCGCGCATCATGGTGGCATCCCCTGCTTATCTCGAGCGCGCGGGCATTCCGCTGACTCCGCAGGACCTGCGCGCCCATCAATGCCTGAACTACGGGTATCTGCAGAGCGGTGTCAGCCTGCAACTGTGCAATGGCAAAGAAACCCAGCGGGTGAACGTCACCGGCCCACTGCACGCCAACAATGGCGACCTGCTCGCACAGGCCGCCGAAGCTGGCATGGGCATCGCCCTGCTGCCCGACTTCATCGTCGAGGATGCGCTGGCGGCTGGGCGACTGGTGCCAGTGTTGTGTGAATGGCAGGCTCCGGCGATCACCATCAATGCGGTGTATTCGTCGGCACGGCGGGTGCCGCAGAAGACCCGGGCGTTTATCGGGTTTCTGGTGGATCAATTGGCGCCGAAGTGATTTTTTGAAATCACACAATGTCCTGTAGGAGCGAGCAACCTCGCTCCTTGGGGTTTAGTGAACGGCCAAAGGCTTGCGTATACCCAACCGACTGATCCACACCGCCAGCAATATCACCGAACCGCCGAGCAACAACCGCCCCAGTTCTTCATGCTGGTTCCAGATCAGCAGGTTGATCAGCAACCCCACCGGCACATGCAGGTTGTTCATCACCGCCAGGGTACCGCCGTTGACCAGGCACGCCCCCTTGTTCCACCAGTAGAGCCCCAAAGCGGTCGAGACCAGGCCGAGGAACAGCAGCACGCCCCATTGCAACGGTGCTTCGGGCAGGAAGTTCTGTTTGCCGAACAATAGGAACGCCGGTAGCGCCACGGCTAGTGCGCCGAGGTAGAAGAAGCCGAAACGCCGGTAATGCGGCAGATCGCTCGGGTGGCGCGCGACCAGATGTTTATAGAGCACCTGCCCGGCGGCGTAGGTGAAGTTGGCCAGTTGCAGCAACATGAACCCCATGAAGAAGTCCGGGTTGATCCGGTCAAAGCGGATCACGGCCGCCCCCGCCACCGCCACCAGTGCCGCGACCAGGGCCCAGGGATTGAAGCGACGGTTCAGTGCATCTTCAATCAGGGTCACGTGCAGCGGCGTGAGGATGGTGAACAGCAACACTTCCGGCACCGTCAGTACGCGAAAGCTCAGGTACAGGCAGACGTAGGTCACGCCGAACTGCAACGCGCCGATCAATAGCATGCCACGCATGAATGCCGGCTCTACCGAGCGCCAGCGGGTCAGCGGGATGAACACCAGCCCTGCCAGCAGCACTCGTACCAAGACTGCAAAATAACTGTCGACATGACCGGCCAGGTATTCGCCGATCAAACTGAAGGAAAACGCCTGGATCAGCGTGACAAAAAGTAGATAGCCCATGCTCGCCTCATTTCGAATGGCGGCGACGATATGAATCGCGATCCCCGAAAGCTGTCGGAAAACACGTAAAACCCTGTGGGAGATTGCTCGCGATGACTGAGTGCCAGTCGACAACACCTTGTCTGACACACCCAATCGCGAGCAAGCTCGCTCCCACAGGGTTTTGTAGGTGTTCGTCAGATCGCAGGCAAAAAAAAGCCCGATCTCGCTAAAGCGTTCAATCGGGCCAGAGCACTCAGGAGCAACAAGTGCGAAGGGAGGTTCGATGCGCGTACAGGCTTGAAGGGTTGCGCCAAGTCACTAGACCATCCAGCGATTATCTGGCGATTAACTGGTCAAGCCACTTGCGAAAGCTTGGCGTTCGCCTGGTTCAGGCCTTTCTCCTGGAAGTCACCGCCCAGGTTCATGCCTTCGGCGTGGATGAACGTCACGTCGTGGATGCCGATGAAACCCATGACCTGACGCAGGTACGGTTCCTGGTGATCGGCAGTGCTACCGGCATAGATGCCGCCGCGGGCCGTCAACACATACGCACGCTTGCCGCTGAGCAGGCCTTGCGGACCGGTTTCGGTGTACTTGAAGGTCACGCCGGCACGCAGTACATGGTCGAGCCAGGCTTTCAGGGTGCTGGGGATCGCAAAGTTGTACATCGGCGCGGCCATGACCAGCACATCGGCGGCGAGCAATTCGTCGGTCAATTGGTTGGAACGTTCCAGGGACGCCTGTTCGATGTCGCTGCGCTGCTCGGCGGATTTCATCCAGCCACCCAGCAGGTTGATGTCCAGGTGCGGCACCGGCTTGACGGCCAGGTCCCGGACGGTGATCTGGTCATTGGGGTGAGCGGTTTTCCACTGGCTGATGAAGGTCTGGGTCAGTTGACGGGAAACCGAGTCTTGCTGACGGGCACTGCTTTCGATGATCAGAACGCGGGACATGGGATGTAGCCTCCATCTGAGAATGCTGTAGGTCGATGGAGTGCATATCGATGAAAAAGCGCAAATAACTGCTATAACCCATCAAGAAATTCGTTTATAAGCAAGCCATGCTCCTGTGGAAGCGAGCCTGCTCCCACAGGGGATTGAGTTCATTTCGGGGTGCAGGTCAGCTCGATGCGCAATTTGATGATGTTGCGGCTGAATTTGGCCGTGGCGTTTTTGTGTTTGCCGGCCGGTACATCGAGCTTGCGAGTGCGGGGGGCTTCCGGGCCATTGCTGAAAACCGCCTTGCAGCTCGCATCGACGTCGCCGTAGTTGGCGACCCGGATGGAGCCGATATCGCTATCGGTGTCGAAGGTTTCGTAGTCGATCTTCATTCCGTTGAGGTTCTTCTGCACATCAATCGGATAAGCAAACGCCGTCAACGGCAGCAGCGCCAGCAGCACACAACAGAATTTTTTCATTCAGCAGCCTCCAATAAGGGCTGCCAGCTTAGGACAAGAGGAGCTCAACATGAAAGCGCCCCGCGTGACCCTTGATCAATGGCGAACACTGCAGGCCGTGGTCGATCACGGTGGTTTCGCCCAGGCCGCCGAGGCGCTGCATCGCTCGCAATCGTCAGTCAGCTACACCGTGGCCCGCATGCAGGATCAACTGGGCGTGCCGTTGCTGCGCATCGACGGACGCAAAGCCGTGCTGACCGAAGCCGGTGGCGTGCTGTTGCGCCGCTCCCGGCAACTGGTGAAACAGGCCAGTCAACTTGAAGACCTGGCCCATCACATGGAGCAGGGTTGGGAAGCCGAAGTGCGCCTGGTGGTCGATGCCGCCTACCCAAGCGCCCGCCTCGTCCGCGCCTTGACCGCGTTCATGCCGCAAAGCCGTGGCTGTCGGGTGCGCCTGCGTGAGGAAGTGCTGTCGGGGGTGGAGGAAGTCCTGCTCGAAGGCGTGGCCGACCTGGCCATCACGGGTTTCAGTATTCCCGGTTACCTGGGCGCGGAATTGAGTGACGTCGAGTTCGTCGCGGTCGCCCACCCGGAGCATCCCCTGCACCGCCTCAACCGCGAACTGAACTTTCAGGACCTGGAAAGCCAGATGCAAGTGGTGATCCGCGACTCGGGCCGCCAGCAACCACGGGACGTCGGCTGGCTCGGTGCCGAACAACGCTGGACCGTCGGCAGCCTGGCCACCGCCGCGACCTTCGTCAGCAGCGGCCTGGGGTTTGCCTGGCTGCCCAGGCACATGATCGAACGGGAACTCAAGGAAGGTACGCTCAAGCTGCTACCGTTGGATCAGGGCGGCAGCCGTAACCCGAGCTTTTACCTGTACTCGAACAAGGACAAACCGCTGGGGCCGGCCACGCAGATCCTCATCGAACTGCTGCGTACGTTTGACACCGCACCACTGGACGCACCGTTCGCCGCCCCCGAACAAGCCTGACACGGAGTGTATGCATGGCCTATTTCGAACACGAAGGTTGTAACCTGCACTATGAGGAATATGGCCACGGCACGCCGCTGCTGCTGGTCCATGGCCTCGGCTCCAGCACCCTGGACTGGGAAAAACAGATCCCGGCACTCGCCACCCGCTACCGGGTGATCGTCCCGGATGTGCGTGGTCACGGCCGTTCGGACAAGCCCCGGGAGCGCTACAGCATTGCCGGATTCAGCGCTGACCTGATTGCACTGATCGAACACCTCAATCTCGGTCCGGCACACTATGTCGGCCTGTCCATGGGTGGCATGATCGGCTTCCAGCTGGGCGTGGATCAGCCGCAACTGCTCAAGAGCCTGTGCATCGTCAACAGCGCGCCCGAGGTCAAGTTGCGCAGCCGCGATGACTACTGGCAGTGGTTCAAGCGCTGGAGCCTGATGCACGCACTCAGCCTGCGCACCATTGGCAAGGCACTGGGCGGCAAGCTTTTCCCCAAACCCGAGCAGGCCGATTTGCGACAAAAAATGGCCGATCGCTGGGCAAAAAACGACAAACATGCTTATCTCGCCAGCTTCAATGCCATTGTCGGCTGGGGAGTCCAGGAACGACTTTCGAAGGTCACCTGTCCAACCCTCATCGTCAGCGCCGACCGGGACTACACACCGGTGGCGCTGAAGGAAAACTACGTAAAACTGCTGCCCGACGCGCGGCTGGTGGTGATTGCCGATTCACGCCACGCCACGCCGCTGGACCAGCCGGAACACTTCAACCAGACGCTGCTGGAGTTTCTGACCGCAGTCGACACCACCACTCAGGATCACTGACCCATGCTGAAAAAAATCGCCATCGCCGCAGGCACCGTCCTGTTTGCCGCCAACCTGATGGCCGCGACGCCGGAAAAGGCACCGCATGTGCTGCTGGACACCACCAACGGCCAGATCGAAATCGAACTGGACCCGGTCAAGGCCCCGATCAGTACCAAGAACTTCCTTGCGTACGTCGACAGCGGCTTCTACAACAACACGATTTTCCACCGGGTGATCCCGGGGTTCATGGCCCAGGGCGGTGGTTTCACCTCCTCGATGCAGCAGAAACCGACCAAGGACCCGATCAAGAACGAAGCCAGCAACGGCCTGCATAACGTGCGTGGCACGCTGTCGATGGCTCGCACCTCCGATCCTGACTCGGCCACCAGCCAGTTCTTCATCAACGTCAAGGACAACGATTTCCTTGATCCGGGTCGCGACGCCGGCTACGCCGTGTTCGCCAAAGTGGTCAAGGGCATGGAAGTGGTCGATATCATCGTCAACACGCCTACCACCAGCAAAAACGGTATGCGCGACGTGCCGGCCGATCCGGTGTTCATCAAGTCAGCCAAGCGCATCGACTGAGACTAAGCTGGACAAGGATGTCCGAGCCGTTGCCGGTGTTTGCCGGCAACGCTCAAAACGTTAAAAGGAGAGCCCGCTCGCGGGCGAACAACCAATGCTTTATCGCCGCTTTGAAAAACTGATCGATGTTTTCCGCGAAGCACCGACGGCGTCTCCGCCGGACCGGGTCTTCCCTTTCTACACTTATTACCTCAAGCAGGTCTGGCCGAGCTTCGCCGCCCTGTTGATCGTCGGCCTGATTGGTGCGTTGATCGAGGTGGCGTTGTTCAGCTACCTGAGCCGTATCATCGACCTGGCCCAAGGCACGCCGAACATCAATCTGTTCCAGGATCACGCCCTCGAACTGACCTGGATGGTGGTGGTTGCGCTGGTGCTGCGCCCCATCTTCGTGGGCCTGCATGACCTGCTGGTGCACCAGACCCTGAGCCCCAGCATGACCAGCATGATCCGCTGGCAGAACCACAGCTACGTGCTCAAGCAGAGCCTGAATTTTTTCCAGAACGACTTCGCCGGGCGCATCGCCCAACGCATCATGCAAACCGGCAACTCACTGCGCGATTCCGCCGTGCAGGCCGTGGATGCGTTGTGGCATGTGCTGATCTACGCCATCAGTTCCCTGGTGCTGTTCGCCGAAGCCGACTGGCGCCTGATGATCCCGCTGCTGACCTGGATCTTCGCCTTCATCGGCGCCCTCTGTTACTTCGTGCCACGGGTCAAGGATCGCTCGGTGGTGGCGTCTGATGCACGCTCCAAACTCATGGGGCGGATTGTCGACGGCTACACCAACATCACCACCCTGAAATTGTTCGCCCACACTAACTTCGAGCAGCAATACGCCCGCGAAGCGATCAAGGAACAGACCGAAAAGGCGCAACTGGCTGGCCGTGTGGTCACCAGCATGGACGTGGTCATCACCAGCATGAACGGCTTGCTGATCGTCTGCACCACCGGCCTGGCCCTGTGGTTGTGGACACAGTCGTTGATCAGCCCCTGGCCACCGGCCTGGTGATCCGCATCGTCAACATGTCCGGCTGGATCATGTGGGTGGTGACCGGAATCTTCGAGAACATCGGCATGGTGCAAGACGGTCTGCAGACCATCTCGCAACCGGTCAGCGTCACCGACCGCGACCAGGCCAAACCCCTGGCGGTGGCCCGTGGCGAAGTACGCTTCGAACAGGTGGATTTCCACTATGGCAAGCAGAGCGGGATCATCGGCGACCTCAACCTGACCATCAAGGCTGGCGAGAAAATCGGCCTCATCGGCCCTTCCGGCGCCGGCAAGTCAACCCTGGTGAACCTGCTGCTGCGCCTGTACGACGTCGAAGGCGGACGCATCCTGATCGACGGCCAGAACATCGCCGACGTCAGCCAGGAAAGCCTGCGCGAACGCATCGGCATGATCACCCAGGACACCTCGCTGCTGCACCGTTCGATCCGTGACAACCTGCTGTATGGCAAACCCGAAGCCACCGACGCCCAACTCTGGGAAGCGGTGCACAAGGCCCGGGCTGACGGCTTCATTCCTTCGTTGTCGGACGCTGAAGGCCGTACCGGTTTCGACGCCCACGTCGGTGAGCGCGGGGTGAAACTCTCCGGCGGCCAGCGCCAGCGCATCGCCATCGCCCGGGTACTGCTCAAGGACGCACCGATCCTGATCATGGATGAGGCCACGTCGGCACTGGACTCGGAAGTCGAAGCGGCGATCCAGGAAAGTCTCGAGACCCTGATGCAGGGCAAGACCGTGATCGCCATCGCTCACCGGCTCTCGACCATCGCCCGGATGGACCGGCTGGTGGTGCTGGAAAACGGCAAGATCGCCGAAACCGGAACCCACGCCGAGCTGCTCGCCCATGGCGGTTTGTATGCGCGGTTGTGGCAACACCAGACCGGTGGGTTTGTCGGGATCGATTGATCCGCAGGATGGCCACATTACCCTGTAGGAGCGAGCTTGCTCGCGATGAACTAGAGAACGCCGCGGGGCGTCAGGCTCCCAGCATTATCGTTGACGACCATCGCGAGCAAGCTCGCTCCTACAGGGGGGCAAGTGAAGCCGAAAAAATTTAGAAAACCGCCAGGGCCCGCCAACAACGGGCCCTGGCGGTTTTTTATGCCTGCTGGAATTCTGAAAAAACCGTGCTGTACTGACTTCAACGTTCTGGAGATGGTTCTGCAGTCCATCGGCTGGATGCTAAAGGAAGCATAATCTCGAAAGGGCACTCTCTTATGTCTCTGTTAAAACGTTCGGCGACTGAGTTGGTAGGTACGTTCTGGCTGGTGTTGGGTGGTTGCGGTAGCGCAGTGTTGGCGGCGGCTTTTCCGGAGGTGGGGATCGGTCTGCTCGGGGTGTCCTTCGCGTTTGGCCTGACAGTGCTGACCATGGCTTTCGCCATCGGCCATATTTCCGGCTGTCATCTCAACCCCGCGGTATCCCTCGGCCTGGTGGTGGGTGGGCGGTTTCCGGCCAAG
>LNAP01007863.1_pt2 | contig 21810 bp, 22 predicted proteins | sample 602601 | NCBI WGS metagenome assembly LNAP01 (sample SAMN02440304, study PRJNA202911) | soil metagenome | biome: Subtropical and temperate rainforests or woodlands; isolation source: soil samples (1 kg each in a 20% v/v slurry with milli Q water) were... ...
CGGGCAAACTCCCGATAATGCGGGCGGACCTGGCCGCCGGCATCGTACATCTCATCAAAATAGGTGCGGATCATGCCGTACTCCTTGTCACCCGGACATACAGACCTTCGCAAGGCCCGTGCCATCGGCATAAACGCTTTGATATCAATCGGTTGGATATTCGTCGCGCAGCGACCGCACCATTCCTGTGCGGTAATTGCCCCAACCTGATCGCCCCCGCTTCATTGCGAAGCAATGCTTTCGCCTATCACCAGCATAGTCAGAGTTGATTTCACTGCCCGGCAGTGGCTGTGGATAATTGGCGCATTCGCTGGTAATGCTCACCGAACTTCCCTTTTAGCCGCCTGTTCAGGCGGCTTTTTTTTGCTTCTTTGAAATGTCATGAATCAAAAATACGTCAAAAGATCGCAGCCTTCGGCTGCTCCTACGCATTCCTATGCAGGAACTGCCGAAGGCTTGCGATCTTTTGATGTTCAGACGCACAAACGAAAACGGCCAACCCGAAGGTCAGCCGTTAGTGGATGTTGTCGCTGTTCATAGTGTTATGCGAGTAGCCCTCGTACCTCCTGCTTGACGCCCCATCCTTCGATGATGCCGCCCAAAGGCTCGACCACCGCCTCGAAGTCCTGCTCAAAGTCGCCGATGCCGTCATAGGTGGCGGACATCACTTTACTCAGTTCCAGGGCCCATGCGCCGTCATCGCGTACGCTGATCTGAGCATTCATGGATTCGCCGGAATAGTGCCCTGCCGCCCTGCGTGCCCGCTCCTCGTCCGGGAAAATGGCGTAGAACTCAATGGGATGGAATCGTGAAAAGTCGAAACCGCCTTCTTTCATGCGGCGCAGCACCGAGCTGCTGATGTCTTCTTGATAGGCTGTGCTCATGAAACGTCCTCCTCAAACCGATGGATAGACTTTCCGTACTCCCGACGCCTGCAACCGAATGGTGCAAGCATTGCGGCAACCACGTTGCCGAAGGGAAACAAGCATGTAGCTGACAAGACCAGACCTTAGCGATCCAATCGCTGATCTCGATTGCAGAGTAGCCTCAAGTAAGCGCCGCTGCCAAGGCCTGGTGTTTCACGAGTGTGCCAGAGAGTGTTTCAGACGGGAGTAATGTCGAGGATTTGTATGCTGTTCTGGGACTTGAGATTCTTGACGCTCGCATCAGCAGTGCGCCCTTCCAGATCGTTCAGATCCAGTTCGGCAGCGACAGGAAGGAGACGGGCCTTGATGAGTTTGGCGGCATGCTCGTTGTCCGGGCATTTGTCGCACTCAAAGACTTCATCGACTGTTTCGCCGTGATCATCCACGAAAGTGATTTTCCACTTTTGCATCAGTGCCTCCTCGAACAAACCCGCAAATGGGCGTACATCTATCTGGACTTTTGGCCTGACTGATCGTTCAAACGGATTACGGCACACCCACATGAAAACACACTGACCCTGTGGGAGCTGGCCAGCTTCCACAGGGGATGTGAATAACGTTAGTCGTTGCTTGGCTTGTTCACGGCTTGCAGTACGTATTGCGGCAAGGCAAACGCGCCAATGTGGATTTCCGGATTATAGTAGCGGGTGATGATGCCGCTGCCGGCGAAGCGCTGTTGCAGGGTTTCGCGGGACAATTTGCGATAGGCGGTATTGGTCGCGCCCCAGGCAAATGTCATCGAACCACCGATGTAGGTCGGCACGGCGGCCTGATAGAAGTGCCAGTCCGGGAAAAGGCTGCGCAGGCGGCCGGCGGTGGTTTTGACTTCTTCGATCTGCATGAACGGCGTGCCGTTCTGGGTCACCAGGATACCGCCCTCGTTCAGGCAGCGACGGCAGGCCTGGTAGAAGTTTTCCGAGAACAGCACTTCGCCCGGACCGATCGGGTCGGTGGAGTCAGAGATGATCACGTCAAACTTTTCGGTGGTGGTGGCGACGAAGCGCATACCGTCGTCGATCACCAGGTTCAGGCGTGGATCATCGAACGCACCCTTGGAGTGGTTCGGCAGGAATTCCTTGCACATGTCGACCACGGTGCCGTCGATCTCGACCATGGTGCCACCGTGCTTGGCCACTTCACGCAGCATGCCGCCGTCGCCGCCACCGATAATCAGCACGCGTTTGGCGCTGCCGTGCGCCAGGATCGGCACGTGGGTGAGCATTTCGTGGTAGATGAATTCGTCGGCTTCGGTGGTCTGGATCACGCCGTCCAGCGCCATGACCCGGCCCATGCGCGGGTTTTCGAAAATCACCAGGTGCTGGTGTTCGGTGCGCACTTCGTGCAGCAGTTTTTCCATGCGAAAACGCTGGCCGTAGCCTTCGTAGAGGGTTTCCAGGTAATCGCTGGTTGGAGTGTTGCTCATGGGAAGTGCTCCGATGAATGCGGTGGCAACGGACGGTTACCCGCCCATGAAGGCCAATCGATCAGCTCGATTGCCCGGGAAAGGCGCGCATTCTACGTCGCGGAAGATGACAGGTCGAACGTCAGTTGACGGCTCGACGCCAAACCTGTGGGAGCTGGCCTGCCAGCGATAGTATCGCTGCGGTCTATCAGAGACTCCGCAGTGATGCCATCGCTGGCAGGCCAGCTCCCACAGGTTTGGCGGTGTTTAGGGGTCAGATTCGCACGTTGCCCCGCGGCCCGGCGATGGCCCAGATGATCAGGCCCAGGACCGGCAACAGCAGGATCAGCAGGACCCAGACGATTTTCATCCCGGTGTCGGCGCCACTTTTCAGCACGTTGATGATTGCCCAGATGTCCAGGGCAAGAATGATCAGGCCAACCAGGCCGTTGAACGTGGAACCCATGGTGTCGCTCCCTAAGAGTGATGTGCACTCTTAGGATAGCCGGCCGTTGTCAGGGTTCCGTTTTATTCAAACGTGGATCGCCACTTTCAGGGCTTCCAGGGAAGGTGCGGCCGCGATGCCGACCTCGGCGCACAACTCGAGCACACGCGGCACGTCGTTGCCGTAGACCAGCACCACTTGCAGTTCGTCGTCCAGCAACTGGCTGAAGTTCATCAGCGTGTAGCCGCCGTTTTCCTTGTTCATGCTGCCCATCTGCACCTGGATGCGATTGAGCGCGGTCAGCGCTTCGGTCTTGGCCAGTTGCTTGGGTTTGATGTTGAAATCCACGCCCGGGCCGAACGACGCGACGATCTGCGCGAACAAGTCCATATAGGTGTCAGCCTGGAACAGCACGGTTTCCGGAAGGCTGCCGACGACCACCCATTCGCCCAACGGAATCGGGAAGGTGTCGTCGTAGTTGATGTCCGGATTGGCCGTCAGAAAAGCCTCTGGATCGGCGTAGGCCTGGGCCGCTTCGTCAGCGACCTTGAGGATTTCGTCTTCGCTCATGCACCCGGAGCTGATTTTGCTGATGAGTTCGACGAGTGCGGCTTTCATGGGGGCGGAATCCTGTAGCGAGGGAATTTTGAAGGCGCGAAGGATAGCGCATTACGCCCCGCAATTCCTGCGCGGGAACACGGTCGGGAATGTTGATGCACATCAAGATCCGCCGACTCGGGTAGCGGCACAATGCTGGCACCTTGCCAATGCTGTTTCCGCTATCAGAGAAGACCTCCATGGGTGCCTGGCTTAGCAACATCTCGCTGAAATATAAATTCTGGGCGGTCAACGCTGTCGCCTTCGTCACCACCCTGTTGTTGGTGCTGTACGCCGTACAACTCGAACAGCAGGCCCGCAGTCAGGCGGCTCAAGCGTCTGCTCAAGCGCAGGCGCGCTTGCTCAACGCCTGGCCTGCCGGGCAGGCGCTGCCCAAGGCCGATAACCTGCTGACGTTCAGCCGCGGGCAGGCGCCGTTGCTGAACGAGCAGCCCGTGCTGGAATTGGCGGATGCCAACGGCTGGGTCAAGATCAACTCGATGCCGCTGTTTGGCGACAACCCGCTGATGGGCGCGGAAGTGTTCACGCGCGCCGATGGTCAGCAAGTGGCAGTGATCGCTCATGGCCCGAGCCTGACCCAGGTGTTTGGCGAGCGTTTCGCCAATTACGCGGTGGCGGTGTTCATCCTGATGCTGGCGATGCTCGGAGCGTCGCAACTGTTGATCCGTTTTTTGCTCAGCCAGCTCAACACTTTGAAAGACGTGATGCTCCACGTTGAAAAAACCGGCGATCTGTCTGCCCGTGTGCCGCTGGCCTGCACCGACGAGGTCGGGCAGATGGCCGGCGCGTTCAACGCCATGCAGGCCGGTTATCAACGGGTGGTCACCACTGTCGCCAGCACCGCCCGGCAACTGGATGTCGGCGCGGCGCGCCTGGCATCGAGCATGAACGAGGTCCGTCACGGCATGCTGGGCCAGCAAAGCGAAACCGACCAGGCCGCCACGGCGATCAACGAAATGACCGCCACCGTCTATCACATCGCCCAGCACGCCGGCGCCACCCGCGACCTCTCGCAAACCGCCGATACCTTGGCCGGCAGCGGTCAGGAAGTGGTCAGTCGCGTGCAGAAGTCGATTGCCGGGTTGTCCACTGGCGTACAGCAAACGGCCGAGATGATTCAGCGTCTGGCCGAGGACAGTCAGAAGATCAACGGCGTGGTCAATGTGATCCACAGCATCGCCGAGCAAACCAACCTGCTGGCGCTGAACGCGGCGATTGAAGCGGCCCGGGCCGGGGAAATGGGACGTGGCTTTGCGGTGGTCGCCGATGAAGTGCGCAACCTCGCCAAACGTGTACAGGCCTCGACTGACGAAATCACCCTGATGGTCTCGGCGTTGCAGGCCGGAACCCGGGATGCGGTGGATTTCATGCAGGAAAGCTCGTTCAAGGCCGACGACTGCGTGCAACAGGCTCAAGAGGCCGGCGCCGCGTTGGTGGAAATCACCAGCGCCGTGGCGCAGATGCGTGAAAGCAACACGCAGATCGCGGTGGCGGCCGAACAGCAGAGCCAGGTGGCGGAAGAGATGAACCGGGCGGTGGTGAGCATTCGCGATGTGACCGAGAACACGGTGCAGCAGACGGTGGATTCGGCGACGACCAGTCATGAGTTGGCGGCGTTGGCCGGGGAGTTGAGCAAGGCGATAGGGCTGCTCAAGCTGTAAGGGCCCCTTCGCCGGCCCAATCAACATCAATTCTGACCATGGCACCTATCACTGCGATAGCCATCCTTGATTCGCCGCCCGCCCATGCCACGCCTATTCTTCAATCATGTGTTCAACATGGATCGAGGATCAGCATCATGGGCAAACGTCACCCCAACCTTCCCGCCTGGCAATGGCGCGCGTACCCGGACAACCACCAGCACCCGGCCAATCTGGTGTTGCACCTGATTGCCGTGCCGCTGTTCATCGTGGCGTTTCTGCTGCTGGTGTGCGGGGTGTTCAGCCTGAGCTTTGCAAACTTCGCGATTGGCATCATCGGCCTGCTCGCTGCATTGGGCCTGCAACGCCACGGTCACAGCCTGGAGGCGCAGGCCTCCGAGCCGTTCAGTGATCGCAAAGATGCGGTGTCGCGCCTGCTGGTCGAGCAGTTCCTGACCTTTCCGCGCTTTTTCCTCAGCGGCGGTTGGTGGCGCGCCTGGCGTGAGCGCCACCGTCGTCACTGATCAGGCAAAAATCGTCACGGTCTGGCGGCTCATGGCGATCAGCTGACCGTCCGCGCTCCACAGCTTAGCGGCCGCATGCCCATAGCCGTCAGCGGCATGTTCGATTTCTACGAGGTACTTGCACCAGTCCAGGGTGCTGAGCTCGAGCAAGGGCTGGACGAATTCGATGGTCCAGGTCAGCGTGCTGCCCATCGCGACTTTATTCAGGTGCGGTAGCAGCGCCGGCGGCCAGGCGTCCACCAACGCCAGGATATGCGCCTCAGTGACCGCCTCTTCCTTCACATCACCACGCAAGCGCACCCAGCCGCCCATCTCGCGGGATTTATTGCCCGTGAACGGCAGGCCGCCAACACTCCAGCGCATCGCCAGATGGCGCATGAATTCCGGAGTCATGCCTTTGACATACGGCAGCTCCTGGCAGTCGTCCCAGTGCTTCATGTCGGGAGCCGGCGTGGCGGCTACGGCCACTTCGGACGGCCGCGAGGCGCCAAAGCTGCCTTGGATCAACGTCACCACTTGTCCCTTCTGCATCGCCCGGCCCAGCACCTGGCTGACCGCCTTGCCTTCGCGCAGGACATCGACTTCAAAACTGACCGGCACTTCGGGTTCGACGGGCCCGACAAAGGTGATCGCCAGCGAGCGCACGGGACGATCCACCGGCACCCGTGCGCGCATGGCTTCGTATTGCAAAGCCGCGACCAGACCGCCGAAGCTGGCACGCCCCTGCGCCCATTCGGCCGGAATAGACAGCTCCAGCGGCTGGCTGCGGACGGCGTCGAGCAGATCGGAAAAGCGCATGAAAACCTCAAGGGCAGAAATGGAATGAAGCGATGTTAACCAGCCAGCGAGGATGGCACAGCGCTTATTCTGGCCAAAAGCACTGACAGATGAGCCGGATGTACACACTCTTTGTCGGAGCTGCCGAAGGCTGCGATCTTTTGATTTTGGCGTGAATGACGACGCAAAAGATCAAAAGATCGCAGCCTTCGGCGGCTCCTGCTGGGCCGTGGTGGCTTCAGGATTTGAAACAGGCGGCGCTGAGTTTGTCGAGAACAATGTCGGCACGGCCTTCGGCCTTGGCCATGGTGGTTTTCCACACGGCCACACAAGGTTGCAGATCCGCTTCGTGTTCGGCCCGGGCCAGCCATTGCCAGCAATCGTGCCAATCCCCCAAGGCCGCCTGAGCCGACTTGAGCCTCGGCAGGGCCGGTTTCGGCAAACGGTCCAGTTCGGGGTAGGCCTCGATGCCATACCGTACACGCTTGATCAACAAGCGCAGTCGATGGCGATCATGGGCAGGATCGTGCAAAGCCTCATCGAGTTTTTTCCACTGCTTGCCCAGGCGCTTTTCGATGCGTTTGCGCAGTCCCTTGAGCAACCCCTGTCGCTGGGATGCCCGCAGAAAACGCGGGAAGGCGTCGAAAATCATCAGCAACTGCGCCAGCTCGGTGCTTGCCGCGACCGCCGGATAGGCCACGGCCATCTGCGCCATGCGACGTTGCGCTGCCTCGGGTTGATCGTGCTCGAGCAAATACGCCGCCAGTACTTCGCGATCGCGCAACGGCGTGGTCAGGTCACCGACCCGGGACGCCGCCACTTCCAGCTGCTCGACCCCAGGCAAGCCGCGCAACGGCCGCAGCAGACTGCGCAAACGGCGAACCGTGGTGCGCAGATCATGCAACGCTTCCGGATCGGTGCGGGCATTCAAACGTGCCTGACACGACAGCAGGCGGACTTCCAGGCCCAGAACATGGGCCACTAACCGATCAACCAAGGCAGACATCGTTTGCTCCCTGAATCGAATTACTGATGCCTACATCATGCCTCAACGCCCGGCGCGTGATTCACGAATATAAAAGCGCGCCTTCTCGGCTTTCTTGGTGCAGCCTTCGAACGCTTCGAATTGCTGCTGGGTCTTGGCGCCGGTCAGCAACGACAGGGCCTTGGAGTAACTGACGGTGCCGGCGAAACCTTCGGCCTTGGCCAGGTCCAGCTCACGCCACGCGGCATCGATCCCGCTACCGCAGCTGTCACGGTACGCAGTCTTGCCGGCACAACCGGCGAGCGCCAGCGCAATCAAAGGCACACAGATCCAGGCTTTCATCACTCACACCTCAAAGATAGGTAAACAGTCGTGCAGGTAAGACGGTCCGGCGCGTGAAAAGTGCCTTGGCCCGCTGCGGAAACTATAGCGCTCGCGAGAATAACCATCTGCCGCCATGGAGTGTCGAAAAAACGACGCGTTCACCCTGCTGAACGACCTTAGCGATTGAAGCACGCCCCTCGTTGGGTGCATTGTTGAACCTTGTCAGACGAGGGCGATTCATGAAAAAGCGTGTCGCATTGGTGCTGGGTTCCGGTGGAGCCCGGGGCTATGCCCATATCGGTGTCATTGAAGAGATCGAGCGGCGTGGATACGACATCGCCTGCATCGCCGGTTGTTCGATGGGCGCCGTGGTTGGCGGGATTTATGCCGCCGGCAAACTGGATGAATACCGCAACTGGATCGAGAGCCTGGATTACCTCGACGTGCTGCGCCTGGTGGATGTCAGTTTTCGACTGGGTGCGATTCGCGGGGAGAAGGTCTTCGGGCAGATCCGCAAGATCGTTGGCGAGATCAATATCGAAGACTTGCGCATCCCCTACACGGCGGTGGCCACCGACCTGACCAACCAGCAGGAAATCTGGTTCCAGGAAGGTTGCCTGCACCAGGCGATGCGCGCCTCGGCGGCCATTCCGAGCCTGTTCACGCCGGTGATGCAGGGCAATCGCATGCTGGTGGACGGCGGTATCCTCAACCCGTTGCCGATCGTGCCGGTGGTGTCGAGCCATTGCGACCTGATCATCGCGGTCAACCTCAACTCCACCAACCAGCGCCACTATCAACTGGCCCGGCCGCGTTCAAGACCCGGTTCGACAGCCTGATGAGCTCGGTCGGCTCGAAGTTGCCATTCCGTCGCAAACAAGCGGAAAAGTTGCTGCTGCTGGAAAAGGAGGCATTGATCGCAGAAGCGGCCGAGATCAACCCCTGGATCGAATCCGCCGAACCCGAAGCCCAGCAACCGGCGGCCGCTCCGGAACGCGATGGCGCGCCGAAGTCAGCCACCGGCTCGTTCATCATCGACAACGTGGGGCCGGCGTCCTTGCTGGATTTGATCAACCAGAGTTTCGAAGTGATGCAGACGTCGTTGGCGCAGTACAAGATTGCCGGTTATCCACCGGATATCCTGATCAACGTGCCGAAGCGGGTGTGCCGGTTTTTCGAGTTCTACAAGGCGCCGGAATTGATCGCGCTGGGGCGCGAGATTGCGCGGGATACGTTGGATAGATACGAGAGTGAGCGGGATTCCTGAGGTTTCTCGAGTGAATGTGAGGGCCCCATCGCGAGCAGGCTCGCTCCCACAATTGATCTTTGGTAGACACAAAATTTGTGGATCACCTAAATCCACTGTGGGAGCGAGCCTGCTCGCGATCGGGCCGGATCAAGCAACACAAAACCCTAAAGACCACCTTCACTCAAAAGCCGATACCCAACCCCCGCCTCTGTCACGATAAACCGCGGCTGCGTCGGGTCATCCGCCAGCTTCTGCCGCAAGTGCCCGACCACAATCCGCAAGTAATGACTGTCCTCGGTATGGGTCGGCCCCCAGATGTCCTTGAGCAATTGCTGCTGGGTGATCACCCGCCCCGGGTGCCGCGCCAGTTGCGCCAGCACCGCGTATTCCTTGCGGGTCAACGCCACTTCGACGCCGTCGAGCAGCACCCGGCGATAGGCCAGGTCCACGGTCAACGGGCCGAACGCCAGCGCCGCTTGCTGTGCCTCGCCCACCGGAGCCTGACGCAACAAGGCACGCACCCGCGCCAGAAACTCCTGAATACCGAACGGCTTGGTCACGTAGTCATTCGCACCGCCATCCAGCGCTTCCACCTTCTGCCCCTCGCTGGCACGCACCGACAGGACCAGCACCGGCACTGTCGACCATTCACGAAACTCGCGCAGCACTTGCTGGCCGTCCATGTCCGGTAGACCGAGGTCGAGCACGAGGAGGTCCGGTTTGTTTAATGCGGCCTGTGCCAGGCCTTCCGTGCCGGTGCCGGCCTCCAGCACTTTATAGCCTTGGGAAGCGAGGCTGATGCGCAGGAATTTACGGATCTGCGGTTCGTCGTCGATGACCAAAATGGTCGCGGTCTGGCTCATGGTTTCTGATCGTGGCATGGAGAAATCCAAAGGGTATCAGGCTTCACTGTCAGCCCTCACTGTCAACGTCGGGTTGTTCCTGCAAAGGCAAGTGAAGAGTGATGCACGTGCCACGCCCTTCGATACCGTCGCCGACGCTGATTCGCCCGCCATGGGCGCCCACCATGCCCTGACAGATCGCCAGTCCAAGCCCCGTGCCCTGCCCGCCTCGATCTCCACGCGCGGCGGTGTAGAACATGTCGAAAATCTTCGCCCGCTCCTCCTCCGGAATGCCCGGGCCTTCATCGCTGACCGAGAAGAACAGCTCGCTGTCATCGGCGCCGGCGAGTAATTGCAGACGGCCGTGAGGTGGCGAAAAACGCGCGGCGTTTTCCAGTACGTTGACCAGTGCCTGCTCGATCAGCGCGGCATGCACGTACAGCAGCGGCAATTCGGCCGGCACTTGGGTGCTGACCTGCAGCGGTGCCAGCACCGCACGCAGGCGATTGAGGGCGCTGCCGACAATGTCGGCCGGCGACACCCAATCCCGTGCCAGCTTCAATGCGCCGTGGCCCAGGCGGGTCATGTCCAGCAGGTTTTGAATGTAGCGATCGAGGCGCTCGGCTTCATCCCGGGTGCCTTCGAGCAGTTCGCGACGATCCTCCAGCGGGATCGCCTCGCCGAGCGCCAACAGGCTGTCGATGCTGCCGCGCATGGACGTCAACGGCGTGCGCAGATCGTGGGACACCGACGCCAGCAAGGCACTGCGCAGTTGCTCGGTTTCGCCGTGCAGCCGCGCCGCTTCCAGGTCTTCGGCCAATTGCGCGCGAGCCAGGGCCTGGGCCAGCGGCTGACTCAACGCGGTCAATAACCGTCGACGCTGACCGCTCAAGGTCTGCCCTTCTTTGGCACAGACGCCGAGCAATGCCAGCGGCCCGTCTTCCACCGACAGCGGCCACCACCACCAACGCCCGAACGGCAACGTGCCAGTGCCCGCGCCCGCCGGTTGATCGTGTTGCCAGGCCCAGTCGGCGGCCGCGCGCTCGGCTTCGGAAAACTCCAGCGGGCCGCCGGTTTCGACTTTCCAGCCGCTCTGGCCATCGCGATTGAGCAGGCACAATTGCAGATCGCTCCAGCCCTCGAGGTGCTGGGCAGCGGCATTGACCACGGCCTGACGGTCAGTGGCCGCCGTCAGTTTGCGTGACAGGTCGAGCAGTTCGGTGGTTTCCTCCTGGGTGTCGCGCAAGGCCTGCAATTGCCGCCGCTGGCGCGCCGCGAGGTTGCCGGTGAGCGCTGCCATCAACAGGAAGAACAGCAAGGTCAGCACGTCTTCTTCACGCTGGATGCTGAAGGAAAAATTCGGTGGAATGAACAGGAAGTCGTACGTCAGGAAGGACAGCGCAGCACAGGCCAGCGCCGGGCCGAGGCTGCTGCGCACCGCCACCAGCAACACGGCGGCAAGGAACACCAGCGAAATATTGGGCAGCGGCAAGACACTCGCCACTGCCCAGGCCAGGGCAGTGGCGAGCACGGTCGCGACCAGCGCCAGCGCATAGTCGAACCACACCAGCGACTGTACCGGGCGTTGTCGTGGCGGATCCTGTTCGTGATCGCTGTCGATGACGTTGATTTCGAGCCCCCGTGCATGGCGCAATAAACGCGCCGCCAGGCCGCCACCGAACAGCCGACGGCGCAATCGCTGCCGGGACTGGCCGACCAGGACCAGGCTGGCACGTCGTTCAGTGGCGTGCTGAATCAGGGTTTTCGCCACCTCACCGGCCCGCAGCAACACCACTTCACCGCCGAGGCGTTCGGCCAGTTGCTGGGCACTTTGCAGACGCAGGCGTGATTGCTCATCACGCACGCTGCCGTTGTCCACATGCACCAGGCTCCACGGCAGATGCCGACGCTGGGCGACACGGCTGGCGTGACGCACCAGACGCTCGGCCTGGGCATCGCCATCGACACCGACCAGCAAACGACCGCGCACCGTCGGTGCTGCCTGGCCAAGCTGACGATACCCCTGGGCCAGGTCGTTATCGACCTGAGCCGCAGCGGTTTGCATCGCCAGCTCACGCAGGGCAGTAAGGTTGGTCTGGGAGAAGTACGCATCGATGGCCGCCCGCGCCTGCTCCGGCACATAGACCTTGCCGTCACGCAGACGCTCAAGCAGCTCCCGTGGCGGCAAGTCGATCAACAGCAATTCGTAGGCTTCTTGCAGCACCCAGTCCGGCAGGGTTTCGCGGACTTGCACGCCGGTGATCCCGCGCACCTGATCATTGAGGCTCTCCAGGTGCTGAACGTTGACCGTGGTGTACACGTCAATGCCGGCGGCGAGCAGTTCCTGAATATCTTGCCAGCGTTTGGCGTGACGACTGCCCGGTGCATTGGTGTGGGCCAGCTCGTCCACCAGCACCAGTTTCGGCTTGGCGGCGAGCAAGCCGTCGAGGTCCATTTCTTCGAGGGTCACGCCCCGGTATTCCGAGCGCACCAAGGGTTGCTGCGGCAAGCCGCCCAGCAGCGCCTCGGTCTCGGCGCGGCCATGGGTTTCGACGACGCCGGCAATAAGCTTCACGCCTTGGCGAAGTTGGGTATGGGCGGCTTGCAGCATGGCGTAGGTCTTGCCGACACCAGGCGCGGCGCCGAGGAAAACCTTGAGCCGGCCACGACCGTCGCGGGGCAGGTCTGCTAACAGCGCGTCGGCGCGGCCGGAGTCACTCATGCTTTGATATCTCTTTTTTTCAGAGGTTGATGAGGTGATTGTTCTGCCGTCATCGCCAGCAGGCTGGCTCCCACAAGAATTCAGCACTCCCTGTGGGAGCTAGCCTGCTGGCGATTGGCGCCACCACCGATCTACAGTTTTTCCAACGCCATGTTCAACGCCAGCACATTCACCACCGGCGGCCCCACCAGCGGCTGCTCGATGTGCGCATCCAACAGGTTCTGGAGCGTCGCCACCGGCAGGTTCCGCGCCGCCGCAACTCGCGCCAGTTGATAGGCAATTGCGGCCGGAGGCAAGTGTGGATCGAGGCCACTGCCAGAAGTGGTCACCAGCGCCAACGGCACCGGCCCCTGCCCTGGCACTCGCTGTTTGTTGGCATCGTCGATCACCCGAGTGGCCAAGGCCGGGTTACTTGGCGAGAGGTTACTGGCGCTGCTCGATACCGTGGCGAAAGCACCGGCGGATGGCCGTGGATGGAACCAGGCATCACCGGTGAAATCCTGGGCAATCAGCGAGGAGCCGCGGACCTTGCCATCGGCGTCGTGTACGAGGCTGCCGTTGGCTTGATCCGGGAACGCGACCTGGGCGACACCGGTGACCACCAAGGGGTAAGCGACGCCGGTGATCAGGGTCATCAAGACCAGCAGGCTCAGGGCCGGACGTATCATTGTGGACATTTCAAAATCCTCGAATTCATTAAAAACATGCACATCACCCTGTAGCGAGGGAGCTTGCTCCCGCTGGACTGCGAAGCAGCCCCACCTGGACACAGTGTTTATTCAGGTACACCGCATCGGCTGGTTTTACGACTGCTGCGCAGTCGAGCGGGAGCAAGCTCCCTCGCCACAAAGGCCAACGCTAACCATCAAACCAGATGCAACGCCGTCAACAGCATGTCGATCGCCTTGATGCCCACGAACGGCACCAGAATCCCGCCCAGTCCATAGATCAGCAGATTGCGACGCAGCAACGCCGCCGCACTCGCCGCCTGCACCCGCACACCGCGCAGCGCCAGTGGAATCAGCACCACGATGATCAAGGCGTTGAACACAATCGCCGACAGAATCGCGCTCTGCGGACTGCTCAGGTGCATGACGTTCAGCACGCCCAATTGCGGGTAGATCGAGGCGAACAGCGCCGGCAGGATCGCAAAGTATTTGGCCACGTCGTTGGCGATGGAAAAGGTCGTCAGCGCACCACGGGTCACCAACAATTCCTTGCCGATCTGCACCACGTCCAGCAACTTGGTCGGATCGCTGTCGAGGTCAACCATGTTCGCCGCCTCGCGTGCGGCTTGCGTACCATCGTTCATCGCCATGCCGACGTCTGCCTGGGCCAGCGCCGGGGCGTCGTTGGCACCGTCGCCGCACATCGCGACCAGGCGCCCGTCGTTCTGCTCGTGACGAATACGCGCCAGTTTTTTCTCCGGCGTGGCTTCGGCCAGTACGTCGTCGACGCCCGCTTCAGCCGCAATGGCTGCTGCGGTCAGCGGGTTGTCGCCGGTCACCATGACGGTGCGAATCCCCAATTTGCGCAGCTCGGCAAAACGTTCGCGGATGCCGGGCTTGACCACGTCCTTGAGGTGAATCGCACCGAGCAACTTACCGTCGACGCAGACCAGCAACGGCGTGCCGCCGCTCTGGGCAATCTTGTCGATTTCACGGGACAGGGCCGGGGCGAGATCAGCGCGTTTCAGGCCGACGAACGCCAGCAAAGAATCCACTGCGCCTTTGCGATACACGCGGCCCTGATAGTCAACGCCGGACAGGCGGGTTTCAGCACTGAACGGTACGGCGGTCAACAGCTCGGTGCTCGGCTCAGGCTGCGGATGCAGGCCCCGCAAGTACTCGACGATGGATTTACCTTCCGCCGTGTCATCGGCCAGCGAGGCGAACAGCGCGCCCTCGGCCAGTTCCCGGGCGTTCACACCTGGCGCGGCATACACCGCGGTGCAACGACGGTTACCGAAGGTGATGGTGCCGGTCTTGTCCAGCAGCAGCACATGCACGTCCCCCGCCGCTTCCACGGCGCGGCCGGATTTGGCGATCACGTTCAGGCGCACCAGACGGTCCATACCGGCGATACCGATGGCCGAGAGCAAACCGCCGATGGTGGTCGGAATCAGCGTGACCAATAACGCCACCAGGAACACCAGCGGCAGGCTGCCGTTGGCGAAGTGGGCGAACGGTTGCAGGGTGACGACCACGAGCAGGAAGATCAGGGTCAGGCCGATCAACAGGATGTCGAGCGCCACTTCGTTCGGGGTTTTCTGGCGTTTGGCGCCTTCGACCAGCGCGATCATGCGGTCCAGTGTCGACTCGCCAGGGTTGGCAGTGATGCGCACCAGCAGCCAGTCAGACACCAGGCGAGTGTTGCCGGTGACAGCCGAACGGTCGCCGCCGGATTCACGGATCACCGGCGCGGATTCACCAGTGATCGCCGCTTCGTTGACCGCCGCGATGCCTTCGATGACTTCGCCGTCACCGGGGATCATTTCCCCGGCTTCGACGCGCACCACATCACCCTTGCGCAGGCTGGTGGCCGGCACTACCTGAAAGGCGCCGTTGCTGGTTTTGCGGCGTGCGCTCAAGCCTTCGCTGCCAGCCTTGAGGCTGTCGGCGCGGGCCTTGCCGCGACCTTCGGCCAGGGCTTCGGCAAAGTTGGCGAAGAGCACGGTGAACCACAGCCACAGCGCGATTTGCGCGGCGACGAAAGTGGGCACGGCGCTGTCGGGAATAAAGCACAAAACGGTGGTCAGCACGGCGGTCAGTTCGACCACCAGCATCACCGGCGCACGCTGCAATTGCCGTGGGTCGAGCTTGACGAAGGCTTGCACCAGCGCCGGGCGCCAGAGGGCCGAGATCGCGGTTTTCGGTTGTTCCGGCGCCTTCACGGCAGCGGGTTTGGTTGCGGGCATATTCATCATTGACTCCTTAGAAGCCCATGCTCAGATGTTCAGCGATTGGGCCCAACGCCAGGGTCGGCAGAAAGGTCAGGCCGCCCACCAGCAAAATGGTCACGGTCAACAGGGTCACGAACAGCGGACCGTGGGTCGGGAAGCTGTTCTGGCCAATCGGTGCGGTTTTCTTCATCGCCAGGCTGCCGGCCAAGGCCAGTACCGGGAGGATGTAACCGAAGCGACCGATCAACATGCCAAGACCGAGCATCAGGTTGTGGAACGGTGTGTTGGCGCCGAAACCGCCGAACGCCGAACCGTTGTTGGCACTGGCCGAGGTATAGGCGTAGAGCAACTGGCTGAAACCGTGGGGTCCGGGGTTGGTTACCGACGCCACCGGACCTGGCAGGCTGGCGGCAATCGCACTGAGCACCAGCACACCGACCGGCATCACCAGCAAGGTCACCACCAGCAGTTGCACTTCCTTGGCCTGCAATTTCTTGCCGAGGTATTCCGGAGTACGGCCGATCATCAGGCCGGCGAGGAACACTGCGATCAACACGTTGAGCAACATGCCGTAGAGCCCGGCGCCGACGCCGCCGAAGATCACTTCGCCGACCATCATATTGACCATCGCGACCATGCCGCTCAGCGGATTAAGGCTGTCGTGCATACCGTTGACCGAACCGTTGGACGCGGCGGTGGTGGTCACCGACCACAGCACCGTGGCGGTAGTGCCGAAGCGTGCTTCCTTGCCTTCCAGCGGCGCGGTCTGTTCGACGGCGACGTTGTTCAGGGAAGGGTTCGGCTGGTATTCAGCCCACAGCGAGGTGGCGCCGCCGATCAGGAACAGCGCCAGCATGCAGGCGATGATCGCCCGGCTCTGACGCAGGTCCTTCACGTAATGGCCGAAGGTGAACACCAGGGCGACGGGGATCAGGATGATCGAGGACACTTCGAACAGGTTGCTCCACGCCGTCGGGTTCTCGAACGGGTGCGCCGAGTTGACGCCGAAGAAGCCACCGCCGTTGGTCCCCAGCTGCTTGATCGCAATCTGGCTGGCGGCCGGGCCGAGCGGAATCACCTGATCGACGCCTTGCATCGTCACTGCATTCACGTACTGCGCGAAGGTTTGCGGCACACCCTGCCAGACCAGATACAGCGCCAGCAGCAGGCACAGCGGCAGCAGGCCGTAGAGGGTGGCGCGGGTCATGTCGACCCAGAAGTTGCCGAGGGTCTTGGTCGATTTGCGACCGATACCGCGACACAGCGCAACCAGCACAGCGAGCCCGGTGGCGGCGCTGACGAAGTTCTGCACGGTAAGGCCGGCCATCTGACTCAGGTAGCTCAGCGAGGCTTCGCCGCTGTAACCCTGCCAGTTGGTGTTGGTCATGAAACTGACGGCGGTGTTGAACGCCAGCGTCCACTCCTGACCCGGCAGATTTTGCGGGTTGAGCGGCAAGTGGTCCTGGAACAACAGAATCGCGAACAACAGCAAGAAGCCCGCAAGGTTGAAGGCGAGCAAGGCCAGGGTGTATTTCTGCCAGCTCTGTTCGGCCTGCGGATCAACACCGGCCACCCGATAACAGCCCCGCTCCACCGGCCCCAGGATCGGTGTCAGCCAGGTGCGCTGCCCCTCCATGACCTTGTAGTAGAACCGCCCGAGAAACGGTGCCGGAATCAGCACCACGGCGAAGAAGGCCAGGATCAGCCAATAGTCATAACTGTGCATAGCCGCTCCTAGTTCCGGTCCGCGCGCAACAGCGCAACCAACAGATAAATGAACAGCCCCAGACACCCCGTCCAGAACGCTCATGGAAGTTCTCCGTGTTACGGCGTATTGCCGCGTGTGGAGTCATTGTCGGAACGAAGGCTGTAAAGGAGCGAGATCGAGGGTGTTGGCTGTGCATAAAGAAAGCGTAAAGAGTGGGTTTATGCTGGGGTTACAGCAGTGTCTGGACTGGCCTCATCGCTAGCAGGTTCGCTGTATGGTAGGACTTGATGGGAGGTGGAGGGACAAGGCTCGATTCTGACTGTTGGCGCAGTACAGACCGTGCGGGCTTGAACCGGCCTAAATGATTTCGGACACTTCAATGGGGCGCTATGATGGCGCCCAAGCCAATCGTAGAACTCTTACACATGTTTGATCACACGGATTTGCATCGGCAAGATCTCCCGCTGCTCGCTGATTGCCTCGCCAACGGCGTGCTTGCGGCAGGCGCAGGTCAGCTCGTGCTCGGGGCAGTTCGTGAATGACTTCGATACGCGGAAGATCGGCGGGCAGAGGCTCGCGTTTGCCCCGTCGCTTCGTCGACGCCTTTCCGCTTCATTGAACAAGACCATTTGCGGGGTCGCAGGATCGGCAGCTCGCCCTGACTTGCACCCGAAAAGACGCTGGCGCAACAGCGCGTTATCTTCTTCGAAACGAACGATCTTGCCCTTATCCGACTCGCGCTCGCTCAGCATTTGCTCAAGCAGGTGCTTGAGCAAAACAGGGTCGTCAGGAAGGTCTTTGGGCATGGAAGTCATGCCCTGGACTATACCGAATAAGGGGACAAATCGGCGTCAAAGCCTTGATGCGTAAGGTCGCGCCACAAATCAAAACCGTCCAGTAACCAGTTGAGTTCTTGAACCGTCAGCACGATGGCTTCATCCGAACAATCCGGCGATGTTTTGAAGCGCTCGGACCCCAGGCTTTAGCCAAAAGCAAAAGCCATTGTGCTCCCAAAACAAAATCTTCACTCGACTTCGAGGCTCGTTGAGGAAGATGAAAAACACTGGGTCAAACAACGTGACCTTGATGTCCAGTTCTACCAGAGCGGCGAGGCCATCAATGGATCTACGGAAGCCGACGGGCTTGGGGTAGAGATAGACTTTATCGACGTTTGCATCGGGACGCATTATGAGGTGCTGGCTCCGGAAAAGAATCGAGAGCACAGCATTGGGGATCATGTTGTGACTTTGAATGTGGGGTTTATGGAGCACTTACAAACCAACTGCGAGGCTTTGTCCAATGCACAAAAAGATCAGGCTCGCCTGCATGACCGCATTTCCACTTCCGATCAGCGGTTGTCAGTGCTTATCCGCTGAGGATCCAGTCCGAGGCTACTTTGTGCCAGCCGTTGCTAAAGCTGGCGGCGTGACCCAGCGCATGCTCAACAAATTGCCGCCATCACCGGCAAAGGCGACCAAGTACTAATTGCGCTGGCGTGTCAGACCTATACGATCAACTGCAAAGTGAGAACTAAGTTGCCAAAATCAGTAATCAAAAAAGCCGCGTCCAGTTTTCCGTCCCAACCTATTTCCCCTGACCATTTTTCTAAGAAGTGGATGAGCTCGGTATTTGGGATCGCCGGTTTCATCGTGGAGAGTTTCCATGATCGAAAGGTTAACGTCATTACCAATCAGGTCGGCTAGGGCGAGAGGGCCTATTGGATGGTTCGCGCCAAACCGCATTGCTTTGTCTATCTCTTCGGCGCTGGCAACGCCTTCCGCTAAAATCCCGATTGCTTCATTGATCATTGGAATTAGCATTCGATTAACGATGAAGCCTGGCGCTTCATTTACTACAACAGGGTCTTTGCCAAGTTTTTTTGCGAAATCTACTGCCCAATCAATAGTGCTTTGATGTGTGGCTATTCCGACAACCACTTCAACTAGTCGCATTACCGGCGCGGGATTGAAAAAGTGCAAACCTATAACTTGTCCCGGATCTTTTGAAACACTAGAAAGTTCAGTGATGGATAGAGAAGATGTGTTGGATGCCAGGATCGCTCCCGGCTTTGCAATTCTAGCCACATTATGAAATATTTCTTTCTTTGAACTTATATTTTCCGCAACTGCTTCGATAAAACAATCGGCATCAGAAAGCTCGTGATATTCATTGCAGCATACAATTTTGTCTGAGTATTTTTTTGCGGCTTCTGGGGTGAGCCGCCCTTTCGCAGCAAGCCTATCCCACTGTGTTTTCAATCCCAGCAATGCATCGACTGCTCCATTCTCACTGCGCCCCCTCCAGTATATTACTGAGACGTGCTCGGACTGTGCGAGGATTTGAATTATCCCTCTGCCCATAGTTCCTGTCCCGATAACAGCAACAATGCTCGGCTTGCTAAAAATACTCAATTCGGCACCACACAATTTATAGGTTTGTAGGTTTACGTGTTCGACGCAACAGATCTCAATGCTTTTGCAGGGTTACCAAAAACGGTAGTAAATGGAGGGACGCTCTTCGTCACTACTGCCCCCATGCCGACGATCGCACCCTCCCCAATAATAATTGGCCTGTCAGTGGTGCCCTGCTTAATCATCGCCCCAGTACCAATGTAGGCGTGATCTTCAATAACTACGCCGCCATTGCATTGAACGTTTGGCGCAAAAGTAACATAATCACCAATTACGCAATCGTGCGCAACATAAGAATACAAGTTTGCGTGAAAAAATTTTCCTATTTTTGTATTTGATGTAACGGTTGTGAACGGGCAAAAAATGCCTCCCACCCCAATGTCATTATTGCTAAGTTTTATAGAATTGACAGCAGATATAGGAAATGGGTGCACTCCAGCGGCCATTAGCTTTTCCGCTAACGACTGCCTCACCCTGCTATTAGCAATAGTTATGTTGAAATATTTCTCGTAATCCATATTTAGAAAGGACGCGGTATCTATTATATCGTATCCGTTCATTGTGGCTTCTTTTGGGTTGTCATCCACAAAAACCACCTTGAATGGCGCCTCGGAGATCATTCCAAGTAGCTCCGAAGCCAGTGGGGCTACTTCACGGCCGAATCCTCCGGCGCCTACAATTCCATAAATTTTCATTGGTTATCCCTGATATGACTTGCCGTGTGCAAAAAATGGCGAGCATTGTAACTATTGTTTCTCTCTCGAGCGAGCCCATGAGGGTGATCTTGAGCTGATCGGGGAAGGGAGATTAGGGTGACCATTCGCAGGATCACCATTCCGCTACAAGGCCCTATTCCTCCTTTGTTGGCTGCCAGGAATGCGGATATCGCCGCAGTTTTTTTTGCGCTGATCAGCATCAATGGCGTCGATGACGTGCTTTAAGCCAGTCCTCGCATCACAGGAAGGATTCGGCTGGACGCCGTATGCAGGAATATTGCAGAGTTTTCTTCCCCAAGACGCAACGCTTTGACCAATATTCATTGGATTAGAAGAGCCGCAAAAACGGATCGTTGTCAGAGGCGATTTCGACAACCCCTCTAAATTTAAAGGGCGTGGATCGATTTTTATACGGCATCACATTGCACCAACGCCCCCAACTGGTGCGAAAACCCCCACCAACCAGCACCAAACATCCCCGATACGACACCTTTTTACGCTTTACGACTGCCATCACAACACTGGCACGCCCACTGCACACGCCCTCCCCGAGCTTTCCAAACCGTTCAGGGAGCAAACGATGAACACACAACTCAAACCCACGCTGGGCACGCTGCACCTGTGGGGCATTGCGGTCGGACTGGTGATTTCCGGTGAGTATTTCGGCTGGAGTTACGGCTGGGGCGTGGCCGGGACACTGGGATTTCTGGTGACCTCCTTCATGGTCGCCACCATGTACACCTGCTTCATCTTCAGCTTCACCGAGCTGACCACCGCGATTCCTCATGCAGGCGGTCCCTTTGCCTACAGCCGCCGCGCCTTTGGCGAGAAAGGCGGATTGATCGCCGGGCTGGCGACGCTGATCGAATTCGTCTTCGCCCCACCGGCCATTGCCCTGGCGATCGGCGCGTATCTGAACGTGCAATTCCCGGCACTTGATCCGAAGCACGCGGCAGTCGGCGCGTACATTGTTTTCATGGGCCTGAACATCCTCGGCGTGAAACTGGCAGCGACGTTCGAGCTGGTGGTCTGCGTCCTGGCAGTCGCCGAGTTGCTGGTGTTCATGGGCGTGGTGGCGCCGGCGTTCAGTTTCAGCAACTTTGCGCTGAATGGCTGGGCCGGTTCCGATGTGTTCGGCGCACCGGCGATTGCCGGGATGTTTGCGGCGATCCCGTTCGCGATCTGGTTCTTCCTCGCCATCGAAGGCGCCGCCATGGCCGCCGAAGAAGCCAAGGACCCGAAACGCACGATTCCGAAGGCGTACATCAGCGGCATTCTGACCCTGGTGCTATTGGCCATGGGCGTGATGTTCTTTGCCGGCGGCGTCGGCGACTGGCGCACCCTGTCCAACATCAACGACCCGCTGCCACAAGCGATGAAAACCGTGGTCGGCGAAAGCTCCGGCTGGTTACACATGCTGGTGTGGATCGGCCTGTTCGGTCTGGTCGCGAGTTTCCACGGGATCATCCTCGGCTACTCGCGGCAGTTCTTCGCCCTCGCCCGCGCCGGTTATCTGCCGGCGTCGCTGGCCAAACTCTCGCGCTTCCAGACGCCACACCGGGCCATCATCGCCGGCGGTGTCATCGGCATCGCCGCGATCTACAGCGACGGCTTGATCA
>LNAP01001862.1_pt1 | contig 21805 bp, 19 predicted proteins | sample 602601 | NCBI WGS metagenome assembly LNAP01 (sample SAMN02440304, study PRJNA202911) | soil metagenome | biome: Subtropical and temperate rainforests or woodlands; isolation source: soil samples (1 kg each in a 20% v/v slurry with milli Q water) were... ...
CGCATGAAGGTGAGTTTGCACGAATTTTCGACTATAGCGGTAGCAAGCTCGAGCGTGCGCGACTTGCTGCGCGGGATAGTGGCGCTATTGTCTTGCTTAAAGGGGCCGATACGGTTATTGCAGCGCCGGATGGGCGAGCTATCATTAACGCCAATGCTCCCCCTGATCTTGCCACAGGAGGAACAGGAGACGTGCTTACAGGCCTGATAGCAGGTCTGATGGCTCAGGGGCTTGAGCCTTTTTTTGCTGCAGCGGCTGCCGCTTGGTTGCATGGCGAGGCAGCACGTTTGTTTGGACCGGGCCTGATTGCCGAAGATCTGCCGGAAATTTTCCCCAGGGTTTTGCGCCGGCTTAGAAAACGCGCATTCATGTAGGCGGCTGGCAAGCGTTACACTTGCGTTCTGTTTACTCCGGCTGCGAAATTTTGTAGCTTTGCTTGAGGCGCTTTATGTCCGATGTAATCGCTCTGATTTTCGATTTTGATGATACGCTTGCTCCCGACAGCACCTCGGGGTTTCTGACTTCGATGGGAGTCGATGCCGGGCATTTCTGGACGCAACGGGTCGGTCCGTTGTTATCCGAGCACGATTGGGATCCTGTACCGGCCTATTTATATGAAATGATAGAGCTGTCCAAGTCGAAAGAGCATGGACTTATTACCCGGGAACGTTTGGCGCAGTGGGGCGGAAGCCTGCCGCTACACGACGGTGTGGAAACATTGTTCAGTCGCTTGAGGGCCGTGGTCAGGGCAGAGCATCCCCAGGTGCGCCTTGAGTTCTACCTGATTTCCAGCGGTATTGGCGATGTGGTCAGGCACACGCCGATTGCCCATGAGTTCACCGACATCTGGGCTTCGGAATTTACTTATGGTCCGGACGGAGGAATCCATTTTCCGCGACGTATTGTCAGTTTTACCGATAAAACACGGTATTTGTTTCACATTCAGAAAGGCATCATAGGCGCTTCGTCCCGCAACAAGCCTTTTGAAGTCAACAGAAAAGTAGAGCAAGATAAACTTCGAGTGCCGTTTCAACAGATGATATTTGTGGGCGATGGCTATACCGATATCCCGTGTTTTTCCCTGATCCGCAGTGCGGGTGGTGTTGCATTTGGCGTGTGGGATCCTAAGCATCGCGATAAACGCAGCCGGGCGTGGGGGTTTATTCAAGAAGGCCGCGTATCCAATCTGAATCAGGCGCGTTACGACGAGCAAGCCGAGCTTTATCAATGGCTTGAAGAAGCTGTCGAAAGCCTGGCCGGACGAATCGCTTTAAATTCGCGGATATATGGCGGCTGATACCCCTTTAGACTCTGACTCATTGTCTGGCGCGCCCCGTGAGGCGGCCAGTTCAGTCCTTGCGCTATACAGCAGTGCTGACACGGTTGCAATGCAGGCCGCATTGCAACAAGCACATATGGCCTGGGCGGCTGGTGAAGTTCCTGTTGGCGCGGTTGTGGTGGACGAAACGGGCAAACTGATCGGCAGCGGTTTCAATCGCACGATAACCGATCACGACCCGACCTGCCATGCTGAAATCGTGGCGTTAAGGCAGGCCGCCGGTACAGCAGGCAATTATCGCTTGCCGATGGCAAGCGTGTTCGTGACTTTGGAGCCCTGTGTCATGTGCCTGGGCGCCATGTTGCATGCCAGGATAGGGCGAGTTGTTTATGGTGCATCCGACCCCAAGACGGGAGCCTGTGGCAGTGTTTTAAGTCTTCACACGAATACAAAACTTAACCACCATACGATGGTGTCGGGCGGATTGCTGGCCGACGAGTGCGGCGATTTGCTTCGTCAGTTCTTCAGAGAGCGGCGAGCTAAAGCGAAACGTCCTTTATAGGCCTATATGTGTCGCCGCTATGGATGGGCGTCCACTATACTTACGTTTTTCTTTTGTCTTGACGACCACAACCATGACGCACCCCGAGCACCCCCATCATTGCGAGCATTGCCATCCGCGCGGTATTTATTTGATTTCGCCGTCGGGGGCGGTATCTGAGCCATCGGCGCTGGCATTGGCGCAAGAAAGGCTTGCCGAGCTGGGTTTTAAAACAAAAGTCGATAAAGCGGCATTACTCGTACATGAGCGTTTTGCCGGCAGCGACAAGGAACGCCTGGCCGGTATTGAGCGTTCGCTAAAGCAAAAGCATCCAATCGTCATGGCCACGCGCGGCGGTTATGGCTTAAGCCGATTGTTGCCATTTATTAACTGGAAAGCAGTGGCCGATAGTGGAAAGATTTTCATAGGCCAGAGCGACTTTACGGTGTTTAACTTGGCGTTGTTGGCGCAAACCGGGGCACACAGTTTTGCGGGCCCAACGGCTATTTTCGATTTCGGCGCCAAGAAAATGGATGACCTTACCGCGGCCCTGTTTGTTGAAAGCATGGATGAGGAGCTTGAAATACTTAGCTTCGAGTCGCCGGACTCTGATCCGGTGGACGCGCGTGGCGTTCTATGGGGCGGCAATCTTGCCATGGTGGCGTCGTTAGTGGGAACGCCCTATATGCCTAAAATAAAAGGTGGTATTTTGTTTCTCGAGGATGTCGGCGAGCATCCTTTTCGCATTGAACGCATGCTTACGCAGTTATGGCATGCGGGTATTTTGGCGCGTCAGAAGGCGATTGTACTGGGCCGCTTTAGCGAATATCGACTGGCGGCTCACGATAACGGTTTTGATCTGCCTTCGGTGGTCCGATGGCTGCGCGAAACGGTCAAGGTGCCTGTGGTGACCGGCCTGCCGTACGGACACGTCAAGGTGAAGGCAACGCTGCCAGTTGGCAAGAAAGTGGGTATTGCCACTGAGGATGGCATGGCGCATTTAGTGCTTGAAGAGCATTTTTAAGCAACATCTTTGTAAAACTGGCGGGCATTTCGGACGAAGTTTTGGGTAACTTGTTAAACTATCAGGTTATTCAGACCTCTAACACGCGAACAATCTAAGTGATATCCACTGCAAATCTTACTATCCAGTTTGGCCCAAAACCCCTATTTGAGAACGTCAGCGTCAAGTTTGGCGAAGGGAATCGTTACGGACTGATCGGCGCTAACGGCTCCGGCAAATCCACCTTTATGAAAATCATAGGGGGTGATCTCGAGTCCTCTGCCGGCAACGTATCGCTTGAGCCTGGTGTCCGGCTGGGTAAATTGCGTCAGGACCAATTTGCATTTGAAGATATCCGCGTGTTGGATGTTGTGATGATGGGCCACGAAGAAATGTGGCAGGTCATGACCGAACGTGATGCCATTTACGCTAACCCGGATGCCACCGAAGAAGACTATATGCATGCGGCCAACCTAGAGGCCAAGTTTGCCGAGTACGATGGCTATACCGCCGAGGCGCGTTGTGGCGAGTTGCTATTGGGTCTTGAAATACCAGTTGAGCAGCACAACCTTCCTATGCGTGAAATCGCACCTGGCTGGAAGCTGCGAATCCTGCTGGCGCAAGCGCTGTTTTCGAACCCGGATGTGTTGTTACTGGACGAGCCTACCAATAACCTGGACATCAATACCATACGCTGGCTCGAAGAGGTGCTTAATGGTTATCAAAGCACCATGATCATTATCAGCCATGATCGCCACTTTCTGAATCAGGTTTGTACACACATGGCCGATCTGGATTATCGCGAAATCCGCATTTATCCAGGTAACTACGACGATTACATGCTGGCATCGACGCAGGCGCGCGAACGCGTCGTGGCGGCGAACACCAAAGCGAAAGAGCGTGTTGCCGATCTGCAGGACTTTGTACGCCGTTTTGCGGCAAACAAATCCAAATCGCGCCAAGCCACCTCGCGTTTAAAGCAAATTGACCGCATCAAGGCAGGTACCATCGAGGTTAAGCCCTCGTCCCGCCAGAATCCTTATATTCGATTCGAGCAAACCAAGGTATTGCATCGTTTGGCGGTTACCGTTGAGTCGATTAGCAAGTCGTTCGAACATCCGGTAATTCGTCCGTTTTCGACCATGATCGAAGCCGGCCAGAAAATTGCCATTATTGGTGCGAACGGTGTAGGTAAAACAACGCTGCTGCGTATGCTTGCTGGCGACCTTGCTCCGGACACGGGCAGCGTCAAATGGTCTGAAAATGCCGATCTTGGCTATATGGCGCAAGACGTATCCGATCAATTTCAATCGGATACGAATTTGTTCGACTGGTTCATCGACTACCGGCAGGCTGGTGATGATGATCAGTCAATACGCTCGGTGCTAGGACGGTTGTTATTTTCAGCCGACGATATTCCCAAGGCAGTCAAGGTGCTTTCGGGGGGTGAAAAAAACCGTTTGAGCTTTGGCCGGTTAATGCTGGGCCGCCATAATGTCATGTTGCTGGATGAGCCCACCAATCACCTGGATATGGAGTCGATCGAGTCATTGCAATATGCACTTGAAACTTATGCGGGTACTTTGATATTTGTATCGCATGACCGCGAATTCGTTTCCGGCGTCGCCACCCGTATCATCGAAATTTTGCCTACCGGCGAAGTAAACGATTATTTGGGCGGTTATGACGACTACCTTAATTCACGCGGGATTGAAGTCTAACGGTGCTTTACACATTGGCTGGGCTTGCTACCTACCAGGAAGACATAAAAAAAAGTCGTTTCCTGGTGTGGGCGGCGCCCATTCAATCTGCGCCCGAAGCGCTGCGTTTTTTTGCCGGGCACAGTGTGCCGGCCGCCACCCATAATTGCTGGGCTTACCGCATAGGGAATGAATATCGCTTTAACGACGATGGGGAGCCTGGCGGTACCGCTGGACGACCCATATTGCAGGCGATTGAAGGACAGCAATGCGATCGCGTGGCGATTTTGGTGGTGCGCTGGTTCGGAGGCGTCAAGCTAGGGCCGGGGGGCCTGATTCGCGCTTATGGCGGTACGGCTGCCCAATGCCTTCGACTGGGTGCCAAAGTCGCCGTGGTCGACGAGGTGACTGTGCAATGCAGTTGCGCGTTTGGCGATATGGCTATTGTGCAGTCGCGTTTGGCGGCACTTGAGGCCAGGGTGGTAACCGAGGCGTTTGACCCGTCTGGCGTAGCGTGGGAGATTGTTCTTCCACGCAGCCAACTGCCAGACTTCATCGATCAGTTAACCAACCTGACGCGCGGCCAGGGAAAATACCGAATTGAAGGCGACGAGCAAGTTGTTTAGCGTCGCCTGTCCGGTTTAGGCGCCCCCAGCTGTTTTTTGCTGTTCAGCAATATCTGCATGGACTTGCGACATGTCTATTGCTTTTACCTGAGTAATTAGTTCGTCGAGTTGTCCCGCAGAAAGGGCGCCCGGTTGGTTAAATAGCAATACTTGCTCGCGAAATACCATGAGTGTCGGGATGGAACGTATGTTCATGCCGGCAGCAAGCTCTTCCTGCTCTTCAGTATTTACCTTGGCAAAGGTAATGTCGTCGTGCTGGTCGGAAGCATCGTCAAAAATGGGCGCGAAATTGCGGCAAGGACCACACCAGGGGGCCCAAAAGTCTACGATTAGCGGCTTGCTATCCTGAATGGCGGCCTGGAAGTTGTCTTTGTTTAAGTCGATGGTGCTCATAGAAAATCCGGAATAAAAATGGCGGCCTGAATACAGCCGCCGGTCTGGAGACAGTACTGGGCCTAAGTGTACCCCTTTATGTTTAGAGGAGTTTTACGGTTTATGTCCATTTATTCAGGGAAGAACGCATATTTAATGACGAACAGGATGGCGACCAGCAAGGTTGCCATATGAATATCCCGAAATTTGCCTGTGATGGCTTTGAGGGCCACATAGCTGATAAAGCCAAATGCCAGGCCGTTGGCGATTGAATAGGTAAACGGCATGATAATGACCGTTAGTGCGGCAGGAGTGGCCTCGGTAATGTCGGACCAATCAATTTCTGTTACTTCACGCAACATCAGCCCTGCTACATAAAGCAAGGCCGGAGCGGTGGCGTAAGCCGGTACCGAACCGGCCAAAGGCGAGAAAAACAGCGCCAGCAAAAACAGGACGGCAACGGTAAGCGCCGTCAGGCCTGTACGCCCGCCAGCCTGTACGCCGGAAGCGCTTTCAACGTAGGCGGTAGTGCTGCTTGTACCCAGGAATGAGCCCGCCACGATAGCGGTACTGTCAGCGAACAGAGCGCGCCCCAGGCGGCTGGGCTTGCCTTCCTGGATTAGATTGGCTCGGGTTGCGACGCCAATCATGGTTCCTGTGGCGTCGAAGACCTCGACCAGCACCAGTACCAGAATGACATGCACGAAACCGGTATGGATTGCGCCCAGGATGTCCAGTTGGAGAAATGTCGGCGCCAGGCTGGGCGGCGCTGCAAATACACCATTGAATTCGTTGTTGCCGGTAAGCATGGATAGAACCGTAACAACCAGGATGCCGATAAGTATGGCGCCGCGAACCTTGAGAACATCAAGTGCGGCAATAATGAAAAAGCCCAGGATGGCGAACAGGGCGGGGGCTGACGTAAGGTCGCCCAGAGCCACCTTGGTGGCCGGGTTGGCAACTACGATGCCAGAGGCGCCCAGCGCAATGATTGCCAGGAACATGCCGATACCGGCGGCAATGGCGCAGCGCAGCGATTTGGGTATTCCGTCGATTAACCAAGAGCGAATACCGGTTATTGTAAGCAATACAAATATGACGCCGGAAATAAATACCGCTCCAAGCGCTTGTTGCCAGCTGTAGCCCATGGCGCCGACGACGGTGAAGGCGAAAAAGGCGTTCAACCCCATGCCTGGCGCCATGCCTATGGGCCAGTTGGCCACAAAGGCCATGATCAGTGTTCCTAATGCCGCTGCCAGGCATGTGGCTACAAACACGGCATCCCGGTCCATGCCCGTGCTCGACAAGATTTCGGGGTTAACAAAAATAATGTAGGACATGGTCAGGAAAGTAGTTATTCCTGCCAGAATTTCAGTACGGACCGAAGTATCGTGTTGTCTTAGTTGAAATAGCTTTTCGAGCATATGCGCCCCGCGTGGCCTCTGAATGATTGAATGTGGAACTCAATGAGTTCCGCAATTCTATGCTTATTTCAGGGGGTATGGGCTTATATGCCTGCTCTGGCCCAAACGGAATTTTTCTGGCGCGTGTCGCTATTATTTTCAAATCGAAATTACTGCGCTTCGGCAGCGTTGGCTTTCCACAGCAATGACAGGTCACGGTGAAATCGTGCTTCAATCGGCAACTGATCAATTAGCCATTGCTCGGGAAACTTGACGTCGAGCATGACCGAGACGACCAGTCCTCGTTGACTGGCGCTGAAAGGAACCCGAAGCTCTTCGGGCAAACGGCGGGTACGGTCGGGATTGCTGTGTACTTTTGCTGGCAACCAGCTTCCGTCGGGAAAGCCCACTTTGAGCGACTGTCCCGGCTGTGCGTAGGCGACGTTGGCAGGGTCCAGATAAACCCAGATGATAGGTCTGGAGTTTTGCTCCAGGCGCATCAACAGCGTACCGGGCCCAACATTCTCGCCTTCGTTAACTAATATGTCGGAAATGACGCCTTCGTCTTGCGCGGTCACATTCAGTGTGCGCAAACGTTCCTGCAGCCACTGCTTTTCAGCGTTTTCGAGGGCTATATTATGGGAATTGCCTGGATGATTATGCAATTGATCGGTGCGTTGTTCGAATGACAACAGTTCATTTTGGCGTTGATCACGCTGCGCGGTTGCCGACCGAATCTCACCGTTGGTGGCCGCTCCGCGCTTAAGCAGAGTTGTCGCCAGCATTAATTGATGTTCCGCTGCGGCCAGTTGCCGCTGCAGGACTTCGCGCAATTTCTGTTCCACTGGCTGCTCTGCGACGCTGGATTTATCATGCAGGGCTTGCAGTTGACCCAAGCGTTGTTGCCAATCCGGGTTATCCATCTTGACCAATAATTGTCCGCGCTGCACATGATCGTTACTTTTTACCGTTAGCAGGCTTATACGGGCAGCGTCGCGTGCACGGATCTCGACGACGGATAGTTGGACATGCCCAGGGGCATCGACTACCCATGCCGAATAGGTCAGCTTGCCAACAAACCAAAGCAGTGGGCTGGCTATCAAGACAAGTATCAAATACCAACGTAGCCGAAAGGCCATACGCCTTCCCGGGGCATAAAGAACCTTCAGGCCACGCTCGTGAGTCGGGTGACGTTCTTTGCTGCTATCGAATCGAATCTTCATAGCTATTTCTCATGATCGAAAGAGCGGGGGTAATCGGCCCAACTCTGCCAGTCGATGCCTGTTACACCGGCAACCGTCAACTGCTTGCGCCATCGCTCGACTTGTTGGGCCAATTGCTGGGGCGACGTACCCGCCCAGCTTTCCTCTGCTGAAAGTTGCGGTTCTACGCTTTGCGCCAAACGGAATGCCAATTTTGGCCATCGGCGGGCTATTTGCTGGGTCATGGTCGCGCTGCGCTGCGCGTTATGGGTATAAATCATTAGACTGATGTTGTTTACGCCGTGTCCTGGCAAGTTGCACGGGACGCAGAATTGCCCCTTCTTCGGTGTTGCAAACCAGCGGTGGTGGCTAGACAGCTCAATTGGCCATGGACTGGCATCAGCTGCTGCCTTTACGGTATCGAGCCAGTCCTGCAATCGGCTCTGGGGAACCGGCCAGCCGAGTTGCTCGACCTCCAGATCCAGATGCAGGCTGGCAAAGGGAAGCCCCCTGAGTTTTTTTATCAATTCAAGCAATTGATTGCGCTCTGCTTGCTGTAGCCAGGCGGGGTCGCCTAGCAGCAGGCTGATATGCATTCCTTGCTTGTCGGCATCCTTTATTAATGAAGAGATCGTTTTTTGGGTTGTCTCGATGTTTCGTATCTGGGCCGCGTTAAGACCCAAGTAAATCTGGCTCATCCCTGCCCGCTGCAACGCACGCAGCTCGCCCGTCCTGAGCTTCGGATCAAGCAAAGCGGAACTATTCCAAACGTATACGCCTTGTTTCCATGAGGCCGACGAAGGCGCGGGCCGGGCCTTGGAGGGCAGTGGACGAGGGGGTGAGGACGGAGCGCTTTGGTTTTGCGCTTGCCAGTGCAGATATTGATTGCCAAATAATGGCTCGGGATTTGAGTCGTCTTCTGCAAATACGCGCACTGCCGCGTTATTTAGCCAAACCTGGTGCCAGGCCGAAATACGATCGAGGCCGGCTTGATAGTAATCTCGCTGAGCGCTCTGTATTTGAAGCATGGCGTTATCGTCCTCAAGCACAGTGCGTGCCTGCATATCGTTCAGGTGCTGCTTTGCCGCAGCAAACTGACTGGTTTTGTTGAGTAGATTTTGTCTTGATTGCTGATGGAGCTGCAGTATTCGGCTTAATTCAACAATAAGATTACGGCGTTCTGCAATCAGCTGTTCTTGCGCGGCCCGATAGCGCGCTGAACTGGCGGTGCGGCGAGCGCTTGTGTGGCCTGAAATATTGAACGGCATGGTGAAGTTCAGGCTTGCAACCAGGCCGCGCCCATTTCTTGAGGTGCCGCTGCGATCCTCTACGCTATAGCCCACGCTAATGTTGGAATCGATGCTGGCATACCACGGTTGCGTCCTGTTTTGACCTGCTTCCGTCACGCTAGTGTGTCTGGCGGCGATGCGGGGATGCTTCTCTAGCGCGTCGCGCCATTCGGACAACGGGGCTGGGTTGGCCATTAATGGAGTCTCACTGGCTGTTGCGCCGGGGCGCAGGGGCTGTTGGGCCAGTAGCTCAAGCATTGCCCGTGCCTGAGCCTCAGAACTGTTTTGGATTGAACAAAGGGATAATGTCCGGTCCCAGCTATTGCGATTAATAGCCGCATCGGACGCTAATAACCAACCAGCTTGTTGACGGCTCTGGAGTTGATGCAAAGCTTTGGCCGCTGCTGCCCGCATAGGCTTGCACCATTGCTGTTCCTGTTGGGTTTTCCACCAGTCAGCATAAGCTGTGCGCAATGCCAGACGGCGTTCTGCCCGGCGTATGGATATCTCAAGTTGCTGACGCTGCGATGTGAATTCGGTTGATTGCAAGGCGTCCAGCTGGCGTTTCAAGGTACCAAGTAATGGATAGCGTACGCCCAGCACAAACGCTCTTGCATAGTGATCGTCAATAATACTGTTTGTTACCAGTTCATTGTATTTGCCGGCGCTGGCTCCAACGAATAACTGCGCTCCAGTTTCGCTTTTTTGTAAAGCCTGGTCGCTTAGGGCGGCATCCAGCCTTGCATGGGCCGCACGTACGGAAGGGTCCGCGTCTATGTTGTTAAGTAAACTATTCAGCATTACCGGATTTGCTTGCGTAATGGTGCACGAGAAAACCATGAGAACAATAGAGATAATCCGCATAGCTAGAACCTGGTTGCTTTTTTGAGTACCCACCATGGGGCCATGCTGCTTTCCTCATGGCCGCGTCTCAGGACCTCGTTGGTTATCGCCACAGCGCTCCAGCACCGTGTGATTATCATGAAAATGGGGAATACCGGTAGAACGATGGCCAGCTTCAGGCTTTTGAAAGGACGCTCGGCAACAGTCAGGATCATTACGACAAACATGATTATTGTCATAACCAGGTACAGCATATAAATCAATGAATACACAAGCAGCAAGCTCGTGGCCGGCAACAACACCACCGTTAAGATCATGTAGCCAAGAATGATGAAAGGCAGCACTATTTGAACAAAAAGGCCACTGGCCAGGACCATCAAAAACGACGGCCATCCAAGCAGGAAGGGGGTGATGCTGTGATTGTGCTTGCGTACATACAAAAAGAACAGGTCGCCATCCCACCGCAACCGTTGCATTAGAAATTGACGGAATGTGACGGGTGCGTCGGTGTGGCCGATTGCATCAGGTTCGAACGGTATACGGAGCGAATGGCGGCGCATATAGCTTTTGATCCGTAAAGTCAGGTCCAGATCTTCGGCGGTATGTGTGTTCCACCCGCCGATGTGTTCGAGAAAGCTTCGCCGAAAGGCGCCGAACGCCCCTGAAACATTGTTAATAAGATTCCACTCGGCGAGTCCGGTTTTGGACATGTGAATAGACAACAGGTAATCCAGCGCTTGAACTGCGGTAGTAACTGACGACCAGATATTGCGCACCCTCAGGCTGCCCGCCACAGCCGGTACGCTGGGGTCGGCAAAATGGCGCACGATGGCGGCAACCATATTATTGTCAAACGAAGTGTCGCCATCCAGCGCCATGACGATTTCTCCGGTTGAATAAGCCAGCCCTGCATTTAGTGAGGATACGCGACCCCCACGCTGCCATTTGGCGATAGGGCGCAGATAACGGCGAGGATAGATGGCGGGGTCCAGGCGGACGTCTCGTACAGCCTGTAGTGTTGTGTGATTAACACTCGCACCGTCGATCATCGGTATTATTTCGATGTGCCCTGGATAGATTTGTTCTGCCAGGGTCAGTATTGTTTTCTGTACATCCAGCCCTTCGCTGTAGCACGCGACAATACACGAAACCTTTGGATGGTAAGGACTTGCCATTGGAATAGTGCTGCGTTTGCGTGCATACCATCGCAGTACGCCAAGTACCGTTAAAAGAGCAAGCGGCAGCTCAAGAATCAGGAAGTATGGAAAAAAAGTAATAAAAAAATTGGACGGCCCATCCTGGCCGGATAGTTCTTGAGCGAAAGCATCCAAAAGGTAGAGTAGTTGTTCCATGATTTATTGCAGATCGCCCGATAAGCGCGCCATTAGTAGTGTGCTGTCTTGTTGTTCAGGCAGGCCATGCGATGCGCTGTAGCTGGCCATGCGCAGTTCGATTTCTGATACTTCCGATGCAATGAATAGTTCAGTTAGTTTCGTCAGACGCAGCTTCACCTTGGCAAGACCTTTGCTGTCAATATGAGGCATCAATAACCACAGGCATTCTTCGTTGCTGCGGGTGCAGCGATCAGTGTCCCGCATGGTGGCTTGCAATTGCTCGATAAGACGATCGGCCAATGCATGTTTTTGCTGTTCGCCCAGACGAGTAAGCGCCTGTGTCAGGTTCAGGAACCGCAAGGCCAGTAATGAAAACTGCTGGTCGGGGTAGCGTTGGTGCTGTTGCAGGCTCCAGTTCAATAGATAGCGGAATGTGTCCAGGCCAACTATGTTTAAGGTACCGAATCGTTCAGTGGTCAGTGGGTCGCTATGAAACCCTTGCCGGCAGCGCAGCAGCCCTATTTCGGTGATGTTGTAGTTATGCAATTCGCGCACGCGCAATTGGCCGGGCAATGTGATGTGTTCGCAATCCAGGCATCGGGCCTGAACATCCGCATCAATAAAAAAGGCGTGGCAACTGTGGCAACGATAGTTCTCGATCGGCCGGTCGTAGTCACTGCCAATGTGCCGCAGCCGGCTCAGGCAATTCGGACAAATAAGTGCGTCGTCTTTTGTGAAGTCGCCTTGTGACGCGACGTGGCCGCAAACAAAACAGTGAAGCGATGGCTCTCGCGCAATGGCTATAGACTTGCATTCCGGACATAAGTCAATGTAATTTAACCGTGCTGAGCCGCAGTGGGTGCATAAACGGAGCCGGTCAACAAGTGTGTTTTCTTCAAGCCATCCTTGGCTTTTCATGGATTGGAGCCATTCGAATGGTTTGATGCGTTCCTGGCCTGCCAGTGCTTCGAGCATGGGGTATTCATAGTGTTGCGCGTGTATGGGATTGCGCACAGCTTTTATTTGTTGCCCCAGGCGTAACCACAGCCACGCCATCACGCGGCTTTCAAATTGTTCCAGGAAACTATACTTTTGTATTTGGTTCAGGCGATCCGACCAAATTCGCCATGCCGATATGAGTTCGTCGGAGGAGGTTGGCAATGGACCATCGCTTAGAGCGTCGCACCATGTATCTTGATACTGAGTGCAGAAAATTAATTGAAAATGATAGTTAAGGTCTCGACGCAGCTGTTTTAATGCCTGGCAAGCCTCTTCGCTATTCAGGCTCAGGAGAACTATGTCGTAAGGTTGCTGGGCGGCAAGAAGCTCGCTAACTGAATGGTACTTAGTGATTTCGCCATGACTGGGAGTTGGCGTCCGGGAACCGACTGCTGCTGTGCGAGGCGAAGTGTGTGGCATGATTCATAATGTCCTGAGCGCGCTATGAAAGGCTCTGCTAGCCCGGTTGCCGCAAGAAGGGAAGCTAACCGCCAACAGTGGCGGCTATTGGACGCCTTTGCCATAAGGTATCCAATATGTGTCCTTAGCAAACTATTGAGTAGCATGGTGTGTTTTTACATACTATCGAAGTGGTGGACGATAATTACAGTGGGTAAACCCTAGCCTAGATCATTTGACTGAACCGGCCAGCCATTTAGCCAACCATGTGGCGTGGAAAGGGCCTTGACGGGATTTCGCTCTGCTTGTTTAAGGTGGTTGTACACTTACGCATCATGATTATTATTGGCTTTGAAAGTTCTTGCGATGAAACCGGGGTGGCGGTCGTTTGTACCGATCGTGGTTTGTTGGCCCACTCCCTGCACAGTCAGATTGCAATGCATCAGGAATATGGCGGCGTGGTGCCCGAGCTGGCCTCGCGCGACCATATTCAGCGAGTATTACCGCTTACCCGCGAGGTGCTGCAAAAAGCCCGGCTGTCGCTGGACGATATCGATGCTGTGGCTTATACGGCAGGACCAGGGTTGGCGGGCGCCTTGCTTGTTGGGGCAAGCGTTGCCCAGTCGTTCGCCTGGGCGCGCGGCCTGCCGGCTATACCTATTCATCATCTCGAAGGTCATTTGCTGTCGCCTTTGCTGGCAAAGCCGACACCGGATTTTCCATTTGTCGCTTTATTGGTTTCGGGCGGGCATACGCAACTTATGCGTGTTGACAGCGTAGGGGACTACCAGCTATTGGGTGAAACTCTTGACGATGCAGCAGGAGAGGCATTTGATAAAACAGCCAAGCTGATGGGGTTGGGATATCCTGGCGGTCCTGCCTTGTCGAAACTGGCCGAGCAAGGAGACCCGGCGTACTTTGATCTGCCGCGTCCCATGCTGCATAGTCGCGATCTCGACTTTAGTTTCAGCGGTTTGAAAACAGCCGTTCTCACGCGCTTGAAAAACCTTGAAAAAGCAGATGGGCCGCTGTCTCACGAGCAGCGGGCGAATTTGGCGGCGTCCACCGAGGCTGCCATCGTCGACGTGCTGGCAGCCAAAGCGATTAAGGCAATGAAAATGACAGGCTTAAAGCGACTGGTGGTGGCCGGCGGCGTGGGGGCTAACCGGCACTTGCGGCAAAAGCTGGTTCAGGCCATGAGCAGGCAGGGGGGCACGGTGTTTTTTCCACCCCTGGATTTGTGTACCGATAATGGCGCCATGATTGCATTTGCGGCGGCATTGCGGGTGAATGCCGGGTTGGTGGACCTTGGCGATCAAAGTCACGCTTTTACTGTTCGTCCACGATGGGACCTGCACGATGTGTGTCAGTCCGCTGCAGTCTAGGCGTTATTTTTATTTCTTGTTGCCGATACGGGCTTCTTTACCTTGCATGAGCCGCGCAATATTGGCTTTGTGGCGAAACAGCAAAATAACGCTGATAACGACGATGGCCAGGCAAATGAACGGGCTGAAACCCCAGGCAATATTGCCCCCGAACAGGTAGTATAACGGTGCGAAAATTGCCGCAACTATAGCCGCGAGCGAGGAATACCGGCTGGCATAGGCCACAATAATCCATGTTCCCGCGGTGGCCAGCGCAAGCCAGGGCTCGAGCGCCAGCATAACGCCCAGCGCGGTTGCGACGCCTTTTCCGCCCTTAAGGTTAAGAAACACTGGAAACACATGGCCCAGAAACACAGCCACCGCGCTTAGCCCAATTACCAGGTCTGAAAGCTGGAACTGATCGGCCAGCTTGAGGGTGATCCAAACGGCAAGCCATCCCTTGGCCGCATCTCCCAGCAAGGTCAAGATCGCTGCTTTTTTGTTGCCCGTACGCAACACGTTTGTGGCCCCGGGATTTTTCGAACCAAATGTTCGTGGATCTTGTAACCCCATTACACGGCTTACAACAACGGCGAAGGAGACGGAGCCGACAAGATAGGAACCAAAAACAATGATTAGGGCAAAGATAGACGACGTTATTGACGACATGATATGTATACCTTAGATGTATTGGACATGATTCTACCTTGACGATCCTCCAAAACGGTAAAACGAGCGGGTACAATTCGCTACGTTCAGTTGAATTTTTATGGAAGGGCAATGCGCATACTGGTGTCCAACGACGATGGCTATAACGCTCCTGGTATCGAGGCGTTAGTGGGGGCGCTGAAAGGGCTTGGCGATTTAACGATAGTTGCACCCGAGACCAATTGTAGTGGTGCGTCCAATTCACTCACCCTGAATCGTCCCTTGTCGGTGCGCCAGGCGCCCAATGGATACTATTTTGTTAACGGTACTCCGTCCGACTGTGTTCACATCGCGTTGACGGGTCTGCTGGACTTTCGCCCGGATCTGGTTGTGTCAGGTATTAACAATGGCGCTAACATGGGCGATGACACGCTGTATTCCGGTACAGTGGCCGCGGCTACCGAGGGATATTTATTCGGAATACCAGCCATTGCTTTTTCACTGGTAAAAAAAGGATGGGATCATCTCGAGTCCGCCGCCAAAATTGCACGGCAAATTGTTCAGTTACAGATAGCCCAGCCGCTAAATAAAAACGTTTTGCTCAATGTGAATATTCCCGCGGTACCGTTCGAGGCCATGCAGGGCATCCGGGTAACCCGCCTGGGTAAACGCCATCCGTCCGAGCCTGTCGTCAAGAGCAGCACTCCTTATGGCGATCCCGTCTACTGGATTGGCCCGGTCGGCATGGTTTCCGACTCAGCCACCGACACTGACTTTGGCGCCATCGAAAGCCACGCGGTATCGGTTACGCCGCTGCGGTTGGATTTAACCCATTACGAACAACTGAATGAAGTAAGAAGCTGGGCGGATTCGTTATGCGCAAACCGGTAACCCGTTTTCCATTCGTAACCGGAACAACCAATCGGTTTGGCCGCTCCAGTCTTGGGCATGGGTTTTCCGCAACTAATAGCAATACTCGCATATCTCTTCCTTCGTTGGCTGTGCCGGCGGCGCCGGTTCCATTGGCGATTACCGCGGCATCGCGGAATAGCAATTTAGGCTTGAATTCCGACCGCCTGCGCAGTCTGATGATTCAGCGCTTGCTTAATCAGGGTATCCAGGACGAACGGGTGCTTGACGCCATGATGGCCGTGCCGCGGCATGTGTTCATGGATGAAGGCCTTGCCAGCCGCGCATACGAAGATGCCGCTTTGCCGATAGGGCATGGCCAGACTATTTCGCAGCCCTGGGTTGTGGCCCGCATGATTTCCGTAGTGTGCGAGAATCGCGTTCCGGTCAAGGTTTTGGAAGTGGGCGCCGGTTGCGGCTATCAGGCCGCAGTCTTGGCACAATTTGTAAAAGAAGTGCATGCTATCGAGCGTATTCGCGGACTTTACGAAATGGCACGGTATCATCTTAGGTCGCTTAAACTCATCAGTCGTGTTCGTCTCTCGTTTGGAGACGGCATGTTGGGATTGCCCGGTGTTGCTCCTTTCGATGCAATCATCGTGGCGGCGGCAGGTATAAAAATTCCCCAGGCGTTGCTCGAACAGCTGGCGCTTGGGGGTCGTTTAATTGCCCCTGAAGGTACTTCAGCGCAACGTCTTATTCTAATAGAGCGGACCAGCGCCACTAGCTGGCACCGCGAAGAGCTAGAATCCGTTCGTTTTGTACCCCTCAGGGCAGGAACACAGTCATAAGTTTCCAGGAGAGCTATATGTACGCAGGGACGTCTCAGTCTACCGCTACTCTGACACTTGAACACCCTAAACGCACATCGCGTTCCTTGTTGTATTCGGCCATTGTGGCCACCGCGATTCTGGCTGGATGCGCATCTAAAACGCCAGCGCCCGTTACGGACATGTCGGGTGGCGGGGGTAGTTCGGTAAACGCTGACAGCTATGTGGTCAGGCCGGGCGATACGCTGTATCGAATTGCACAGGCACACAATATGGATGTGTCTACGTTAATTCAGCTTAATAATATTACTGACCCAAGCCAGCTCAGGGTTGGCCAGACGTTGCGTCTGAACAGCAGCGGTAAAACAGCTCCGGCGCCCTCGTCCGGCGCTACACCGCTACCTGTAACTCCAGTGGCTCCTGTTGAGCCCACGACAGCCGCACGCGCGAACGATGCCAGTTTGATCCAGTGGGGCTGGCCGGCTCAGGGCACGATCATCCAAAGCTTCAACGCCAATACAAAGGGTATCGATATTTCAGGGGCTGTCGGAGATCCGGTTATAGCCGCTGCTTCGGGTAAAGTCATGTATGCGGGTAACGGAGTGCGCGGACTGGGCAATCTTATTCTCCTGGGGCATAGCAACGGCTTTATTACCGCTTACGCGCATAACCAGGCGCTTCTGGTGAAAACGGGTCAAGAGGTGCAAAAGGGGACCAAAATCGCCACCATCGGTCAAACCGACACGACATCGCCACGTTTGCATTTCGAAATTCGCCGTAGCGGAACCCCGGTAAATCCCATGTCGTACTTGCCGGCCACTCGATGATACCGACGTTGGTGTTCGACCTTGAAACGATTCCCGACGCAGAGGGACTGCGCCGGCTTAATCGCTGGGGGCCTGAAATGACCGACGTTCAGGTTATCGAGGCGGCGCTGGCCGCACGTCAAGAGTCCCATGGCAACGATTTTTTGCCCTTGCACTTGCATAAAATTGCTGTCGTGGGCTGCGCTTTTCGCGACGATAGCGGTTTTCGTGTCAAAACGATAGGCAACGCCGATGATCCTGAGGCGACCTTGATCTCTGGTTTTTTTAAAACAATCGAACGCTATACGCCTCGTTTGGTTAGCTGGAACGGGTCGGGGTTTGATTTACCTGTTTTGCATTACCGCAGCCTGATTCACGGCGTTCAGGCGCCGCGCTATTGGGATACGGGCGAAGACGATCGAGACTTCAAATACAACAATTACATTAGCCGCTACCATAACCGGCACATCGATCTAATGGATCTATTGGCCAAATACAATGGCCGCGCCAATGCGCCTCTGGACGACTTGGCGAAGCTGTGCGGCTTTCCGGGCAAGCTCGATATGGATGGCGGGCAGGTGTGGCAAGCATGGTCCAGCGGCAAGGCCGACGAGGTCCGTGCGTATTGTGAAACCGATGTAGTGAATACATGGCTGGTGTATTGCCGCTTCCGGCTGTTAAAGGGCGAGCTTGACCGCTTTGCTTACGATGCCGAGATCAAGCTCGTGCGCGATACGCTTGAGGCAAGCGGGGCGGCGCATTGGCAGGAATTTCTGGCTGCATGGGATCAGGCGCCAAGACAATTTTAGCCGGTCAGCCGTTCTGTAATGGACTGAAAGTAATTTATCATGGCTGAAACAGATTGGAAACGGGTCCTCGTACACAATGGCAACTCCTCATTAAAGGACTACACCATCATGCAAAATTCGAAATCTTCTTTGTTCACTAAACTTGCTGTCCTGGCAACGGCAGTCACGTTTTCGGGCTCGGTGTTTGCCGCCACCCCCACCGCCGAGCCGTCTGGCTCCGCTGCCAAGTCCGTGGTTGAACAAGGTGCTTCTGCGGCATCGACCGCCGATAACAGCAGGAAAGCTCATTCGCATAAAAAAATGCGGCGCCATCACCATGAGATTGCCATGTGGGTGCCCGGGTACGGTGCGGTAAGTAATAAGGCCGTTCAGTCACTCGAGCTGAACGATAGCCAGGCCAAGCTCCTGACTGAAACTCAAACTTCGCAAAAAGAATTGCGAACTACCCAACGCGAGGCGATGAAGGCGGCCAGAGCTGCTCGGTCAGAGCAACTTAAAGCCGGAAAAATCGACCCGCGCGCAGCAATAAAGGAATCTGAAACTTTTCACCAGAAAGCCGCTGCCGAGCACCAGAAAGGAAATCAGAAATGGCTTGCTTTCTGGGATGCGCTAGACCAGGCGCAACAGAAAAAGGTAGCTGCGTACTTTAATGAACGCGCAGAAAAAAAATCTGCACGTGCCAAAAAACATTCACGTCCAGACCATAAGGCCGCACCTGCTGCCGCTGCTACGGCTGCTTCATAACGTTGCTTAAAGATTGATCGGGCAGGTTCAGTGCGTCAACCGCATGGAACCTGCCCAATTTTTTTGTTCTTTAAACTCCTTGGCGCTCATTTTGTTCGGGCACAGATGTAACCATTTTCAAATCAATTGTTGGTACGAAGGTGACGCGCAGTTAGCCCCTGGGGGGCCAGCGAAGCCGCACCGTTCACGGTTGATTTGGAAATGGAATAAAATCCTGGCCTAACAGTTTTTTAGATAGCTTAATAATTATGTCGGAAGTGTTTGATATCGAATCGCTGGACCTTGAAGCGCGTGGCGTTGCACGGCGTGACGGGAAGGTTGTTTTTGTCGAAGGAGCCTTGCCCGGCGAACGTGTGACGGCTCGGGTTGCCCGGCGCAAGCCGTCATTCGATACAGCCAGGCTCGAGACAGTATTGAAGCCCTCGTCGCAGCGAGTGATACCGGCCTGTCCGAATTTTGGGGTCTGTGGCGGCTGTGCCATGCAGCACCTTGAGCCCAGCGCGCAGGTAGCCATCAAGCAGCGGGTCCTCGAGGATGCGCTTGGTCACATCGGTAAAGTTGCCCCGGCGCAAATTCTTCCGCCCCTGCACGGTCCGGCATGGGGCTATCGCTACCGCGCGCGTTTATCAGTGCGTCTGGTCAACAAGAAGGGTGGGGTGCTGGTTGGGTTTCGCGAGAAGCGTGGCAGTTACGTGGCTGATATGACCGAATGCCTGGTATTGCCGCCGCATGTTTCCGCATTGCTGACTCCCTTGCGCAATTTGATCGGGTCCATGTCCGCACCCAGCCGTGTTCCGCAAATCGAGGTGGCAGTCGGAGACCAAACCACTGTTTTGCTATTGCGGCATATGGAGCCCTTAACCGGCGACGATATTTCCCTGCTCAGAAGTTTTGCCGCACAGCATGGGGTGACGTGGTGGTTGCAGCCGAAAGGGCCCGACACGGTCCATCCTTTGGATCCAGACGACGCGGATAAGCTGGCTTATGCGCTGCCGGAGTTTGGCTTGCGCATGCCTTATCGGCCGACTGACTTTACGCAGGTAAATCAGGCTATAAACCGTACGCTGATCTCCCGGGCCTTGTCGCTGCTTGAAGTTCAACCAACCGATCGCGTAGCCGATTTATTCTGTGGCCTGGGCAACTTTACCTTACCGTTGGCTACTCGTGCCCGGGCAGTCGTAGGTATTGAAGGCAGCCAGGCCCTGATAGATCGCGCGCTGGACGCGGCGCGGCAGCAAGGTTTGGGTGAGCATACCGATTTTGCTGTGTTGAATCTGTTTGAAGTCGACGTGCAGTGGCTGCGTGACCTGGGTCATTTTGACCGCATCCTGATAGACCCTCCGCGCGAAGGCGCCGAAGCGGTAGCCCGTGCGCTAGCCGCATTAAGCCCTGAAGAGCGTCCCAAAAAGATTGTCTATGTGTCGTGCAGTCCCGCCACGTTGGCGCGCGACGCGGGAATCATGGTTAACGAAGGCGGTTACCGGCTGCTGAGTGCCGGTGCCATTAATATGTTTCCTCATACTGGTCACGTCGAGTCAATTGCCGTTTTCGAGTAAAAGCATTGAACCCTTAAAAGGGTTCAATGCTGATTACTTCTGTGCCGTTTCAGCCAAAATTCGCTGCGCTTCGATTTTGACCCGATCAGGAGCCGTACCGCCAATATGATTCCGCGCGGCGATCGAGCCTTCCAGCGTCAGCACAGCATACACATCTTGCTCGATGGAAGGGTGGAACGCCTGCAGGTCGGCCAGCGGTAAATCTGAAATATCACAGCCCTTTTCTTCGCATGCCCGTACCGCGTGTGCCACCGTTTCGTGCGCGTCGCGAAATGGGACGCCTTTTTTTACGAGATAGTCTGCCAGGTCAGTCGCGGTTGCAAACCCCTGCAGCGCTGCAGCGCGCATGGCATCGGACTTTACTTTGATTCCGCCAATCATGTCGACAAAAATCGTCAGCGTGTCACGGATGGTGTCGGCCGAGTCGAACAAACCTTCTTTGTCTTCCTGGTTGTCTTTGTTGTAGGCTAAAGGCTGGCCCTTCATGAGCGTGAGCAAAGCAATTAAATGACCATTGACACGTCCTGTTTTGCCTCGAGCAAGTTCGGGTACATCTGGGTTTTTCTTTTGCGGCATGATCGAGCTGCCGGTGCAAAAACGGTCGGCCAGGTCAATAAACCCGATTCGCGGGCTCATCCATAACACCAGCTCTTCAGAGAAACGAGATATATGTGTCATGATCAACGCCGCTGCTGCACAAAACTCGATGGCAAAGTCGCGATCGGAAACAGCGTCGAGCGAGTTGCGGCAAACCTCGTCAAAACCCAGTGTTTTAGCCACTCGCTCGCGATCGATGGGGAATGAGGTTCCTGCCAGCGCGGCAGCTCCCAGCGGCAGGCGATTAACGCGCTTGCGGCAATCGACGAGCCGTTCGGCGTCGCGTCCGAACATTTCAGCGTAGGCCAGCAGATGATGGCCGAACGTTACTGGCTGGGCTACTTGCAAATGGGTAAAACCAGGCAAAATCGTTGCTGCATGTTCAAGCGCCAGTTGGGCCAAAGTATGGCGCAACTGATGCAGCAGATCGATGGCGATATCGATTTCGTTACGCAACCACAAGCGTATGTCGGTGGCCACCTGGTCGTTGCGCGATCGGCCGGTATGCAGGCGTTTGCCGGCGTCGCCAATCAGTTCGACGAGGCGTTTTTCGATATTGAGGTGGACATCTTCAAGATCGATCGACCAGGTAAACTGGCCCGCGGCGATTTC
>LNAP01008934.1_pt1 | contig 21781 bp, 19 predicted proteins | sample 602601 | NCBI WGS metagenome assembly LNAP01 (sample SAMN02440304, study PRJNA202911) | soil metagenome | biome: Subtropical and temperate rainforests or woodlands; isolation source: soil samples (1 kg each in a 20% v/v slurry with milli Q water) were... ...
CAGATCCGCACGGTGGTAGTAACTGGCCGGATGCTCGTAGAGCCTGGCGCTGTCGCTGACCACCGCGCCTTCGAGGTGTTCCCCGAACAGGCCCAGACGCTCGATCAAGGCGTGAATCGCCCGCAACATCGGCCCTGCGACATCGTCGGCGTAGACCTGATCGCCAGTCATCATCAGCAGTGCCGGGCGGTCCTTTGCCGCCTGTTCCTGGGCCAGCAACCGGTCGACGCACAGCAAGCCGTCTGTCGCCGGGTGATGAGGTTTGCGGCAAGAGCCGTGCAGCAACTGGTCGACCCGTGCGCGCAGGACGAAGTTCGGGCAATGGGCATCGCCATACAGCAGGTGCGGTGCCCAGTCGGCGATGCCTTTTTCTGTGCCATCGATCAGCAGGTCATAGTCGATCGATTCATCCAGGGGCAGGGCGCAATCGAGTTGTACATCGATCAAGTGGACAAAGGCATGAGCCCCCACCGCAATCACCGTGCATTGCCCTGCATCGAGTCGGATATCGCCGACGCCCTGCAAGCGCAAGGTCAGCGCCAGCGCCCGGGAACCCACCAGCCACAGCACCAGCCGCATGGGCTCAAGACGCCGCAACAGCGGGCCGGCCAGGACCGGCGGCAGGGTTAAGTGATCGTTGGGCAGTGGCAGTGCTTCGGACATCCGGGTCAAGGCTCTTGGGGCATCGAGGCGGGCGATGATAACGCAGGTGACGACCGGACCGGCTAGAACGATCCCGTTTCTGCCTGTCACCAAATGAAAAGCCATTGTCGTCTGATGAGAAGCGTCTCAACAGGCCTCGTCCTACAGTCCAATCAGCGCAATTCGATGCAACACGCCCATATTGCAGATTGGAGAATAAGAAAATGGCCAAAGCCGTACGCTTCTACGAAACCGGTGGTCCCGAAGTTCTACGTTATGAGGACGTCGAAGTCGGCGAACCCGGTCCCGGCCAGGTTCGCCTTCGTCATGTGGCGGTTGGCCTGAACTATGCCGACACCTATTTCCGTAACGGTACCTACCCGATTCCGATGCCCAACGGCATGGGCGTCGAGGCCTCTGGCGTAGTCCAGGCCGTTGGTGAAGGGGTCACCAACGTCGAGGTCGGTGATCGCGTCACCTACACCGGTTTCCTCAACACCCTCGGCGCCTACAGCACCGAGCGCCTGATCCCGGCCGCGCCGCTGATCAAGCTGCCGGAAACCATCAGCTTCCGATGACCATGCGTGGTCTGACGTCCTCGTATCTGATGCGCCGCATCTACGACTTCAAACCGGGCGACAGCATTCTGTTGCATGCCGCCGCTGGCGGTGTCGGTCTCATCGTTTCGCAGTGGGCCAAGTTGCTGGGCCTGAACGTGATCGGCACGGTTTCGACCGAGCAAAAAGCGGAGATCGCCCGGGCTCACGGTTGCGACCATACGATCAATTACAGCCATGAAGACGTCGCCGCTCGCGTTCGCGAACTGACCGACGGCGTGGGCGTCAACGTGGTGTTCGACAGCGTTGGCAAGAATACCTTCATGGGTTCGCTGGATTCGTTGAAACCCCGTGGCCTGATGGTCTGCGTGGGTACCGCGTCCGGCCCGATCCCGGCGTTCGACCCGGTGATGCTGGCGATGAAAGGTTCGCTGTACCTGACCCGTCCTGCCTTGGCCAACTACATCAGCGACCCTGCGGAAAAAGCCGCCCTGGCCGGCGAGTTGTTCGACCATGTCGGCAGCGGCCGGATCAAGATCGAGATCAACCAGCACTACGCCTTGCAGGACGCCGTGCAGGCCCATCGCGACCTTGAATCGCGCAAGACTACCGGCTCATCGATTTTCGTCGTTTAAGGAGCGGCCAGCCATGAAAGTCGAACAATTGACCTGCAGCATTGGCGCCGAACTCATCGGCGTCAACCTGGCCGACGCGGTGCATGACGATGGTCTGTTTGCCGAGATTCGTGCCCAGTTGCTCAAGCACCGCGTGGTGTTCCTGCGTGATCAGGACATCACCCGCGCCGAGCACGTGGCCTTCGCCCGGCGCTTCGGCGAGCTGGAGGATCATCCGGTGGCCGGCAGTGATCCAGAGCATCCGGGGCTGGTGCAGATCTACAAGAATCCTGACCAGCCGATGGACCGCTATGAAAACGCCTGGCACACCGACGCCACCTGGCGCGAAGCACCTCCGATGGGCTGCGTGCTGCGTTGCGTGGAATGCCCGCCAGTGGGCGGCGACACCATGTGGGCCAACATGGTCCAGGCCTATGCGAACCTGCCGGAAGACGTAAAGGTCAAGATCGCCGACCTGCGTGCCCGCCACAGCATCGAAGCGAGCTTCGGTGCCGCCATGCCGATTGAAAAACGCCTGGCGCTCAAGGCGATGTACCCGGACGCCGAACACCCGGTGGTGCGCACCCATCCGGAAACCGGCGAGAAGGTGTTGTTCGTCAACGCTTTCACCACCCACTTCAGCAACTACCACACCCCTGAGCGGGTGCGCTTCGGCCAGGACGCCAACCCCGGCGCCGGCGAGTTGCTGCGTTACCTGATCAGCCAGGCGTACATCCCTGAGTATCAGGTGCGCTGGCGCTGGAAGCCCAACAGCATCGCCATCTGGGACAACCGCAGTACCCAGCATTACGCCGTCATGGATTACCCACCGTGCCATCGCAAGATGGAGCGTGCCGGGATTATCGGCGACAAGACGTTCTGATCGAACGCCACCTGCATCCGCACTCGCAGCATTCGCACTCGTAAACACGTCTGCCCGGCACGACCCCGGGTGGGCGGGACAATCATAAGAACTGGCATAAGAACTGGAGTAACCATGCAATTCTTCGACGATTCCCTGCACCCCGAAAACATGGAAAAGGTAGTCATTACCGTGGCCCCGTACGGCCCGGAGTGGATGCCGGAAGACTTCCCGGAAGACATCCCGTTGACCATGGATGAGCAAGTCCAGAAAGCGGTCGAATGCTATGAAGCTGGCGCCACCGTACTGCACCTGCATGTGCGCGAACTGGACGGCAAGGGCTCCAAGCGCCTGTCGAAGTTCAACGAGCTGATCGCCGGTGTGCGTGAAGCCGTGCCAGACATGATCATCCAGGTTGGCGGCTCGATTTCCTTCGCTCCGGAAAGCGATGGCGAAGCGGCCAAGTGGCTGTCCGACGACACTCGCCACATGTTGGCTGAGCTGACGCCGAAACCGGATCAGGTCACGGTCGCGATCAACACCACGCAAATGAACATCATGGAACTGTTGTATCCGGAGTACCTGAAAGGCACCTCCCTGGACAACCCGTTGATCCACGCCGCCTACAGCGAAATGACCGTGCCGGCAGGGCCGGCCTGGGTTGCCGAGCACCTCAAGCGCCTGATGGACAACGGCATTCAGCCACACTTTCAGTTGACCGGCATGCACGCCATGGAAACCCTCGAGCGCCTGGTGCGCAGGGGCATCTACAAGGGCCCGCTGAACCTGACCTGGATCGGCATCGGCGGTGGTTTCGACGGCCCGAACCCGTTCAACTTCTTCAACTTCATCCACCGCGCGCCAGACGGTTGCACACTGACCTCCGAATCGCTGCTCAAGAACGTCATGCCGTTCAACACCATGTCGATGGCCATGGGCATGCATCCGCGCGTGGGCAATGAAGACACTATCATTGATCACAAGGGCGATCGTTTCGGCTCGGTTGCACAGATCCAGCAAACCGTGCGCATTGCCCATGAACTGGGCCGTGAAATCGCCACCGGCAAAGAAGCCCGCGAGATCTACCGCATCGGCGTGCAGTACGAAACCATCGAAGAAACCCTGTTGGCCAACGGCATGGCCCCCAACCGCAAGGTTGGGCAGAAAGGTGTACCGCAACGCGGTTGACCTAGGGTCGGGGCGAGAGGCCGTGACCTCTCGTCCGCCTGACCGTTACACGCTTGATAAGAAAAATAAAACAAAGCTCTTGAGGAGGCTGCATGGCCTTTCACCCAATAGCCGCTGACGATGACGACTCCTGCGGAGTCGGCGTTGCGCGCCAATATGCCTGGATCGTCTTTGCCTTGACGTTCGGTCTGTTGATTTCCGATTACATGTCGCGTCAGGTACTGAACGCGGTATTCCCCCTGCTCAAGACTGAGTGGGCGTTGAGTGACGGACAACTGGGGCTGCTTAGCGGCATCGTTGCCCTGATGGTCGGCCTGCTGACATTTCCCCTGTCGTTGATGGCCGACCGCTTCGGTCGGGTCAAGAGCCTGGCGCTGATGGCTTTCCTGTGGAGCGTGGCGACCCTGGGTTGCGCACTGGCTCAGGACTACCAGCAGATGTTCATTGCGCGGTTCATGGTTGGCGTTGGCGAAGCCGCCTACGGCAGCGTGGGCATCGCGGTGGTGATTTCGGTGTTCCCCAAACACATGCGGGCCACCCTGGCCAGTGCCTTCATGGCTGGCGGCATGTTCGGTTCGGTGTTGGGCATGGCTTTGGGCGGTGCGATTGCCGCCAAGCTGGGTTGGCGCTGGTCGTTCGCCGGCATGTCGCTGTTTGGCCTGGTGCTGGCGATGCTCTATCCGCTCATCGTCAAGGAAGCGCGCATCGCGCCACGACGTGCCGCGCAGATTGCGAACAAGACGGCTGCCGCGGTCAAGCGTCCGCTGCGCACGCTGTGGTCCAGCCGTTCGGTGGTGTCGACCTACATCGCCAGCGGCTTGCAGTTGTTCGTCGGCGGTACGGTGATGGTATGGATTCCCAGCTACCTCAACCGCTACTACGACATGCCTACCGACAAGGCCGGTGGCATGGCGGCAATCATCGTGTTGTGCAGCGGTGCGGGGATGATCCTGTGCGGCATGCTCAGCGACCGTCTGTGTCGGAACTCGCCGGAGCGCAAGGTCAGCCTGGCCATTGGTTTTTGTCTGGGCAGTTGCCTGTTGCTGTCGACAGCGTTCGCATTGTCGGCAGGGCCTGTGCAACTGGCGCTGATCTGTCTGGGCATGGCGATTGCCACCGGCACCACCGGCCCCGCTGGTGCGATGGTTGCCAACCTGACCCATTACTCCGTCCACGGTACGGCGTTCGCCACGCTGACCCTGGCCAATAACCTGCTGGGGCTGGCACCCGGGCCGTTCTGTCCGACCTCATCGGCCTGCATGCCGCTTTCCAATTAGTGCCACTGGTCAGCCTCGCGGCGGCAGCGGTGTTCTTCTATGCCAAGTGTCATTACCAAAAAGATATCGCCCGGCTTGAGGGTCAGAGCGTGCCTGAGCCTGTCAGTGCAGCCGGGATAGAGGTGAAGTTGTGAGTCGTCGTTTACGTATTGATGTGTTTTTCGATTTTATCTGCCCCTGGTGCCTGATCGGCAAACGCCAACTGGAGCATGCGCAGGTGCAGTTTCGCAGTCGCCACCCGGATGTGCAGATCACCACGGTGTGGCATGGCGTGCAGTTGCTGCCCCAGATACCGGTAGAAGGTGAACCTTTCGCCGATTTCTACCGCAAGCGCCTGGGCAATGCCGACGCAATGACCATGCGTCAGAATCAGGTACAGCAGGCTGCCGGGGCGGTTGGATTGGCCATCGACCTCAGTCGTATCGAGACGATGCCCAACACCGCGGACGCCCATCGCTTGTTCGAGCGTGCCAGCGTCCTGGGCAATGCCAGTCAGCGTGAAATGTTGCTCGAACGACTGTTCGCCGCTTATTTCCTGAGACGTGAAAACCTGGGTTGCCGTGAGACCTTGCTTGCCATTGCCCGCTCCTGCGGCGTCGTTCCGGATGGGCTGCTCGATTGCCTGAAGGGCGATGCCACGCCGTTTGAAGGATCCCCCGAGGCGACCAGTGGCGTGCCGAGCTTCAAGTTCGACAACCGCATGACGGTAATCGGCGCACAACCTGCTCAGGCGCTCCTCGCGGCCATGACCGAAGCCCTCAAGGAAAGTGATCGCGAGCGGCAGCCAGCATGACCCGGCGCATTCCCGTGCCTGCCGGTAAGCACCCGCAGGCCGGTGGCCGGGCGCTATTCGAGTTCGAAGACAAAAGCCTGGCGCTGTTCAACGTCGATGGGCAGTTGTTTGCCATCGACGACAGCTGCCCGCACCAGGGCTCTTCCCTATGCGGCGGGCGTCTTGAAGGTCGGGTGATTCAATGCCTCGCCCATGGTTTGCGCTTCGATCTGAACAACGGCTACCTGCTCAACTCCAGGCAGGTCAAAGTCACCAACTACCCGGTCGAGATCATCGACGGCCAGGCGTTTATCGTCATCGCATCCGAGGAGTCCGCGCCATGAGCGCCATTGCTCTTACCCGTATCCACACTCGTACGCGCGAACTGGCACCGGGGTTTATCGTCAGCCTGATCGTGGCCGCTGCCGCGTCGTTCTTGTCCGAGCACTACGGTGCGCCGGTCATGCTGTTTGCCTTGCTGTTGGGCATGGCCCTGAATTTTCTCGCCGATGACGGCCCCTGCAAGGCCGGTATCGAGTTCACCGCCCGCACCGTGCTGCGCATCGGCGTGGCGCTGCTGGGCATGCGCATCACCCTGGAGCAAATGGCCGCGCTGGGCTGGAAGCCGATTGCACTGGTGGTGATCCTGGTGGTGGTGACCATCAGCGTGTCTGTGATCGCCGCCAAGGCCCTGGGCTTCCAGCGCCTGTTCGGCATGCTCACCGGCGGCGCGACGGCCATCTGTGGCGCTTCGGCGGCCTTGGCGTTGGCAGCGGCGCTGCCGAACCATCCGCAGAAAGAGCGGGCGACTCTGTTCACCGTCATCGGCGTTTCCGCGCTGTCGACTCTGGCGATGATTATCTATCCGATGATCGCCAACTGGCTGCAGTTGTCACCGCAGGTGGCGGGTGTGTTCCTCGGCGCCACGATCCACGACGTGGCCCAAGTGGTCGGTGCCGGCTACAGCATGTCGACCGAGACGGGCGACACGGCCACGGTGGTCAAGCTGATGCGCGTTGCGATGCTGCTGCCGGTGATCGTCACTGCGGCGATGATCACCCGCATGCAAGGCGCCGATCCGACCGGCAAGCGCCCGCCGCTGTTGCCGTGGTTCGCCGTCGGTTTTCTGATTCTGGCCTGCATCAACAGCACCGGATGGATAGCGCCTGCGGTGCAAGGATCGGTGAACGAACTGTCGCGCTGGTGCCTGGTGATTTCCATCAGTGCCCTGGGCATGAAGACCCGCTTGCGCGAGCTGGCAGCGGTCGGGATCAAGCCGATTCTGCTGATGGTGGGGGAGACGGTGTTCCTGGTCGTGCTGGTGCTGTTGTTGCTGCGCTGGGGGCTTTGAACATCGGCAAGGATTAAAACCTGTAGGAGCGAGCCTGCTCGCGAAAAACCCAAGAGCACCGCGGGGCATCTGGTTTTACGCGTAATCGTTCACGACCATCGCGAGCGAGCTCGCTCCTACAGGATGTGCGTAGATCCCTGTAGGAGCGAGCCTGCTCGCGAAAAACCCAAGAGCACCGCGGGGCATCTGGTATTACGCGTCATCGTTCACGACCATCGCGAGCAAGCTCGCTCCCACTGGGATTGCAGTTCCAATCTCGCGCTTTCGGCGACTGTACCAGCAGTCGCCGTTTTTTTTGCCCTGCTGTCAGGACGGTTTCGCCCCAGCCTGTTTCTGCGCACGCCACGTCGCCGGCGGCATGCCGAACTGGCTGATGAACCAGCGGGTAAACGAGCTCGCCATCGAGTAGCCGAGCATGTCGGCGATGCGGCTGAGGGAGTAGTTGGGGTTGTCCAGGTAACGCAGCACCAGGTCGCGGCGCACGTCGTTGATCACGTCGTTGAAGGCGCAGCCGTCGTCCTTGAGGCGGCGTTGCAGGGTGCGCACGTTCATGCCCTGACTCTGGGCCACCTGCTCAATGGTGGCACGCCCCATGGGCAACAGCAGGTAGATGGCCTTGCGCACCTCGAACAGCATCGAGGCGCCTTCGTGGTTTTGCAGCGAGTCGAGGTAGCCTTGGGCATAGCGGGCCATGGCCGGGTCAGCGTTGGGGTTGGTCATGTCGAGGCTGATGTCAGGGCAGACGATGCCGTTGAACTCGCTGCCGAACTCCAGGTTGCAGCCGAAGAGCCGGCGATGCAGGTGCAGGTTGTCCGGTGGCTGGTGCATGAAGTTGACGCTGTAGGGGTGCCAGTGTGAGCCCAGCAGGGCCGAGCACAGCCGGAACATTACACCGATGGCCAGTTCCGTGGCCTGGCGGCTGGGCATCGGCGTTTCAGTGACCACCTCTTCGCGAATGATCACCATCTTGCCGGCCTCCTCAATGAAGATGGCCAGCGAGTCATTCATCAGGTGCCGGTAATCCACTACGACCTGCAAGGCATCGCGCAGCGTGCGCTGGTGGCTGAGCAGCAGGCTGACCACGCCGAAGTCCGAGAGCTGGCGCGATTCGGCCATGCTCAGGCCGAAGGTCTGGCAGCCGCTGGCGGCGGCCGAGTCTTCCAGCAAACGGACGGCGGCATCGATATGGATGCGGTGTTCAGGGGCTTGCAATTGGGCCTTGCTCAAGCCGACAGCGGCCAGCACGTCGCGCGGGTTGAAACCCAGGTACTGGGTGACCTCCAGGTAGTTGGTCAAGACAGCGGCGCGAACAAGCTTGGTCATGCGAAAGTCTTCCCTGTGCCGATGGCGGTTGGCGTGAGCGTGGCGACTATATCCAGCGTATCAACAGTTGAACAGTTGTCATGTCGTTGATGGATTTCATGCCATACGGTCACCAATCTTCTACGCTGCATGGAGCCATCAGCGCTCATCCGTTGATTACAGTGACCTTGCGCCAACCTGCGGGGGTTTTCGACCAGTGGTCGCACTGTCCTGCTGTCCGACAATTTGTCATCAAAAGAAAAGTGCATGACGTCCAATGTAAAGCGCTTCGGGTGGGCGCTCTTTAATGTCGACACTACAAAAAGCCCCTGGCGAAAACAGCCAGTCGAGTTATCGAGAAAGCGAAGGTGTTGACCGTGGACAAACTGCAAACTGCCGCCACCATTCTGATCGTTCCGGGTCTGCGCGAGCACGTGGCCGAACATTGGCAAACATTGCTTGCCGCCAGGCTGAGCAACGTGCGCAGTGTTGCGCCGCTGGAGACCGACAAACTCGATTGCATGGCCCGTGTGCGGGCGATTCAACACGAACTCGAACAAATCGACGGCCCCGTGATTCTGGTGGCCCACAGCGCCGGTGTGCTGATGGTCGCGCACTGGGCTGCGCACTATAGCCGTCCGATCAAGGGCGCTTTGCTGGCCGCGCCACCGGACCTCGATGCGGTCTGGCCGTCAAACTATCCGTCTTCCGAAACCCTGCGTAGCCAGGGCTGGAATCCTCTGCCACAAGGCCCGCTGCCATTTCGCAGCATCGTGGCCGGCAGCACCAATGATCACCTGGCCAGTCTTCCTGCGGTCACCCGCTTGGCAGAAGGCTGGGGCGCCGAATTGCTCAATCTGGGCGATGTCGGCCACCTCAATCCGGCCGCAGGATTTGGCCACTGGCAGCAAGCTGAAGCACTCATCCTGGAGCTGGATCGCTAGTACAAGGAGCTGGACTGGCAGTACGCCAACCGGCATTTGCCCTAATTCCTTAAACGCAAACCCATCAATGTTTGCGCGAGGGCGGCTGCGCTTAAAACAAAGACAAAAAAGCGGAGACAACGCAATGCACAACAATAAGAGTCACGGCTTCACCGCTCCACGTTACACCTTGCTGGCCTCAGCCATTCTCGCGGCAACGGTACCTGCGGCCCATGCGGTCGAGATCGAGACGGGGAATCCGGACTGGAACGTCCGCGTGGATAACACCATCAAGTACAACTATGGCGTACGCACCGAAAGCGCCGACAAACGCATGTTGGGGACGCCGAACAATAACGACGGCGACTACAACTTCCGCAAGGCCGGGACCAACATCACCAACCGTATCGATCTGTTGACCGAAATGGACGTGGTCTACAAGAACGCCATGGGCTTTCGCGTCAGCGCCGCCAGCTGGTACGACAAGGCCTATGACAACACCGGCTCCAACTCCAACCCGTTCGTCAACGGCAATGGATCGACCTCGGGCCTGATCGCCAATGACCCGCGCCTGGCCGGGGTCACCCGTGACAACGTCGGCAACGGCAGCTCGCACCTGAGCAATTATGCCCAGCGCTACTACAGCGGTCCTTCGGGCGAAATCCTCGATGCCTTCGTGTTCTACAGCACCGAAGTGGGCGAGGAGTCGATGTTCAGCGCCAAGGCCGGTCAGCACAACGTGTTCTGGGGCGAGACCATTCTCAACCCGGTGCACTCGGTCAGCTATGGCCAGTCCGGCCTCGACCTGGCCAAGCTTGCCGCGTCGCCGGGTACCGAGGCCAAGGAACTGTTCGTTCCGCGTAACCAGGTGTCGATGTCGTTCACCGTCAATCCCGAGCTGACCGTGGGTGCCCAGTATTTCCTGAATTGGGATGCCGCGCGTCTGCCGGAAGCGGGCACCTATTACGGTGGTTCCGACCTGGTCGGCTTCGGCGCGCAATCGTTCCTGTTGGGCAACACCAACGCCGTGGTACCGGGCAGCCCGCTAGGTTGTGGCCTGGCGCCGTGCAACGCCTTGACCAATGTGCGTCGTGGCAAGGACCTGACTCCGCATGACAGCGGTGACTGGGGCGTCATGGCCAAATGGTCGCCGGCCTGGCTGGATGGCACCCTTGGCGTTTACTACCGCGAAACCTCGGAAATCCTGCCTCAAGCCTATCTGGACGCCAGGGGCATTACCTCGGCCAACCCGAACGGCACCCGTCCGGCGGGGCAAGTGCCTGCGGTGATCAACACCCTCAATTCGCTGGACACCGCCACCTATCAACTGGCCTATGCCGACAACATCAAGATCCTTGGCCTGAGCTTGTCCAAGGACGTGGGTGGCGTGAGCGTGGGTTCGGACCTGAACGTTCGTCACAACATGCCACTGGCCAGTATCCCGGCGATCGTCAGTACCCGCAGCCCGCTGGGCCTGGGGCAAGGGCTTGGTCTGCTGCCTGCACGTACGGACGCCACCGGTGTGGTCTATGACACCCCGAGCCGTGGCGACAGCATGAGCGCCACAGGCGACACCCTGCACTGGACGCTCAACGGTCTGATGACCCTGCCGAAAACCCCGGTGTTCGATCAGGCAACTGTGCTTGCCGAGTTGTACTACAGCAACCTGCTCAAGCTCGATAGCAAGAACGAAGCGCTCTACAAGGGTAAGGACAGCTATCGCGGCATCGACGCACCGACTCGTGACAACTGGGGTCTGGCGGTCAACTTCACACCGACCTGGTACCAGGTATTCCCGGGTGTCGATCTCAACGCGCCGATGTCCGTCAACGTCGGTCTCGACGGTGTGTCGCCGGTCTCCGGTGGCGGTGCCAAGGACACCGGCAACTATGCCGTGGGCGTGGGCGCCATTGTCTACAACAAATATTTTGTCGACCTGAAGTACGTGGACTCCTTTGGCGAAACCGACAAGTGCAACGTCAGCGGTGTGAGCACCGGCTCCAAGGGCGGTGACGGCTCCACCCCGAACGCCTTTAGCGGCAACGAAAACTACGCCTGTTACGCCGGTGGCTACTCGTCCTTCTCCGGAGGTGGTGCCACGACTGAGGACCGTGGCGCCGTGTACCTGACGATGAAAACAACATTCTGATTCACCACTGATTTGCTCAATGCAAGCAGGAGAATAACAAGATGAAATTTGTAAAAACCGTGTTGGCCGCTTCGCTGGCCATGGTCTTCGCCGCTCAGGCACAGGCTGCTGTTTCAACCCAGGAAGCTGCCAAGCTGGGCACCAGCCTGACACAGGTAGGGGCTGAAAAAGCCGGGAACGCTGATGGTTCCATTCCTGCCTACAACGGTGGCCTGACCACCCCGCCGGCCACCTTCAAGGCCGGCGACAGCATGCGCCCGGATCCGTTTGCCAATGAAAAACCGGTACTGGTGATCGACGGCAAGAACGTCGATCAGTACAAGGGCATGCTCACGGCGACCACGGTAGAACTGGCCAAGCGTTTCCCGACGTTCCGTGTCGACGTGTTCCCGACGCACCGCACCGTTTCGCTGCCTCAAGCGATCCTGGATAACGGCGTGAAGAACGCCAGCGGCGCCAAGTCCCTGGAAGGTGGCCTGGCCATCGACAACGTGCTGCCGGGCATTCCATTCCCGATTCCGCAGTCGGGCAACGAAGCGATGTGGAACTTCCTGCTGCGCTACCAAGGCGTCAGCATCAGCTCCAAGTACGACTCCTGGAACGTTGACTCCGCGGGCGTTCCGAGCCTGGCGACCACCGGGCAAGCGAACATCTCCTACCCGATCTATGAAAACCTCTCGCAGCCGATCAGCAGCGCCGACGTGTACTACCAGATGAAGCTGGCATACACCGGCCCTGCGCGCCGCGCCGGTGAGGCGATCATGCTCAAGGATGCCGCCAACCCGTTGCAGCAACCGCGTCGCGCCTGGCAGTACTTGCCGGGGCAGCGTCGAGTGAAACTGGCTCCGAGCCTGGCTTACGACACGCCAAACCCGGGTACCGCCGGTGCGGGCACCTACGATGACGTGTTCGTCTTCAACGGTGCGCTGGATCGCTACGACTGGAAGCTGGTGGGCAAGCAGGAAATGATCGTGCCCTACAACACCTACAAGCTGACCTACGTGCAGGATCCGAAGTCGCTGACCACCGCCAATCACCTGTCACCTGACTTCGTACGCTGGGAAAAACACCGTGTATGGGTCGTTGAAGGCAACCTCAAGGCCGGTGCTCGTCACATCTACCAGAAGCGCCGCTTCTACCTCGACGAAGACAGCTGGACCGCTTTGGCCTCGGATCAATATGACGCCCGTGGTCAGCTCTATCGCGGTTCCTTCGCTTTCCTGAGCCAGAGCTATGACAAGCAGGTTCCGGACTCCACGCCGTTCATGATCTACGACCTGGTCGGTGGCTCCTACAACATCAACGGCGTAGTCGGCCCTTACGGCGGCATCAAGTACATCGAGCCGCTCTCCAAGGCCCAGTGGTCTTCGGAGTCCCTGGCCGGCGCCGGTATTCGCTAAGCCAACCGCACCTGCTCGCGATGGACCAGAGGGCGACGTGGGCATCCAGACAGCACGCGTAATCGTTCACGACCATCGCGAGCAAGCTCGCTCCTACAACGGCATGACCTGCAGGGCGCCAGGTTTAAACGTCAGGCACACCGATGTGTGGCCCGGCGCGGTTTTCCGAAGAGGACGCAGTATGTGTTCGTATAAAAATAATATTTTGCAGCTGGCGTTTGGCGTTGTGCTCGGCCTGTTGCAGGGCATCGCCCATGCGGCCGATTACGTCGATGTACTGGACCTGCCCGCCAGAGTCAGTGCCTTGGCGATAAACAGCCCGTTGTCCGGCATGACCCGCGCCGGCGGGCGTGTGATTGCCGTCGGCCAGCGTGGCCATATTCTGTTTTCCGATGATTCGGGAAACCACTGGCAACAGGCCGCCGTACCGGCCAGTGCCGACCTCACTGCGGTGAATTTTCCGACCACCACCCAAGGCTGGGCGGTGGGTAATGACGGCGTGGTGCTGCACAGCAGCGACGCCGGCGCGACTTGGCAGAAGCAACTCGACGGTCGTCAGATCGGCGCTTTGCTGGTCAAGCATTACACGGCGCTGGCCAGCGCCGAACCGGGCAATGAGCAATGGCCCCAGTTGGCCATGGAAGGCCAACGACTAGCCGATCAGGGCGCGGACAAACCGCTGCTCGGCGTCTGGTTCGCCAACGACAAAACCGGCTATGTGGTCGGGGTATTCAACCTGATCCTGCGCACCGACGACGGTGGCCTGACCTGGACGCCATTCCAGGACCGCACCGACAACCCCCAGGGTTTCCATCTCAACGCCATCGCCTCTACCGGCGACAGTGTGTACATCGCGGGCGAGCAAGGCCTGCTGCTCAAATGGGACGACAGCGCCCAACGCTTCAATGCGGTACCGACGCCTTATCAAGGCAGCTTCTTCGGCGTGCTCGGCAAGCCTGGCGAAGTGCTGATCTATGGCCTGCGCGGCAACGTGCTGCGCAGCACCGACGGCGGCCAGAGCTGGACCGCACTGGACACCGGCCTGCACGTCAGCATCACCGCGGGCCTGATCGATGCCCGTGGCGATTATCGCTTGTTCACCCAGGGCGGGCAGATGCTGGTGAGCCAAGGGACGGGCGCGCAGTTGCGTCTGAAGCAGCAACCGGCACCGACCCCGGTCGCCGGCGCCACCCAGTCCGCCGATGGCGCCTTGGTGCTGGCAGGCAGCCGTGGTGCCCGGACGCTGTCCGCCGATCCAGCCCTCGAACCCTAAGAGCGAGAACCCAGACATGGGCAACATCAAACAAGACGCCATGCCGGTGATCCGCGAACTGCGGGATTTCGACCACCGCTCCGGCAACCTCCTCGAGCGGTTGGTGTTCAACTACCGTCCGCTGTTCATGCTGCTGATGGCGCTCGCCACCGTGGTGCTGGGCTTCATGGCCGTGACTCGCCTGGAGTTGCGCCCAAGCTTCGAAAAAATGATTCCCCAGAGCCAGCCTTACATCCAGAACTTCCTGGAAAACCGCGCTTCGCTGCGCGGTCTGGGCAACTCGGTGCGCGTGGTGGTCGAGAACACCCAGGGCGATATTTTCGACCCCGAATACCTGGACGTGCTCAAGCAGGTCAACGACCAGCTGTTCCTCACCGAAGGCGTCGACCGTGCGTGGATGAAGTCGCTATGGAGTCCGGCCGTGCGCTGGACCGAAGTCACCGAGGACGGCTTCCAGGGTGGTCCGGTGATGCCCGACACTTATTCGGGGCAGCCTGAACAGATCGAACAGTTGCGCCAGAACATCTCCCGCGCCGGTGTGGTGGGCAGCCTGGTAGCCAGCGACTTCAAGTCGACCATGCTGATCGTGCCGCTGATGGACAAAGCCGCCGCCGGCGGTCAACGCATCAACTACCACGCCTTCTCGCAGATGCTCGAAGAGCAGTTGCGCGACAAGATCGAATACGCCGGTGACAGCGCTGCGCGTAAATCCGGGGTCGAAGGCACCGGTCATTACAAGGTGCGGGTGATCGGCTTCGCCAAACTCATGGGCGACCTGATCGACGGCCTCATTCAAGTGATGATGTTCTTCGGCCTGGCCGTCGTCACGTCGCTGATCATCATCTACGCCTACACCCGTTGCGTGCGCAGCACCCTGCTGGTGGTCGGCTGCTCGCTGGTCGCGGTGGTCTGGCAACTGGGTATCGTCGCCTGGCTCGGCTACGCCATCGATCCGTACTCGGTGCTGGTGCCGTTCCTGATCTTCGCCATCGGTGTGTCCCACGCGGCGCAGAAGATGAACGGCATCATGCAGGACATCGCCCGCGGCACCCACAAACTGATCGCTGCGCGCTACACCTTCCGCCGTCTGTTCATCGCCGGTGTCACCGCGTTGCTGGCCGATGCCGTGGGCTTCGCCGTGTTGATGCTGATCGATATTCCGGTGATCCAGGACCTGGCGATCACGGCCAGCATCGGCGTCGCGGTGCTGATCTTCACCTCGCTGTTGCTGATGCCGGTGGCGCTGTCCTATGTCGGTGTGGGCGCGAAAGCCGCCGAGCGTGCGCTGAAAATCGACAACCGCGCCGAACACCACAAAGGCTTCGGCAAACTGTGGGACCTGCTCGACCGCTTCACCACGCGCAAGTGGGCCACCGGTGCCGTATTGGTCGCAGTGTTGATGGGCATTGGCGGTTTCATGGTCAGCCTGAACCTGAAGATCGGCGACCTGGAAAGCGGGGCGCCGGAGCTGCGCGCCGACTCGCGCTACAACCGCGACAACGCCTACATCACCAGCCACTACGCGCTGTCCAGCGACCTGTTCGCGGTGATGATCAAGACCGCGCCGGAAGGCTGCCTGAACTACAAGACCCTGGTGCTGGCCGACCGCCTGGCCTGGGAGCTGCAACAGTATCCGGGCGTGCAGGCGACCGCGTCCTTGGTCAACGCGGTACGGCAGATCACTGCCGGTACTTATGAAGGCAACCCCAAGCTCAACAGCATCCAGCGCAATCAGGACGTGCTCAACTACGCCGCCCAGCAAGCCTCGGTCAACTCGCCGGAGCTGTTCAACACCGACTGCTCGCTGATGCCGGTGATCGCTTTCCTCAAGGATCACAAGGCGGAAACCCTCGATGCCGTGGTGGCGATTGCCGACAAGTTCGCCAAGGAAAACAGCAGCGAGGATCGCCAGTTCCTGCTCGCCGCCGGTACCGCCGGGATCCCAACATCGTGGTGCGCGAAGCCAACCGCACCATGCTGCTGTACGTGTACGCGGCGGTGACGCTGTTCTGCCTGATCACCTTCCGCAGTTGGCGCGCCACACTGGTGGCGTTGTTGCCGCTGGTGCTGACCTCGATCCTCTGTGAAGCCTTGATGGTGGCCATGGGTATCGGCGTGAAAGTCGCGACCTTGCCGGTGATCGCCCTCGGGGTGGGGATCGGCGTGGACTACGCCTTGTACCTGCTCAGCGTGCAATTGCACTTCCAGCGCCAGGGCTTGCCGCTGTCCCAGGCCTATCGCAACGCGGTGTCCTTCACCGGCCGCGTGGTCGGGCTGGTGGGCATCACCCTCGCCGCTGGTGTGGTGTGCTGGGTCTGGTCGCCGATCAAGTTCCAGGCCGACATGGGCATCCTGCTGACCTTCATGTTCCTGTGGAACATGCTCGGCGCGCTGATCCTGATTCCCGCTCTGTCGTACTTCCTGCTGCGCGAACGGGCACCCAAGCCCGGTTCTGTCGCAGTAACCGAAAACACCGAATCCACTGAACGTCCCGGCATGCCCCATGCCGTGACCACTTCCGAGTAAGCCAAGATGTCTGATTACAAAGCTCCCCTGCGCGACATGCGCTTCGTACTCAACGAGGTTTTCCAGGTGTCCCGGCTCTGGGCACAATTGCCCGGCCTGGCCGACGTGATCGATGAAGAGACCGCCGCCGCCATCCTCGAAGAGGCCGGCAAGATCAGCGGCGAAGTGATCGCGCCACTGAACCGTGCCAGCGACGAACAGGGCTGCACCTGGAACGACGGCGTGGTCACCGCCCCGGACGGTTTTGCCCAGGCCTATCAGGCCTTCGCCGAAGGCGGATGGGTGGGTGTCGGCGGTGATCCTCAGTACGGCGGCATGGGCATGCCCAAGGCGATTTCGGCCCAGGTCGAAGAGATGGTCAACTCGGCCAGCCTGTCGTTCGGCCTGTACCCGATGCTGACCGCCGGCGCCTGCCTGTCGATCAAGGCCCACGCCAGTGAAGAACTGAAAGCCACCTATTTGCCGAACATGTACGCCGGCACCTGGACCGGTTCGATGTGCCTGACCGAAGCTCATTCCGGCACCGACCTGGGCCTGATCCGCACCAAGGCCGAACCCCAGGCCGATGGCAGCTACAAGGTCAGCGGCAGCAAGATTTTCATCACCGGTGGCGAGCACGACCTGACGGAAAACATTATCCATCTGGTACTGGCGCGGCTGCCCGATGCACCGGCTGGTCCGAAAGGCATCTCGCTGTTCCTGGTGCCGAAAGTGCTGGTCAACGCCGACGGTTCGCTGGGTGAAAACAACGCGCTGTCCTGCGGCTCCATCGAACACAAAATGGGCATCAAGGCCTCCGCCACCTGCGTGATGAACTTCGACGGCGCCACCGGCTGGATCGTCGATGCACCGAACAAAGGCTTGGCGGCGATGTTCACCATGATGAACTACGAGCGTCTGGGCGTGGGCATCCAGGGCTTGGCCCAAGGCGAGCGCTCGTACCAGAACGCCGTCGAATACGCCCGTGACCGTCTGCAAAGCCGCGCGCCAACCGGTGCGCAATTCAAGGACAAGGCCGCCGACCCGATCATCGTGCACCCGGACGTGCGCCGCATGCTGTTGACCATGAAAGCCTTGAACGAAGGCGGCCGTGCGTTCTCCAGCTACGTGGCCCTGCAACTGGACATCGCCAAGTACAGCGAAGACGCTCCGACACGCCAGCGCGCGCAGGATCTGGTATCGCTGCTGACCCCGGTGGCCAAGGCCTTCCTCACCGACATGGGCCTGGAAACCACCCTCCATGGCCAACAGATCTTCGGCGGCCACGGCTACATCCGTGAGTGGGGTCAGGAGCAACTGGTGCGTGATGTGCGCATCACCCAGATCTACGAAGGCACCAACGGCATCCAGTCCCTGGACCTGGCCGGGCGCAAAATCGTCGGCAGCGGCGGGGCGCTCTACCGCTTGTTCGCTTCGGAAATCCGCAACTTCACCGCCAACGTTGGCGCTGACCTTGCCGAGTTCATCCAACCGCTGAACGCCGCCGTCGACACTCTCGACGACCTGACCGCGTGGCTGCTGGACCGGGCACAAAACAACCCGAACGAAATCGGCGCGGCCTCGGTCGAGTACCTGCACGTGTTCGGCTACACCGCATACGCCTACATGTGGGCGCGCATGGCCAAGGCCGTCATGAGCGGCGATGCCGAGGACGATTTCTACACCAGCAAACTGGCCACCGCGCGTTTCTACTTCGCCCGGTTGCTGCCGCGTATCCACTCGTTGAGCGCATCGGCCAAGGCCGGCAGCGACTGCCTCTACGAGCTGCAAGCCGATCAGTTCTGATCGTAAGGACAAGGAACCTTAAACATGATGGCGACAAAAATAATTCCGCCCGCCGACGGCGCCTATGCCTACCCCCTGCTGATCAAGCAATTGCTGCTGTCCGGCGTGCGCTACGAGCCGGGCCGGGAAATCGTCTACGCCGACAAGCTGCGCTACAGCTACGAGACCCTCAACAAGCGTATTCGCCGCCTGGCCAATGCGCTGACCGCAGCCGGGGTCAAGGCCGGTGACACCGTTGCTTTGCTCGACTGGGACAGCCACCGCTACCTGGAATGCTTCTTCGCCGTGCCGATGATCGGCGCGGTGCTGCACACGGTGAACATTCGCCTGTCGCCGGAGCAGGTGCTGTTCACCATGAACCACGCCGAGGATGACCTGGTGTTGGTGCATGATGATTTCCTGCCCCTGGTCGAGCAGATCCACGGTCGGCTGGAAACCGTAAAAGGCTACCTGCAACTCACCGATGACGAGGCGACCACGACCTCGCTGCCGGTGCTGGGCGAGTACGAGCACCTGCTGTCCCTGGCTTCGGACCAGTACGACTTCCCCGATTTCGACGAGAATTCGGTCGCCACGCTGTTCTACACCACCGGCACCACCGGCGACCCGAAAGGCGTGTACTTCAGCCACCGCCAGTTGGTCCTGCACACCCTGAACGCCGTCGGCACCCTGGGCGTCTATCAGGGCCAGCCGCTGCTGCGCTCCGACGACGTGTACATGCCCATCACGCCGATGTTCCACGTGCATGCCTGGGGCGTGCCGTACGTTGCGACCCTGATGGGCATCAAGCAGGTCTACCCGGGCCGCTACGAACCCAACAGCCTGGTCAAGCTGTACCGTGAAGAGAAGGTGACCTTCTCCCACTGCGTGCCGACCATCCTGCAGATGATCCTCAACTGCGAGGAAGGCAAGGCAACCCGTTTCGATGGCTGGAAAATGCTCCTGGGCGGCAGCGCGCTGACCCTCGGCGTGGCCAGCGAAGCCAATGCCAAAGGCATGGTGGTGCACGCAGGCTACGGCATGTCCGAGACCTGTCCGTTGTTGTGCCTGACGTACCTGCGTGATGAAGACCTGCAGTTGTCCGCCGAAGCGCAACTGCCGATCCGCATCAAGACCGGCACCCCGGTGCCATTGGTCGACCTGAAAATCATCGACGCCGACGGCAACGATGTGGCCCATGACGGCGAGTCCCTGGGCGAGATCGTGGTGCGCGCGCCGTGGCTGACCCAGGGCTATCTGAAAGCCCCGGACAAAGGCGCGGAGTTGTGGCACAACGGCTGGCTGCACACCGGCGACATGGCCTCGATCGACAAGCTGGGCGGCGTGGAAATCAAGGACCGCATCAAGGACGTGATCAAGACCGGCGGTGAGTGGATCAGCTCGCTTGAACTGGAAAGCCTGATCAGCGAACACCCGGGCGTGATGTCTGTCGCCGTGGTGGGCATTGCCGACGAACAATGGGGCGAACGCCCGATGGCCATGGTCGTTTGCGAGCCCGGGCAATACCTCGATCGCAAGATTCTGGAGATGCATTTGCAAGCTTTCGTCGACGGCGGGCGCATCAACAAATGGGCGATTCCCAAGCAGTTCAAGTTTGTTGCCGAAATCCCCAAGACCAGCGTCGGCAAGATCAACAAGAAGCTGATTCGGGAAACTGAAGCGAACTGACCCGAGCACTGTAGGAGCGAGCTTGCTCGCGATGGACTCAAGGGCACCGCGTTTATCCTGTAAACACGCGTTATCGTTGACGACCATCGCGAGCGAGCTCGCTCCTACAACGAATTCAACAGTGGGCGGTTTCTGGATAGTTTGCGGGGGGGCATCTTTGTCATAGTTCTCGTCAGAGATAACGCCCCGTTAGTCGCAGTTTTCAGCGCTTGTGCCAAGCTGAACGGGGTATTAGCGCCGCGCATTCAACTGCAGGTCAGTCAAACCCCAGGAAGCCCATGCCATGAACCTCGCCCGTGCATCAAACGTCCGCCACGAGTTCTACAAAGCCGTCTGGTTCTATTTAAAAGTGGTCTGGCCGATCTTCTCGATACTGCTTTTGGTGATCATTGCGTTCGGCCTCATCATCGCCCACCTGGAAGGCTGGGGCCCGTTAGACGGTATCTACTTTGCCTTCGTGACTGGCCTGACCATCGGCTATGGAGAACTGGTGCCCAAACTGGGTGTGTCGCGAGTACTGGCGATCCTGCTGGGTTTCAACGGCGTGCTGATGACCGCGACATTCGCGGCGATCAGTGTCCGGGCCATTGAAGTGACGGTGACGGCGTCACGCAAAGATGTGTAGGAGCGAGCTTGCTCGCGATGGTCGTCAACGATAACGCGCAAATCCAGGATTAGCGCGGTGTTTTTGAGTCCATCGCGAGCAAGCTCGCTCCTACAGTTTTAGGCGTCCCAACCCGCCCCGCTCACCGCAGCCTGTACCAGCGGGTGCAGGTCCGCCCCTTGATGCTCCTTCTGCCACGCCAGCAATTCCTTGCGCATGCTGGGCGCCCAGTACATCTGCATGTGATTGCGCACGCTGAGCACCGCCTGTTGCTGGTCCGGCTGGCTGGCAAAGTACTGGGCGATCTGGTTGGCCATCTTGATCAGGTTTTCCGTGCTCATCGGCGTACCTCCGCTTTGGTGCCACGGCCCCGGTCCTTGAGCAGACGATGCTGTTCATCGCTGAATTCCTGGAAGCGTTTTTGCCACTCCGAAGGGTGATAAACGCGGCTGACCTCCACAGCGGTGACCTTGTACTCCGGACAGTTGGTGGCCCAGTCCGAGTTGTCGGTGGTGATCACGTTGGCGCCCGATTCCGGGAAGTGGAACGTGGTATACACCACGCCCGGGGCGACCCGTTCGGTAATCCGCGCACGCAGCACGGTTTGCCCGGCGCGGCTGCCGATACCGACCCAGTCACCTTCATTGATGCCACGGCTCTCGGCGTCGGTCGGGTGGATTTCCAAGCGGTCTTCGTCATGCCAGGCGACGTTGTCGGTACGCCGGGTTTGGGCGCCGACGTTGTACTGGCTGAGGATGCGCCCGGTGGTCAGCAGCAGCGGATAGCGGCTGTTGACCTTCTCCTCGGTGGGCACGTAGCCGGTGAGCATGAAGCGCCCCTTGCCGCGCACGAACTCCTCGATGTGCATGGTCGGCGTGCCGTCCGGTG
>LNAP01001866.1_pt1 | contig 21775 bp, 17 predicted proteins | sample 602601 | NCBI WGS metagenome assembly LNAP01 (sample SAMN02440304, study PRJNA202911) | soil metagenome | biome: Subtropical and temperate rainforests or woodlands; isolation source: soil samples (1 kg each in a 20% v/v slurry with milli Q water) were... ...
GGGGGGGGCGGGGGGGGGGAGGGGGGGGGGGGGGGGGGGGGGGGGGAGCCGGCGTTTTACGCGATAGTCCCCCTCACCCGGAGCCGAGCTCGCGCTCGGCTCCGACCTCTCCCCGCAAGCGGGGAGAGGTGCAGACGGCGGCGCGGAGATTTTTCGCGAACCTGAATAACGCCAACCGAACGGACAACAAACGGTGACGGAAGTTCTGCAAACAGACGTCGCGGTGATTGGTGCCGGCCCGGCTGGATTGATGGCCGCCGAGGTGCTGGCGCAGGGCGGCGCGCGCGTCACCGTCTACGACGCGATGCCGTCGGCCGGGCGCAAGTTCCTTATGGCTGGGCGCGGCGGACTCAATCTCACTCACAGCGAACTGCTCCCGGCATTTCTGGCCCGCTACGGCGCGGCGATGCCGCGCCTCGCCGAAGCCGTCGAGAGATTTCCCCCGGACATGCTGCGCGCATGGAGCGAGATGCTGGGGCAACCGACCTTCATCGGATCCAGCGGTCGGATATTTCCCAAGTCATTCAAGACGTCGCCGCTGCTGCGGTCGTGGTTGCACAGGCTCGATCAGGCCGGCGTGCAATTCGCCATGCGCCATCGCTGGATCGGCTGGGATGGCGACGGGCGATTACTGTTTCAAACGCCGGATGGCCCGCGTGCGATCGCGGCGAAGGCCACCGTGCTGGCGCTGGGCGGCGCGAGCTGGCCGCGGCTCGGCTCCGACGGCGCATGGGTGCAGACCCTGGCCGGCAAGGGCGTCGATGTTGCGCCGTTGCGGCCGGCGAATTGCGGCTTCGTGGTCGCCTGGTCGGATGTGTTTCGCAACCGGTTCGCGGGCTATCCGCTGAAAAGCGTGGCGCTGTCGTTCGGTGGCAAGACCGTGCGCGGCGAGGCGATGATCACGCGCGCCGGCATCGAGGGCGGCGCGATCTACGCATTGTCCGCGGCGCTGCGCGACGCCGTCGTGGCCAATGGCACGGCCACGCTGAATGTCGCGCTGCGGCCGGATATGGAAGCTGGCGAATTGATCGCCAGGCTGTCGGTGTCGCGCGGCAAGCAATCGCTGTCGACGTTCCTGCGCAAGGCGGTGCAGCTGTCGCCGGTCGGCATCGGGCTGCTGCAGGAAGCCGCGATCGGCGAGGGTATTTCTCTGGCGACGTTGTCGGCCGGGAAGCTGGCTGATCTGATCAATGCCGTACCGGTCAAGCTTACCGGCATCGCGCCGATCGCGCGGGCGATCTCGTCGGCCGGCGGGATCGCGTTCGAAGAACTCGATGCCGATTACATGATCGCAAGACTGCCCGGCGTGTTCGCCGCCGGCGAGATGCTCGACTGGGAGGCGCCCACCGGCGGCTATCTGCTGCAGGCGTCGTTTGCCACCGGCGCCGCCGCGGGCAGGGGCGCGCTGAAGTGGCTTAAGCGATAGCGAGCCCGCCGTCGTCCTTCGAGGCCTCGCTTCGCTCGGCGCCTCAGGATGACGGCTCACAAAGCTTGATCGTCATCCATCAACAAACACTGTCGTCATCCTGAGGTGCGCGCCGTCTTCGGCGCGCCTCGAAGGATGCTTGCGATCACCGCAACTTGCCCCTTGCCGCCACCGGCAGCGTGCCGATCACCTCGTTGCCGCGCACCATCACCACCTCGTCGAACATGTTGACGACCACGCAGACATGGTTGGGCACGATGCGCACGATGTCGCCGATCTCGGGGCGCGTATTGCTGCGGGTAAGGTCGAGGAAGCCGTGCTCCTCGGCGAACTTTGCGATCTTGGCTTCGGGATGTTCGAGGATCAGGCCGTAGCCATCGAGGCCGCCGCTGTCCGCGGTCAGCGTCTTGGAGCCGGCGTCGAGAATGCCGCGGTCGGGGCCGGCGCGGCTGACCACGGTGGAATAGACGTTCAGCGCACAGTCGTCCCACGTCGCCACGCCGGCTGCGACCTGCATGCGGTCGTTGTAGATCGAGGTGCCGAAGCGATGCTCGGTGGCGCCCCTGAGCGAGCCGACGTTTTTCAGATTGGGCGTGCCGCCGGTCGAGACAATGCTGGGCTCGAGGCCGAGCGCGCGAACGCCGGCCAATGCCTCGTCGAAGAAGGCTTGCGCGGCGGGCCAGCCGGTTTCTGTGGGATACAGCATGAAGCCCGCAAAGGTCAGGCCGTCGGTATCCCGGATCAGCCGTGCCAGTTCGATGGCTTCGGCGGGCGTCTCGACGCCGGCGCGCTTGCGGCCGGTGTCGCATTCGATGACCACGTTGAGCGGCAGGCCGGAGATCGCGGCGGCCTTGGTCAGGCCGGCGATGACGAAAGCGTTGTCGGCCGCCACGGTGACCTTCGCCTTGGCCTGCAGCGCGGCCAGCCGCGCCATCTTCTCGTCGCCGATCAGATTGTAGCTGATCAGGATGTCGTCAATGCCGGCGTCCGCCATGATCTCGGCCTCGCCGAGCTTCTGGCAGGTGATGCCGCGGGCGCCGCCGGCGATCTGCATCCTGGCGATCACCGGGCTCTTGTGGGTCTTGATATGCGGCCGGTTGGCGACGCCGGCGGCGTCGCACACCGCCTGGATGCGCGCGATGTTGGCCTCGACCCGGTCCATGTCGATGACCACTGACGGCGTGCCGTAGTCGCGGGCGATGATGGCGGCGAGGGGCGTGGTCATCGTGGTCTCCGATCGATCAATTCAACTCTAGCGCTTCGCCGTCGTCCTTCGAGGCGCGCAAGAGCGCGCACCTCAGGATGACGGCTTTTACGAAATCCGCATACCGCGGCAGCCACCGCAAACTCCCGTCATCCTGAGGTGCTGCTCTGACGGCGCGTCAGCGTCGTCAGAGCAGCCTCGAAGGATGGGCCGCGGGCTCAACGCAAGCTCACGCGTTCTCGATCTCTTCGCGCAAAGTCTCCAGCTCCAGCCATTTTTCCTCGGCTTCGGCGAGGCCCTTCTGCGCCGCGGCCAGCGCCGCCGACACGGTGTCGAACTTCTTGCGATCCTTCTTGTAGAGGTTGGGATCGTCGAGATGGCGCTGCTGTTTGGCGATTTCGGCCTGGAAGCCGGAGATGGCCTTCGGCAGCGTGTCGAGCAGGTGCTTGTCCTTGAAGTTCATCTTCTTCTTCGCGGCGGGCTTGGCGGCCGCGCCATTGGACTTGCCGCCGCTGCTCTTGGCGGACACGGCGTCCGCCGCCGTCTTGGCTTCGCGCTTCAGGTCGGCGCCGCGCTGGGTCAGCATGTCCGTATAGCCGCCGGCATATTCCTGCCACTTGCCGTTGCCTTCCGGCACGATCACCGAGGTGACGACGCGGTCAAGGAAGTCGCGGTCATGGCTGATCAGGATCACGGTGCCTTCGTAATCGCCGAGCATGTCCTCGAGCACGTCGAGGGTTTCGAGATCGAGGTCGTTGGTCGGCTCGTCCAGCACCAGCACGTTGCTGGGTTTTGCCAAAGCGCGCGCCAGCATCAGCCGGCCGCGCTCGCCGCCGGAGAGCACTTCCAGAGGTGTCCGCATCTGCTCCTGCGAGAACAGGAAATCCTTCATGTAGCTGACCACGTGCTTCGGCGTGCCGTTGACCATGACGTGGTCGCCGCGGCCGCCGGTCAGCGCTTCCGCCAAAGTCGTCTTCGGCGACAGGCTTTCGCGGTGCTGGTCGAGCGTCGCCATCTCGATATTGGCGCCGAAGCGGATGGTGCCGGAATCCGGCGGCTCGGTGCCGGTCAGCATGTTGATCATGGTGGTCTTGCCGGCGCCGTTGGGGCCGACCACGCCGATGCGGTCGCCGCGCTGGATGCGGATCGAGAAGTCGTCGACGATCTTGCGGTCGCCATAGGTGCGGCAGATGTTCTTGGCCTCGACGATCAGCTTGCCGGACTTGTCGGCCTCGGAGGCGGCGAGGTTGGCGCTGCCCGCGACGCCGCGATAGTCCTGACGCTGCGCGCGCAGCGCATGCAGGTTGCCGAGCCGCTTGACGTTGCGCTTGCGGCGGCCGGAGACGCCGTGGCGCAGCCAGTGTTCCTCGTTGACGATCTTGCGGTCGAGCTTGTGCTGGTCGCGCTCTTCCTCGGCAAGGATGTCGTCGCGCCATTGTTCGAAGGCGGAGAAGCCGCGGTCGATCTGCTTGATCTGGCCGCGGTCGAGCCAGGCGGTGGCGCGCGACAGGTTGGAGAGGAAGCGGCGGTCATGGCTGATGATCACCAGCGCGCAGCGCCGCGAGGCCAGTTCGCCTTCCAGCCATTCGATGGTGGTGAGATCGAGATGGTTGGTCGGCTCGTCGAGCAGCAGGATATCCGGCTCCGGCGCCAGCACGCGGGCCAGCGCGGTGCGGCGGGCCTCGCCGCCGGACAGGTTGCTGGGGTCCTCGTTGCCGGTGAGGCCGAGCTGCTCCAGCAGGTACAGCGCCTGGTAATGGTCGTCGCCGTCGCCCATGCCGGCCTCGACATAGGCCAGCGTGGTGGCAAAGCCGGAGAAGTCCGGCTCCTGCGGCAAATACTGCACGGTGGCGCCGGGCTGCACGAAGCGGCTACCCTTGTCGCAGTCGATCTGGCCGGCGACGATCTTCAAGAGCGTCGACTTGCCGGAGCCGTTGCGGCCGATCAGGCAGACGCGCTCGCCTTGCGACACCGACAGTTCGACGCCGTTCAGGAGCGGCGTGCCGCCGAAGGTCAGGGTAATGTCTTTCAACTGGATCAGCGGAGGAGCCATGGAATTCGCTTCAATCTGGTTTCGGCGCGGGCGCTTGCGGCGCTCCACGCTGGATGCGGCGGATCGTCTGATCCAATGCCGAAAGGAACGCCGAGCGATCGCGCGGCGAGAATGATCTGGGTCCGCCGGTGACTTCGCCCGACGACCGCAGGTCGGTCATCAGGTTGCGCACCGCGAGGGTCATGCCGATGGAGGCTTCCGAGAACGGCTTGCCGTTCGGGGCGATCACGTCGGCGCCGGCCTTGACGCAGCGGCTGGCCAAAGGCACGTCGGACGTCACCACTATATCGCCCTTGCCGGCGCGTTCCGCAATCCAGTCGTCGGCGGCGTCCATGCCGGACCCGGCGGCGATCCGCTCGATCAGGGGATCGGGCGGTATCCGGATGAACTGGCCGGCCACCACGCTGACGGGCAGGCCGTGGCGTGCGGCCACCTTGTAGATCTCGTCCTTGACCGGGCAGGCGTCGGCATCGATGTAGATTCGGGTGCTCAAGGGTTCGCCGTTGCTCAAGGGTCGGTCAGCCGGGGTTTTTGGGGTAGGCCGCACGGGCATGCCCGCGGCTCCGGCGAGACCTACCATTTTGTGCAGCTGCGAACAAAACATATCGCAGGTTTCGGGAGGAAATGCGGCGGGAGGGGCGATTTGGGCGTCTAAGACCGCCAAAGCGCCTGAAAACGCGACGCACGCCACCTCAGTTTATCCCAAAAGTTCGATTTTAGCGGCGGAGGGGTTCCGCTGCCGCAGCCTGCGTGGCGCGGATGAAGGCGACGGCGGATGTATTTTGGCCGCACCATCCGGGGGCAACGTGCTGGGTTAAATTGATCCACCCGCTGGTAGCGCAACCGCGCCAATATCTCGGATTAGCGAAACTATTTCGAGTTATGGGTGCGAGCCAACCACAAGAACTATGACATCAGGATCGATATTTGGCTGGGTATCGCCGAGCATATCGATGCCTACGAGCCTAAAAGCTGTTGCTATATTCTTTGCTCTCTCGGGCGGGTTATGCGCGTCATGCATCCAAAGGAACAGTCCAGTTCGATTTAATGCTAGAAGGCGCTCGCGCTGCGGCACCTCTTCGACATCATAACCTGCGTCTTTCAGAACGGATAGCACTTGGTCGCTAAACTGGAACGCCTCTCCGTCGCTCATAAGAACGTTAATGAGCACTTTTCCTTTGTCGGGTAATGGCACGAGGCGATCAACGATGGCCTTCTTTTGAGTTTCCGTAAAAGTGCGATTTTTACGGGCCTCAATAGCCAAGGCAAGTTCAGCCGCCCGCTCATTCGCTTTCGCCGTTTCAGACATTGCTTTTGCTGCATCGGCTCGAGCTGCATCCCCACGCGCCGTAGCATCGGCAATTTTCTCGTCCGAAATTCGCTGAGTAATGCTTGCGGTTTTCCAGCTGACAAAGGACGAGAAACCGGTAAGCGCAACCGCTGCTGCGGCAAGAAGAGAGCCAGCGACCAGCGTCCAAAATGCAACGCCGTCCCAAACGTCAAGCGGCCATCCCCACATTTTTGTCGAACTGCCTTCGCGATTGTTGATCATGAAACTTGCTCGCTTTGGTTTAGTGTAGCACATTAGCCAAGTGCGATGGCAATCAGCTGTAGCCCGGATGAGCGAAGCGATATCCGGGATTATCGTGGGCGGGAAAGCCCCGCATATCGCGGTGCTCATGCGGGCGACTTTCTCGTTGCGGGCGTCGAGCCGCGGCCCTTTCGCGGGCGACCTTGCAAGCTTGAACCGGTCAGGTCGCATGGACGACCTAACAGCATGAAAAACTGGATCAGCATACTCTGGAATAAAGTGGCCGACTGGATCGATGCTGCCATCGAGTTCTATGACTGGATGGATGACAAGCCCGGTCCGAACAACAGGTTCGCAAAACCGGATAAGATCCTGGCTTCACCGACAAAGCGGGATCGATGAACTGCGCTCCTGCGCATGCGGCGGCGCCGGGCCCGGTCACGTAGGCGCGCGCCTCATCGTTTCATCCGACAGCCACGAACACACCGCGGCTGGGATGGCGCCGGCTAGTGCCGCGGGGATATCGAACGATGGCTGGCCCAGCATGGCTGCGACATATTCGGCCAGCAGCGCCGCCACCGGCATGGTTGCGATGAGCCGCAGATAGAGCGGCTGGCCCGACAGCGTCCAGTCCACGCCTGCGATCAACCCGGCGGGGATGACGAGGAGCGAATAGGCGATCAGCACCAGCGACGCGAAAAACCCGATGCCGGGGACGCCCTCGCGCCACAACTGGTCGGCTGTGATGGCGACCAGCAGCACCAGCGGCGGAAACAGCGTCGTGAAAATCAGCAGTCGCTTCATGAAATCTCTCCAGGTCCCTTGGTCGGTGCTGGCAGAGATTCAGTTCAGCTTTCCAGGTCACATGACCCCGGCCTTGCCCGGCGGCGCGGCAAGCCGATCGACGTCCGGACAGGCAAACCAACATGCCCCACGCATATCGCCCGCCGCACCGGCGCCGGATGGCGGTCGTGCAGCGCGCCTGTGCCTGGCACCATGAGGCACGTCTTGCGCTCGCTCCGGCGGCGCGTACGATCCTGCGCAACGGCGAACAGAAGATGTCGCAGATTTCGGAGGACGCATGACCACCCAGCTCGAAGCCTACCGCGTGGCGGCCTTCAACACCGCCAAGGCGTCCGAAAACAAGATGCACGACGACGGCGTGGCGCAAAAATTCGGTTTCAGCGGCGGGCTGGTGCCGGGCGTCGACGTGCTGGCCTACATGATCCATCCGGCGGTGGCGCAGTGGGGACGGGCGTTCCTGGAGCGCGGCTTGATCGAGGCCCGGTTCACCAAACCGGTCTATGACGGCGAAACCGTCGATGTGGTGGCCGAGCCGGCCGGCGACGGGCTGGCGCTTGAAGTCGCGGGGCCGGGCGGCGATGTCCGGGCCACCGGCCGGGCGGCGCTGACGCAGGTTGTGCCGAAAACCGTTCTGGCGAATTTTCCGGTGACGGCGCCGGTGGAAACCCGGCTGCCGGTGCATCTCGGCTCCTTCGTGCAGGGCCACTGGCTCGGCAGCATCCCGCGCAACTGGGCCGGGCAGGCCGGCGTCGATTATCTCGCCGATGTGCGCGAGGCCGATCCGATCTACGGCCGCGAGGGGCTGGTGCATCCCGGCGTGCTGCAGCGGATCATGAACAAGGTGCTGGTGGACAACGCCATCCTCGGCCCGTGGATTCATGTCGGCAGCACCATGCAGCTGCTGGCCGCGGCTTGCTGCGACGACGAGCTGGTGGCGCGCGCCCGGGTCACCGCCAATTACGAGAAGAAAGGCCACCGCTTCGTTGAGCTAGACGCGCTGATCGTCGCCAACGGCATCACGCCGGTGGCGCATTGCCAGCATGTGGCGATCTATCAGCCGCGGGAGGTGGCGGCAGCGTAGGGCAGGCGGCGCAGCTCTTTCCCTCCCCCTTGTGGGGAGGGTGGCGCGTTTGCGAGCGAAGCGAACAAACGCGACGGGTGGGGGTGCCACAAACTCGAGCGTCGGAGTTCGCGGCACCCCCACCCCGACCTCCACTTCGGCGATGCTGCGCACCGCCTCGTTCGGTCGACCCTCCCCGCAAGGGGGAGGGATGCCATCAACGCTTTCGTGTCACATTGATCGCTACGCCGCTTTGGCCTTCTTGCCGTCCTGGATCGCGCGCCAGATGCGTTCGGAGGTCAGCGGCATGTCGATGTGTTCGACGCCGTAGTCGCTGAGCGCGTCGATCACCGCATTGACCACGGTGGACAGGCTGCCGGCGCAGCCGGCTTCGCCGCAGCCCTTGGTGCCCAGCGGATTCGACTTGGCCGGCGACGGATGGTCGCCGACCGTCATCAGCGGAATGTCGCCGGCGCGCGGCATGGCGTAGTCCATGAACGAGCCGGTGATCGGCTGGCCGCTCTCGTCGTAGCTGACCTCTTCCATCAGGGCCTGGCCGATGCCCTGCGCCACGCCACCATGCAACTGGCCGGCGACGATCATCGGATTGACGATGGTGCCGAAGTCGTTGACGCCGGTGTAGCCGACGATCCTGATCACGCCGGTGTCGGGATCGATCTCGACCTCAGCCACATGGCAGCCGTTGGGGAAGGTGGACTCCACATTGCCGGAGGTGTGGTCGACGTCGAGCGTGTCGGGCACGCCGTCGGGCATCTTGCCGTCGCGCATCCGCTTCGACAGCTCCATGATGTCGATGCTGCGGTCGGTGCCGGCAATGGTGAAGCGGCCGCCGGTGAATTCGATGTCGGCTTCCGAGGCTTCCAGCAGATGCGCCGCGGCGCGCTTGCCCTTGGCGATGATCAGCTCGGCAGCTTCGACAATGGCCTGGCCGGTGGCGGTGATCGAGCGCGAGCCGCCGGTGCCGTTGCCGGTATGGACGATGTCGCTGTCGCCCTGTTCGAGCCGGATCGCCTCGAACGGCACGCCGAGCTGCGCCGACAGCACCTGGGCAAACGGCGTGGCGTGGCCCTGGCCGTAGTCCAGCGTGCCGGTGATCAGTTTCACCGAACCGTCGGCCTCGAACACGATCTTGCCGAGCTCGGGGGAGGGCGGCGCGGTGACCTCCAGATAGGAGCCGACCGCGATGCCGCGCAGCTTGCCGCGCTTGCGGCTGTCCTTCTTGCGCTTCGGAAAATTGGCGTGGTCGGACAATTCCAGCGCCTTGGCGAACACGCCCTGGAAATCGCCGCTGTCATAGGTGACGCCGGACGAGGCCGCGAACGGCATCTGCGACGACTTGATGAAGTTGCGCTTGCGCAAGGTGAGCCGGTCGATGCCCATCTCCTCGGCGGCGCGGTCGATCAGCCGCTCCATGAAGTAGTTGGCCTCGGGCCGGCCGGCGCCGCGATAGGCGCCCATCAGCGTGGTGTTGGTGACCACGCACTTGATGTCGACCGACAGCAGCGGCGTCTTGTAGACGCTGGCGAGGTTCTTGCCGGTGTTGAGCGACAGCGGGCTCGGCGATACGCCGGTGATATAGGCGCCGAGATTGCCGAAACCCTTGACGCGCACCGCGAGGAACCTGCCGTCCTTGTCGAGCGCCAGCTCGGCATGGACGTCCTGGGCGCGGCCGTGGCTGTCGGACAGGAAGCTGGTGGAGCGTTCGTCGGTCCATTTCACCGGCTTGCCGAGTAGCTTCGCGGCGTGCAACAGGCAGATATATTCGGGATAGTTGATGTTCTTCATGCCGAACGAGCCGCCGACATTGGCGGTCAGGAGATGCACCTTGTCGTTGGGCACCTTGAGGATCTTGGCGAGGCCGGCGCGGTTGCCGGCGACGCCCTGGGTCGGCACCTGGATGGTGAAGCGCTCGCTGGCTTTGTCATAGGACGCCAGCGCCACGCGCGGCTCCATCGACACCACCGCGACGCGGGTGTTGGCGATGTCGAGTTTTGTCACATGCGCGGCAGAGGCAAAGGCGGCGTCGATCTTGGCGGTGTCGCCGAAATGGTAATCCAGTGCCACGTTGTTGGGGATGTGGTCGTAGAGCTGCGGCGCGCCGGGCTTGCTGGCTTCCTCGGGCGAGGTCACTGCCGGCAGCGGCTCGATGTCGAGCACCACGGCCTCGGCGGCATCGCGCGCCTGGGCCACGCTCTCGGCCACCACGAAGGCCACGGGATCGCCGACGAAGCGCACTCTGTCGGTCATCAGCGCCGTGCGGTTGGTCTGCTTGAGCGCCGAGCCGTCGCGGTTCTTCAGCGGCAGGCCGCAGGTGAAGGGGCCGTAATCGGCGGCGGCGAGGTCCGTGCCGGTCCAGACGCCGAGGACGCCCGGCATCGCTTTTGCGGCCGCGGTGTCGATATTGCGGATCACGCCATGGGCATGCGGGCTGCGCACCATCCAGGCATATAGCTGGCCCGGCAGGCTAACATCGTCCGTATATTTCCCCTTCCCCCGCACCAAGGTGTCGTCTTCCTTGCGGCGGACCGGCTGGCCGACGCCGAATTTCTGCATTGCGATAGCATTGTCGACCGAGCTGCCGGTATGATCTTGCATGTGAAATCCATTAAAAGGCCGATTATCGCGCGGTTTGGAGCGATTTTCGCGCTACGGCGGACCTTCCAGATACCGTAGGGCTACGGGAACGACAATGTATGATTGGGCATGCGGCTACGCGCTGGCAGTTGCGCTGACCCCGCGCCCTGCTAAACTTTCCGTGAATGGATATTTCCACGCCGGCCCTTTGGGCCGCGGAAAGACGGAGTTACATGGGCGATGACACGCTGCTCCGCGCCGGCCATGTGCCGCGCGGGGACATGCCGGGATTGGCTGCGGCAGCGGAGGCCGATCGCGCGCGCGACGCCGGTTCCAGCGTGTATGCCGCGCTCGACCTCGGCACCAACAATTGCCGGCTGTTGATCGCCTGTCCCACTGCGGACGGCTTTCGTGTGATCGATTCGTTCTCGCGGATCATCCGGCTCGGCGAGGGCGTCTCCACCACCGGTGTGATCAGCGACGCCGCCATCGCCCGGGCGATCTCGGCGCTGAGCATCTGCCGCGACAAGATCCAGTCCAAGGACGCGCAAAGGCTGCGGCTGATAGCCACCGAGGCCTGCCGCGCCGCCGCCAACGCCGATGATTTCCTGGCGCAGGTCGCCAGCGAGACCGGCATCACCCTGGAGATCATCGACCGCGAGACCGAGGCCGCGCTGGCGGTGATCGGCTGCTCGCCGCTGCTCGATCCGCACGGCCGCGGCGCCATTTTGTTCGATATCGGCGGCGGTTCCAGCGAGCTGGTGCGGATCGCGCGCGATCCCGCCCAAATCGACGCCAAGCCGTCCATTAAGGCCTGGATGTCGATTCCGCTCGGCGTGGTGACGCTGGCGGAGCGCTTCGGCGGCCGCGACGTCACCGCCGAATCTTACGCCGCGATGGTGGCGGCGGTGGCCGAGCACATCGCGCCGTTCGCTGCCGACAATGACGCCGACCTTGCCGACATGCACCTGCTGGGAACCTCGGGCACGGTGACAACCCTGGCTGGCGTGCACCTCAACCTGACCCGCTACGACCGCCGCCGCATCGACGGCGTCTGGATGTCCGGCGCCGACCTCGATGCCACCGTGGCGAAGCTGCTGGGCATGAGCTATGCGGAGCGCGCCGCCAACAATTGCATCGGGGTCGAACGCGCCGATCTGGTGCTGGCCGGCTGCGCCATCCTCGACGCCATCCGGGCCGCATTCCCGCTGCCAAGGCTGCGGGTGGCCGATCGCGGCCTGCGCGAGGGCATGCTGGTGGAAATGATGCGCCAGGACGGGACGATCCGGGTGTCTTAAATGCACCGATCGCGGCGCGGTGTGCTAGAGATCGCCTGAATCCTGAAGGCAAGCACGTTATCATGGCCAAAGACACCACCGGGCGGCTGCACGTCACCGTCAAAAGCGCCGGCAGGCTGAAACTGTCGTCCAAACTCTGGCTCGAGCGCCAGCTCAACGATCCCTATGTGCAGCAGGCCAAGCGCGACGGCCTGCGCTCGCGCGCGGCCTACAAGCTGATCGAGATCGACGACAAGCACCATTTCCTCAAGCCGGGCATCTCGGTGGTCGATCTCGGCGCGGCGCCGGGCGGCTGGAGCCAGATCGCCGCGAAAAGGATCGGCATAGAAAAGGGCAGGGGCCAGATCGTGGCCATCGATCTCCTGGAAATGCCGGACATTTCCGGCGTTACCTTCGCGCAGATGGATTTTCTCGCCGACGACGCGCCGGCCAAGCTGCAGGCGATGATGGGCGGCAAGGCCGACGTGGTGCTGTCCGACATGGCCGCCAACACCACCGGCCATCGCAAGACCGACCAGCTGCGCATCCTCAATCTGGTGGAAGGCGCAGCGGCCTTCGCCGCCGAGGTGCTGAAGCCCGGCGGCACGTTCGTCGCCAAAGTGTTCCAGAGCGGCGCCGATGCCACCTTGCTGAATCAGTTGAAGCGCGATTTTGCCACGGTGAAGCACGTCAAGCCGGCGTCGAGCCGCGCGGATTCGTCGGAGCGCTACGTGCTGGCGATGGGATTCAGGGGCGTGCCGGGCGAGAAGCGGGACGAGCGGGAAGAGTAGCGGCTGCTCTAGCTGCAACAAGCGCACCCGTCATCCTGAGGCGCGAGGGCGGGCGCGGTCCGTCCGCAGCTCATCACGAAGACGCCCGAGCCTCGAAGGATGGATGTTCTGCATCGTCGGAGCCTACCGCCGTCGTCCTTCGAGGCTCGCAAGGGCTCGCACCTCAGGATGACGGCTCTCCAGGTGATCGTCACCCTAAGTGATCCTCACCCCAGCTTCTGATCCCGCGCCTCTTCGGTGCCTTCGCTCGCCGCCTTGGCGGCGGCCTTCTCGACGCCCTTGCGGCTGGCGATGCTGATGACCTGGCCGGAAATCTCGTGGCCGGCATCATCGGGCATCTGCCAGAAGAACCAGGCCGAGGTCGCCGACAGCAGCGACACCACGATGAAGGCCGGCGCGAAATCGTCGGCAGAGAGTTGCGTCATGCCGTGGATCAGCATGGTGGATTCGACGCAGGCGGCGCCGACCGCGACGCCGGCGGAGATCGCCAGTTGCTGGTTGACGCTGACCAAAGTGGTGGCGCGGCTCATCTGCGGCGGCTCGACCTCGGCATAGGCCACGGTGTTGATGGCGGTGAATTCAAGCGAGCGGAAGAAGCCGCCGACCACCAGCAGGATAAGGATCAGCAGCAGCGGCGTGGTCACCGTGAACAGCGCACAGGCGGCGAGAAACACCGAACTGACCAGCGCGTTGATGGTGAGGACATTGCGGAAGCCGAAGGTGCGGATCACCCGCGCGGCCAGCGCCTTCATGCCCATGGCGCCGACCGCGGAGCCGAACGTCACCAGGCCAGAGCGGAACGGCGACAGGCCGAAGCCGACCTGCATCAGGAGCGGCAGCAGGAACGGCAGCGCGCCGATCCCCAGCCGAAACAGGAAGCCGCCGATGATGGCGGCGCGCAAGGTCGCCAGCCGCAGCAGCGAGAAGTCCAGCACCGGCGAGGCGGTGCGGCGCGCGTGGATCACATACAGAGTCATCGACACAGTGCCGATGGCGATCAGTGCGACGACCACCGGCCATGGCAGCAGGCCGAGGCCGGCGACGGAGGCGCCGAAGGCGATGCCGGCGAGGCCGATGCCGGCCAGCAGCAGGCCCCACAGGTCGAAGCGCTCCGGGTCTTCGGCGCGGATCGGGTCGATGTAGCGCTGCGCCAGGAAGATGCCGAGCAGGCCGATCGGGATGTTGATCAGGAAGATCCAGTGCCAGGAAAAATAGGTGGTGATGAAGCCGCCGAGCGGCGGCCCGATCACCGGTCCGACCAGCGCCGGCATGGTCATCCAGGCCATCGCGTTGACGAGGCCCTTCTTGTCAATGGAGCGCAGCAGCACCAGGCGGCCGACCGGAGTCATCATCGCGCCGCCCATGCCCTGCAGGATGCGGGCAATGACAAAATCGGTGACCGAGCCGGACAGCGCGCAGCCGATCGAGCCGACCATGAACACGGCAATGGCGATGGAGAATACCGCGCGGGCGCCGAAGCGGTCGGCGGTCCATCCGGAGGCCGGAATGAACACCGCCAGCGACAGAAGATACGAGGTGATCGCCAGCTTCAGCGTCAGCGGGCTGGTGCCGATGTCGGCGGCGATCGCCGGCAGCGATGTGGCGATCACCGTGGAATCCATGTTTTCCATGAACAAGGCAGCGGCGACGATGAGCGGGATCAGGCGTTCTTTGTTCATGAAAATTCTGGGTTCCCGGAGATTCCGCTGCCGGCACTCCGCGGCGAGTCGTCAGGAGGGGGCTTCGGCGCTTTAACATCCGGCCGCGGGGCGGGCCACCGCACAGCATTGCATGGCACCTAAACCTTCCGTGACCGGGGCGGCATATGACCGTAACCTCATGTCACCTCCTTCAGCACGTCGATGAAGGCACGCAGGCCGGGCGGCACGTGGCGGTGGCCGGGGTAGTACAGGAACAGACCGGGGATCTCGGGGCACCAGTCGTCGAGCAAGCTGATCAGCCGGCCGCTGTCGAGCAGGGGGCGCACCGAGCGTTCGACGGCGTAGGCAATGCCGAGGCCGCCGGCGGCGGCTTCGATCATCAGTTCGGGATGATCGAGGGTGAGGACGCCCGGCACGTCGACAGAGATTTCCTGGCCGTGCTGCGCGAACTCCCAGCGATACAGCTTTCCGCTCGGCAACCGGAAGCGGATGCAGGCGTGATCCCTGAGGTCATCGGGCGTCTGCAGCACGCGGCCCTGCAGATAGGCCGGTGCGGCGACCGCGAGGAAGCGCGCCGCGCCGCCGAAGCGGACCGCGACCATGTCCTGCGGCACTGCCTCGCCGAGCCGGATGCCGGCATCGAAGCCGTCGGCGACGATATCGACCAGCCGGCCGTCGGTGACAAGATCGAGCGCCATTTCGGGATGCCGCGCCAGAAAGGTCGGCACCACCGACGCCACCAGCATGCGCGCGGCGGCTTCATTGGCATTGATGCGCAGCGTGCCGCTGGGCCGGCTGCGGAACGCGTCGACCTCGGCCAGCGCGGCATCGAGATCGCGCAGCAGCGGCTGCAGCCGCGTGACGAGGCGTTCGCCGGCCTCGGTGGGCGCCACGCTGCGGGTGGTGCGGTTGAGCAGGCGGACGCCCATGTTCGCCTCCAGCACCCGCATCATGTGGCTCAAGGTCGAGGGCGACAGGCCGAGCTCGTCGGCCGCCTTGCGAAAGCTGCGGTGGGCCGCGATCGCCGCCAGCGCGGTGAGATCACTCAAGGACGGCTTGGCATTCATGGTTATTTCTCACGAAGTAATGCAATATTGATGGTATATACGCATGGATTAAAAAATCTACCTTGAGGTCAGGAAACGCGCCCGGTGGCGCGCCCCAACCAAAAGGCCTCTGACATGACGACCTCAAGCAAGACGACCTCAAGCAAGACCTGGCTGATCACGGGTACGTCGTCCGGTTTCGGCCGCGCCATGACCGAAAAACTGCTGGCGCGCGGCGACCGCGTGGCAGCCACCCTGCGCAAGACCGCGGCGCTCGACGACCTCAAGGCGCACTACGGCGACCGGCTGTGGATCGCCACGCTGGACGTCACCGACAGCGCTGCCGTCCGTGCGATGGTCGATCGGGCGTTTGCCGAACTCGGCCGCATCGACGCGGTGGTGAGCAATGCCGGCTACGGGCTGTTCGGCGCGGGCGAGGAAGTGAGCGACGACCAGATCCGCCACCAGATCGACACCAACCTGATCGGCTCGATCGCCCTGATCCGAGCGGCGCTGCCGCACCTGCGGGCCCAAAGCGGAGGCCGCATCATCCAGGTCTCGTCGGAGGGCGGCCAGATTGCCTATCCCAATTTCGGCATGTACCACGCCAGCAAATGGGGGATCGAAGGCTTCATCGAAGCGGTGGCGCAGGAAGTCGCGCCGTTCGGCATCGAATTCACGATTGCCGAGCCCGGTGCGTCGCGCACCGATTTCGGCCAAGGGCTTGTCAGGGCGCCGACCATGGACGTCTACGACAACACGCCGGCCGGCGACGTGCGCCGCCTCGTTGCAAGTGGCGGCTTTCCCATCAAGGGCGATCCCGACAAGATGGCGCAGGCGATGATCGACAGCGTGGATGCCAGCCCGGCGCCGAAGCGGCTGGCGATGGGGTCGAGCAGCTATGAGGCGATCCGGACGGCCCTGTTGGACCGGCTTGCGGTGCTCGAGGCCAACAAGGCCATCACGCTGTCGACTGATGCCGACGACTGAGCCGGCGGCTGAGGGTGTTGCAGGCGATGCCGCGTAAGCGGCATCGCCAAAATCCCTGTGCATGGCTGCCAAACGCTTTGAATCGTCACAGCACCATGCTATCGACCACCGCCAACCCTACCGATGGGCTTCGATTCGACGACGATGCGCTGCATCGCCGGCAGATTGGCTCATCCTGCGGTTAAAGCGCGGCAAATCAGCCGCTAAATGGAGTTGGCGATGGCGGTTATTCACAAAATTCGCGAAGCATACACGTTCGATGACGTGCTGCTGAAGCCGGCGCTGTCCGACATCCTGCCCTCGGACGCCGACATCCGCTCCTTCGCCACCCGCGCCATTCCCCTCAACATTCCGATCATCGCCTCGGCGATGGATACCGTCACCGAAGCCCGCATGGCGATCGCCATGGCGCAGGCCGGCGGCATCGGCGTGATCCACCGCAATTTCGACGTTGAAGGCCAGGCCGCCCAGGTCCGGCAGGTGAAGAAGTACGAATCCGGCATGGTGGTCAACCCTCTGACCATCGGCCCCGACGCCATGCTCGCCGATGCGCTGGCGCTGATGAAGGAGCACGGCTTCTCCGGCATTCCGGTGGTCACCGGCGCCAGCAAGGGCATCCCGGGCAAACTGGTCGGCATCCTCACCAATCGCGACGTGCGCTTCGCCACCGATCCGCGCCAGAAGATTTCCGAACTGATGACGCACGAGAATCTCGTGACCGTGCGCGAGGGCGTCAGCCAGGATGAAGCCAAGCGCATGCTGCACAAGCATCGCATCGAGAAGCTGCTGGTGGTCGACGACCAGTATCGCTGCGTCGGCCTGATCACCGTCAAGGACATGGAGCATGCGGTCGCGCATCCGCTCGCCAGCAAGGATGCTCAGGGCCGGCTGCGCGTCGCCGCTGCCACCACCGTCGGTGAAGGCGGATTCGAGCGCACCGAGCGGCTGATCGATGCCGGCGTCGATATCATCGTGGTCGACACCGCGCATGGTCACTCGTCGCGGGTGCTGGATGCAGTCAACCGCATCAAGCGGCTGTCCAACGCCGTGCAGGTGATCGCCGGCAACATCGCCACCACCGAGGGCGCGCAGGCGCTGATCGATGCCGGCGCCGACGCCATCAAGGTCGGCATCGGCCCGGGCTCGATCTGCACCACGCGCATCGTCGCCGGCGTCGGCGTGCCGCAGCTCACCGCGATCATGGATGCGGTGGAAGCCGCCAAGAAGCACAACATTCCGGTGATCGCCGACGGCGGTATCAAGTTCTCCGGCGATCTCGCCAAGGCGCTGGCTGCCGGCGCCGATATCGCCATGGTCGGCTCATTGCTGGCCGGCACCGACGAGACTCCCGGCGAGGTGTTCCTGTGGCAGGGCCGCTCCTACAAGGCCTATCGCGGCATGGGCTCGGTGGGCGCCATGGCCCGCGGTTCTGCCGATCGCTACTTCCAGCAGGACATCAAGGACACGCTGAAACTGGTACCTGAAGGTATCGAGGGGCAGGTGGCCTATAAGGGGCCCGTTGGCAACGTGATGCACCAGCTCGCCGGCGGTCTGCGGGCGGCGATGGGCTACGTCGGCGCCAAGAACCTCGTCGAGTTCCATGAAAAGGCGGAATTCGTCCGCATTACCAGCGCCGGCCTGCGTGAGAGCCACGTCCATGACGTGACCATCACCCGCGAAAGCCCGAACTACCCCGGCGGTGCTTGACCGCCGCGGGTGGCGCATAAGCGCCATCCCGGCAAATTGAGCCCCACAGCAGGGCGAAAAGGCGCTAGGATGGGCTGCCACCTGACGCTGCCATGTGCAGCGCGCCCGTGTTCGGGCGTGTGGCGCGGTTTTCAGAGAATCATCTCACCGTAAATTCAGAAAAGAATGTTGGACGCTATGGTCGATTGGACAGACGACAGGATTTCCGCCCTTTCCACGCCGGATCTGAAGAACCTGCGGGTCAATGCGGAGCGCAAGTCCGTCGACGACTTGATCGCCAAGTGCGACGCCGAACTGGGCAAGCGCCAGGCCAACAAGCCGCGCAGTGCCGGCGCCAAGCCGCGCAGCCCGTCGAAAGAGTTCGAGCACCAGATGGCCGGCGAACTGGCCGCGGTCGGCAAGGAGATGGCGGCGAAGTACGACCTCTCCGAGGAGACCGCGAAGGCCAATTCGGTGGGCGTCAAGGGCTTCAAGTCGCACAAGCTGCTCGATGCCAAGGGCTACGCCAAGCTCGGCGGCATGCAGCGCGACGGCTCGGTGGCGGTCGATCGCTACATCTCCTATCGGCGCGGCAAGGACATCGTGTCGCTCAGCGTGTTCCTGCTCAAGGACCAGCCGGTCGAGGCACACGAGTTTCAGGTGATCGCGCCGCTGGCGCTGCTCGACGGCGGCAAGCCGGTGGCGGAAATCCGCCCCACTGCCACCGAGGCGCAGAAGCAGTCCGCCGACGGCGGTCTCGCCTTCAAGGATCTGCCGGCTGCTGCTGCGGCCTTCGACGCCGTGCTGGCGAAGATCACGGCCGCGGCCTGACCACGGATTGACGGATGCAACGCGGCGCGCGAATTTCGCGCGCCGCATTTTTTCGACCAATCAAGAAACCAGAGGAAACTCCCATGTCCGCATCCGCTAGGCGCATCGTTCTCGCCGCCCGTCCCCAGGGTGAGCCGAAGCCGTCCGACTTCCGCAGCGAGGACTACACCGTGCCAACGCCCGGCGAGGGACAGGTGCTGCTGCGCACGATCTGGCTGTCGCTGGATCCCTATATGCGCGGCCGCATGAGCGACGGGCCGTCTTATGCAGCGCCGGTACCGGTCGGCGGCACCATGGAAGGCGGCACGGTGTGCGAAGTGATCGCCTCGAACGATCCCGGCTTCGCCAAGGGCGATATCGTGCTGGCGCATAGCGGCTGGCAGACCCATGCGGTCGTCGACGGCAAGATGCTGCGCAAGATCGATCCGGCGCTCGGCCCGGTGCAGACCGCGGTCGGCGTGCTCGGCATGCCCGGCATGACCGCCTATACCGGCCTGCTCGATATCGGTCAGCCCAAGGCAGGCGAGACCGTCGTCGTCGCCGCCGCCTCGGGCGCGGTGGGCTCGGCGGTCGGGCAGATCGCCATGGTCAAGGGGGCGCGCGCGGTCGGCATCGCCGGAGGCCGTGACAAATGCGACTACGTCAAGAACGAACTCGGCTTTGCCGATTGCATCGACCATCGCGATCCGGATTTCGCGGCCAAGCTGAAGGCGGCGTGCCCTGGCGGCATTGACGTGTATTTCGAGAATGTCGGCGGCGCGGTGTTCGAGGCGGTGTTTCCGCTGCTCAATGCCTTCGCGCGCATGCCGGTATGCGGACTGATCGCGCAGTACAACGACACCGAGAGTTCGGTGCCGAAGTGGGCGGGCGCGCTGATGCGCAACGTGCTGACCAAGCGCCTCACCATTCGCGGCTTCATCGTCAGCGACTTCGCCGGGCGCCGGCAGGAGTTTCTGCGCGACATGTCGCAATGGGTGAAGGAGGGCAAGGTGAAGTACAAGGAGTTCGTCACCGAAGGCCTCGACAGCGCGCCGGAGGCGTTCATGGGCCTGTTGAAGGGCGCCAACTTCGGCAAGCAACTGGTGCGCGTCGGGCCGGACAAGGCGTAAGCGAGCCACGCAAGCCCGGTCGCATCACGTTGCGGCCGGGCTTGCAGCGCCAGCCGCCGCTTTCTTTCGCGGCACGCGTCGGCCGTTCAGCACCGCGCCGATGAACGTGTGGCGCACCAGCAACTGGTAGCTGGCCAGCATCAACGGCACGGCGACCAGCAGGATCGTCGAGAACTTGATGGGCCACGGCCAGTCGAGAGAGGCGACCGCGATCTGCAGTGCCATCACGATCGGCATATGGATGAGATACATCCAGTAGGAGGCGTCGGCGAGATAGCGCCGGGTGGTGCTGTAACCGGACAGGAAGCGAAGCGCCGCGCCGATCGCCGCAAAGGTCGTGGTCCAGATCGCCAGCGCGTAGCAGGTCGCGGCGGCGAACCTGATGATCGCCGGCGTCGGCGGTCGCATCAGGCCGAGCTCAAAACACACCGCGATCAAGGCGATGGCGGGCACGAGATTGAGCAGCCAGCGTCGCTCCAGAATCTTCAGCAGATCGAGCTGGCGATGCAGCAGCCAGCCGAAGCCGAATGCCGTGCCGAAACCGATCACGGCCTGCAGGTTGGTGATCAGCGACTGGTCGGGGGTCCGCACCCCCATCCATACCAGCCAGGCCGGATCGAGGTTGAAGGCGATGCCGATGGGAATAGCGAGAATCGCAGCTGCGAATGGGCTGCGCATCACCTGTCCCATCAGACGGTCGATCGCGGCGCGGATGCGGCCGCCACCGTCGAACCGGACAACACAAGCGCGCAGCAGCAGCGTGGCGGCATAGAGCTCAAGCAGCACGTAGAGAAACCACAGATGCGCCAGCGGAAACGCCGGCAGCACCGGCGGCCAGCCCGGTGCGCCCGGCGGTGGACCGCCACGGGGGAAGCTGGCTGCCCAGGTCGCCACCGGAACGATCGCCGCGAACAGGAGCGGCCAGCCGACCAGCAGCGGCAGCGCGATGCGCTGCAGGCGATCCCGGATGAAGCCCGGGCCGCCGCGGCGATGGAAACTCATATGGCCGAAGAAACCGGCAATCAGGAAGAAGGTGGTCATCCGGAATACGTGGATGGCAAAGAACAGCGCGGTCAGCGTCATGCTCGGATGACTGTCCTGGATGATCCAGAACCGGGTCGGCGACGGTACGAAGGAGACCGTGGCGTGCAGTACGATGCCGAGCAGCAGGGCAATGCCCCTGACCGCGTCGAGCGCATGCAGCCGTTCCGGCGCGGAGGCGTGGGAGCTGGATTGCACCATGGCAGATCTCGGGATCGAAATGCAGGCCACTTCAATCGGCCGACGGCGGAGCCAGCCAGGCAGTCATGATGGGATGATACAATCTAAGTCGAGACTGGCGAAGGGTTTCTTGCGACAGGACCAATTGCTCGCGCGGTCCCCATCCGTCGCGACCTGCTTCACATCATGCGCCAGCGGATCGCGTCGAGGTCGCCCATCAGGTCGCCGAACACCGTGCCCTGGCCGCAGCCGGTGGTGACCACGCGCTTGGCCGTCTTCTCGTCGAAGCGCTCGATGCCGGCGCGGGTCTTGACGGCGGCGGCGCCCACGTCCCAGTCGACGGTGATCGAGTCGATGTCGGCGGCCGAATCGACCAGCCGCTGGTTGCGCAGGTAGCCCAGCACCAGCAGCGTGAAGCCCAGCGCCAGGAAGCCGTAGACCCCGAACAGCGCGGCGTGGGCGTGCACCGGTGTGGTGTTTAGTCCCTGGA
>LNAP01001868.1_pt1 | contig 21772 bp, 27 predicted proteins | sample 602601 | NCBI WGS metagenome assembly LNAP01 (sample SAMN02440304, study PRJNA202911) | soil metagenome | biome: Subtropical and temperate rainforests or woodlands; isolation source: soil samples (1 kg each in a 20% v/v slurry with milli Q water) were... ...
AGTAAGTGAAAAAGCTAAAGAATTAAATCGTGCTAGCTACAAATTCATCTCTGATAACTCTAGTGCTGCAATCAAGTTACTAGAGCCAGATGAAATTGACGGCATTGTATTACGAGCATTACGAAACTCCCCACTTAGCGGTAATGAGGCTAAAGCATTGCCAGTTATTGTATCTGACTGGGCACGCAAAGTTACTGAATTTCCAGATAACTGTAAGATGCGTTATCAACGTATTATCATGACAATATTCGATACTGATGCAATTAACAAAGTACTCATGTCAGATATTAAATTGCATGAAGTAGTGGCATTACAGGATCACCTGATGCTTAATACCCCGCCACACGCGGTAGCTACTTCGCATAGTCAGATACTTATGGCCAAGCTGGAAAACTTTATTCCCGTATTTGCTGACTTTAGTCCTATGATTAGTGCTCGTAAGAAAGTAGACGAGAATAGTCTAGTAGCTGCATTAGATGGTGATGACGCACCAGTGCGAGTTAACTATAGTCTGCCTAAAAACGATGGCCCTAGCTTGCAAGAGAAGTTAGCAGCACGTCTGGCGGCCATTGCGAATAAGGGGAAATAAGATGTGCTATATAGTTAGAGTTAAAGGCAAGTGGGTAAATGCACAAGATTGGTATTATATCTCTGATACTGATGGTAACTTAAGCACAATAAATAATAAAATAGGTGCGACTAAGTTTAATACAGCAGCAGAAGCATTTGTAGTTGCTAAGCGTATCAGGCGCCCATTTAATACTGTTCGCGTATGTAACTATGCGGAGAATTCAAAATGAAAGTATTTAAGTATAAACCAGCAATAAACATGACCAGCCAGCAAGCTAAAGTATATCAAGATAACTGGAATCTTTCAGAAGAAGAACGAGAGAGACTTGATAGTTACGAATTACGGCACTGGATGGCTAGCGAATTAGCAGATAATATTGCATTCCCAACCAATAGTGATATTCGTGTGCGTTTGTGGAATAGAGAGTTTCTACCAGTATTTACCGGATCAAAAGAGACTTGGCAACGGATTATGTATCTAGCTGTACGGGATAAAGCAGAATCAGCAGAGGATTTAAAACATACTAAGCAACCAATGTACTGGCTTAGTTTTAGATCTGGGCTAGTAGAGGGTAAGCGATTTAGTTATGTGATAATTCAGGAGGATAGGAAATAATGAATATTCCATCAGTTAATAATATCCCGTGGCAACGAGATAAACTTGTACTAACATTACAAGACAAACAAGATGGTTTAATGGCAATAAAACTTAAACTACCTGCACGTGGACAGGCACAACTAATACAGTGTCTATTTACTGTAGGCTTAGATGAAGCACAGTACGTTGTAAATGGTGCATTAGAGTATATGATATCCCAACCGAAATAAGGAAACTTGAAAGTGGAATATATTAAAGAATCGGCAATTGAGAGACTTAAACGTCTCGCTCGTGAATCTAAATTACGCTCACAAGGTACGCCAGCCGCACCACTAGATCAAACTGCAGTAATAGAAGCTCTAGCTGAATTACCATCCCCAGCTAATAGCATCAATGAATTCAACGGAGTACAGTTAACGGACGAGCAGGCTACTGGTGTAACCTATGCACTAGAAGGCTCAAGTTTCTGCATGACTGGTGCTGCTGGTACTGGTAAAACTACTACCACACGCAATATTGTATCTGCCCTAATCCAAAGTAACAAGATTCCATTATTAGCCATCACCCACCGTTATCTCACTTCTGGCGCCCCAGGCATTGTTGGTTGTGCATTTACTAACAAAGCAGTTCAGAATATTAAGCGAGTTATGCCAGTAGATTTGCAGCGCAATTTCATGACCATTCATAAGTTGCTTGAGTTTGAGCCAGTATATTATGAAGAGTTTAACCAAGAGAAACTGCGCTATGAAAATAAGATGGAATTCAGGCCAGCTCGTAACCAGTATAATCCATTGCCAGAATCTTTAAAGGTACTGATAATTGAAGAAGCTACAATGGTCTCTATTGAACTGTGGAATCAATTGTTTGATGCGCTTCCGATAGGTGGTAATATACAAATCATTCTCATTGGAGATATCCAACAATTACCCCCTGTTTTTGGCAAATCTATCTTTATCCATGCTATGCAAGTTGGTATCAAAGTTGTAGAACTTACACAAGTACATCGGCAAGCATTAGATAGCCCGATTCTAGAGTTAGCTCATAGGATTCTATCTGGCAAGATTATCCCACAACCTGAACTAGCAGACTGGAATAAGCAAACGACTTCAGGCAAGCTAACAATTAAGCCGTGGAAACAAGCTCTGTCTGTAGATGGTGCCATTCGCCAAGTAGGTAAAAAGTTTCTGCCAGGGATGATCGAGACTGGAGAATATGATCCATTTGAGGATGTAATTCTGTGCCCATTCCACAAGAAAGATACTTTCGGGTGTACAGAACTTAATGCACATATCGCTACTTACTTAGCACAAAGTAAAGTATGGAATCCAGAAGGCAATCTGGTACATGAGGTTATTGGTGGCGTAAATACCAAATACTTCCGTATAGGTGACAAGGTACTGTGGAATAAGACAGAACATAGAATCACAGACATTAAAGTCAACCCGAAGTATTTTGAAAAAGATCCACAGTTGCCAAGCCAAACTCTAGACTATTGGGGATTTGAAACTGACGAACATGCAGTAGATTTGATGGATGCTATGCTAGATGGCGACACTAGCCAGCTATCGGATGCGCATAACCAGAAAATGGATTTACTGCTTAAGACATTTAGCGAACTACAGGATTCTGCTGGCGATAGTGAGAAAGTAACTAGCAGACAAGCTAGTCACATCATTACAGTAGACTCAGATGAATTTGGTAAGTGTACAGTTGAGACTAGTGGTGACTTAGGCCAGCTTGATTTGGCTTATGCAATCACAGTACACAAGTCTCAAGGCTCGGAATACAGACGAGTGTTTTTTATAACTCACAAAACTCATGCAACTATGTTATTTAGGGAACTGATTTATACTGCTGTAACACGAGCTAAAGAGGAATTGGTAATTATTTGCCCACCTAGCTTATTTGTACAGGGCATCAATAGCCAACGTTTGCCAGGTAAAACACTTGCTGAAAAGATTGCAGCATTTAGCAGGTATCTGGAAGTAGGTAAAGTTAGTGATACTGAATTACCACGTGGTATGGCATTATTAATTAAAGAGGTATCATGATATGATTACTGCAAAATCAGCAAGACAGCAGACAAATGAAACATTAAAAAATAAAAGTGAGCGAGCAAACTCATATCTTGAAGGGGAGATATTAACAGCTGCAAACAAAGGATTAAGTACTGTAACTTTATACCCAAAAGATCATGATTTAAGAGAGTTATTAGCTATTGCAACCCAGTATGGATACACTGCGCAAATAAGTGATGCATTAGACCAAAGAGATAGAGACTCCCTTAAAATAATCTGGTAATAAGGAGATAATAATATGTCTAGTATCCCAGGAATTAATATAGGCATTGGCGGTACGTCACTTGGTTGCGGACTTACTAGTGACCAGATTCGTGACTGCTATAAAGCTAATAGATCACCCAGAACTGGCAGACGATTGAGAGTAAGTAAAGCAACTGAACTAGAAAAGCGCAGTAAGATTGTTAACTGGAATAAGTTAATGGTAGAGGGAGCTGCTAGAAATCTCCAGAAAGTAGCTCGCGATCTTTGTATTACTAGTGACGAACTCATGTCCTTGGAGAAAGCTATTATAAAGATTCGAACTATGATGACTAATAAACTAGCAGAGGACTATGAAGCATTTAAAGCTACAGAGTTATTTGAGCGTAATAAAGATAAATTAGACCATCCTAGTAATGGTAGCAGGGAGTTTAAACACTATCCTTACTAGCAAAAAATAATCGCATTGACGTGGGGGCCGATTTGAGAGACAATTGCCCCCGCAATGCGGCATTCCCCTTTGCCCTCATCGAATCACCCTCATCCATATAAAGGATTCAAATCATGACCATCGTATCTCTGGCTACCAACGCTGACGTTAAATACACCTATCGTGTAAACAAAGAAACTAAACTGAAACGTCCTGACGTAGAACTGAAAGTTCCTCAGATTACTATCCAGTCCATCGCTGAATACCTGTCTAGCGAAGATAAGAAAGTATCTGAGCTGGTAATTGAAACTCTGCAAGGTACACTGAATGCTTATATTCGTGGCTTTGTAGATGCTGATCCTGAGTTTGATCAAGCTAAACTGGATGCTCTGTTCGCAGAAGGTAAACTTGGTTTCGAAGCTCTGGCTAACATCCCACGTGCTGAGCGTAACACTCTCACCAATGAAGACTTGGCTGCATTTGGTAAAGAGTACTTCAAACTTGCTCAAGAGTTGCTGGGCAAAACTGAAGGTCAGGCACTGGCTGCTGTTACCGTATTCAATAGCCGCGTTAAGAAAATTGCTGGTAACATCCCAGCACTTAACAAAGTTGCTGCCGACCTGGAGAAATTCCTGGATGTGGCGCCAGAAGATGTACTTGGCGAACATGCACGCGCACTGCAATATCTGATTGGCAAAGTAGCTGAATACCAAGCTGAAGATATTACTGCTGATAGCCTGTAATCTATAACTGGTAGGCCAACTGCCAGAATGAAACATCTTAACCCGCATCTGCTAACATAGAGATTGCGGGTTAAGTTCGTGAAGCTATAGGAGATTCTGGCATGCAAATAAATACAGACATGCTAGCAAATGTAGTGCGTAAGTATCCAAATGAAATACTACTGGATGCAGAAGACTACGAAAAGTATAAACTGCATATGGTTTTTAAGTTTGCGCGTGGCTATGTGCAGATTAGGCATGAAGGTAAAATGGTTTATTTACACCAGCTACTTACAGGATTTAAATTCTGGAAGGTAGATCATAAGAATGGGATTCCGTGGGATTGTCGTAAAGATAATTTGCGCGGAGCTACTACTGAAGATAATAGTTATAACCAGGGCAAGCAAATAACCAATACTTCCGGGTATAAAGGAGTTAGTTGGTGTAGTAGAGACAAGAAATGGAAAGCACAAATAACTTTTAATAAAGTTGTTAAGAATTTAGGTAGATATGACACACCAGAGAAAGCACATGCTGCTTACATACGTGCAGCTAAAAGATTCCACGGAGAATTTGCTAACTTTGGATTAAAAGAATAGCACATGGGATGGGATCAGGCATGTTAGTCTGAGTCAGATAAGGCCGACATAAACCTTCTCGCTATACGGTTGTGAGTTATCCGAGCGGTAAATAGCCGATTAAAACTCTCAAGATTTTAGTGGAATCGCCAAGTTGGTTTAAGGCACGGGACTTTGACTCCCGCACCCTAGGTTCGAATCCTAGTTCCACTGCCAAATTAGAGTCGCCAGCTACAAAGGTACGCACACTTACAGTGCTATCTAAAACAGCCCTGCTGTGGTCCGATAGTTAATACTAATCGGGTAGCCACACAGGGCTTTCTTTTGCCCAGAGGAAAATAAGTTATGAATGCAATTGATTTTATCGTAACTGACTATGCACTAGTAGAAAAGATTCCAGTAACTAAAATTAAACCTACCCCACAAGTAGGCCACACTTGCATGATTCGTCATCAAGTTAAACGTAATAGTTCTGGTGATGCAGTAGGACTTAATCGTCTTGATCGTCCAGTACGTGTAGCTATTACTGCTGCATATCTGGATGGTACTGTGCGTACTGGTATCAGTGATGTATGGGAAGTACAGATTGCAGGTACTAATACTTGGGAAACAATTAACCCTTTGCAGAATCGGAGTGAATAAAATGAGTGACACTATCGGAATTAAATTGGAAGGCGGAAAATTAGCTTCAGCCAAAAAGATTAAATTGGTTTCTAAATCCCTTATGCAAGTTCTACAAAGTAACACTGATGAGAAAACTAAACGAGCAGCATTGGACTTCTTTAAGTCCAGCATCAAAGCAGACGGGGCAAGCAATTGTAGTTTTAACAATATCAGCTTAGATATGGATAATTCTATTGATGACTCACTTACTATAAACAAAGAGAGTGAAAAATGAACATGAATAATAAAATCAGACAATACAATTTCACACAAGAACAGGTAACTAAACTGTTCCAGATGCAAGACCAACTTAATACTTATATCCACCCTGAATGGAAAACCCAGGAATTTAATTGGGACCTAGCAATCTTAGATGAATGCATGGAAATACATGGCCATCTAGGCTGGAAGTGGTGGAAGAAGGATTATAAAGTTGGCCTGACTGAAGCTAATAAAAAGCAAGTGCAGCTAGAAGTAATTGATATTTTACACTTTGTAATTAGTAAGAACATGGAAGAGTCGTGGTCTGCTGGCTATACATTAAGTGCCATAAATAATTTTATCAATACTGGCGATAGCCTAGAACAGTGGCTCAAGTATGTAACAGTTCAAGCCGCCGATGAAAATATAGATATCTCTGATTGGCCACAACTGGCCGCCTTAGTAGGCCTGACTGAGCAAGAAATCCTGGAAACATACACACAAAAGTATGTGCTTAATAAGTTCCGTCAGGATCATGGATATAAAGATGGTAGTTATGTAAAAGAGTGGGAAATTATTACAGGCATTGGCGAAATTATAGATGGAATTGGACAGGGATATATTACTACTCTGTTCGAGGATAACGAAGTTCTTTCTATTATTGTGAATGAAATTAAATTAAAGGGAGAAGACGGTACGGATGAACAATCGCTGTACACCGACCTGAAAGCCTGCTATTATGGACGTCTAAACAAATAGCAGAAGGTAAAAGTATGAAAATTCCAGTAACTTTACTGGCAATTATAATTAGAAAATACCCAGGAGAAATTCTAGTAGATGAGGAAGATTACGAAAGATTCAAATTAAACAAGGTTAGAAAAAAAGCTGATGGCTATGTAGAAATTTGTGTTGAAGGTAAATATAAATTTCTACATAGAGTAGTTACAGAATTTAAATGGAAATTTGTAGATCACAAAAATGGAATTCCATGGGACTGTCGTAAGGATAATTTACGTGAAACCACCTACTCACAAAATGCTCACAACACAGGAAAATTAATAACTAATACTTCAGGTTTTAAGGGAGTTTATTGGTTTGCTAGAGACAAAAAATGGAAAGCATGTATAGGATTCAATAGAAAAACTCTACATATAGGATATTATGAAACACCAGAGCTAGCTCATGAAGCCTATAAGAGAAAAGCATTAGAGTTATTTGGTGAGTTCGCAAACTTTGGATAGGAGACCAGTCATGGCTGAGTCAGCAATAGATAAATTAAAACGATTGGCTAGAGAAAAGAAAGCAGCATCGGTATCACCCGTGACTCAGCCAGTTGTAGATCAGGAAACTAAAGAGGATATTAAAAATGTCTCAGAAAATTCCACACTGGAAACGGTATCAATTGAAAGCGGAGAAGTTAACGAACCAACTGGAAGCAGCGGACTTAATACTAACAAACAATTGGAGACTTGTAGCCAGCAAGGAGAAGGAGATAGATCGGCTGCACAAAGTACGATTCAATTGGAAGATGCTAGCCTTAACCTCACTACTGGTGAACTTACTCCTACTCCTAGTAATCATCCTCTAGCAATGGAGTTTGCAGAACTAGAAGCAGCTTTACTTGCAGCCGATCCAGACTTTCGTAACCAGCTTCGTAATGTACACAGACATCTGGGCAAAGAACCTGAGCTAGTAACTATGATGTCTGAGCAAGAGATTCAAATGATTGTTCGTGGCTTAGTTGAATTAGCTAACAGTGAGATTGTTGAGCCTGCTAAAGCTAAGTCAGTTAAGAAAGCTACAGCGGATTTGAAAAAGAAAGTAATTAGCGCAGATGATTTGTAAGATTTAGGGCTGAAACCATATGGCTAATTTCCAAAGCAACCTCTGGACTTATACTGTATTAGCAGGTGAGACTGATGTTAAACCAGATGCTAAGTCTATGTTGCTGGTGGCTGTTGGTATTTGGATGCGCAGTATGGATCATGATGGTAACTGCTTGATTGGGCTGGGTAATTTACTAAAGTTAATAGTACCCTATACCAATGAATTAAAACTTGGACTAGATGTGCCAGCATTTAAATCAGGTAAGATAGTATCTAGTGCTGGTGATATATGGGAATGTGAAGGTGAAGGTAAGTTTGTTTACAGCTCTAATAATTGGGCCAAAGAATTGGGACTGGAAAACTGTTACAGTACCCAAGTGCAATACACTGTTAGCTTAAAGTGGATAGAGTGGGCAATACATTGGATGGCAGTAGAGATGCACAGGATAGGGAACCCATGGCGCAGAACTGAAAAGAAACTAGTGATTGAAACTATAGGCGGAATTGAAAAGGTGGATTGGTTATGAGAGATTATATAATTGTCCCTCTATATGGATTGTTCTGTTATTTCATAGGACTTGGAATGGGATATATAACTTGGGGATTGCCAGCATGAACTTACTTGAATCTCTAGATAGTCTACCGAACTTTCTGGACGAACTTGCTCCAACATCCTTACTTATTCCAGTAGTAAACTTGCAGCCTGGCCAGATTGATCCGCGCTTTACTCGGCTTAGTTATTCTGGCTTACTAGACATGCATGCTTGCCCGCGCAAATTTCAGCTTAATAAGATGCAGGCACCTAGGCCGGAACAGGATGTAAGTACCTCAGTTACATTTGCTTATGGTCATGCGATGGGTGAGGGGATTGCAAACTACCTTATAAATCGTGGCAGCATGGATGAGCAAGCAGCATTAGATAATGCGCTATGGAAAATGTTCTTAGCTTGGGATGCAGATTTGCTAGCTGAAAATGACAAGCAAAAGAAAAGTTTCTTTAGGGCAGTAGCTGCATTACTGCAATTCAGAAATCTTGTGCTTGAAGGTTTCTTAGCTGACGAATGGGAAGTAGCTTACTTTAATGGCAAGCCAGCAGCAGAACTCAGTTTCAAGATTGACTTAGGTGATGGGTTTTATTTCCGTGGCTTTGTTGACTTGGTACTTAAGAATAAACTGACTGGCCAGTACTTGATCCTGGAACTTAAAACTTCGAGTGCAAACTATGTCAACCATTATGTTTATAAAAATTCGGCACAAGCAATTGGATATAGCGTTGTACTTGATACCATTGCACCCGGAATTTCATCTTATGCGGTGCAGTATCTGGTATACCTAACTAAACTGGAGCGATACGAAGCCTTTGATTTTCCTAAAACATTTAGGCAACGTGTTCAGTGGTTGCAGGATTTAATGTGGGACAAGAAACAAATTGTAGACATGACTAGTTTCTATGGCAACGATGGAGTCTGGCAAGTACGTGGCGAAAGTTGCTGTGACTTTGGTAGACCTTGTGACTATCTTGACATGTGTGGTATGGAAACATCTAGGATAGCCAGCCCATTGACTGAGAAAGATCTAGAAGAATCTAAAGAATATGATTTTAATTTCTCACTTCAGGAGTTACTGTCATGAATGCAGAATTAGAGCAGTGGTTACGAGAAGTTATACGCCTGTATAAACTGGATCGTTTAACAATAGTTGATATAAATAAATTGGAGAAACTTTTAAATGGCCAAGCTTAATACAATGGCAGCATCAATAATCAAACACATTATGCTGTTTGGTCCGCCAAAATCTGGCAAGTCTCTATGGGCAGGTAAGCTGGCAAAGTATAAAAACATTATCTGGTTTGATCTGGAGCGTGGCCACAGTGTCTTATTCCAATTACCACCTGAATTGCAGGAAAAGATTGATGTAATTATTATTCCAGATACTGCCGGTACTCCAATGGCTATTGAGACTATGCTCAAAGTCATTAAGGGAATGAAAGTAACCATCTGTGAAAAACATGGAAAGGTTACATGCCCACTTTGTAACGTGGCTAATGGCAAGGAACCTGGTAGCGCACCTTCAATTGTAATGGAATTAAACGCCCTTGACAGTGACACCCTTGTGGTTGTAGACTCACTCACACAGCTTACAATGAGTGCAATAAGTAACATCAGAAAAGGTAAGCCAGATGATTATAAGTTTGAGTTCGATGACTGGGGACAACTTAAGATTCTGATGGAAACTTTCTGCTCTTATGTACAAGCGGCACCATTTAACATTCTTTGCATTAGCCATGAAGATGAGGTAGACATGGTTGATAAGACAAAGAAACTTGTACCAGTTGCAGGTTCCAGTAAGTTTAGTCGCAATGTGGCTAAGTACTTTGATGAGGTTGTGTATAGCCGGGTAGTAAATGGTAAGCACAAGCTAGCGTCGAGTACAGCAACTGATAACAATATTCTGACTGGTTCACGTAACAATGTGGACTTGAGCAAGCAAGAGATTCCAGACCTGATTACCTTGTGGGAAGTCAAGGCTTAGGAATAAAGTAGTAAATGTAGCACTGTAACATACCGCAACACAAAAACCAAACCAAACTAAATACTTAAGTGAGAAATACTATGTCCCTCGATATGATTGATAGCCTTCTTGATTCCACCATCGAAGAACTGGCTGACCTGAAAAAGTTTGAAGCCTTGCCACTTGGCGTATATCGCATGGGCATTAACTGGACTTATCCTGATCATGATGAGTATGTTGCAGTTCAATTGGCACTGACTAACTTGGAATGTCTTGAAGTTCCAAACGTTGAGGAAGACAAGCTGCCAGCCGTAGGTTCTAAAGCTGTATTCTACATGACCATCCAGCGCAAAGATGGCGAGCCAATGCTGTTTAAATCTGGTGAAGCAAACACTATTGGTCAAGGCCAACTTAAAGAAGTCCTGTTGGCAATTGCTCCAGCGTTTAACCCAGACGGTAGCCTGACTAACCGTGCAATGATCGAAGCATCTGAAGGTGCTGAAGTAATTGTAAGCCTGAAAACTCGTAAAGATAAACAAGATCCTGACATCATACGTAACGTGATTAAGAATCTGACTTTGCCAGAATGATTTAGATTTACAGTAAACAGTTTCAGGGCCACGGATGGCCACCCTTTATTCTTAGTTTGCATTATCAGCCCTGACTAACCCTCGGGGCTTCTTTGTATTTGGAGTAATTGAAAATGTCTCAGCAGATTGCAATTACTAGACAGGCTCAAGTGGTTACTAAGGTTAATGTATTGGTACTGATTGGTACTGATGATCAACCTTATGCTAGTAAGCTGGCACCATTCTTTGCCTCCTGCAATATTAGGATTCACAGTGGTCCAGTAGATAGCTTGCATATGGTAACTGCATCGTGCAAATCTAAAGGATTCACAAAGATTGTAACCACCAGACTAGATGTATTGCTGGCACTATTGCCACCTGGCCGGATTAAGAAAGCTAATATTAACAATTATACTGGATCTATTATCCCATTCAATGGGGTAGAATTTCTGATCTTGCCGCCACTGAAACATCTAGTAAGTGTAGAATATGCACCTTGGATGTTCGGGCATTTAATTCGTAAGATTACCCACGAACAAGAGTGGCGCCAGACTAGTAAGTTCCAGTGGTGGCACATTAAACCTGGCAGAGAATTTGCTGAGGCATATAAGATACTAGCTAACTGTGATCTCATTAGTGTGGATACGGAAACTGTAAAGAATCCTAGGCCTGCTATTGAGTTGGTACAATATACTGGGTTTTCTTTTGCGCGTAATGAAAGCTGGACTTATGTTGTTGAAATGAACAACATGGATTCAGTAGCTTTCATGCGTAAGGTTAATGCACTGGAAGTACCTAAGGTATTACAGAACGGTAAGTACGATGCTGCTTACTTCTTTGCATACAATGCACCGATGCAGGCCTATCTTTATGATCTTAAAAATGCAATGCATTCACAGTACTGCGAGCTGCCAAAGGACTTGGCTTTTAGTTCTGCCTTGTGGTTGCGCGACATTATGTATTGGAAAGATCTTTCGAGCACAGGTGACAGACAAGACAAATTTAGATACGGTGCAATGGATACGTGGGCGACTGGAGAAGCGTTTATTTCCTGGTTGCTACAAGCTCCCGATTGGGCTAAAAGAAATTATGTTACCGAATTCCAACTTACGCCGTCTCTACATCATGCCGAGATGCTTGGAATAAAACGTGACATGAAAGAACTTTATCGTGCCGCTGAAGTAGAGGCATTTAAAATTGATAAAGTTCTGCATAGTATCCGTAACATGCTAGGCTCCCCTAACTTTAATCCAGGCTCACCTCAGCAAGTTACTAGACTTATTTGTGTTCTTACTGGTGCTGCATTTCCATCCAAGGAAAAGCTAGTAAAGGATATGACTTTGGAAGAGAAGAAAGCTCGTCAGTCCTCAGATAAGAAAGCCCTAGAGAAAGCATCTTATGCTCACCCATTGAATGAAAGAATCTTGGGTGACGTGATTGAATATCGTAAGCGCACAAAGTCTGTAAGCAACTATCTCACAACTGGGGAGAAAGCTAAAGAGTTTGGACCTAGCGGAAAGGAGAGAATTCTATGTTCTCTTAACCAAGACGGTACAGATAGTGGCAGGCTTGCTAGTAAGTCACATCATTTTTGGTGTGGGTTCCAAGTCCAGAATGTAAAAGGTGATGGACGTGATGGCGAGATTGAACTAGAATCAGTTAAGACTACACTAGTAGCTGACGAAGGTTTTATATTTTTTGAGGCAGACTATGAGCAAGCTGAAGATCGTGGGGTAGCAGTTAAGTCTGGTGATCCTACATTGCTTGACATCTTTGAAACCGGAAAAGACTCACACAGTTTTAAAGCTGCAATGTTCTTTGGTATTCCATACGAACAAATTTATGATCAAGCCACACACAAAAAACTAAATAAACCAATACGTGAACTAGCTAAACGAATTAACCACGGTGCAAACTATAACATGGGTGCCCAAGTACTGCTTGAGACTATGGGGATTAAGAACGTTCGAGAAGCACAGAGATTGCTTGGCTTGCCTGCTAACTGGGCACTGATTAAAATCTGCCAATATCTTCTTGAGTGTTACGAGAAAGCATTCCCCACAGTTAAAGGCGATTATTACAAATCCGTTATCTTGCAAATCAAACGCACTGGTAAACTAATCTCTGATACTGGCTGGACTCGGCACTGTTTTGGCAATCCCGAAACTAGTAAGCCGGCACTGAATAAATACATTGCTCACGTTACGCAGAATCTTAATGCCATGATCTTGAATAAGGCTTGGCTAAAGGTCTATCGCAAGTATGGGTTTACACCCAACCTCAAACTCAATGCTCAAATCCATGACTCCATCCTAGGCCAAGTTCGTATTGGTTACGAATACATTCTAGAGGATGTCAGGAACCTAATGACTTTCCCTGTGCCAGTAACGGACTGCGCAGGAATCACAAGAGATCTAATAGTCCCAGTAGATGTTAAGATTCTGGGGCGTACTTGGGCAGGTACAAATGAATGAGCCATCTAATATCAAGCTTGTCAGTTCCAGAGAGTATGATCCCTACACGAATCCAGACGGAAGTCTTGACTTCTTTAAGCACTACCTTGACTATACTTCTGGAACAGAAGTGCCTGCACACGCTAACCGATGGAGTGCCATTGGTATGCTGGGAGCATGGATTGGACGAGATTTATACGTTAAGTATGGATCATCCAAACTCTATGCCAATCAATATATTATGTTACTTGGTGAAGCGGGCTCTAAGAAATCCACCGCAATTAAAACTGCTAAGCGAATTGCTAAGCAAGCTGGATATGAAAATTTCAGTGCAGAAAAAATCAGCAAGGAAAAGTTTCTAACCGAGATGGCCAATAAGTTTCGTGGCAATCCTGCTGGTGGATTCAATAACATACTTGATCAATCATTATTTGGTGAGGTAGATGAAAGTGAATACAGAGAAAACTGGATCGTCGCAGATGAATTTAATGAATTCTTCGCCAATAATATCTTTGAGTTTTGCTCCACACTTGGAAATCTGTGGGACTATGAAGGAACATACGAGAACTCAGTCAAACACGGCGAGTCAGTTGTCATTCCTAATCCAACAGTTAGTATCTTGTCCGGTAATACTCCGACCACTTTCTCCGCCACCTTTCCGCCTGAGGCAATTGGACAAGGATTCTTCAGTCGAATCATTGCAGTACATGTCAAAGCTAGTGGAAGAAAGATTACTTGGCCTAAAGCACAGGATGAAAATGCTACAGACGATATTGTCAAAAGATTACACGCAATCAGAAATTACCACAGCGGTGAAGTCTCGATTAGCGAAGGAGCCAAGTCTCTTGTTGATGGTATCTATCAGAACTGGCGTGGTATCCCCGATTCCAGATTTGAAAGTTATGCTGGAAGACGAGTTACACACTTACTTAAAATCGCTCTTGTCCATGCGGCCTCAAGACTTTCAACAGTCATTCAATCCATTGATGTTAGACGAGCAAACACAGTTCTAGATTATACTGAGCATTATATGCCAGATGCTTTTGGCGAATTCGGCACAGCTAGAAACTCAGGGATGACACACAAGATTCTTAAGGAGCTTGAGCTTTCATCTGAGCTATTAAACATTCATGATCTCTGGTCTAAAGTGCAACTGGACTTTGATAAGGTTGATAGTTTTCAATCACATATCATGGGTATGGTTCAAGCAGGTAAGCTGCAATTTACACCGGGTGGCGATAAGTTATTGCCAATGAAACGTGAACTTAAAACACCAATTAATGAATTTCTGGACTATCGTTATATGGTACCAGAAGAGCGAGGAGAGTAGAGATGACTGAAGTTAAAACTAGTGTGGAAGATACTTTGGCTCAACGAGGTTCCCGTTACGGGGACTTCACTGATCATGCCAGGATTTGCCAGCAGCTAAAACATGATATGGTTAATGCAAGAGTAACTAACTCAGACGGTACTTTTACACGCAAGTGGACAGAACTAGATGATGTAAAGAAGCAAGCTCTTGAAGTTATCGCTGATAAGGTTGCCAGGATTCTTTCTGGTGATCCAAACTACGATGACAACTGGCACGACATACAAGGCTATGCACGTCTTGTTGAGGAACGACTCCAAAAAAATAAGAAAGAATAATTATGTTTTTGTTTCAACTATTTAAGACAACCCCATTGATTAAGATTGATCCAGAAGATTTAGAACTATATAAATATAAATCAGCTGGAATAAATCAATGGGGTTATATCACAATCAACCATCTTGGTAAAACATAGTGTCTACATAAAGTAATTCTAGGTGAACTAGTACTAGAAGTAGACCACGAAAACGGAGATAAGCTGGACTGCCGCAAAACAAATCTACGTAAAGTTACACACCAGCAAAATAGTTTTAACAAAGGTCCAAATGTAAATAATAAAACTGGCTACAAAGGTGTGAGCTATTACAAAGCTGGAAATAAATGGCAAGCAAGTATAAAAGTGAATGGTAGATCAAAATACTTAGGGCATCATAGTTCTCCAGAAAAAGCAGCTATAGCTTATAATGAAGCAGCGAAGAAATACTTTGGAGAACATGCACATATAAATGTAATTGAGGAATCTATATAATCATGACAACTCCAGCCCCACGTAAATATAAACCTAAAGTAAACATTGTAGTCGATACTGAAACCGGCGCACTAGATTCCAAGGCAGCAGTATATGATATTGGTGCAGTAGTTGCATGGCCAGTACGATATGAGGAACGGTTTAGTATCAAGATTAAACCATCCAGTTACAATGGCACAGCATTTGAAGTTAATCCTGAGACTCTCCAGTGGCACCGAGATAATAAACCAGGATATCTCGAGCAGTGCGAGGAAGAAGGCGTAGATTTCCGAGAAGCTGCCCAAGTATTTGCAGATTGGTTGCAAGTATATAATGCTAACTTTGATCTGCATATGTGGGCACAAGGTAAAGACTTTGACCAGTCAGTACTTGGTTGGCTATTCAATCAATGTAGCATCAAGCAACCTTATAGCTATCGTAACTTCCATTGTACCCGTGACTTGCTGTTTCTTAATCCAGCAGCACGTATTCGTGGTGGCCAAGATGAGGCAGCTCACACTGCATTAGCTGATGCTGAATGGGCAGCTAGTCAGTTGGTAGCTATTATTAATAATAGTACTTGGTATCAGAGACTAATGACCTAAGGTGATTTATGACTAGAATATCAGATATACAGTTACTAAACCTTGTGGCTGCTCTATTAGTAGATGCCTTAGAAGAAGGATATGCTAAAGGTAGGTCAGGTTGGCAATATTCAGACTGTACCCAGGAAGGATTACAGGAAGCCTGTGAACGATCACTACAAGAAGGAGAATGGAACAAAGTTATTTGCTATGCTACGATGATAGTAGGTAAGAAAATAATCAATGGAGAGATACCAGCGCCATGAAAGAAATTGTAATGCTAGACCAGCGCATAGTAGCTCTCATGCAAGAATTACCAAACCATCCTGCTATGTATGAGCGCATGAAGCAGGCAGAGCTAGAAGGCCAGCGTGCAGCAGAGAGTATCTTTTATCTTAAACAAGGTGAGGAGATTCCACTAATTCAATCGTTTGAACAAGGTATCGGATTCATTGCAGCAGAATTAGGTATTATCCTGGATGGTAACTATACTCATGAGGATATCTGTTTTCTATGTGATAAGATGCGCAACACATTGATCGAGAAACGTGCAATTATTATTGGTGACTTGCCAACTAAGCACAAGAAACTTGATCGTGAAGTAATCCAATCTGATTATAAGCACTGAGGATTTAAAGATGGAAAATCAACATCGCAAAATTACTGGCTATCGTGAATTGAGCCAACAAGAAATTGACTTGATGAATAAGATCAAGGCACTTGGCCCAGTAATTGAGGCAGTTATTAAGGAAGTGGAAGCTCACCTATCTGAGCAATACACCGCGACTACTATAGAAAATGAAACTCCAGAAGATCCACTGCGCCCTATGGTCCGAGATTTAGATTTGCTACAACGAATTCAAGATGCAACTCCAAGTCGCTTCCAAGCTCTGGCTAAAACTGATTTTCAAACTGCACTTATGTATCTTACTCGTGCAGTAGCTCAGCCAACATTCTTCTAAAATCCTAGACAAAAGAAAGCCCGGTCTCAGAATAATATCTGGCCGGGCATTTTTATGCGTGATGCAAAAGTGTCAATACTATCTTATTATCTATGGGAGCGCCGCAGACCGTTAACCCCCTTGACCGATAAGGCGTGCCCACATGCGCGAATAGCACTAAGTCAATCGCTGCCTAGCTGCTAGACTAGTGAGCGTAGCGAACGGCTAGCCAGCGGCCGATTGATCTTAGGGTAGCGCATGTTAGGCTTCCTTAGCGGGCAAGCGGGTTAGGGATGCAAGCGGACTATTGAATTAAAAACTATCAACAGTACCTACATCACTAAGCGAGTTCCTTCCGCCCATAATGTCTTGCATATATCTGCTATAGCTACTATCTAATCCTCTAGCTAAAGCCTCTGCTCTACTCCTATCAGTATTTTTATACTGCTCCATCATAAAGGAATTGAATCCTTTCTGTCTTCCACCTAGCTCAACATACTTTTGAGCAAACTCTCCAACTTGATCCCCACTAATCTCACCACCTCCCTGCACAGCGAGCTTAACATTAGTACCAAGTTTCATACGTTTTTCACGATCCGCTGCCATGTAACCTTGGACACGAAAGAATGCGTTGCTAGTAATAGCCTCATCCAATGGCTTAGCTCCAGCAACCCTAGTTAATGTAGCCCAGGACATTAGATCATTGGTGCCCAAGATAGTTCCGTTAGCCTGAGTACTTGTAACCTTACCATCTGGATTAGTAAATGCTCTAGCAGTCTGGGCAAGTCCAGCTAGTGGCCGGCTCAATCCCATATGCTCTACACCATTAAGAAAACTATTCCAGACTGGAGCACCACCAGCAATAGAACTTAATGTGTCTTTGGTACTTCCAAACACTTTACCGAAAGCAGAGATGAATGGGATGTCACCTGGGTTAGTTGGGTTTGGCACGATAGACCATGTGCGCGGATTGGTGTCGCCTCTGGTAAACAGACTGGCTCTAAGTACATTACTGGGTGCTCCGAACATGAGCCAATCAGCACCAGACTTACCAAACAAAGTATTCGTTGCACTATAAAGATCCTTATGTTCTGGATTACCACTAGCGTTACCAACCAAGGAACTATTAATTAAATTGAATCCTGGTAAACTACTACCACCATATACACTCCCCTGCAATCCCATAGCAATAGCTACAGATTTAGCATTACCTTCGCCAATGTAACGAAACATCTGTTGCATCAAGTTAAACTGATAGGATTGAAACAATCCCATAGCTTGACCTACTGGACCTTGAAACATAAGTGGTCGCTCTGATGCACGGATAACACCGTTGACTCGGTTAACAAAAGTATTAACATAAGCCCATGCAACCCTCTCATCAATAACACCGTGCTTAACTCCAACCTCTGTAATCTGTTTCATTACATCGGCAGAGATAAGTCTATTAAATTGTTCTGAGAATTTATTACCTGTATATTTTTCACCAAATTTACCAAAGGCTTCCCAGGCCTCTTTAAGTTGTGCAGTCTTTTTAGACATGTCACTTACTGATTCAGTACCTCTAAGTGTCATTGCATCAAGAGACTTATAATACTGATCACTTAGATCTGGCAGCATACCACGCAATTTATATTCTGCAATAAGAGCTTCTCTACCCTCGCCATGCAGCCTAGCAAAGCTATTAGCAATCAGCTTGCTAGGAGATTTGATAAGCTCACCTTCTACCCCAGGCAAGGCAATATTCATTATCTTAGAAAGATCTCCTGCGCCTTCTTTGGAACCTTTACTGATTGCACTAGTAACAGACTTTAGCTCAGAACTAAATAGCACCGAGTTACCAAGCAAGTTATTCAATGCGTTAAATGGATCTAGTCTAAGAATTGTGGTAGTCAGAAAAGCATTTGAGTTTCGTACAAAGGAAGTAAGTACCCCTCTCGGTACAGAACTGTTAGCCATCAAGTTTGTAGCTGCATCATAATAAGCAGTCTTGAATCCTAGATCCTCAAAGACTCCATTAATTTCGTCAGCTTTAGCTTGAGTGAATTTACCTCCACCAGAAGTAAAAATGTCTGTAGCTTTATTCCAAGCGCGACTAACATAACGATCCAGTGTTTGGTTAATCGTATTAAGTAACGGTACTTCATCAGTCTTGGTGATGTTAAGCATAGCTTTAATTTGTGCAGTATATGGATTCTTATCCCCACTAGTCAAGATATCTGTAACACTATCTTTACCAGTACGACTGCCAGCTACGTTTGTGAATTGATCCCCAAGACGTTTAAGTTCATTAGTTTCCTTTTCATATTTAGCCAATACCATTTGTTTAACTAATGTATTCTCTTTAGCTACATGATCCTGCAACCAATTATTAACAATCTTAGAGGGGTCTGTTTGTGGAAAGAATCTAGAGCTAATCCCCCGAGAGAGTAAATCATGATCAATATAATTATCGTGAAGAGTCTTATCATAAATCCACTCACCACGAGCATTATAAAATTCCTCGCTCTGGCCCTTGGTATAAATCTTATATTCACTAGGAACTAATTTAATTTGATCCTCAAGTTCTTTACTGGTATTAGCAAACAACATTCTAGTATGGCCAACACCTACCAGGGTTTCATCTTTTACAAATGCTACATGCCTGTAGTCTCTAGGGTTAGGTCGAATAGGATAGAAAATATCTAGAGCCTTACGATCTTCATTACCCTGACTAGCATGAAGTTCTTTCCAGGTTTGATTTCGTTTTCCATTCATTGCAATGTGCATAGTTACTGCATCCTGCAATTCTGGAGTATCTAGTAAGATTTCTTCTGGAGTGCCTTTAAATAAAACTGGCGGTGCAATCTCAGTACCCTCGTCTAAAGCTCTTTGATAGTCTCTAATTTTCTGGGGAATAAGTGCGTGACCAGAATCAGATAATACAAACTTCTCTGGGGTACTAGAAATGGTTTCATTAATCGTACTAAATTTTACAGCCGCTATTGGATTATGTGCCAGCTTAACAGCTATAGGATTAATCTCCTCAGTAATTTTATTAATTTTAGCTCGCGAGAGTTCAGAGGTAAGCCCACCAATATAAGATGTGAGCTGCTCAAGCGATCCATATGATCCCCCAGCATTAGTGAAAGTACCAGCACCACCACCAGTACGGTTAGCACTACGTAAAATATCTTCACTAATTTCTGGAAAAGTTTCAGAGAGCGTACCTACATACTTTGAAAATACTTTAGCAGTAGCCTGAGTTGCGAGCTTTTCCCTGTACTTAATCAGGGCCATCCCCTGCAGCAAATGCCCATCTTGGTCACTTACCTTTGTGATATCATAAGTAGCTTTACCAAATCGTGGCTTAAGATGTAACTCAGCCTCAGAGATTTCTCTGCCAGCTGGGCGCCCAAGAAACTGATTAAGTTCCTGAGCATAAGAACGCTGAGCAAAATAGTTAATTGATGGATCAAGATTAACCATCTGACCTTCAATGAAATCTTTCCTTACGTCACTGGAAAGTTCAATGAAATTAGTAGGATGCTTAAGAGATTTCTGTGCTTCGATTACTTCAGCTTTAGCCTGGAAAAGATAGTTTCTGATTGCATCTTTACCAACTAGAGTTTGCTGATCTAGTGGATTTCCTTTAGGTCCAATAGTAATACTTTCAACACCATCACGAACTGCCTTATCAAGATAAGGTAAATCATGAGAACCAATTACAGCATTCTTATGGAAAGGTAATGTGTGATTGCGGGCATTGAGCCAACGTAATTCTACATCCCTTGCATTCTTTACATTACGAAAATCAACACTATCATTAACACTAGATCTAGCTTTAGCAGCCAGCTTTTTAATTTGCTCAGGTTTATACTTGTCTGCTAAACGAGGTACACCTACTGAGCCACTAGATGTTTCTCCAATGGTCCCAGAGTGCATACGAATATTAATAAAAGATTCATCAGTAATCTGCTTAACTGCCTGACCTTTAGTTTTGGCAACTCCAGATTTAATAAGATCTTTAATCCGAGTCTCTACTGATGATTCCTCAGCCGCACGAGTAAGTGTTTTAAGATTCTGAAAAGTCTCCTGGGTTCCTTTACCTCCAAGCTTACTTGCGATATCTGCAAAGTCATTACCAAGGGTATCTTCTCCAGCTAGCTTGCGGATACCAATCCTAATTTCATTATCCAGTTTAGCAATGTTATCTTGACGGAGACGATTAGATTTTGCTACTTCACCTGCAATAGCATCTGGAGCCAGAGATTCTCCAGTTTCCCCGGCAGCCCGCTTAGCAGCAAGCACTTGAGCTTCTTCAATTGGAGCTGAGAGAATCTGACGATCACTAGCAGCAGCAACAATCTTATCAGAGATTGAAGTATCCGCTGCACTAGAACTTAGTTGGGTACTTCTTACTGCCCCAGACTGTCTGGCATCTGCAGCAGTAATCAATCTTTTAACCCCAAAGTATGTACTGCCACCAGCAATAATACCACCAATACCACCACCAATTAATGTACCTACTGCTACGTTTTTTACAATGTCCCCAAAATCCATATCCTCAAGAATAGGAGATTTAAACATAGTAGCAGCTACAGCAGTTTCAAAGGCCAAAGATTCTAGAATACCTTGTTGGGTTCCGGATGCTAGAGCCTTGAGCGCATTAGCATTACCAAAGCTAAAGCTAGCAGACTTAGCTGCCAGATCAGCAGCCTCACGCTTAACATAGGTTTCCATTGTTGGAGCAAGCAAGTTAGTAGCGAATC
>LNAP01002046.1_pt1 | contig 21760 bp, 21 predicted proteins | sample 602601 | NCBI WGS metagenome assembly LNAP01 (sample SAMN02440304, study PRJNA202911) | soil metagenome | biome: Subtropical and temperate rainforests or woodlands; isolation source: soil samples (1 kg each in a 20% v/v slurry with milli Q water) were... ...
AGGCGCCCGGCCATAGCTCTTCATCCCCACAATGAACAAACCTTCCTCAGGATGGGCTAGTTCTACCGCACCGTGGGGCCTGACCGTACCGCAACTGTGTTCGTTGGGATCAATCATTGGAGCAAGCAACACTGAGCTTTGGGTAGCAGGATCGAGTGCGACACGCAGCTCCGCGAGCAGGCTCATGTCTGGGCGGAATCCAGTCGCCACAATGATTTCGTCCACAGGTGGAAGTATCTGGTCTCCCGCCTTCACGACCAGTCCGTGGCCATTACCTGAAACCTGATCAATAGCGACGTTTTTGAACAGCTCGATCACGCCGTCATTCAGCAATTGGCGAATCGTCAGGCCGAGCTTTCCGCGCTCTTCCAATTGATCATTCGCACCACCACCCAGAATGCGCTCAAGAGAATTACCCCGGATCGCCCATAGCACTTTGGTTTGCGGTGCCTCCTGAGTCAGCCGCACCAGATCCTGGAGTGCGTTAAACGCGGAATGACCACCACCTACTACCAGCACTCTTTTGTTGGCATAGCGATTCCGGGCACGACTCAATACCTCCGGAATGCCGTACGCGATGTGCGCTGAATGCTCGATCTCGCCCAAGGCAGGGATGCCATGGGCACCCATCCAGTTCGGTGTCAGGTAGGTGCCCGAGGCATCAATGACAGCGCTGGCCAGCACGTCCTTTTCACCCGTTGGCCCTGAGACACGCAGCAAAAAAGGAGCTGCCGATCTGCCCTGGGTCTTCATCAAATCCTGACCAACGCGGGTGACTGCCAGAACACGGGTATTGAGCTGCAAGTGACGCTTGATCTGTTTGAGGCCAGCGAGAGGTCGAACAAACCGATCCAGCAGTTCACGACCTGTTGGATACTGGTTCTCCGGCGGTGGAGTCCAACCATCGGCCAGCAGAAGTTTGGCCGCCTCCTTGTCCACGTTGAACTGCCATGGAGAGAACATCTTCACATTCGCCCATTCTTCAATACTGGACCCCACTTTCTGACCAGCTTCCAGAATCAGCGGAGTGATACCTCGGGCCAGCAGGTGGGCAGCTGCGGCGAGGCCAACGGGACCCGCTCCGATTATGGCGACGGGAAGGTGATTGTTTTCCATGATCGATTCCTACTTCAGACTGGCTGATTGATCGGAAACAGGCGCTCGACAATCGCGCAGTCGAGCCAACGCCCTTCCAGGCAGGCGTGTTTTTCATACACCCCCACTTGGCGGAAACCGGAGGCTTCGCACAATGCGAGGCTAAAAATGCGTGAAAGGACTTTCCAGAATCCGAGAACTTCGGCTTCTTTCAGCAGTGAGTGAAGTAACTGTTTGCCGAGCCCCTGGCCGCGCACACTGCGGTCCAGGTAAATGGAAAAATCCGCAATGCCGTCGTAACAGGCACGGGCGCGATAACTACTGAGTCCTGCCCATCCAACAACCTGATCCGTCTCATCGACCATGACCAACACTGGATAGCGCTCCATTGATTTGATGCGATCAAGCATGTCTGTCGGGCTTCGAGGAGTCGTTTCAAACGTAGAGCTACGCTCCTCGATCCCCTGGTTGTAGATGGCGGCTATTGAAACAGTGTCTTTAGTTTCAGCTAAACGAACTCGCATTGTTGGAGCCCCATTACGTTGGTAGTAACAACATTATTTGCAAAAAAAAGGGAAGTTCTCCCCTTTCATTCCTTGCTCTTCACCGCAGGGCAGCATTCACTCACGAGCCCGCAGCGAATCTCCGTGGCCCTCGTAATCTGCCTGAGTAAACTCAGCGCTCCCTGCCGGGCCTCAGCCGAGAGGTTCTCAATCATCGCTCGTTCCTCAGCAATCAGATCAGCTCTGATTGTTGCGTATAGCTCACGTCCAGCATCCGTTGCCTGAATTCGTACCGCACGCCGATCTTCATCATCCTCAACACGGGACACATACCCTTCCGCGCTTCTACGGCCCACGAGACTACTTAAGGGACCGACGCAGCGATGCAATCGCTCCTTGCGCATTATGGATACCAGCAACTCTCCGGCAACACCCCAGATGCCCCGCTTCAGCGCTACAAACCAAAAGCCAAGAAAACGACAACTCGCAAAGAAAACCCAGCAAAACCGGCACTTCAGCTCCAAACGCTGCCGTCCTATAAAAGTAAAACCTGGTTCTATTACAAATATTGCAGTGAGGCATGAGCCAATACACCTAAAAGGGAAGGCTCACATACGTCGTACTTACGCGACTCGCTTGAAATCACTCTACTATCGATCCTTTGTGAAGCAAACATCTGACTTTAAATATAGAGTGCGCGAAGCACACGTTGAAAAACTTTTTACGCGGAGCTTCTCTAATTCTTGCTGCGTCAACTTTAACAAATGTGTATTTGATAGTTTTAAAAACAATTTATGAATAGCATGTAACTTTTAGCGTATAGATGATCCGGCCCTACCGGATTTTTTCACCGTCACGACTGCTTAACTTAAACACGCCTTCCGCATCTTTCCACACTATAGCTCTCTCCGCCGATCTAAAGTTAGTCAAAAGTCCTTCATTGAATATAGATCACTGATCTGCTCTCGACTTGATTAATTTAGGCGCCCCCTCCCAGATACCACTGCACTTTGAATTGTCTTTACTGCCTGAGTTCGATACAATGTAGATATAATCTTAAAATATCTGGTGCAAATATATAATGCTGAAAAACCTGAAAATTTTTACGGATTTCACCGGCGCTGAGCTTGAGCAGGACCCTGATTTATACGCAATTTGCACTTACCACTTTGAACGTGACATCGGTCGCTCGCTTGAGAAAGTGAAAATTGTTGTTCGGTATACAGATCGTGAAGGAGCCTTAAATAAGGGCTCTCCGATCAAGCCGTACTATGATTTTGAAATGACACAGACACTTATTCAGGATGTTCGTGACCGGAATTCGACAAAAGCAGAATTTTTGTATAAGCGACACGCATTCGATGTTTTCTCGATTCTTAACATTATCGGTGATACACCGGTTCACCGTGAATTCCTGACGCAGATCGGTTTTCACGAATGAACGAGCGTGCAGAACCAATCAAACCGCTTTCCACTAAAAAATTGAGTAACCGCTCTTAATTACCAGCAGCTCTCGGCCGAGGTGTTGTAAATATGCAAACACCACTTTGACGTGAGTGCGGATAAGCATGTATTTGGTGGCAAAGGATAGATTCGAACTTTCGACTCTACCAATGCCAACAAAGCCCAGCATTTCCTGGGCTGCAAGTGCCCTCTCGCACAGGAGATACGCATGAAAAGCACCTGCTTTGAACTACGAAAAGGCGCGGTGCGACTCGCATCTGAATATTTTTACTCATGTACGACCTAGTGCGCCTCATGCTTCACAGAGTAGTTCATCTCAAGTAGGAAACCTAAATATTAACCATCCGACGATATCGCTGTAAAAGCGCAGCCTCTCCGCCCTCCATGATTTCACACACTTGCTTTCGCACAACCAAATCTTGCAAACTCCCACAGGCCGTTAGCTCTATTTGCCCACGATCTTGTAAAGCAATCACATACTCCGAATCAGCATTTACAACTATATTTGGATTGTGAGTCACCACAATTACTTGCCTACCTGATTTATTTTCCTGTAGCTTAGTAACTATCAAAGAAGTTATCAAACCATTATCCAAATCATCTTCCGGCTGATCCAAAATCAGAGGTTCATCTCCATAAGACAGTAAAAAAGAGAGAACCGTCGCCGCTTTTTGACCAGCAGAACCTTGAGATATATCTTTCATTCTCTTGCCGTCATTATACTTCACAACCAGCTTATCACCGGGAAACCAAGCAACCACCTGATTCAATATCTCTGGTCGCAACTGCCCCATAAAATCTATAAACCGTTTACCCAAAGGAACGCCCATCACTGCGCCACTTTTGAACCCCATAAGTTCAACTTTAAACTTATGAACAATATCCATCCTTGAATCTAGCGCGACATCATCATCCGTACGTGCAACCCCCAAAATACTACGATTTAAGGCATTAAGGATTCCAGAGTCACGCTCAGCATCAAAAATATCAGAAGAAAATACTCCATCTTGTCGCGATATCAAATCCCTAAATTCAAAATCCAAATCAACATCGTCACCTAACGGCTCAACCTTCAGCTCTATCGAACTATTACCATCTATATACTCCCTGATGAACTGTACTCTCCGTCGGGTTAGTTCCTTCCTTAACTCCCCCATCCTAGCGTAAGCAGCTTGTGCGTCCTTATGAAAATTATCGATAGTGACTTTAAGCTGATCCAAAACCGCTATACTTGCCTTCAGAGAGTCGCGTTGATTAATAAGCTCATGATACTCCCCAGGGTTTTTTACGCCTTGTTCCGCAAGATTAGAAACTAATGTTTTATACTTATCTAGCACTTCAGCACGACCAACCTCATAGTCGCTTTTCGCCAACCATAGTTTAAAGTCACCTATCTTTCTTTCAGCATCGGCAATCCAACTTACAATGTTACTTCTGCTCGACTCTAGATCAAGAGTTAGAGCCTGAACCATACCAACAACCTCTGACTCCTCTTCTGTAGTAGATACAAACTCTTTAAACTTAAAATTATCGAAGCTCAATCCCGCCACGGTTTCAGATACAATCGCCAAGCCATCAGCGAGCCCATCAACATGATCTTTTATAACAGCAGCTTGAGCAGCCGCTTTTTGAAAATTTGAAAGTATCGCTGTATGCCCTGACTTTTCTATTACTTCGATTTTTTGATTAACGTCTAAAAGCTGACCAGCAAGAGTGGCCCGATTGGTCATCTTCGCTTGCAGTTCTCTTTTCTGCATATTTATACGCAGAAATTTATTTGTCTCTTCTTCATACTCCATTTTCCAAGCCAAATGGTTTACTTCGGCTGAGGAATCAATTAACCGAAGAAGAGCATTTGGATTTTTTGCAAGATCGAATATTTGCTTTTGACTGAAAATTTTCACAGGAAAACGACTTGCAGCATCCCCTTCCTCAGGTACCCACTCACCATCAGTCAATCGCTCAATATCCACACTAACAGTGCCAAAACGCCAAATCAACTTGTAACGAGCACCTTGCTTCATCAACTCAACTTTAACTACTGTGCCATCTTGCATGACACCATCATCGTCCCTGCTAAGCGATTTTTTCACGAACCGCTCAAAACTATCTTTAACTTCATTCCCCTTAGGCAACGACATCAAGTCTATGCCTCGCCCAGTCGCAAGCCTGAGAAACTCAAGCAAAGACGATTTGCCGCTCCCCCTCCCACCTATAATTGAATTAAGCCAAGGGTTAAAATCAACGGAAAATTTTCGACCTCGACCACAATACTTTGCATTTTGAACTGTAAGATTCAAAACCAAGGAGTCAGAAGTAGAATTGGGATCACCTTCAAACTTATCCGAACGCCGAATAGAAGAGTCTCCGTCAATCAAAGCTAGCCGAAGTCCATCTATCGTTGGCTGTGACATTTTAACCCAGGTAAAAGCCCTACCAACGGAGGAGGGATCGTGAGAGTCAGACCCAATGACTTCAGGAATAGAAAGATTCAGACCTCTATACGACTTAAGTGCAGCATTTTCGACTTCAGGCGGCTTCCCCTCAGGAAAGATCACTTCAACTGCTGAAGACTTCCTGCACAACTGACTAATAGTGTGAGTAGATTTAATTTGACACATACCAGCCCCCATATCTATATGAGCTGGGATGGCTACGCCACCAGACTTTACAACCTCTTCAACGATTTGCTCTGCACTATCCTCAGCCACTGCATCACTATCCCCCCGCGTGCCACGATAATGCGTTGCACCCACGATACCGTTAACGAACTGAGAATCTTTCTCTGGATCAAATATCGCGAGCACATGGATATTTGAGTTTGCAGTAATTTCCACGCCAGGGAAAACAAAAATAGAAACACCTTCACTCCGCAATTCTTCCGCCGCAAGTTTAACTTTATCAATCCAGTCTCCGGAGTTATGATCCGTAATAGCTACACATTCAATTCCTTGCTCGACGTAATCCGAGAGCCATTTCCTGGGCGTCATCTCTTCCTTAAGTTGAGGCTGTCCTTTTGCATAATCCATGGACGCGGGGGTGTGAGTATGAAAGTCAAATTTCCACCAACGTGCACCTACAAACTCCATTTTAAACTCCTTTTGTCATGCATGCGCTCAAAAGGAGCGACCCGCCAAAGCTAGCCATTCGCTACAACATTGTCTATATGAGGAGGTTCATCCGGCTGTTAATTGCCGTAAAATACGTCCGAGCTTTAATAGAAATTTGTTGTAGGGACATGCGCCACTGATGTGGCGCAAAGGTTGGCCGCCGCCAACAGAGGTGATTTGACCGACCAGGTCGTTACGAGCCCCCTAGCTACAGACAGATATCAGCCAATAGCGGCCCGTAGTGCCAAGCAGCAATTTGCTAAAAACGACCATTTGAGCAACATCACTGACTGAACGGTTTTGAGAACTAGCAGATGCACTGGTAATGACCGGCGCAACAGATGATGCCGGCCACTTCCACCACCGCTATTTCACTTTTTGATGGACACAATGGTGGCTCTGCCACCCTCTAGTAGAAAGGAAAAAGATACGCGGTCTCCGGTCGCCAGCCCTGTCAGCTGATTTTCCGTTACGGAAAAGGCCATGGTCATCGGTGGCCATTGCACAGCTGGAACAGCGCCGTGAGAGATCGTCACCGTATGCTTTGTTGTATCAATGGCCTTGATCGTTCCCTCAGCGTTGGCGACAGGAGCCTGCTTTGATTCCTGTGTCATCTGCATGCCTTCCATACCGTCCATTTTCATGCCCGACATGTCCTCTGCGTGTGCGGAAAGAGACAACACAGCGACGGTGCTTGCAACTGCAATAAGGGTCAGTTTCATACGACTTTTCCTTCAAGGGGGACGGGTTCGATTGGGAGGTTTCGGCGGCGCATCAAGCGATACGCTGCCGGAATGACAAACAGGGAAAGTAAAGGCGCCGTAACCATGCCGCCGACCATGGGCGCGGCGATGCGACTCATCACTTCGCTACCAGTACCGCTGCCCAACAAGATGGGTAACAGGCCAGCAATGATGACGGCCACGGTCATGGCCTTGGGTCGCACACGCTGCACAGCGCCTTCGCGGAACGCCGCAACCAACCCGCGCTCCGTGCTGTCGCCGAGGTCTTCACGTTCGGCCCAAGCGTTCTTCAGATAAAGCAGCATGATCACGCCAAATTCGGCAGAAACACCGGCCAAGGCGATGAAGCCGACGCCGGTGGCGACCGACAGGTTGAATCCCAGCAGATAGAGGAACCATGCCCCGCCAGTCAGTGCGAATGGCAGAGTGGCAGAGTGGCAGAGTGGCAGAGTGGCCATGATCAGCAAAGCCTCATCGAACAGGGCGAAAGTCAGGTAGAGCAGCACGAAGATGATCAACAGCGTGGCAGGCACCACCAGTTTGAGTCGTGCGTTAGCCCTTTCGAGAAACTCGAACTGCCCTGAATAACTCAGGCTCATGCCTGGCTGCAACTTGACCTGTTCATTCACGACCCGGCGTAGATCAGCGACCACCGAGGCAATGTCCCGGCCACGCACATCACCGGCTGGAATAGCCGCGCTACTGGCAGCCTGAATTTTGGCATCTTGTGCAGTCAGCGACGGTGCATTGTTTTCGGCCAACCGCAACGCTTCATCGAGTGTCAATGCGGCAGCGAAGCTCGGCAATGCCAGTACGCTTGCTGCCAGACCGGCCACGAGGGACCAGCCTGTGCAATAGCACTTGGAGTTCATGTTTACGATTCCTGTGATCATCCACTGCTCGCGTCAAAAGACATGCGCGCAGCTAGTCCACCCCGCTAATGCGGAATGAGGCTCAATGTGGGACAGGAATCAAACGCGGGGCGGTCGCCATACCCCGGATGGGGTCTGTACAGGCAGGGAATCGCTGATGAGAGAAAGCACTACGGGGCTAAACACTGTTACAGGAGGCTTGAAGATTGAGACTTGCAGCATGCCACCCGTCTTACACTCCTGGCCCGGCTTGCATGGTTTGCCGGGCTCGGAAGGGCTTTTCATGTCGTTGCAGCAGTCCATGCCCATGTCGTCCATCATTGCCATGCCCATTGCCTTCATTGGGCACGGTTCTGTCGGTGCCTGGACACCCACCATCCCGCTAAGGGGAAGCGCCAAGCTGATGATGAAGATGAGGCAAAACCGCAGGTACCGTTTCATGGGCTGGAGTGTAGTCGCTGAAAATGACTCTTACAATTGGACTCGTGTCATCAGCAGCCTAACAAAATGCCCTGATTGAAGGGATAACACCGAACCTAAATTAAACCAGCATTAGCTGGCACAAAATAGAAGCTCATTGCGAGCAGACTCCAGGTCTGTCGATGGTACATGCGCATTTTTGCGCACTCTAGCTGATCCAGCCCTGCCTCCTACGCTGAGTTCGACACCTGATCAGAGTGCTAGGAAGGTAAAGCGCACGACGAACAACTGCCCCGACTCAATCACACGGCTTAGAGGCAACTTTAAGTGCTTCAGATTGCTGCTGGCGTACTTCAGCAGAAAAGCACGACGCCCTCTGACAGAAGTTGAATTCGGTAGGCGCAGGGCTAACTTCTTGGCTCTGGCCTCTCTACTAGACGTAGAGAGAATTTTAGACGCCCCACCTCTACAGGCATAATAATCGAGAAAAAACATCCAACTCCGCAAAGGGGTTTTTTATATAAATGATGCGAGATAGAGATGTAAAAGACAGTGACTATTAAATATTTAACTCTGTACCGTGTTCATATCCATCTCTGGACTCAAGGTTCCTAGCCAAGCTACTAGACACACTATGATTATTGCCACTGAGAACTCCAGAGCCATACTACGCCGCAAAGCATTAACGGCACTAGTATATTCTCCGCTCTGGATCGATTGCTCTAAAAGTGGACTCAAGTGAAAACGATTCATCGTGGCTAATACGAGCATCGCTGCAAATAGTAAAATTTTCAAACAAAGCAGTGCTCCATAAGTGCTAAACACTACACCATCTAGTGTTGGGCCTACCACGAATAGATAATTCACTACGCCGGTAATACCTAGGCTCACTACGATCAATGCACCTGCTGACTCAAACCCGGTAAGCACTCGGGAGAGAATTCGCACCTCTTGTTCGCCATTGAGTATCTTCGTACGCAGCAATAAAGCGAATGCCGCCAGAGCCCCCAGCCAGCCTCCCGCTGCCAACAGGTGGAAGATGTCGCTGGCGAAATGTATGTAACGCCGATCGCCTTCATCCATAGCACCATGCCCAGTCCAGGCGAGGGTGGCTAGCGCGACGGCACCGCACAAGGTAACCACCCACAGGCTGACGGTCGGAAAGCGTTTGTTTAGCGTCAAGCCTATCCCCGCTAGAACCAGGGCAGCTATTCGGATCATCCACATGAGCCCGACGTCGGTCCCCGTAAGCACCATTTCGAAGATATGGCGATGAAGCTCCATAAACTCGGAAACGCCACTCATTGCCTTGGCAAGTAACAACATGGCCGCGAGAGACAGAAGTATACCAACAACGACTGTGCCGAAAATTAGCGACTCAAAGTTCAAGACAGCGCCGGACACTCGCTCTTTTCCCCTGAGGCTGTACAAACCAAAAATGGCCAATCCAAACAGCAGCATGAGGTCCATATAAAGAGCGAAGCGAACGGCAATGTTGATTGAGTCGCTCATGGATCATTTCACTTTAAAAACAAGGTTGCCAGTTACGGGATGAGTGTCGGAAGAGACTGCACGCCATTCAACCTTATAAGTACCAGTGGTCAGCGGAGCAGCAGGCGTGATAACCATCATTTTTGGATCGGTGCCACCAGAGACGCCGGCCTTAACCCCCATGGGCGAATTCGGCATGCCCGGCATGTCGGTCATGATCAGTTTGGCACCAGAGAATTGAGTCGTCAGGTTCTCAGAGAAGTGCAGCTCAATTTTCGAAGGTGCTGCGGAAGTCGAACCTTCCGAAGGAGTGGAAGAAACTAGTTTTGGATGCGCTTGTGCTACACTACTCAGGAGCAACCCTGCGGTAAGTGCAACCATCACGGTGGTAGTTTTAAAAAGTGACATGCAAGACTCCTCACAGCACAAGCTGTAGGTTCGAGGTTTGGCGGGGAAGATCTAGTTTTATACTTATCGATCTGGTTAAAACCACATGCGACAACCAGGCGTATGCCGAGTCATGGTATTAACTGAACCAAAGTAATTGATCAAAGATTCTTGTGTCTAAAAGCTGAGTCACGATGCCACATCACGGCCGACCGGTCGATTACAATTCAGTAAGCTTGGTGCCTGCTCTCTACCTCAGCATTGTGGCTACAATCGACTCTGACAGCCCCAACCGGGCCGGACGGCAATGCCTGAGATGAGATGCTCGCGTTATCTGCCACTTCATCGGTTGGCCACAGTGAAGCCAATGCCACTAGACAGGTATCCATCGAAAGGCTCGTGGTTTGTCTCTACACCGCAGTCGGAAGAGGTATGGAACTGGGATCGCGGTTACGGTGAGAGCCATGATGGCAGCTTGAAAGCTATTCATTTTTTGGGATAGGTAGCGAACGCACCAGTCGATCAGCACCGGCTCCCTCTCTCCCAACCCGAGCAACTCTTCAGCTTGTTCGAGTCAGGAGAGCATGCGGCCTAGGGCGACATTGCCGCTCTTGTTCAAACCACCTTGAGCTGCCCCATCATGCCCATCGCTTCGTGTTCAAGGATGTGGCAGTGAAACATGCGCAGGCCGGGCCAGCGTTGTACCGCTTTAATTCGTACGATTTCACTTGAGCGCAGGTTGACCGTGTCTTGCCAGGCACGGAAAGATACCGGTGTGACTACTCCGTCAAATTCCCGTTCGACTACTTGGAACTGAGTGCCGTGCAGGTGGAAGGGATGGTCCATGTCAGAATGATTGACGATTTCCCATATCTCCACCTCGTTGACTCGGCTAACCAGATCGATACGTTGCATGTCGTATTCCTGGTCGTTGACCAGAAACTGCACGCTATGGCGACCATTGGCCATGCTCATTTTTTCGCTGAACACCACCTGTTTGCCTACCGCGGCCGCACCAAGGTCGGGCACTGAGCCGAGCTTAAGCGGCAGGGCTGCCTGTTCTGTGGCTGTGACCGTCGTAAAATCAACCGTCAGCAGAGGCATGACGTGATCAGGCGCCACATCGCCCATTTTGCCGCGCGCGTAGATGTTGGCGCTCAGTTCTGCACGGTCGCGACGGCTGCCTGCGTCGATTATCAGTTCGATCCGCTGGCCCGGTGCCAACAGGTATTCGGACAGCCCGGCCTGTGGTGTTTCGAGCAGACCACCGTCGGTACCGACCAGAGTCAGCGTGCTACCGGGCAGAGCGAGTTGCAGGTAGCGGGCACTACAGGCATTCCAAATGCGCCAGCGTTCACGACCTCCAGAGGCGAATGGCAATACGGGTTGTCGCTGGGCGTTGACCAATGCGAACTGGCCTTCGCGGCCGTTCATCCAGTCGTCGGCTTCGTTCGGTGCGATGGAGGCGTAACGGTCGAGTTTGAGATCGGAGACCACCAGCAATCGCTCTGGCAACCCGGCCAGGGGGTCATGCCGCGACCTTACCAGCAGTGGGCCCGCCAAACCTCGGAACGCTTGTTCCGCCGTGTTTTGGTGAGGATGCGGGTGATACCAGTAGGTGCCGGCACTGCCCTCGGGCAATTTGAAACTGTAAGTACGGCGTCCGCCTGGTGGTACCGGGTCATGCGGATTGCCGTCTTGCTCTGGCGGTATCGGCAAGCCGTGCCAGTGGATAGTAGACGGCTGTTTGAGCTTGTTGACGAAGGTGATCTCCACCGTGTCGCCCTCAAACAGCTCAATTAAGGGACCAGGTAGAGTGCCGTTATACGCCCAGAATTCGGTTGTGGCCTGTCCGGGGATAAAAGGTACCGCCAGTGGAGCAGCGGTCAGGGTCGCCTGAAAGTGGCCAGGGACGCTGCTGGCGTTGGCAAGTTTGGGGATTTCGCGCAGTGTACCGCCAGCTGGTAGCAGCTCTGATGCCAGCAATGGCAATCCAAGAGGTGTTGACGGAGAGGTCATGGTTTCTGCCGACCACGCTTGCAACCAGGGGCCAGCCAGACCTGTCAACGCCAACCCTCCAAGGAAGGTACGCCGTTGCATCAGGTAAGCCTTCATTTGGACATCTGCATGTTCATCATGCTCGACTGCTGATCCATCATCTTCATCATCATGTCCATCATTCCCGTGCCGCCATTTTCTGAGCCAGACATGCCCATGTCTTTACAGCCCTTGCCTGCGTGCATATCACGCATCATCGCCATGGAGCCCTTCATGGTCTGCATGCCCTCCTTCATGGCCGCTTGGCGCTCGGCTGGGGTCTTGGCGGCGGCCATCTTGTCGCGGGCCGCTTGCATCTTTTGCATTTGCTGAGTCATGGCTTGATTGTCGGCAGGCTGGGCCTGACTGCTTGTCTCAGCGGAGGGTGGCGTGACGTCATCCGGATGATGAGCTTCAGTGGCATTGGCGAGTAAGGCGGTGCTCATGAGTAGAGCGGCTAAAACCAGCTTCAGTGGTGCTTGCATGACGATCTCCAGAGGATAAGGGGAAAGCTCGCACGGGTGGATCGCGCCGAATCGGTAAGGACCCGAGGAATGCAGCTATAGCGGACACCAGCAACCACACCCCAAAAGGCACGCCGCGAAAGCGTCTGCAAGTGATGAGAGTGCTTCAGTTAATTGGCCACCCTGCCATTTGTAATAGTAGCGATCGCCTGATGGGGGTCGTTGACATAGGTCAAACATCCCCTCCTGTCACTACTATTGGTATTGCTAGATTTGGCCCCTGGGCTCGGCGTGGATTTGAGAAACGTCTCCAAATTTAGGCGCGTTTCAGCCCGGCACTAGGAAGTTCAATATGAAAGCCAGTCATCCCATTGGATGAAGTGCACCAAATCCTGCCCTCATGAGCTTCAATGATTGACCGAGTGATCGAGAGCCCGAGTCCTGCGTTACTAGGGCTTCCTTCGCGACGCGCAGGATCCACACGGTAGAAACGGTCAAATAGTTTCTCAAGATGTTCGGGCGCAATGGTCTTTCCGGGGTTTTGTACCGTCACCACCGTCGACGTATTTTTCTGGCGGATATCCACACGGATGGTTTGCCCCTCTGGCGTGTACCGTAGCGCATTCGAAAGCAAGTTCGAGATAGCTCTGCGCAGCATCAATACGTCACCTCGGACACTTCCTGCTCCTGAAACGCTAAGCTCAATGCTGCGCTCATCAGCCAACAGACGGTAGTACTCAAGCAGCTTCCCAACCTCCTCCTGTAGATCTATCTGATTGTTCTCTGGCTTGAGCAATCTGTTATCGGACTTGGCCAGGAAAAGCATGTCATCAATCATCCGAGACATTCGCTTCAAATCATCTAGGTTCGAGTAGAGATTGTCTTCGTAGTCCTCGATGTTCCTTTTTCTTGAGAGCACCACTTCAGTGTGGGTCATCAGATTACTGACGGGGGTCCGCAGTTCGTGAGCAATGTCTGCGGAGAAATTCGACAGCCGTACAAAAGCATCATCCAGACGTGACAACATCGCGTTGAACGACGACACCATCTGTTGAAGCTCTTTTGGAACGGGTGCTAATGGAATGCGCTCTTTAAGTGATTTGGCAGACATGGATGCCGCGACCATGGTCACCTGACGGATCGGACGCATGCCGCTACGGGCAACCATCCACCCCAGCCCCGCACTGATGAGCGCACTGATCACCAGTCCTATCCAGAACCATCGCTGAAGGGTTTTGAAGAAAAACATGTGCTGCGTGACATCAAAGATCAAGATCACGGTCAGCGGTTTGTCCTGCCCGGAAACCACTGCTTGGGCGGTGACACCTCGGTAGATCTGCTCTTGGTCCTGCCACTCCCACATAGTATTGCTTAGTCGGGTGCGAAATCGCTCGGGGACATTGACCGGCCCTGGGCCAGAAAAAAACAGCTTTCCATCGCTATTCAGAATAATCGCGGTCAAATCACGGTGTGCTCCCAGCAAAGCCTCCAACTGCGGCTTTAATTCACTGAATTGATCGACGTTGTGCAGCTCTCCCAAGATCCTTTGGGTTGAGTTGAGTTTTTCGTCCAGTGTCTGCTGATCCAGCATTTCGAAATGACGCTGACTGAGATGATTAAAACTAACCCCGGCAATGGTAAGGACCACCGTCACCGAAAACATGAACATCAAACTCAGGCGTGTTGTGAGGGATAGACGGTTCATTCCGGCTCCGAGTCTGGTGAGTCGAGCATGTAGCCCATGCCGCGAGCGGTTTGGATCAGTTTGACCTCAAAGTCGTCATCAATCTTCGCCCTGAGTCTCCTCACAGCAACCTCAATCACGTTGGTATCGCTGTCGAAGTTCATGTCCCAGACTTGCGAGGCAATGAGCGATTTTGATAGCACTTCGCCCCGACGACGGAGCAGCAACTCCAGCAGCGCAAACTCCTTGGCCGTAAGATCTATGCGTTTTCCTCCTCTAATCGCCCGGCGCTTGAGCAGATCAACCTCAAGATCGGCCAGTTTCATATGGGTTTGCGCGGGAGCGCTATAGCCGCGACGCAACAACGTTCTGACCCGAGCCAGCAACTCAGAAAAAGCGAAGGGCTTGATCAGGTAGTCATCGGCTCCAAGTTCAAGTCCCTTGACACGATCTTCGATGCTGTCTCGCGCCGTCAGGAAAAGTACCGGCACATCTTTACCTGACTTACGTACCTTCTGAAGGACTTCCCACCCATCCATGCCGGGCATCATCACGTCCAGAATCAACAGGTCGTATGCCTCGCTCAAGGCGTGCTGAAGGGCCTCAGTGCCGTCGGTAAATCGATCAACAGTGAACCCCGCCTCAGCCAGGCCCTGCTGTAAATAGATACCTAATGTCGGTTCGTCTTCAGCAACCAGAAGTCTCATGGGATAGATCTCAAAGTGATGACAAGGCTGAGTTTGCAACGAATAAGCCTGCCCCATCAGAAACTGACAGAAAAGTAATCTTGGCTTCAGGTGGATGTCGGCCGAGCGTTGTCTCGGGACGAGCATGAATACTTCCATGCGTTCACCCGACTCGTCCGTGACCCGAACAGCGTTCTGATCGGGCAGGCGTTTCAAAAGAGTCCATCGAGACCTTTCACTCAAGCACTGGCTCTACGAAGCCACCACCGGTCTGAATGGTCGCTCAGCGTGATGTGAAGTGCGTGCGACTTGATCGAAATCACAGTTTTAAGGCGAGCGTTGACTACGCTCAGTCTCAGACTCACGGCAACTCTTGCCGTAACAATGGGAGCTACACCATGACCCCTCATCAGCATTCGGTTGAAAACGCGGGACCACCATTTTGGAGGAGCAAAATGGGTGTCGTACTCATCATGCTGGTTGCGATTGGCGTTTTTTACGTGGTCAGGGAACACTTCAGTCATGTTTCGCCTTATTTGCCCTATCTGATCCTTTTGATCTGCCCCTTGATGCATTTTTTTGGACATGGCCATGGGGGGCATGGTGGACATGTCGATCCGTCAGAAACCAACAAGGATGAGAAAGGAAAATAGTCATGCCCAACGTCATCAGTCACCAAGACCAAACCCTTCCTGCGAAGGTCCTGGATGAAGGTCTACGCGATCCGGTGTGTGGCATGACTGTTACCCCACCGATCAAGTTCAGCGAGACTTATCATGGACAGACGTATCAGTTTTGCAGCCTGAAGTGCCAGGAGAAGTTTCGGACAGAACCCCAGCGCTATACCGCTGCCCCGTTGGATACCGATCACTCCAGCCACCCCGCTCCAGCAGCTGAAACGCAGGAAGTTACTGAGTACACCTGCCCTATGCATCCGGAGATACGTCGGCCTGGCCCCGGTACCTGTCCTAAATGCGGCATGACATTGGAACCGGTCATGCCAGTGCTGGAAGAGGAAGAAAACCCCGAATTCAAGGACTTCACCCGTCGCTTTTGGTGGTCGCTGCCATTAACTGTGATCGTGACGGTACTCGCCATGGCGGGACACTCGTTGCAACTCTTCCATGGGGCTACCCAGAACTGGGTCGAGCTTATCCTTGCAACCCCTGTAACCTTATGGGCTGGCTGGCCGTTTTTTGTGAGGGGCATCGATTCGATTCGTCATCGCAGCCCCAATATGTGGACCTTGATTGGCCTGGGCACAGCAGCTGCGTACCTTTACAGCGTCGCAGCTACAATTTTTCCCCAGAGTTTTCCCATCACCTTCATGCAAGAGGGCCGCATCGGCGTCTACTTCGAAGCCGCAGCCGTGATCATATCGCTAACCTTGTTCGGTCAGATGCTTGAACTCAAAGCTCGATCACAAACGTCTTTGGCTATTAAGTCTCTACTTGGCCTGTCTCCGAAAACCGCACGCAGGATCAATGCCGATGGTAAAGAGGAAGACATCCCTCTCACGCATGTGCACAAAGGTGATCACCTCCGGGTCAGACCGGGTGAAAAAGTTCCTGTCGATGGCTCTGTGCTGGAAGGCGAAAGCGCAGTCGATGAGTCGATGTTGACCGGCGAGCCGGTGCCTGTGATGAAAAGAAGCGGTGATAACCTGATCGGCGCCACGCTCAACACCCATGGCAGCCTAGTGATGGAAGCGCAGAAAATTGGTGCTGAAACCATGCTGTCGCAAATCGTTCAGATGGTTGCCCGCGCCCAACGCTCTAAAGCGCCCATGCAGCGCATGGCCGATGTCGTCGCTGGTTACTTTGTGATGGGCGTCATCGCGATTGCCATACTGACTCTTTTGGGATGGGGGCTGTTTGGCCCAGAGCCTGGCTGGGTCTTCGGTCTCATCAACGCTGTCGCTGTGCTTATCATTGCTTGCCCCTGCGCACTTGGGCTTGCGACACCAATGTCAATCATGGTTTCCACCGGTAAAGCGGCCGGCATGGGGGTCCTGTTCAGAGATGCCGGCGCCATCGAGAACCTTTGCAAGATCGACACACTGATCGTGGATAAGACAGGAACCCTGACAGAGGGTCGTCCGGTGTTTCACAGTGTGGAGGCCACGCAGAAGTTCGTCCCCAATGATGTACTTCAACTGGCCGCTAGCCTTGATCAAGGCAGTGAGCATCCGCTGGCTCACGCCATTGTTGATCATGCCCTGGCTGAGAACCTGCTCCTAACCAAACCTGAGTCGTTCGAGTCTGGTTCTGGGATCGGGGTCAGTGGCATGGTCGATGGCAAGAAAATCCAGTTGGGCAATACCGCCTTGATGGAAGAAGCTGGTGTAAACATCAGCCTCCTTAAGAATCGCGCTGAGCAATTGCGCCTTGAAGGTATCAGCATCATCTACGTGGCGGTCGATGGAGCACTTGCGGGGCTACTAGCGGTGTCAGACCCAATCAAGCCGACTTCCAAGGAAGCTGTCACCAAACTCAAAGCCGACAATATAAAGATCATCATGGCCACCGGAGATGGCCTCACCACGGCACGGGCTGTCGCCAAGGAAATGGGTATTGAAGAAGTACACGGTGAGGTGAAACCCCAAGACAAGGAGCGTCTGGTCGCAGACCTCCAAAAAACGGGTCGACGCGTTGCCATGGCGGGCGACGGTATCAATGATGCTCCTGCTCTGGCCCGAGCAGATGTAGGCATCGCGATGGGGACAGGGACAGACGTCGCGATGAACAGTGCGCAGCTCACCTTGGTAAAAGGCGACTTGATGGGGATTCTTCGAGCGCGCGCTCTTTCTGTCGCGACGGTAAAAAACATGCGGCAGAACCTGGGTTTCGCCTTTATCTACAACTCCATGGGTATCCCACTCGCGGCAGGTCTGCTGTATCCCCTGACCGGACATCTCTTATCACCGATGATCGCGGCCATTGCCATGAGCGTTAGCTCCGCATCCGTCGTTTTCAATGCGCTGAGGCTGAGGAACACTCACGTAGATTGAGAACAAGCCTATTCAAGCCACAACACAGACAACTCTTGACCTTTCCATCATGTCAACGTTGATGCTGTGGTTGCGGCTGAATGGGCCGCTCAACACGAGAGGAATACCTATGTTCGTCTTAGAAGTGTCAGGCATTGGTTGTGGCGGCTGCGTCAGTAAAATCACCAAAGCCATTCAATTACTGGATAACAAGGCAACGGTTTCGGTGGATCGTGCTGCCGGCAAGGTCAACGTCGAAAGCAACGAAAGCCCAGAGCGCGTCCGCGCCGTTGTCGACGCGTTGGGTTTCCCCTCCAAAATCAGCGCCTGAGAACGCTGGCCAACCCACACGCTCACACTTCTTATGAGCACCGTCTCCTTGTTCATTTAAGACATTAACGATGAGCGGAGAAGACCAGGCCCAAGTTCTCTTTAGTTGTTCAGACGTAACAGTCGCGGCAACCACGTGCTCGTGGATATTCTTCTTGATCAAATAGCGATGGCTAGAACTCTGCCAATTACACAGCGCGCCAGCCAACGTCTAACGAGGCGTTTGTTTCAAAGTGTAAGTCGACAACTATTCAAGAGGACATTGCAACCTGACACAACTGTAATGCTCACTTAAGGCTCCTGACAGGAGGAGAGTTTTAAGATTGCGTCGCGTCTTGAACTCTGCCCCACGAACTACGTCTTGATGTAGGTTCAATGGGGGTAACCAAATCTCATCCGAGGATACCCAAATGAAATCCATGAAAACCCTGTTTGTCATCGCAGCCTTGACCGTTTCTTCTCTGGCGATGGCCGAAGGCGGCAGTGATCGCGTATTCGCACGCATGGAAGCGGCCAGACAGAACTCAATGGAAGCGTACCAGGTAGTCCAAAAGCAAGGTACTCAAACCCCGATCGCAGAGAGCAAAGCCAAAGGAGGCGACCACACCAATTGCTGAATAGCTTGGTGTCCTCTCAAGCTGACAGAAATGTAATCACTGCGATGGTCCAAATGTGGCAATTTCTGAGTTCGCTTGCCGTATCAATTCGTCTTTAGTGACGGCGGGCGAAGCTCATTCGGCTCAACACGAATTCCCGAGAGAGTGCCTTCAACCTGTATGAGCAACTCACTGGTTGTTTCGCACAGCTTCCCTTTTGATTGATTGGACATAAACGGCATGCACTCCAAAACCTCTAGGCGGACATTCGTCAAAGGCCTGGCCGCTGGTGGCATTCTTGGCGGCCTTGGGCTGTGGCGCACCCCTGTGTGGGCAGTGACCAGTCCTGGTCTTCCGAGCGTATTGACTGGCAACCAGTTTGATCTGTTTATTGGTGAAACCCCGGTAAACATCACCGGTTCGCCGCGCACAGCCATGACCATCAATGGCACCTTGCCGGGACCCCTGCTGCGCTGGCGCGAAGGAGAAACGGTCACACTGCGTGTGAAAAACCGCCTAGACCAAGACACCTCGATCCATTGGCACGGGATCATCCTGCCGGCCAACATGGACGGTGTACCTGGTTTGAGTTTCCATGGCATCGCACCCGATGGCATGTACGAGTACAAATTCAAAGTTCATCAGAACGGTACGTACTGGTACCACAGCCACTCCGGTTTACAGGAACAGGTTGGTGTTTACGGTCCAATCGTGATCGATTCAAAAGAGCCTGAACCTTTTCAATACAACCGCGATTACGTGGTGATGCTGACCGACTGGACCGATGAAGATCCTAGTCGTGTCATGGCCAAGCTCAAGAAACAATCGGACTACTACAACCACCACAAACGTACTGTTGGCGACTTCATCGACGATGTCAGCAAGCAAGGCTGGTCCGCAGCCGTGGCAGATCGGAAGATGTGGGCCGAAATGAAAATGAACCCCACCGATCTCGCAGACGTCAGTGGGGATACTTACACCTATCTCATGAATGGCCAGGCCCCTAACGGTAACTGGACCGGAATTTTCAAACCGGGTGAGAAGCTGCGTTTGCGCTTTATCAACGGCTCGGCCATGAGCTACTTCGACGTCCGTATCCCTGGTTTGAAAATGACTGTTGTGGCCGCCGACGGTCAGCACGTCAACCCGGTCAGCGTCGACGAATTCCGCATCGCCGTAGCAGAAACCTATGACGTGATCGTGGAACCTGCCAGCGAAGAGGCTTACACCATCTTCGCCCAATCCATGGATCGAACCGGTTATGCACGCGGAACCCTGGCGGTACGCGAAGGGTTGAAGGCGCCGGTACCGCCGATCGATCCCCGCCCTCTTTTGACCATGGATGACATGGGGATGGGCGGTATGGCCGGCATGGACCATGGCAGCATGGCAGGCATGGGTGGCGGCGATATGAAGCAAGGTGACATGTCCGGCATGGCCGGGATGGATCACAGCAAAATGACCGGCATGGATCAAGGTGATATGACCGGCATGACCGGTATGGACCAAGGTGACATGTCCAACATGACCGGTATGGATCACAGCAAGATGACCGGCATGGACAAGAGCGATATGTCCAACATGGCCGGCATGGACCACAGCAAGATGACCGGTATGGACAAGGGCGACATGTCCAGCATGGCCGGCATGGATCACAGCAAGATGGCTGGGATGGATCATGGCGATATGTCGGGAATGGCTGGCATGAGCGGCATGGGTGATATGCAGTCTCACCCAGCTTCCGAAACCAATAATCCCCTGGTCGATATGCAGGCCATGAGCACTGCTCCAAAACTCAACGACCCGGGTATTGGCTTACGCAACAATGGCCGTCGCGTGCTCACATATTCTGACCTGAAAAGTACTTTCCAGGATCCTGATGGCCGCGAACCCAATCGCACCATTGAGCTGCACCTGACCGGCCATATGGAAAAGTTCTCGTGGTCATTCAACGGCATCAAATTCTCTGATGCCGAGCCGTTACGCCTCAAGTATGGCGAGCGTTTGCGCATCACGCTGGTGAACGACACCATGATGACCCACCCCATCCACCTCCACGGCATGTGGAGTGATCTTGAGGATGAGAACGGCAAATTCATGGTGCGCAAACACACGATCGACATGCCGCCCGGAACCAAACGCAGCTATCGAGTTACTGCCGACGCGTTGGGTCGCTGGGCCTATCACTGTCACCTGCTGTTCCATATGGAAATGGGCATGTTTCGTGAAGTACGGGTCGATGAGTGAAGGAGACGGGTTATGAGCACTTACCTAAATCGTAAATCGCTGATGGGCGAGTCCAAACCTGATCACAGGGCACTGGATCACAACAAGATGAGCCATGAGTCGATGGATCATGACCAAAAAACCAAAAAGGCAGATTGAGATCATGACCAGTAAGCTTTTACGCCCAGCCTTGATTGCACTGGCAGTCTCCGTCAGTCCTGCTTTCTTTGCCGTGGCCAACGCCGCTGAAGAGATGGATCACGGTTCGATGGGAACCATGGACCATAGCAAGATGGGGGCCATGGATCACAGCAAGATGAACATGGACCAAGGCCAAATGGACGGCATGGAGAGCATGGACCACAGCAATATGAGTATGGATTCAGGAGCGACCACCACGAGTCGTACCCCCATTCCGGTACTGACCGATGCTGATCGTGCAGCCGCTTTTCCCCCGGTGGCTGGTCATGGCGTCCACGACAAGAAACTCAACTCTTTCATCCTGCTTGATAAGCTTGAGTACCAGGATGCTGACAACGGCAGCGCACTGAGCTGGGATGCAAAGGGATGGATCGGTGGGGACGTTGATCGTCTGTGGCTGCGTTCGGAAGGTGAACGTACCAACGGTGTAACCGAGAGCGCCGAACTCACAGCACTGTGGGG
>LNAP01004882.1_pt1 | contig 21752 bp, 22 predicted proteins | sample 602601 | NCBI WGS metagenome assembly LNAP01 (sample SAMN02440304, study PRJNA202911) | soil metagenome | biome: Subtropical and temperate rainforests or woodlands; isolation source: soil samples (1 kg each in a 20% v/v slurry with milli Q water) were... ...
CTTGAGCGGGCCGTGTTGTATTTTTTACGGGGGTGTTGTGTAAAAAAATGAACAAGGCTAAGCTCGATTTAAACCCATAACAGCAATAATACCGGGGTGCTTCATGTCTCGCCTGCCGTTAATCGGCGTCACCGCCTGCTCAAAGCAGATCGGTCTGCATGCTTATCACATCAGTGGCGACAAATACGTACGCGCCGTGGCTTCAGCTGCCAAGGGCCTGCCGTTGATTCTTCCATCCCTGGCGGATCAGCTGGCGCCGTCCGATATTCTGGACGCTCTGGACGGCATTCTCTTTACAGGCTCTCCTTCTAATATAGAACCGTTTCACTATAACGGCCCGGCCAGTGCGCCGGGTACTGCTCATGACTCTGCACGCGATGCCACCACTCTCCCGCTGATCCGCGCCGCTGTCGAGGCCGGTGTTCCCGTGCTCGGCATTTGCCGCGGCTTCCAGGAAATGAATGTGGCATTCGGCGGCAGTCTGCATCAGAAGGTTCACGAGGCCGGTCCGTTCATGGATCACCGTGAAGACGACAGCCTGCCGCTGGAAGGGCAGTACGCGCCAAGTCACCCGGTGCAAGTTCAGCCAGGCGGTGTACTTGCCAGGCTGGGCCTGAAGAGCGAGATTCAAGTCAATTCGATTCATGGTCAGGGCATCGAGCGTCTGGCGCCTGGCCTTCGTGTGGAAGCGGTGGCACCCGACGGGTTGATCGAAGCCGTCTCTGTCATCGAAGGCAAGGCTTTTGCTTTAGGGGTGCAATGGCATCCCGAATGGCAGGTAAGCTTGAATCCTGACTACCTTGCGATTTTCCAGGCATTTGGCGATGCCTGCCGCAAGTACGCTCTACAACGCGACGCCGATGCGTCAAACAACGCCTGACTTATAAGAGTCAGGAAACTCAGCCTAAGAGGCATTTATGAGTAACAACCTCGACCAGCTCACCGATTGGTTGAAAGACCGCAAGATCACAGAAGTCGAATGCATGATTGGCGACCTGACCGGCATCACCCGGGGCAAGATCTCGCCGACCAACAAGTTCATTGCCGAAAAAGGCATGCGCCTGCCCGAAAGCGTTCTGTTGCAGACCGTGACTGGCGACTATGTCGAAGACGACATCTATTACGAACTGCTCGACCCGGCCGACATCGACATGATCTGCCGCCCCGACCAGAACGCGGTGTTTCTGGTGCCCTGGGCCATCGAGCCCACCGCCATCGTGATTCACGACACTTACGACAAGCAAGGCAACCCGATCGAGCTGTCGCCGCGCAACGTGCTCAAGAAGGTGCTGAAACTCTACGCCGACCACGGCTGGCAGCCGATCGTGGCGCCGGAAATGGAGTTTTACCTCACCAAGCGCAGTGATGACCCGGACTACCCGCTGCAACCGCCGATTGGCCGCTCCGGTCGCCCGGAAACCGGTCGCCAGTCGTTCTCCATTGAAGCGGCGAACGAATTCGATCCGTTATTCGAAGACGTCTACGACTGGTGTGAACTGCAGGAACTGGACCTCGACACGCTGATCCACGAGGACGGCACGGCACAGATGGAAATCAACTTCCGTCATGGCGATGCCCTGTCCCTGGCCGACCAGATTCTGGTGTTCAAACGCACCATGCGTGAAGCCGCGCTCAAGCACAACGTGGCGGCAACCTTCATGGCCAAACCCATGACCGGCGAGCCGGGCAGCGCCATGCACTTGCACCAGAGCATCATCAGCATCGAGACCGGCAAAAACGTTTTCTCCAATGAAGACGGGACCATGAGCCAGTTGTTTCTCAATCACATCGGCGGCTTGCAGAAATTCATTCCTGAGCTGCTGCCGCTGTTCGCCCCCAACGTCAATTCGTTCCGCCGCTTCCTGCCGGATACCTCGGCACCGGTGAACGTGGAGTGGGGCGAAGAGAACCGCACCGTGGGCCTGCGGGTTCCAGATGCAGGACCGCAGAACCGTCGGGTGGAAAACCGTCTGCCGGGTGCCGATGCCAACCCATACCTGGCTATCGCTGCCAGCCTGTTGTGCGGGCTGATTGGCATGGTCGAAGGGCATAACCCGAGTGCGCCGGTCGTCGGTCGTGGCTACGAACGGCGCAATCTACGCCTGCCATTGACCATCGAAGACGCCCTGGAACGGATGGAAAACAGCAAGACCATCGAAAAATACCTGGGCAAGAAATTCATCACGGGCTACGTCGCGGTCAAGCGGGCCGAGCATGAAAACTTCAAGCGCGTGATCAGTTCGTGGGAGCGGGAGTTCCTGCTCTTCGCCGTCTGATGCGCCGGGTCGCCGCGCCTTCACTGGAATCCAAGGAGAATTCGCATGACCAGCAACAACCCGCAAACCCGTGAGTGGCAAGCCCTGAGCAGCGATCACCACCTGGCCCCGTTCAGCGACTTCAAACAGCTGAAAGAGAAAGGCCCGCGGATCATCACCAGCGCCAAGGGCGTTTACCTCTGGGACAGCGAAGGCAACAAGATCCTCGACGGCATGGCCGGCCTGTGGTGCGTCGCGATCGGCTACGGTCGCGATGAGCTGGCCGATGCCGCCAGCAAACAGATGCGCGAACTGCCTTATTACAACCTGTTCTTCCAGACCGCTCACCCGCCGGTGCTGGAGCTGGCCAAGGTCATCGCCGACGTTGCGCCTGAAGGCATGAATCATGTGTTCTTCACCGGTTCCGGCTCCGAAGGCAACGACACCATGCTGCGGATGGTTCGCCATTACTGGGCGATCAAGGGCCAGCCGAAGAAGAAAGTCATCATCAGTCGCAAGAACGGTTATCACGGTTCCACCGTGGCCGGCGCGAGCCTGGGTGGCATGACGTACATGCACGAACAGGGCGACTTGCCGATCCCAGGCATCGTCCACATCGCACAGCCGTACTGGTTCGGCGAAGGCGGTGACATGACGCCGAACGAGTTCGGTATCTGGGCAGCCAATCAGCTGGAAGAGAAGATTCTGGAAGTCGGCGTCGACAACGTCGGAGCCTTTATTGCCGAGCCGATCCAGGGCGCCGGCGGCGTGATCATCCCGCCAGACAGCTACTGGCCACGCATCAAGGAAATCCTCGCCAAGTACGACATTCTGTTCGTGGCCGACGAAGTGATCTGCGGTTTCGGCCGTACCGGCGAGTGGTTCGGCAGCGATTTCTACGACCTCAAACCCGACATGATGACCATCGCCAAGGGCCTGACGTCCGGCTACATCCCGATGGGCGGCCTGATCGTGCATGACGACGTGGTCGAGGTGCTCAACGAAGGGGGTGATTTCAACCACGGTTTCACCTATTCCGGGCACCCGGTGGCCGCTGCGGTAGCGCTGGAAAACATCCGCATCTTGCGCGATGAGAAAATTGTCGAGCGCGTGCGCACAGAAACGGCACCTTATTTGCAAAAGCGTCTACGGGAACTGAGCGATCACCCGTTGGTGGGGGAAGTGCGTGGAGTCGGTCTGTTGGGGGCCATCGAACTGGTTCAGGACAAAGCCACCCGCAAACGTTACGAAGGCAAGGGTGTCGGCATGATCTGCCGTACGTTCTGCTTCGAAAACGGCCTGATCATGCGCGCCGTCGGCGACACCATGATCATTGCTCCGCCACTGGTGATTACACCGGCTGAAATCGACGAGTTGGTGACCAAGGCGCGCAAGTGCCTGGACCTGACCCTGAGTGCGTTGCAGGGCTAAGTGCTAGGCTCTGAGCGAGGTGCAATGTTTGCACTTCGTTCCGTGCAAACAAAGGATGGGTCTTTCCTTGAAAGCCAGCCTTGGATCTTGCCAGACTAACGGTTGTTCGGATGCCCGTTAACCGGCCACTGAGCACGTGGTTAAAAAGAAAAATTGGAGCATTACCCATGAAGGCATTAGGTATGAAGATAGCTGGCAAGACCCTCCTCGCCATGTCCCTGATGGGCGTGATGGCGGGCGCCGTTCAGGCCGACAACAAAGTGCTGCACGTGTACAACTGGTCCGATTACATCGCGCCGGATACCGTCAAGAAGTTCGAGGCCGAGTCGGGTATCAAAGTTGTCTACGACGTGTTCGACAGTAACGAAACCCTTGAAGCCAAGTTGCTGGCAGGCAAGTCCGGCTATGACATCGTCGTGCCGTCGAACAACTTCCTGGCCAAGCAGATCAAGGCCGGCGTTTACCAGAAGCTGGACAAGTCCAAGCTGCCTAACTGGAAAAACCTGAACCCGGACCTGCTTAAAGCAGTATCGGTAAGCGACCCGGGTAACGAACACGCATTTCCTTACATGTGGGGTTCGATCGGTATCGGTTTCAACCCTGACAAGGTCAAGGCTGCACTGGGTGCCGACGCGCCGACCAATTCCTGGGACTTGCTGTTCAAACCTGAAAACGCTGCCAAGTTGAAGTCGTGCGGTATCAGCTTCCTCGATTCGCCAACCGAGATGATTCCGGTGGCGTTGCATTACCTGGGCTATCCAACCGACACCCAGGACAAGAAACAACTGGCTGAAGCCGAAGCGCTGTTCCTGAAAATCCGTCCTTCGGTGGGCTACTTCCACTCGTCCAAGTACATCTCCGACCTGGCCAACGGCAACATCTGCGTCGCCGTGGGTTACTCGGGTGACATCTACCAGGCCAAGGCGCGCGCCGCTGAAGCCGGTGACAAGGTGAAAGTCAGCTACAACATTCCCAAAGAAGGTGCCGGCAGCTTCTACGACATGGTCGCCATCCCTAAAGATGCCGAAAACGTCGAAGGCGCCTACAAGTTCATGACCTTCCTGCAGAAGCCGGAAATCATGGCCGAGATCACCAACGCCGTGCGTTTCCCGAACGGTAACGCAGCCGCCACGCCGCTGGTTGAAAAAGAAATCACTGCCGACCCGGGTATCTACCCGCCAGCGGAAGTGTTGGCCAAGCTGTACGCGATTGCCGACTTGCCGGCCGCGACCCAGCGGATCCTGACTCGCAGCTGGACCAAGATCAAATCCGGTAAATAAGCCGATTTGAGGCAACTACCTGTTGCCGTCGTCGCGCGACGGCGGCAACAGGAATAATTAAATGACAGAAAGTTTTGCTGGAACGGTTTTTCGAGGGTAAGTTGCGCGCCGGTTTTGTTGCCGGGCAGCCATGGCTGTCATGTAACGCGGGGCAACTTGGGCCCAACTAATTTTAGAGGACCTCCACTTGCCTATTTTTTCTTTGTTGCGCAATGCCCTGCTGGTCGGCGCCGGGCTGACACTCGCTGTCAGTGTTCAGGCCGCTGGCACAGTGCATATTTATAATTGGTCGGACTACATCGGTGAGACCACCCTGGCCGACTTCCAGAAAGAAACCGGCATCAAGCCGGTGTATGACGTATTCGATTCCAACGAAACCCTGGAAGGCAAGTTGCTGGCCGGGCGTACCGGATATGACGTGGTCGTGCCGTCCAACCACTTCCTGGGCAAACAGATTAAGGCCGGGGCTTTTCAGAAGCTCGACAAGTCGAAGCTGACTAACTATTCCAACCTCGACCCGGTACTGCTCAAGCGCCTGGAGCAGAACGATCCGGGCAACCAGTACGCCGTGCCCTATCTGTGGGGCACCAACGGCATCGGTTACAACGTCGACAAGGTCAAGGCCGTGCTGGGCCTCGACAAGATCGATTCCTGGGATGTGGTATTCGAGCCGCAGAACATCAAGAAGCTGCACAGCTGTGGCGTGGCGTTCCTCGACTCCGCCGATGAAATGATGCCCACGGTCCTCAACTACATGGGCCTGAATGCCAACAGCACCAATCCAGAAGACTACAAAAAGGCCGAAGCCAAGTTGCTGGCGGTGCGGCCTTACGTGACGTATTTCCACTCCTCCAAATACATCGCAGACCTGGCCAACGGTGACATCTGCGTGGCGATCGGTTTCTCTGGCGATATGTTCCAGGCCAAGGCCCGCGCGGCTGAAGCCGGCAAAGGCATGAACATCGCCTACTCGATTCCGAAAGAGGGCGGCGCGCTCTGGTTCGACATGCTGATGCCGCCAACGCCAAGGAAGCCCATGCCTTCATCAACTATTTGCTGAAACCCGAAGTGATTGCCCAGGTCAGCAATTCCGTAGGCTACGCCAACCCGAACCCCGGGTCGGACAAACTGATGGAACAATCCATACGCACCGACGCATCGGTATATCCACCGCAAGCGGTCCTCGACAAGACATACGTCTCCATCGAGTTGCCACCGAACATTCAACGTTTGATGACGCGCAGCTGGACCAAGGTCAAGTCGGGCAAATAGCTTCAAACTATCCAGGTTCGCCACGTTGAGCGAGCTGCAAATTCTGTTGGGAGTTTCGTAAATGGCAGTTGCCTCCGGCGCCTATAAGAAAGCCCTCGAGGGCGATCAGACACCTAAACAGGTGCTGGTCAAAATCGACCGGGTCACCAAAAAGTTCGACGAGACGATTGCCGTGGACGACGTGTCCCTGGAAATCAAGAAAGGCGAAATCTTCGCCCTGCTCGGCGGCTCGGGTTCGGGCAAATCCACCTTGCTGCGGATGCTGGCAGGTTTCGAACGGCCCACGGAGGGGCGCATTTACCTCGATGGCGTAGACATCACGGACATGCCGCCGTACGAGCGGCCGATCAACATGATGTTCCAGTCCTACGCCTTGTTCCCGCACATGACCGTGGCGCAGAACATCGCCTTCGGCCTCAAGCAGGACAAGCTGCCGGCGGCTGAAGTCGATGCTCGCGTGGCGGACATGCTCAAGCTGGTTCAGATGACGCAGTACGCCAAGCGCAAACCGCATCAGTTGTCCGGTGGCCAGCGTCAGCGTGTGGCTCTGGCGCGTTCGCTGGCCAAGCGACCGAAGTTGCTGCTGCTCGACGAACCGATGGGTGCGCTGGACAAGAAACTGCGCTCGCAAATGCAGCTGGAACTGGTCGAGATCATCGAGCGCGTCGGCGTAACCTGCGTCATGGTGACCCACGACCAGGAAGAGGCCATGACCATGGCCGAGCGCATCGCGATCATGCACCTGGGCTGGATCGCCCAGATCGGCAGCCCGATCGACATCGACCAGCCGTCTGGTCTGCGAGTTCATCGGCAACGTCAACATCTTTGACGGTGAAGTGATCGATGACGCCGAAGGTCACGCCATCATCACCTGCAAGGACCTGGACCGGCAGATTTACGTGGGGCACGGCATCAGCACCTCGGTGCAGGACAAGTCGGTGACCTACGCGATCCGTCCGGAGAAACTGCTGGTGACCCCGACCATGCCGACCTGCGAATACAACTGGTCCAGCGGCAAGGTGCATGACATCGCCTACCTCGGCGGGCATTCGGTGTTCTACGTCGAACTGCCGAGCGGCAAGATCGTCCAGTCGTTTGTCGCCAACGCCGAGCGCCGTGGCCAGCGCCCGACCTGGGGTGACCAGGTTTACGTGTATTGGGAAGACGACAGCGGCGTGGTACTTCGCTCATGAACATGCGCAAATTCAAACGCCGCCTCAATCGAATAATTCCCGGTGGCCGTCAGCTGGTCATCGGGGTTCCGTTCATCTGGCTGTTCCTGTTCTTCATGCTGCCGTTCTTCATTGTCCTGAAGATCAGCTTCGCAGAAGCCGACGTGGCCATTCCGCCGTACACCGAGATCTACAACTTCGTTGACCAGAAGCTGCAGGTGCTACTCAACCTCGGCAACTACGCGATGCTGGCCGGCGACGAGTTGTACATCGCTGCCTACCTCGGTTCGTTGAAGATGGCGCTGATCAGCACCATCCTCTGCCTGCTGATCGGTTATCCGATGGCCTACGCCATTGCCAGTGCCCGTAAAGAGATGCAAACGGTGCTGGTGCTGCTGATCATGATGCCGACCTGGACCGCGATCCTGATCCGCGTTTATGCGTGGATGGGCATCCTCAGCAACAACGGCCTGCTCAACGGTTTCCTGATGACCATGGGCTGGATCGACGAGCCGCTGCAGATTCTCAACACCAACCTGGCCGTGTATATCGGCGTGGTTTATTCGTACCTGCCGTTCATGATCCTGCCGCTCTACGCCAACCTGGTGAAGCACGACAGCAGTCTGCTGGAAGCGGCGTCCGACCTCGGTTCAAGTACGTTCAACAGCTTCTGGAAGATCACCATTCCGCTGTCCAAGAACGGCATCGTCGCCGGTTGCATGCTGGTGTTCATTCCGGTGGTGGGTGAGTTCGTGATCCCGGAACTGCTCGGCGGTCCGGAAACCCTGATGATCGGTAAAGTGCTGTGGCAAGAATTCTTCAACAACCGTGACTGGCCGGTGGCCTCTGCCCTGGCGGTGGTGATGCTGGCGATCCTGATTGTGCCAATCATCCTGTTCAACCGTAGCCAGGCCAAAGAAATGGAGGGCAAGGAATGAAGCGCTTCCGTTTCTCGAGTTTCATGCTGATCGCCGGTTTGCTGTTCATCTATGCGCCGATGCTGATCCTGGTGATCTACTCGTTCAACGCCTCGAAACTGGTGACGGTGTGGGGCGGCTGGTCGATCAAGTGGTATGTCGGCCTGATGGACAACACCCAACTGATGGGCTCGGTGGTGCGCTCGCTGGAAATCGCCTGCTACACGGCGATTGCGGCGGTGGCGCTGGGTACATTGGCGGCGTTCGTCCTGACCCGGATCACCCACTTCAAGGGCCGCACGCTGTTCGGCGGCCTGGTCACCGCGCCGTTGGTGATGCCGGAAGTGATCACCGGTCTGTCGCTGTTGCTGCTGTTCGTGGCCATGGCGCAGATGATCGGTTGGCCACAGGAACGCGGCATCGTCACCATCTGGATCGCCCACACGACGTTCTGTGCGGCGTATGTGGCGGTGGTGGTGTCGGCGCGCTTGCGTGAGCTGGACCTGTCCATCGAAGAGGCGGCCATGGACCTTGGCGCGCGGCCGTGGAAGGTGTTCTTTCTGATTACCATCCCGATGATCGCGCCTTCGTTGGGTGCGGGCGGCATGATGTCGTTTGCGCTGTCGCTGGATGACCTGGTGCTGGCGAGCTTCGTGTCGGGGCCGGGGTCGACGACCTTGCCGATGGAAGTGTTCTCGGCGGTGCGTCTGGGTGTGAAGCCTGAAATCAACGCCGTGGCCAGCCTGATTCTGCTGGCGGTGTCGCTGATGACCTTCCTGGTCTGGTTCTTCAGCCGTCGCGCCGAAGAAGCCCGCAAGCGTGCGATTCAGCAGGCCATCGAAGAAAGCGCCGCCGACTCCTGGAAGCAACCGGACGTGCGTCGCGCACAACAGGCGCCGGAAGCGGCTTAACAGCAAAAGATCGCAGCCTGCGGCAGCTCCTACATTCCCATGTAGAAGCTGCCGCACGCTGCGATCTTTTGATTTTTTAGTTCAGGAAACCCAAGGCGACTTGCGGATGATCTCGACGAAGTTCATCGGCTTGAAGCCCGGTTCGCTGTCCACCAGCACGTCCGCATTCACCGTACCGAACGTGGTATCCGGCTTGTGTTTGAAGCCGTTGGCGAACGCACAAAGAATGCACTCCTTGAACCCTTCACCCCGCGGATGCGCGTGCACCACCGCTTCGCGCTGCACGGTGGGGAACGCCGCATAGTCGATACCCAGCACGTCCATTTCAACACCCGCGGTTACCAGCGCCACGTTTGGACGCAGATGTTGTGGCACGCCCGGTGTGGTGTGCAGGGCGATCGACAACCACACTTGCTCGAGGTCGTCATCGCTCAGTCCGTAAGGTTGGAGGAACGCTTTGGCGGCGTTGGCGCTATCGACTTCGAAGCGTTCGTCGTCCGTGCGATGGCCTTCCACCAGACCCAGGTCATGGAACATGGCGCCGACGTACAACAGCTCGGGGTTGTAGGCCAGTTGCTTGCGTTCACCGCTGAGCGCGCCGAACAGAAACACCCGGCGCGAGTGGTGGTAAAGCAGGTCGGATTCGACGTCGCGAATGTATTCCGTGGTGGCTCGGGCCAACGCGCTGTCAGGGATTTTGATACCGGCGATGGTGCTGCTCATGGTGGTGTCCTCGTGGCGAACGCCGTGGCGGCGCTGATGGGACAAGTCTGTTCCGGCCGCCAAGACCGGACAATCGATCCATGGCTGCGATCCTTGCCAATGAGCATGCATATCGCGCCAGCCTCGCTTGTTGGGCGTGGATTGGCTACGGTGAGTCGCAGCGAGGAAGCTATTTGTGGCGAGGGAGCTTGCTCCCGCCGGGCCGCGAAGCGACCCCAATAACTGCAACCGAATTCCGTCAGGCACACCGCATCCGATGGTTTTGCGACGGCTGCGCAGTCGAGCGGGAGCAAGCTCCCTCGCCACAGGCATACGTGATCCTTAGAGGCGTTTTGAACCATGAGTAAAACCGTTGCCATCGTGGTCTTCGCTGGCGTCCAGTCCCTGGACGTCACCGGTCCCATGGATGTGTTTTCCGAGGCCAATCGTTTCCTGGCGCCGGAGGATCACTATCGGCTGGAGGTGATTGGCGTCGAGCGCGGGATGATGCCGTGTTCCAACGGTTTGTCGCTCAACGCCCATCGGCATTTCAGCGAGGCGCTGGAGGCGTACGACTTGTTGCTGGTGGCCGGAGGACCGCAGTTGCCCTTCATGGATTTCGGCGCAGCCTTCGATGCCTGGCTGCGGGATGCCAGCGCACTGGCGCAACGTTTCGGCTCGATCTGCAACGGCGCGTTCATGCTCGCCCGCGCCGGGTTGCTCGAGGGGCGAACGGTGACGACTCATTGGGGCGATGCCGCGGCGCTCGCTGCGTTGTGTCCTTCGACTCAGGTCGAGGCTGATCGCCTGTACGTGCAGGACGGTGAGCTGTACACCTCGGCTGGCGTCACCGCGGGAATCGATCTGTCGTTGTACCTGCTGGCCCGGGATCACGGGCCGGAAGTTGCACTGAATGTGGCCAAACGGCTGGTGGTGTTCACCCAGCGTTCGGGCGGACAGTCACAGTTCAGCCCATTCCTGACACCCCACGCCGAACCGACGTCGGCGGTGGCGATGGTTCAGCATTACGTACTGGCCAACCTGACCGGCGATCTGACCATTGCCGACCTGGCCAACGCGGCCAACATGAGCGCGCGCAACTTTTCCCGGGTGTTTGCCAAAGAGGCGAAAGTCACCCCGGCGGAATTTGTCGAACGGGCGAGGGTGGATGCCGCGCGGGTGATGCTGGAAAGCACATCGGCGCCGCTGAAGACCGTGGCCTACCAGTGCGGATTTCGTGATGCCCAGCACATGCGCAGCGTGTTCAATCGCCGGTTGGGCGTGACACCGCAGCAGTTCAGGTTGAATTTTTCGGCAATGGTTTGAGCCATGAATATGCGTCGCTCTTGCCGGCCTCATCGCTAGCAGGCTAGCGATGAGGCCAGTCCAGCCAATACGAATCTACTGCGCAGCCCGCGCCGGCAATAGCTTCAACGTGCTCCGTGTATTGGCCGTCACTTCCTCATCATTGAGATGCGCCTGGAAGTACATCCCTTCGACATACGCCTCCGCCTGATCCTCGTAATGCCGGTCAAACGGCACACCACTCTGGCCCACCGGGTTCACGGTCAGGCTGTGCGCCGGGTCGGCGAAATCGATCAGGCGCCGGGTCGATGGCCCATACGTGACCGGCCATGGCGCCGGCCCGATTTTGGCCGAGAGGTTGTTTGGCACTTCATGGGTACCGGGCGCCGCGAACGGCCCGACATTGAAAATCCGGTCCAGCGGCTTCTGCTGCCCCAGTGGATGACCATGGGTCAGCGTATGCGCCTTGCCCCACTGCCATTGCGCGAAATCCGCACCCAGGGTGGTCTTGAGGTGAGCAATGCTCGCTTGCCACGCCACCCTGACCGTATCGGCGCGCGTTTCCTTGCCGAGGGTGTTGCGGTTGTCCCACCACGGCGAATCAGCGTTCGCCGCCAGACGAGGCAGCGCAGCGTCGATCACCCGCGTCGAAAGCAGCGTTTCGAAAAAGTCGTTGCCCAGTTCATCGTGCATCGATGCGTCGGCGAGGTTGAACAGGAGCTGGTTGAACAGCGTGGCGCTGGTTGAATCCAGCGGGTAATCACCTTTCCACTGAGCCAGTTGCTCCACCAGTTTGAGTTCGGCGGAGTCGCTCACCACTTCACGCAACACCGGCAACAATGGCGCGAGCAAGCGCGGGCCGTAAGCAGTGGTGGTGCCCAATTGCAACTTCTGGCTGGTCTCCAGATCCCACTTGACGGTTTTGTCGCCGAGCTGGCGATTGAGCTGCTGACCTCGATCGGCGAGGTTGTAGTAACCGGGAATCTCCATGCCGGTCGGCGACACGGGCTGGAAGTTGGCCGAGACGATGTAGCCCCGTGCCGGGTTCTCTTCCTGGGGGTTGGCGCTGAAGGGGTAGAAGCCGTCCTTGTCCGATTCGGCGCTGCTGCCGTCAAGGATGAACCAGGGCCGAACACCGGCGGGCCGTTTCGGCAATTGCGCCGCTGCCCACCAGCCGATGTCGCCCTTGGCATTGGCCCACACGATGTTCAGGCCGGGTGCCTGGACCTTGGCGGCGGCACTGCGCGCCTTGGCCAGGGTGTCGGCGCGGTTGAGCTGATAAAAACCTTCGAGAATCGGATTCTGGCTTTCGAGAAAGCCCCACCACATGGCAATTGGCGTTTTGCCGACGCTGTTGCCCAGCGCATCGTTGACGATCGGCCCATGGGGCGACTGGCGCAGCACCAATGTCACGGGCGCCTGGCCCTTGACCGCGATCTGCTGCTCGCTGGTGACCATGTCCACCCACTTGCCGCGATACCAGACCTGATTGGGGTTATCCGGGTTGACCTTCTCGGCGATCAGGTCGAGGTCGTCGTTCTGGAACATGGTGATGCTCCAGCCGAAGTCGCGGTTCATCCCCAGCGAGGCGAACGGCATCAACGCCTGATAGTGACCGTAGAGTTCGAAGCCCGGTGCCGAGAGTTGTGCTTCGTACCACACCGACGGTGCGGAAAAGCGGATATGCGGGTCACCCGCCAGCAGCGGCTTGCCGCTTTTGGTGTGGTTGCCGGAGACCACCCAGGCGTTGCTGCCCTCGAACTGTGGCAAGCCGTTGTCTGCCAGCGCCTGCTCGCTCAGGCGGGCGAGGGCGTTGAGGTCTTTCCAGTCGGCGCTGGCGAGGGGTGGCATGGCGCCGCCGGGGTTTTTCGCCAGCACGCCTTTGGGCTGCCAATCGAGATCGAAAACGTTCAGGTACTCGGCGCCCAACTGATCGCGCACGTACGTCAGCAACGGTTCAGTACGAAACGCCGCGGCAAAACTGTAGGCCATGTATCCGGCGATGCTGATGGTGTCCTGCGCGGTGAACGGGCGTTTTGATATGCCCAGCGCATCGAACTCGGCGGGTTTTGCATGACCGTCCTGATACTGGTTGATGCCATCCAGATAGGCCTGCATGGCAATGAAAGACGGGGACTGTTTGTCCAGATTGGCGAGGTAGGTTTCGGCGCGTTCGCGAATCCGCAGGCTGCGCATCAGTTTGTCGGTGTCGAGCAGTTTCGGGCCCAGCACTTCGGCCAGTTCACCGCGGGCGAGGCGACGCAGGATTTCCATCTGGAACAGCCTGTCCTGGGCGTGCACATAGCCGAGGGCGCGGTACAGGTCGGTCTCGTTTTCGGCGCGGATGTGCGGGATGCCGCGCTCGTCGTAACGGACGGTGACGGAGCCTTGCAGGTGTTGCAACTCAACCATGCCCTGGCGTGTCGGCTGCTTGCTGTAGACGTACCAGCCGGCGCCTGCGGCGAGCACGACAATCAGCAGGACGAGCGCAGTCAGGAGGCGTTTCATGGTGATTCCTTGTTCTTGTTATGAGTGGCAGCAATTCCCTGGCATCACTGTTTAACACGGCCTGCCGAATCGGCCCATCACCCGTAGGAGGGATTCTTGTTGCCTGACCTGTCGCTACTTTGTTGTATCGACTGGCCACGGGCAGTAACACCCGACTGCCAGGGTGTGCGTGGCATTCACCGCGCGGCCGGCGTTCAACGCTTGCAGGATCGGTTCGATAAAGCTGTTGCTCGAATTGCAGGTCAGGCCTTCGCTGTAAGGGCCGAAGTAGGCGAGCTTGCCGCTGCGATCCCAGATCGCCACGGCCGGGCTGGCCGGGATCTGTTCCGAGCCTGGGAGGACGGTGATGGTTTTCAGGCTGCTCAAGGTGCTGGGCAACTGGCCGTGGCTGCCGGGCTTTTGTACCGCATAGAACTCGACGCCCTGCGCAGCGTACTGCTCGACCAGTTCGCTCAGGTGTTGCTGATTGCCGACGTTGCACGGGCAGGCCGGGTCCCAGAAATGCACGAGGCGGATGGCGCCGGGGCCGGCGAGGGTGTCGGGCAGGCGCAACGGGTCGCCGGAAAATACCGCGGTGTGCTCGCTGAACGCGCGCAGATAGCGTCCCTGAAACCAGTCGTAAGCCGACCACAACACACCGGCACACACGAGGGCGATCAGGCTGGCAAGCAGTGGGGTGCGGTAGGGCAAGCGCATGGGTGTCGATCCTCGAAGGTCGCCCAGCTTGCCATGCTTGCCGCGACAGATGAATATCGCAGGCTTATAAAGTCTGCTTCGTGCTCTGGAATCGCCCATGTCCGCCACTTTCGACCCTGATCATCTGCGTGCCGGCCTGCGCCCTCTGGCCGAGTGGCAGCCGCTGTCCGTGGAGGCGCTGGCGTACCAGCGGTTCTACGGCGTGGATTTTCCGGGGCGTCAGTTGCGCAGGGGCCTGGGGCGTTTCGAGGTGGACGGTTATGAGCTGGTCAGCCAGCTCTGGTGGCCGGAGCGGGCGAAGGCCACGTTGTTTGTGTTTCACGGTTTCTACGATCACACCGGGCTTTACCGGCATGTGATCGAATGGGCCCTGGATCAGGGGTTTGCGGTGATTGCCTGCGACTTGCCGGGGCACGGTCTGTCCAGCGGCGAACGGGCGAGCATCAAGGATTTCGCCGAGTATCAGGACACGCTGCAAGGGCTGTTCGCCGAGGCGCAATCCCTCGATCTGCCGCAACCGTGGCACCTGTGCGGGCAGAGTACCGGTGGCGCCATCGTGATCGATCATGTGTTGAATGAAGGTGCGAACAGCCCGGCACAGGGTCAGGTGATTCTGTTGTCGCCGCTGGTGAGGCCGCGGGCCTGGGGGTGGTCACAGCTCAGTTATTACCTGCTCAAACCTTTCGTCAAAGCCATCGCCCGGCGCTTCAGCGAGAACTCCAACGACCCGGATTTCCTGCCATTCCTGCAAGCCGACCCGTTGCAGCCGCTGCGCCTGCCAACAGCGTGGGTCGGCGCGCTGGCGCGCTGGATCAAGCGCATCGAGGCCGCACCCGGCAGCATGCGCCAGCCGCTGATCGTGCAGGGGCAGGCGGACATGACGGTGGATTGGAAGCACAACCTTGAAGTGTTGAAAACCAAGTTCGATCGGCCGCAGGTGCTGATGTTGCCGCAGGCTCGGCATCATTTGGCGAATGAGACCTTGGCGTTGCGGGGGGAGTATTTCGGGTTTTTGACGAAGCGGATCAAAGGCCGGAATCTTTAGCGTTTGTTCGGGCTTCATCGCGAGCAGGCTCGCTCCCACAGTTGACCGAGTTGCTTGGGAAAACCAGGTCTAATGTGTGCGAGCCTATCTGATGCCGAAGATTACTGGTTGAGGCTCGAAGGATTCTGCCCCACCGCCAACCCCGCCCGAATCGCCGCCAACGCCGCCTGGTAATACGCCTTGCCTTCAGCCGACTCGGCAAACGTGGCGAACTCCTCCAGCTCGTCATCCGACAGGTCGCGATAGACATACAGCAACGTGTTGTTCAGGTCGCTGCCGATCTGCTCCATCAAGCGCTGACGCTGACCGTTCAACAGGCCTTGCGCCTGACCGCCGCCGAGCAGGCCGGGGATCATCGAACTCAAGCTGTCGGCCGCGACGCCGGCAATCGCCAGGCTGACTTCCGCGCCGGCCTCGCGCGCGGGCAAGGCCTGGGCGAGGTGACCGATGATCAGCATGCGGTTGTCGCTGGCCTGAATCTTCGGCAGGCCCTTGGCGTTCTTCGCCAACTGATCACGACGGGTCGCCAGCAGTTCGGCGGCCACGATTTTCTTGCCCAGCGGCGACTGGAAGAAGGTCAGTGCCGGCTTCGGATCAGCAAGGGTTTTGCGCAATTGCGCTTCGGCGCGCTGGTCCACGGCCTGCGGGGCAAAGCGCTGATTGCTGTTATTCACCAGCGCTTGAAACACGGCGGGCGGCAGGCTGTTCTGGTAACGCTGCTGAGCGGCTGAGAGAGCATCGTTGAAATGCGCGCGTTGTTCTGGCCAGCCGGCGACCTTGTACAACTGGTCGTGGCCGTCTGCCCAGGCGGGCAAAACGCAGAACATCAGCAGTGAGAAAAGCAAACGGCGCATAGGGACTCCTGTCAGCAGGCGACTATTCTCCGTGCGGCATACGGACTTGTCGAGAATTCGTATCAAGCCGCTGCGCGGCTCTGTCGGATTTTCGGGCACAGGAATACTATGCGCGCCATGCAAATATCCTCTGATCACCCGCTGCTGTTACGTATCGTCGATGACCTGGCTGAACACGGCTGGTCGCAGCAGAATATTTTCCTTCCTCTGGATCTGACCCGGGCGTTGGCCGCTGAGTGCCGTAAACGTGCCGCCGAGGGTGAACTGGCCCCTGCCGCCGTGGGCCGCGGGCCGACATCGGAGATTCGCGAGGGGATTCGCGGCGACAAGATCCAGTGGATCGAGCCCGGTCAGGCGTTGGCATGCGACAGCTACCTGCAGTTGATGGACAGCCTGCGCGAGGCCATGAATCGAGGCTTGTATCTGGGCCTTGAAGATTTCGAAAGCCATTTTGCGATGTACCCGCCCGGCGCTTTCTACCTCAAGCATGTCGACCGCTTCCGCGATGACGACCGACGCACGGTCTCGGCGGTGGTCTACCTCAACGACGCCTGGTTGCCGGAGCACGGCGGTCAGTTGCGCATGTACCTCAAGGAAGACGTCGAATACGATGTGGTGCCTACCGGCGGATGCCTGGTGGTGTTCCTGTCGGGCGAGGTGCCCCACGAAGTCCTGCCCGCGACCCGCGATCGCCTGTCATTGACCGGCTGGTTCCGGCGCCGTGGCAACGAGCCGTTCTGATCATGCAGAAAATCCTGGTAAGTCGCTGCCTGCTCGGCCACCGCGTGCGTTATGACGGCGGGGCCAGCGGGCCGTTCGATCAGCTTCAACAGTGGCTCGACGAAGGTCGCGTCGTGCCGTTGTGCCCTGAGGTCGCCGGCGGGTTGCCGACGCCACGGGCGGCGGCAGAGATTCCGGGCGGGCAGGGTGGGGAGGTGCTTGATGGCCAGGCTTCGGTGATCACCACCGAAGACGAGGATGTCAGTGCGCAGTTTCTTTCTGGCGCTTATCAGGCGCTGGAACTGGTAGAAAAACACGGCATCCGCATCGCCGTGCTCAAGGCCAACAGCCCGTCTTGCGGGAATTTGCTGACCTATGACGGCTCGTTCAGCGGCGTGAAGGTCAGCGGTGAAGGCGTCACTGCTGCGTTGCTCAAGCGCCATGGTGTGCAAGTGTTCAGCGAACTGGAGTTGCCGCAAGCGGCTTCGGTCCTGGCAGCACTCAGCTAGCGATCAACACAAAACCACTGTGGGATCGAGACCGGCTTGCCGGCGATAGCGGTCTGACAATCAATGAAGATGTTGAGTGTTATGCCCTCATCGCGAGCAGGCCCGTTCCCACAGGGTTGTTCATCAGCCTGAGATCAGGGTTTGGGCGCCACACTCGCATCCGCGCCAAACCATTTCTGCTCCAGCGCCGCCATCCGCCCATCCGCCTTGATCCGCTGCAACGCGTTCTCCAGGCTGGCGTGGAACGCCGGGTTACCCTTCTGAAACGGAATCGCCAGCTCGACAGGAGGGCTGGCTTTCGGTTTTTCGTCCGTCAGCGATTGCACCAGCAGGATGGAGCGAGGCTCTTCTTTCTGAGCGATCAACTGCGCATCGGCCTGAATGTAAGGTTCGCTGAAGTCGAAACGATCCTTGAGTTCCGGGGTCACTGCTATGTGGTTGATGGCGACGTCGTACTTGCCGCTTTCGACGCCGGACAACAGATCGCTGGAGTCGGTGACGACAAAGTCGGCCCGCACATCCAGCTCGTTGGCCAGCAGATGGCCCAACTCGACTTCGAAGCCACTGAGTTGGCCGTCGTCCTTGAAATTGAAGGGCGGTGTATTAGCCTCAAGGGCAATGCGCAATTCGCCGCGGTCGTTTACATCATCAATCAGTTCGGCATGAGCCAAAGGGCTCAGAAGGGGTAGCAGGCAGATCAGGCCAGGCAGAAAGCGCATGGTCACTCCTTTGAATACATTTATCGCGATGCGCTGATTCAGGCTCGCTTTGCTATGGTTGTCGAGAGCCTTCGACAACGAATGGCCGTGAAGTTGTCATGGTCACGCGGATTTTATGAAAAAACTGGAGAAGAGAATGAAAACCTTTATGTCACGTGCTGCGCTGACCGGTCTGCTGATGGGCGTTTCGGTGCTGGCCAGTGCGGCTACGCCGGCACCCAAGGGTGCTGAAGTGTCCATCGTTTCTCCTAAAGATGGTGGGACTGTCCCGCAAACGTTCAAAATCAAGTTCGCTGTTAAGAACGTGGCGTTGGCGCCAGCGGGCGATCTCACCAAGAATACGGGCCACCACCATTTGCTGGTCGATGCCAAGGAAATCGTTGCAGCAGGGGCCGTCATCCCGACAGATGCCAATCACGTTCATTTCGGCAAGGCGCAGACAGAAACCGAGCTGACGCTGACACCGGGCAAGCACACCTTGCAGCTCGAGTTGGGCGACATGAGCCACATGGCCTTCGATCCGCCGATCGTTTCCGAGAAGATCACCGTCAACGTCAAGTAACGATAGTAGCGGCCATGAAAAAGGAGACCCGAAGGTCTCCTTTTTTTGTCGCTCAAATTGCTGTCAGAACAACACGCGGCAACGAATGGTGCCGTTGATGTGCTGCAGCTTCTCTTGCGCCAGGTCCGAGTACTCGGCGTCGACGTCGATGACCACGTAGCCGACTTTCTCGTTGGTCTGCAGGAACTGAGCCGTTTTGTGCATATTGCTGCTGAGTAAAATTTGGGTAACAGACCATCAATTTCTACAGAATGCACCAAGAATTTCTGCCTGAAATAGAGTTTTTTGATGTGGGAAATTTAACTATGGATAGTAATTTGTATTGAGTTTACCCAGTCTTTAATCACGGCATATGCAGTAAATATTTTACTGTTGATATGGTGTCGTTGTTGCGGGATAACTTAGATGCTTCTGTCAAATGGAATTAAAATTGTTGCAAGGGATGCTGCATGCCAAAAACTATCGCTTTTCCTCCGTCTTTGAAATCGTCGAGCGATTTGCTCAACGAACACAAGAAATGCCCAGGATATATTTCAGGTTTAGACAGTGCTCTCAGTTGGGACGGAACTCTCCCGGCAGTCACTGTGGCGTACCCTATTGAAACTATCGATAGGGAGCGCGACGCATACTCAAAGTTGGTAGCCATAGGGCATTCGGTGCAAGATCAGATAGGAAGCGTTTTTTCGAATAGCTCAGGGGGTGTGCGAAGTGAAATAGAGAGGCGCTTAAGTCCAGCTAATGACACTCATCTATTCAGTGATTTGGAAAGCGCCTTAAAAAAGAAAGAGATTATTGTCGAACTTCTACAACAAATTAATATGAATAGGAGTTGGTATGAGGCGAATATATTTGCTGGCGTAGATTTGTTGTCATTGGACAGTGCGGAAAATGCCGAGGCATTCGCGGCTAGTGTGGATACGGCAGAAAACGAGGAGGAACGCCGAGGCTATTACGAGAATTTTCTGAGATCCCTGACAGCCGCCTACGTTAAACGAATCCTTGTCGAGGCTGTTTCCATTTTAGAGGACGCTTCTCCAGCTTTAGATGCTGCGATCCATTCTGCCTTGGCTAGAGGTGAAAATACCTACAGCTTCAGGTTAACCTTTAGTCAAGCCGCCCAGGTGGTAACTGTGGCAGGTGCCGCTACGCTCCAAAACGCGGAAGGTTGGACTTTTGAGGCAGCAATCCGTAAAGGCACTCTGTTGTTGACAGGTTTGGGAGAAGCACTTCTCAGTCGAGCGACGGCGATCGGGATCGGCACTTTGCTCTATTCACCTGCTCTGGGTAACGGCGAGCGTTATCCTCAAACGGTTCTCAAACTATCGGGTAGTGCGGTCTTGCCAGATGCACCGGCCAACCTGAATGAAATCGCCACTGTCGAAGGAACCATTGATCTTCCCTATCGAATTTATGGTGACCTTGGTCAATACACACTCGTTGCAACACCGTTGGGAGGAAGCATTTCACCAGCGGTGCCAGTTCGGGCGCTGGAGTTCGACCAGAAGACTAACAGCTACAGTTTCACCTCCGCCGACACACCGCCCATCACCCTCAGTTTTCCCATTATCCACTGGGATAACAGTTCGACAACTTCACCTGCCAGGCCCATGGAAGTACCGCGTTACACTGGTGTTGAGCTGTTGCCACTACTCGTGCAGCCCGAAACATTTCCTGCATTCCAGTTACCGGATTTCAGGGATTGTATTTATTGTTTCCCGATCAACAGTGGCTTGCCGCCGATTTACGTTGTTTTCAATAGTCCTTATGAGGGGGCTACCACACGAGGAAAATACAGCGGTCGATTGTTCAATCCCGCCAAAGCTGGCGGCCCAATCCTGGATCTGGATTGGACCAATGCTACCGTGACGAAAGCGGGTATTGACCTTGTCAAATTGCATACAGGTCGCTTCGACCCTTCGGATGCCAATCCCATCATGATTGAACGCTTGGAAAAAATTCTCCAAGGTAAATTAGTAGTCACAGCCATCGACAAACGTTTCTATACTCATGAGCTAAGAGAGCTTGAACGTTTCAGAACATTAGGGGTGGCTGACGGTGTAAATCCGAATGATGAAGGTGCTACTTGGAATAACACCCATGCGGCGACCCTGGAGGATTACAAACTCAAGGATGCTTCTGAATTGCTCTACACGCCTGATGCTTTAGAGGCGGATAAAAAACAAAGGGAAAGAGAGTACAAGCAACTGGGAGGGATGAAGTAATGAGCGTCATAGACGAAATTATGCATAACGAAAAACCTGAAGAGGTGATTCTATTTTTCACAAAAAATGAGTTAGGTATATCTCTTCCTCAACTAGACAGACTTTACAATGTGGCTGGGTGGGCGCATGTGGGAGACAACATGGGGCTGTTGAATCTCGTGAGACATATGCGTGATGCTGGTTTTGTAGAGTTTAGTGGAGGCGGAATTGTGAGGGGGCCTAACTGGAGAGAACCGATATTCATGGTAGAGGGAAAATATACTTTTGATTGATTTTGCTAGGCGTCTGTCACCTTTAGGGCGCGATTAGCAACTATATTGTTTGGAAACGTCCGGCTTCCTGATGCTGGTGACTAGATTCTGCCTAGTCTAGAGATAGGTTTACGATTGTTTGGGGGTTAGACAATTAACAAAAAGGGAGCCCCTCGGCACTACGCCGAGGGGCTCCCTTTTACAACGCTGGACGCCAGTAATGACGTGGGCAGTCTGGGTGCCCACGAAGTCCGCACGTTTTTTTGCGAGCAGAGCTCGCCCCTGCAGTCGCGATCAGAACAACACGCGGCAACGAATGGTTCCGTTGATGTGCTGCAGCTTCTCTTGCGCCAGGTCCGAGTACTCGGCGTCGACGTCGATGACCACGTAGCCGACTTTCTCGTTGGTCTGCAGGAACTGA